>WNGJ01005804.1_pt1 | contig 13006 bp, 11 predicted proteins | sample 5400611 | NCBI WGS metagenome assembly WNGJ01 (sample SAMN13153375, study PRJNA577476) | soil metagenome | isolation source: 40 cm soil or saprolite under Garry oak tree replicate 1 | place: USA:California | collected 2016-06-15
GTGAGACCACTCCGCCGGACCGCACCCGGAAGCCACCCAGCGAACCCCCGCCCCGGCAACCACAACCCAGCGGGCTCTTCCCCGCCCCCGATCATCGGCCACCGCTTGCCGGCGTCCAGCTCGTTCGTCCTCGCCCGCGCCCTGACGGGCGCTCACGCTGCGGGCGCTCCAGCTTGACCCACGGCCCGCGCGGCGGCACGAAACCGGCAGCCGCGGGAAAGCCAGCAAAACAGTCCCTCACACCAAGCCCGGCCACACCCAGCATGTCACCGGGCCAGCCCATCACGCTCTCTTGACAGAGGGTTCCCCCATGGGCGGCCAATATGCGCCCGGCCCGTGAAGACGGTCGCTGCTCCCGGGCCCTGGAGCACCAGCGCCCGGTTCAGCTGCCCGTTGCCGCGAACCAGACGTCGGTCCCGGTGGGGCCGGTGACGAACACGATCGGCCCGATGCAGGGCCGGGGCAGGCTCACCCTGGCGTTGATCGTCGAGTCCCCGGCGCTGTTCGCCTTGAAGTCGCCAGTGCTGATGTTGATGACGGTGGCCGTGTCCCCGGCGCCGATGCTCTGGCAGCTGACCAGGGCCCGAAAGTCGGGGAAGGGGTTGGTGCCCTGCAACGCTGGCGGCACCGGGGCCCGGTTGGCCAGAACCAGCCCACGCACCCGCACCAGCAGGTGGCCGTCGCGCTTGAGGGAGCCACTCCCGGCGGTGAGGATCCACGGCAACCCACCGCCGGCCACCCCGCGGACCGGGTTGGCCGGGCCCACGTAGGGGCCGGTGACCGGCGTCATGGTGGCGAACTTCAGCACCGTGGCCGGGCCCGGGCCTGCCGAGGCGGCGACCCCTTGCACCGCCGCCGCGCTCACCAAGGCCGCACCACCAACGGCGGCAAGCAACAGGCTGATTTTGCGCATCTCACACCCCCTTGCCGGGCACGCCGGCAGCGCACTCCGCTGGTCCCTGTCTCCCGCTCACACGTCCTGCTGGGCCGCCAGGTTCAACCCGGGCACAAAGCATTCATGCCACATCACGGCGCAATGCCGGGCCAGGCCTCGATATGTCCACCGTCGCCGAAGCCCGGGCCCGCCGTCTCCGGCAGCCAGCACCGTCACCGGTCGTCAGGCGCGCCCGATCACCGCGCGGGCTGGCCACGCTCCCGGCATAAGCCGGTCAGGCAGTGAGGCAAGTTAATTGTGCTTTAGAGCGCCCGGCAATAGGGGTGGGTTGGGGCGTGTCGTGACAGGGCACAGGCACGGAACCTGATGATCATTGGCTTACCACAGTCCATGATCATCGAGGTGTCCCGTGCCTGTCATGCCATCATGCCTGCTGGAGCCGGCCTGGGTCGAGTTCGGTGCCCTGCTCGATGAGCGCTGCGGGGGTGAGCTCCCGCAGTTTCAGCCCGGCCACCCGCTGGGCTGTCACCGCCGGCGGGTGCCTGGCCGGGTGGTCTTTGACCATGTTGTGGCCGCGTTGGTGCACGGCAGCGGGTATGAGCGGATCGCCACCCCGGGCTGCTCGGACCGCACTATCCGGCGGCGGCTGGCCGAATGGGCGGAGCTGGGCCTGGCTGAGGCGCTGCACGCGGCCGCGCTGCGCGCCTATGACCAGATCATCGGCCTGGAACTGGGTGATGTCGCGGTGGACGGGTGCCTGACCAAGGCGCCCTGCGGCGGTGAGCGTGCCGGGCCGTCGCCGGTGGACCGGCGCAAGGGCGGGCTGAAACGCTCGCTGGCCACCGAGGGCTACGGCATCCCGCTGGGCATTACTTCAGCCGGGGCAAACCGGCACGACTCGCCGCTGCTGGCGCCCACCTTGCGGGCCGCTAGCCGCCAGCTGGACCAGATCCTGCCCGCCGGCCGCACCTGCCACCTGGACCGCGGTTACGACAGCACCGTTACCCGCCAGCTACTCCACGCCCTGGGCTTCGAGGGGCAGATCGCCCGCAAGGGCATCCCCGCCCCGGTCCAGGCCGGCACCCGCTGGGTGGTGGAGCGGACGCACGCGTGGATGAACGGCTACGGCAAGCTGCGCCGCTGCACCGAGCGCAATGCCAAGATCGTGGACTTCTACCTCTACCTCGCCGCCGCACTCGTCACGATCTGCCAGCTGATCCAGCGAGCCCGCACCCGCTACCGCTGGGACACCCGCCCAACCACCAAACGGCTCAAGTAACACCTATTGCCGGGCGCTCTTAGTTGCAATCTCGGTAACTCCACTTCCGCGGGCCGTTCACGAGTCTCCGCACCGGACGTCCACGCTCCCCGGCGGAGTGTTTCGCCTGATTGGGCACCGCGCGGCGGCTGGATAGCGAGCAGTCCGCTCCGCCCGCTGGGAGGCCCTTGCGGCATGTGGCCAATCTGTCTCCTCCAAGCCAGTCACCCGAGCCGACTGCGTCGAGAGGGGCATCACGCTGAGTGACGGGCAAGGTAGGGAGAACGCGCGCCGACCCGCCCAATTGGTACGTCAAGATGACCCGCCTCAGTGATCACGGATGAAGCGCCGAACGGGAGATTCTGCGTGGCCGACACGGCCTGGAGCCGAGGATGCAGGTGGGGTTAGCCTGCTCGAGTTCGTCGATGAGCAGTTAGATCTCTTCGATGATGACCTGCCGCACGCGGTCCCACGGCTCGGCCCAGTCTCCTATGAGCCGTACGCCGAGCCGGGCTGCGGGCCTTCCGTGATTCGGGAGCCGCACGTTCTCACAGCGTGCCGCGGTCAGTTACCGCTTCCCGGCGCCGGAACCGCACCTCCGCCGATACTGGGCTGCAAGTTTTGCATTACGGTGCCGTCCGCGCGCAGATCAAGGTGATCGGCAGGGATGCCAGCGCGGTTGGCGCGCGGGACGCGGATAAGGTTCCGGTATGGCTGTCTCGTCGTTGATGGTCCCGCTCGGCACGCAGGCGCCCGGCTTCACCCTTCCGGACACCAGCGGCACAATGGCAGGCCGCGACGACTTCACCGGCGCGCCCGCATTGCTGGTTGCCTTCTTGTGCAACCACTGTCCCTATGTCCGCCACGTCGAGACCGCGCTGGGCACGCTGCTGTCGCACTACCCTGACCTGGCCGTGGTGGGTATCTGCACCAACGACGCCGATGCTTACCCCGACGACCGGCCGGACGAGCTTGCCGGGCAGGCCCGGCGCGCCGGCTGGAATTTCCCGTACCTGGTCGACGCCGACCAGAAGGTCGGCCGCGCCTACCACGCCGCCTGCACGCCGGACTTCTTCCTCTACGACAGCGCGCGCCGGCTGGCCTACCGCGGCGCGTTCGACCAGTCCACACCCGGTAACGGCAAGCCGGTCACCGGCGAACTGCTCCGCGCGGCCATCGAGCTGACCCTGACCGGCCAGCCGGTGCCCGAGCCGCACCGGCCCAGCATGGGCTGCTCAATCAAATGGCGGTCCTGACCATCTTCATGACCGGGGGCAGCCCGTCGCCAGGCCGTTGACCCGGTACCGCCTGCCACCAGACCGAACGCCAATGCCGTGCCAGAATCCGCCTGCCTGCCGAGCCTGGGATCGGGTCACTCTGGGTGACCGACCCTGGTCCGGGACCGGTGAGCGCAGTGCCGCCCCTTCCGCTGGGAAGAACCCGATCCCGACGACCGCCAGACAGTCGTTACGTTGTCTCTGGATGACCTCGGAGACGCCACGGAGGTGTCGCTCTCGCAGGGCGAGTTCGCGACCGAGGCGCGCCTGGAGTTGCATCGGAGCGGCTGGACGGACAGCTCGGAGAAGCTGCGCGAGTTGATCGAGTCGAGCGCCTAGCCACCCAATGCACCCCGGCGAAGACCGGAACCGACGGCCTCGATCGCGACTTCGCCGGACAGCGGGACCAGCGCGCCTCCACGCCGAACTGGGAATTCGGTGCCCACAGGCACAGAGACCGGGTCATTTTCGGCACCGCTCCGAGTCGGCGATATATTCGACGCGATGTCTTGGCGGTTCGCCAACCTGTTCACTCTGAGTGAGCGGATCAGCCCACCGGCACCGCTGGGCAGCTGCGGTAGCTCATCCCGCCGGTCGACAGGGTGCGTAAAGCTGCAGGTCAGCGAGCAGCGCCCGGTCAGCATGTATCCGGCTGCATGTTCGATCTAGTGCCCCCGGCAGGATTCGAACCTGCGCGCGCGGCTCCGGAGGCCGTTGCTCTCTCCCCTGAGCTACGGGGGCTCAAGGACGGAGCAAGGCTACCAGCCCCGAGGCGCCGCGAGCCCGCGCACGGCGCCCCGCCTGCACCCGGATCCAGATCACCTCGGCCAAGTCGTCGCGAACACCCGCCGGGAGAGGCTACCCTCGCGCCCGTGGCGCAGGGACTGGGACGAGTGCTGGTCGTTGACGACGATGAGGTGATCCGTCAGCTCATCGCCGTCAACCTCACCCTTGAGGGGTTCGACGTCGCCACCGCCGTCGATGGGCAGGACTGCCTGGACAAGGTGGTGGCGATCGACCCGGACGTCATCACGCTGGACGTCATGATGCCGAGGCTGGACGGCTGGGTGACCGCGAGCCAGTTGCGGCGCAACCCCCAGACCAGCGAGATCAAGGTGGTCCTCATCACCGCCCGCGCCCAGGAGGACGACAAGACGCGCGGCAGGCAGATCGGCGTCGACGCCTACCTGACCAAGCCGTTCGACCCGCTCGAGATGATCCGGGTCGTTCGCGAGCTGGCCGGCCACGGGCCCTACGAGGAGCAGGCGCTCTAGCGTTGGGCGGCCCGGGGCCAGGCGGGACCGGCGATGGCGGGCCCCAGGTGCTGGAGCGTGTGCTCACGCGGCGGGGAGAGCTCGTCTTGCGCCGGGCAGGCGCCGAGTTCGAGATCATCAGCAACGGCGTGTTCCTCATGGACACCAGGGACGGCCGGTCCGAACGGCTCATGGTCACGGCGGCGCTCGCACGCTGTCCCGCCGCCACACCGGAGATCCTGATCTGCGGCCTCGGCGTCGGCTTCGCGCTGGCCGAGGCGGTGAGCCACGCGCGGGTGGCGCGGGTGGACGTGGTCGAGATCTCAGCCGAGATCATCGGCTGGCACGGCACCCATCTGCGCCATCTGGCCGCGCCGGCCTGGGAGGACGGCCGGGTACACGTGATCAACGCCGACATGGTGGCCTGGCTGGCCCGGCAGCAAGGCCCCTACGACGTCATCTGCCTGGACGTCGACAACGGGCCGGAATGGACCGTCTGGGACGCGAACCAGGCCCTCTACGGCGACGAGGGCCTGCGCCGCGTCCGGGAGAGCCTGCGCCCGGGCGGCGTGATCTCGGTGTGGAGCGCGGCGGAAGCGCCGGTCTTCTCCGGCCGCCTGCTGCATCATTTCAGCGGCGTCCACGCGTACCGGGTGCCGGTGAGCCGTGGCCAGCCAGATGTCGTTTACCTGGCAAAACGCGTACGCTGCGGCGTGTGATCACCGGCGACCTGGACCGGGCCCTGGCGACCGCCATCGGCTCCGCCGGCACCTGGCGGCCCGCTCCGCCCGGCACGGTCTGCGGCGTCCGCACGTACGTCACCACGATCGCTTTCTGGCTCGCCCGCGGGCACGCCGGCGGCCCCGGTGCCGGCGGGCCCGCGGCCGTCGCGGCCGGGCTGGCCGCGCGGCTCGGCGGGCTGGACTGGGTGGAGGCGGCGGCCGTGACCGGCGGCGGGTATCTCGCCGCCACGGTCACCGCCGACGCGCTGGCCAGCCTCGCCGTCCGCATCACCGAGGCCGGGCCGGGCTGCGCCCGCAGCAGCGCCCTGGCCGGCGCCAGCCAGGCCGCGCCCGTTGCAACGGACCTGGCCTCCGCCCCGACCTGGGAGGAAGCGCGCCGGCGTGTCCACGCGACGGTGACCGGTCGGCTGGCGGAGGCCGCCGGTGCCCGCGTCAGCTGGCACCATGAGGCAGAACGAATAACTGCGCTGTACCCGGCGCCCCCGGTGACCGCCGGCCCGGTGACGGAAGGCCCGGCGGTAGAAGGCCCGGCGGTGGAAGGCCCGGCGCCGCCGGCCGGCCCGGTGGCTGAGGCGGTCGCCTACGCGGGGGCCGATGCCATCACCTATGCGCTGGCACGCCTGTTGCCCCGGGGCCCGGCCCGGGTGGACGCCCGCCTCGCGGCCGCGCACCACCTGGGCAACCCGGCCTATGCTGTCCAGTACGCGCACGCGCACGCCGCTTCTGCCTTGCGCCAGGCCGCCGACCTCGGCCTGAGCCGGGGAGAGGCGGCAGGGTTTCAGCCGCGCCTACTCGCGCACCCCAGCGAGCAGGCACTGCTCAGCACACTGTCCTGGCTTCCCGAACGAGCCGCCGGGGCGGCGCGGCGCGCGCGACCGGACGTCCTGGCCCACTTCCTGGAGGGCCTGGCCCGGGCCTACTTCGACTGCCAGGAGACCTGCCCGGCGGTGCGGCCGGGCGTGGTGGTGCCGGACGGGACAGACCGGTCGCCGGCGGGGCGGGCCGCCGTCCAGGCCGCTGCCGCCCGGCTGTGGCTGGCCGCGGCGGCGCGGACGGCGCTGGGGGCCGGGCTCGGCCTGCTCGGCGTGGGCGCGCCGGACCGGCTGTGAGCAGGGGCGCGCCCGGGCGCGGGTACCGGGCCAGCGCGCCGACGACCAGGAGCAGGAAGCCGATGAGCAGGGAGGCGCCATGAGCCGCGTCGCCCACCCGGCCGGCCCGCGCCACGCCGGCGTGCCGCCGGCCGGGCACCCCCCGGCGCCGCCAGCGGATCTGAACGCGCTTGACCCGGCGGTCTGGCCGCGTGGCGCGCGGCGGTCAGGCGGTGTGCTCACCCTGGCCGGCCTGGACGTCCGCGACCTGGCGGGGGAGTACGGCACGCCGCTGTTCGTGCTGGACGAGGCGGACTTCCGCGGCAGGTGCCGCGACTTCCGGCAGGCGTTCGCCGCGGACACGGCGGTGTTCTACGCCGCCGCGGCGTTCTGCAGCCGGGGGGTGCTGCGCTGGGCCGCCGAGGAGTGCCTGGGCGTGGGCGTATGCACCGGCGGCGAGCTCGAGGTCGCGCTGCAGGCCGGGGTGGACCCGGTAATGATCACCCTGCACGGCAGCAACAAGCTCACCAGCGAGCTGGAGCGCGCGCTCGGCGCCGGTGTCGGGCACATCGTGGCCGACTCCTATGAGGAGATCGCGCGGCTGGCGCACCTCACCGAGGAGGTAGGTGCGCCAGGATCCTCTCGTTCGGCCGATACCGGCGGTGGGCGTCCGCAGATCCTGGTCCGGGTGGCCAGCGGCGTGGAGGCGCACGCCCACGAGTTCATGGCCGCCGCCCACGACGACCAGAAGTTCGGCTTCTCGCTGTTCTCCGGCGCGGCCGACGAGGCGGTGCGGCGCGTGCTCGCCGCGCCCGGCCTGGACCTGGCCGGCCTGCACTGCCACATCGGCTCGCAGATCCACGACACCGCGGGCTTCGAGGTGGCGGCGCGCCGGGTGCTGGAACTGGCGGCACGGATCGCCGCCGAGCACGGGGTGCAGATAGCCGAGCTGAACCTGGGCGGCGGGTTCGGCATCGCATCCGGCCCCGGTGACGGGCCCGCCGATATCAAGATCATCGCGCAGGACCTGCACGGGATCGTCCGCGCCCAGTGCGCCGCGGCGGGCCTGGCGGTGCCCCGGCTGGCGGTCGAGCCGGGACGGGCGATCGCCGGGCCCGGCACCGTTACCCTGTACGAGGTCGGAACGGTCAAGGACGTGGACGGGCTGCGCACCTACGTCAGCGTGGACGGGGGGATGAGCGACAACATCCGCTCCGCGCCGTACGGCTCGGAGCACGCGTGCGTCCTGGCCTCCCGCGAGTCCGCTGCGCCGGCCATGCTGTCACGGCTGGTCGGCAGGCGCGGCGAGAACGGGGACATCGTGGTGAGGGACGCCTACCTGCCCGCTGACCTGGTCCCCGGGGACCTGGTGGCGGTGGCGGCCACCGGCGCGTACTGCCGCTCGATGGCCAGCAACTACAACCACCTGCCTCGGCCACCGGTGGTGGCGGTCAGCGACGGCACGGCCAGGGTCATGCTGCGCCGGGAGACCGCCGCCGACCTGCTGGCGCTGGATGAGGGGTGAGCGGCCGATGGACAGCAGCCAGACCCGGCCCGCCGCCGGGGGACAGGCCGGGGTGCGGGCGTTGAAGGTCGCGCTGCTGGGCTGCGGCGGGGTCGGCTCGGAGGTGTACCGGCTGCTCGGCCGGCAGGCGGCCGACCTGGAGGCGCGGATCGGCGTCCCGCTGGAGGTGGCCGGGGTAGCGGTGCGCCGGCCCGGCCGGCAGCGCGGCGTCGAGGTGGACCCGGCCCTGCTCACCGGCGACGCCATGGAACTGGCCACCAGGCCCGGCGTGGACATCGTGGTCGAGGTCATCGGGGGCATCGAGCCGGCCCGGTCGCTGCTGCTGGCCGCCATGAAGAACGGCAAGTCGGTGGTCTCGGCGAACAAGGCGCTGCTGGCCGAGGACGGCGCCACGATGCACCAGGCCGCCCGCGACGGCGGCACCGACCTGTACTACGAGGCGGCCGTGGGCGGCGCGATCCCGCTGCTGCGCCCGCTGCGCGAGTCACTGGCCGGGGACGCGGTGCGGCAGGTGCTCGGGATCGTCAACGGCACAACCAACTACATCCTGGACCGGATGGACACCTCCGGGGCCGGCTTCACCGACGCGCTGGAGGAGGCGCAGGCACTCGGTTACGCCGAGCCGGACCCGACGGCGGACATCGAGGGCTTCGACGCGGCCGCCAAGGGCGCGATCCTGGCCAGCCTGGCCTTCCACACCCGGGTCACCGCCGCCGACGTGTACCGGGAGGGAATCACCGGGGTCACCCAGGCCGACATCACCAGCGCCCGGGTGCTCGGCCACGTGGTCAAGCTGCTCGCCATCTGCGAGCGCAACGACGCCGGGGTGTCGGTCCGGGTGCACCCGGCGATGATCCCGCGCTCGCACCCGCTGGCGGGCGTGCGGGAGGCCTACAACGCGGTGTTCGTGGAGGCCGAGTCGGCCGGGCGGCTGATGTTCTACGGCGCGGGCGCGGGCGGGATGCCGACCGCGAGCGCAGTGCTCGGCGACGTCGTCGCCGTGGCGCGCAACCGGCTCGCCGGGACCCGCGGCCCGGACGCGACCTCCTACGCGGGCCTGCCGGTGCTGCCCATGGGGCGGGCGCTGACCCGCTACCACATCGCGCTCGATGTGGCCGACCGGCCGGGGGTGCTGGCCCGGGTGGCGGAGTCGTTCGCCCGGCACGAGGTGTCCATCAAGGCGGTCCGGCAGGAGGGGCGCGGTGACGACGCCCAGCTGGTCATCGTCACCCATTCGGCACCGGACGCCGCGCTCGCCAGCTGCGTGGACGACCTCGGCGCGATGGACGTGGTGGGCGCGGTCGCCAGCGTGATGCGCGTGGAGGGGGAGGGCGACGAGTGAGCCCGCGGGCGCCCGCCACCAGGGTGAGCTGGCCGGGTGTGATCAGGCAGTACCGGGACCGGCTGCCGGCCGACGCCGGCACATCGGTGATCACGCTGGGCGAGGGCGCGACCCCGCTGCTCCCCGCCCCGGTGGTGTCCGCCCGCACGGGGTGCGAGGTGTACCTGAAGGTGGAGGGCGCCAACCCGACCGGGTCGTTCAAGGACCGGGGCATGACGGTCGCGGTGAGCATGGCGGTGGCGCGCGGCGCCACCGCCGTCATCTGCGCCTCCACCGGCAACACCAGCGCGAGCGCCGCCGCCTACGCCGCCCGGGCCGGCCTCACCTGTGCGGTGCTGGTCCCGCGCGGCAAGATCGCTCTCGGCAAGCTGGCCCAGGCGCTGGTGCACGGGGCGAAGCTGCTGCAGGTGGACGGCAACTTCGACGACTGCCTGGAGCTCGCCCGCAAGCTCGCCAGCGAGTACCCGGTCGCCCTGGTCAACTCGGTGAACCCGGACCGGCTGGAGGGCCAGAAGACCGCGGCCTTCGAGGTCGTCGAGGCCCTCGGCGATGCCCCCGACGTGCACTGCCTGCCGGTCGGGAACGCCGGCAACATCACCGCCTACTGGCAGGGCTACCGCGAGTACGCCGGGGCCGGGCTCGCCACCCACACGCCCCGGATGTTCGGCTTCCAGGCCAGCGGCGCGGCGCCGATCGTGCGCGGTGAGCCCGTGCTGGCCCCGATGACCATCGCCACCGCGATCAGGATCGGCAACCCGGCCTCCTGGCAGCGGGCCGAGGAGGCGCGCGACTCCTCGGGCGGCCTCATCGACGCGGTGACCGACCGTCAGATACTCGCCGCCTACCGGATGCTGGCCGGCAAGGAGGCGGTGTTCGGCGAGCTGGCGTCGGCGGCCGGAGTCGCCGGGCTGATCCAGGCCCGCGAGAACGGGCAGCTTGACGCCGGATCGCGGGTGGTCTGCACGATCACCGGCAACGGGCTGAAGGACCCGGACTGGGCGGTGTCGGCCGCGCCGGCCCCGGTCACGGTCCAGGTGGATCCGGCCGCCGCCGCGGCCGCGCTGGGCCTGGCATGACCGGCGTGATCTGGTCGCGGCGGCCGGCCCGGGTGCGCGCGCCCGCCACCAGCGCCAACCTGGGGCCGGGGTTCGACGCGCTGGGCCTGGCGCTGGCGCTCTACGACGAGGTCGAGGCCCGCGTCACGGACGGCGGGCTGGCCCTCGAGGTGTCCGGCGAGGGCAGTGAGACGGCGGCGGCGGGGGAGCAGCACCTGGTGGTCCGGGCCATGCGCGCGGCCTTCGGCGCGATGGGCGGGCAGCCGCCGGGGATCGCCCTGCGCTGCGTGAACGCGATCCCGCACGGGCGGGGGCTCGGCTCGTCAGCGGCGGCGATCTGCTGCGGCCTGCTGGCGGCCCGCACCCTGACCGGCCCCGGTGAGCCGGTGGCCGCGGGCGATCCGGCGCCCCCGGACGGGGCGGCGCTCTCGGATGAGGCGGTCTTCCAGCTCGCGGCGACGCTGGAAGGCCATCCCGACAATGTGGCCGCCTGCCTGGCCGGCGGGCTGACCATCGCGTGGTCGCCGCGGCCCGTCCCGGCCGGTGCCGCCGCGGCGGGCACCGGTGCGCCCGCGGGCGCCGCGCCGGGTCCGCGGCTGCTGCGGATCGCCGTGCCCACCACCCTGTGCGCGATCGCGTGCGTGCCGTCCGTGCCGCTGGCCACCGAGGCGGCCCGGCAGGCACTGCCCGCGGCGGTCCCGCACGCCGACGCGGCGGCGAACGCGGCCCGCAGCGCGCTGCTGGTCGCGGCCCTCACCGGCGCGCCGCAGGTGCTGTTCGAGGCGACCGAGGACTTCCTGCATCAGCCGCACCGGGCCGGCCTGATGCCGGAGACCGCCAGCCTGCTCGACGCGCTCCGCCGTGAGGGGGCCGCCGCGGTGGTGTCGGGAGCGGGCCCGGCCGTGCTGGTCCTGTCGTTCGACGGGCAGCCGCCGTCCCCGGCAGCGGTGGATTCAATCGCCGGTGAAATGGGTACCCCCTGGGATGTCATCCCCCTGCGTATCGATCAGCAGGGTGCTCACGTACAGCAAGGCGGGCTGGACGTGCATCCACCAGTAAGCGCGCGGCACGCGCCTACCTGGAACCAGGGCGCATCCTGGAACAGGTTGAGGGGCCGGGCGCAGATCACACGGGAGTACCTCGGTGTGACCGGGCCAGCTTCCTGCACGACTCACAGACGGCAAGCCGAGGGAATGTCGTGGGCTCACTTGGTGTTAAGCTGAGTGCCGCACCAGGTGCCCCGCTGAGGGGACAGGTGCTCGCCTGTCATTTGCTGCGCCGTCGGCCACGCGGCCGGCCGCAGCCAGTGATTCTCCGTCAACATCCCGGGTCACCTCGTCCTCGCCGCGTACGTCAACAACGAAAGTGGCACGGAGAACCGGGAAACGAGCGGAGATCCAGGCAGCCACCCCGGCCGCCTGGGACCGTTTCGGCCCTTCTGCCTCGCCCGCAGACACCGGGTTAGGCGTGCAGGAGCCTGCCGGACATCAAGGCGGCGCGATAAGGCAGCTGGTGCACAACCTGGCCCGGCCAGTTCACCGGGCCGCGACATCGGGTCCGGCCACCCTTAACGGCCGGAACCCGCGCTCTGGGAAGGACCCCTTGTGAGCAGCGAACCCACCGATCTCCTCACCGGCTCCCCGGCCGCGCCCGCGGGACCCCCGACTCAGCCGGAAACCCCTGATCACCAGCCCGCCACCGCGGCGACGGCCGGGTCCACGGATCCGGTAACGCGCGACCCCGCGGCGCCGGGGCAGGGCGGATCAGGCCCGGCCCGGGCGGCAAAGCCGGATGCTGAGCCGGCGGGTGGCCGCGCAGACCGTGGCGCCAGTACCGGGCTGTCTGCCATGCTCCTGCCAGAACTGCAACGGATGGCGCAGTCCATGGGGATCACTGGGACCGCCCGGATGCGCAAGAGCCAGCTCGTGGAGGCAATCCAGAACCGGCAAGGCGGCCAGACGGCCGCCCCGCACGCCACCCGCCGGAATGCGGCACTCGACAATTCAGCCCAGCGGGTCGCGTCCGCGGGAGCCGACGCGCCTCGCCACCGTGAGCAGGACGATATGGAACCAGACAAAGCCACTCAGCAGGGTCAGGGGGAGGGCACCTATCCAGCGGCTGCCAGCTGGGAAGCACCAGCGAGCGCGCCGCGGGAGGGTGCTGCCGGCGGCGGCGGCGCCGACAGCCAGCTGGCCTTCGAGCACCCGGGGAAGGCCGGCCAGGCAGCGGCCACGGACGCCGCGCCCGTTGCTCCCGGCGGGGCAGGCACCGCGGGCCCGGCCGGCGACGAGCAGCACGGTGACGCCCAGCGCGGGGACGCCCAGGACGGCGATGCCCAGCGCGCAGACGGCCACCAGGGCGGCGACGGCCAGCGTGGTGACCGGCGGCGGCGCAACAACGGCAGGCGCGACGACCAGCAGCGTGGCGGCGAGGCCGCCGAGCAGCGCTCGGACCAGGGCGGCCAGCGCGGCGGCCAGGCGGGCCAGCAGGACCAGGGCGGCCGTGGCGACGACGACTCCGATGGCCGGGGCGGGCGCCGCAACCGGGACCGGTTCCGCAACCGTAACCGG
>WNGJ01020410.1_pt1 | contig 13005 bp, 7 predicted proteins | sample 5400611 | NCBI WGS metagenome assembly WNGJ01 (sample SAMN13153375, study PRJNA577476) | soil metagenome | isolation source: 40 cm soil or saprolite under Garry oak tree replicate 1 | place: USA:California | collected 2016-06-15
TGGCGCAGCCGCGACCGCAGCCTGTGCTCTGGCACTGGTGAGTGTCGCGGCGGCGCAGGCATCCGCCACGCCGCTCGACGGGTATCTCGATGGTCTCAGGACACTGCGCGCGAGCTTCCTGCAGACGCTCGTCGATGCGCATGGCCGCGAAATCGACCGCGCCACCGGCACGCTCATCGTGGCGCGTCCCGGGAAGTTCAGCTGGGAGACCCGTCCGCAGCGGCCGGTCTCCGGCGGCGGCGCGGCCGCCGGCAACGACGCCGGCCACGGCGGCAGCGCGGGTCAACTCATGGTTTGCGACGGAACGAACCTGTGGTTTCTCGACCGCGATCTCGCGCAGGTGACCGTGAAGCCGGTCGACGCCGCCCTCTCGGCCACGCCCGCCATGCTGCTCTCGGGCGCAGCAGACCTGAACAAGAGCTTCAGCATCACCCCCGCCGGGCGGCGGGACGGGCTCGAGTGGGTGCTGGTGGAGCCGCGCGGCGACGCGGCAGACTTCCGCAGCGCGCTGTTCGGCTTCGCGCACCGGGATCTGAAACGCATGATCCTCGAAGACAAACTCGGTCAGACCGCGACCATCAGTTTCGAGAGAATCGAGCGCAATGGTCCGGTGGCCCCGGGCGAGGTGAGCTTCAAGCCGCCCGCGGGCACCGATGTGATCGGCACACCGCGCGAGTGAGCGCGGCGCGGTAGCGGGATGCGATCCGTAACATCGTGAGTGCGCGCCCCCCAAGTGACCGCGATCCGCTGCGGCCGCTCGCGGACCGGATGCGCCCGCGCGCGCTCAGCGAGTTCGTCGGCCAGCAACATCTGCTGGGCTCCGGCAAGCCATTGTCCGCCAGCATCACCGCCGGACAGCTGCACTCGCTGATCTTCTGGGGCCCGCCGGGCACCGGCAAGACCACGCTCGCGCGGCTCATCGCCCGCGCTTCCAACGCGCAGTTCATCGCGCTGTCGGCGGTCATGGCCGGCGTGAAGGACATCCGCGCCGCAGTGGAGGCGGCGCGCGCGGTGCGCGCCCAGGACGGGCGACCGACGCTGCTGTTCCTGGACGAGGTGCACCGTTTCAACAAGGCGCAGCAGGACACGTTCCTGCCGTACCTGGAGGACGGGACGCTCACTTTCGTGGGCGCGACCACCGAGAACCCGTCCTTCGAAGTGATCAGCGCACTGCTGTCGCGCGCGCGCGTGTACGTGCTGCGCGCCCTGTCGGTGGAGGATCTCACCGTGCTGCTGCAGGCGGCGCTGCGCGATCCGGAGCGGGGCCTGGGCCGGGAGCAGCTGCAGGCGGAACCGGCGGCATTGGAGCTCATCGCCCGCGCCGCCGACGGTGATGCGCGCCGGGCGCTCAACATGCTGGAGCTGGCCGCGGGACTGTTGCAGGCCGGCGGCGCCGCGCGTGTGCTGACCGTCGCCGTGGCGCAGGAGGTGGCCGCCGGCGGGCAGCGCCGCTTCGATAAGGGTGGTGATCAGTTCTACGAGCAGATCTCCGCGCTGCACAAGGCGGTGCGCGGCACCGATCCCGACGCGGCGCTCTACTGGTTGTGCCGCATGCTCGATGGCGGGTGCGATCCGCGCTATATCGCGCGGCGGGTGACGCGCATGGCGGTGGAGGACATCGGACTTGCCGACCCGCGCGCACTCGCGCTGGCGCTCGATGGCTGGGAGACTTACGAGCGCCTGGGGACCCCGGAAGGCGAGCTGGCCATCGCCACCGCGGTGGTGTATCTCGCCTGCGCGCCCAAGAGCAACGCGCTGTACGTCGCCATGGGCGAGGCCATGGCGGACGTCAGCGAGTTCGGCACGCTGGAAGTGCCGCTGCGGCTGCGCAACGCGCCGACACGCCTGATGAAGAGCCTGGGTTACGGGCGCGATTACCGTTACGCACACGATGAGCCCGAAGCATTCGCCGCCGGGGAGCGCTACCTGCCGGATGAGATGCCGGATCGGCGATACTATCGCCCCGTTTCCCGGGGTCTGGAAGTGAAAATCGGCGAGGCGCTCGAGCGCCTGCGGGCCCGGACGGCAGCGAAAGGCTGAAGCGTGATCGATCCGAAGCTGTTGCGCGCCGACCCGGACGCCGTGGCGCGCAATCTCGCGCGCCGGGGCTACAGGCTCGATGTGACGGCGCTCAGGGCTCTGGAGGAGAAGCGCAAGCCGTGGCAGGTGGAGGTGGATCGGCTGCGCGCCGAGCGCAACGCCAACGCCAGGGCGGTCGGCGTGGCCAAGGGGCGCGGCGAGGACCTGAGCCCCCTGATCGCCAAAGGCGAGAGTCTCACTGCGAGCCTCGGCGCGGCCGAAGCGGCGCTGGCAGCCGTGCAGGCCGAGCTCGAACAATGGCAGCTCGGGCTGCCGAATCTGTTGCACGCCTCGGTCCCCGACGGACACGAGGAGAGCGCCAACCTCGAGGTGCGGCGTTGGGGCGAACCGCGTCAGTTCGCGTTCAGGCCGCGCGATCACGTGGAGGTCGGCGAGCGGCTCGCGGGGCTCGATTTCGAGGCTGCGGCTCGCATCGCAGGCAGCCGCTTCGTGGTGCTGCGCGCGCAGGTGGCACGCCTGCACCGCGCGCTGGCGCAGTTCATGCTGGACCTGCACACGCGCGAGCACGGCTACACCGAGGTGCAGGTGCCGTACCTGGTGCAGGCCCAGGCGCTCACCGGCACCGGGCAACTGCCGAAGTTCGAGCAGGATCTGTTCGCGGTACGCGGCGAGCCGCCGTTCTACCTCATCCCGACCGCCGAGGTGCCGGTGACCAACCTGGTGCGCGAGCAGATCGTGCCCGCCGAGAGTCTGCCGCTGAAATGGGTGGCGCACACGCCGTGTTTCCGTTCCGAGGCGGGCGCAGCCGGCAAGGACACACGCGGCATGATCCGCAACCACCAGTTCGACAAGGTGGAGCTGGTGCAGGTCGTGCGGCCGCAGGACTCGTACGCGGCGCTCGAGGAGCTGACCGGGCACGCCGAAGCCGTGCTGCGCCGGCTGGAGATTCCGTACCGCATCGTGGCGCTGTGCGCGGGTGACATCGGTTTCAGAGATTTCCTCGTGCAGCAACTGCGAGGCCTTCCAGGCGCGCCGCATGCAGGCGCGCTGGCGCAATCCGCACGGCGGCAAGCCCGAAGCACTGCACACCCTGAACGGCTCGGGACTCGCGGTCGGGCGCACGCTGGTGGCGGTGCTTGAGAACTTCCAGAAGGAGGACGGTTCGGTCGGCGTGCCGCCGGCGCTGCAGCCCTACCTGGACGGGCTCACCACGCTCACCGCGTAGACTATCGATTATCGATAGCTCTATACTGCATTCACAATGAAGCGCACGCCGCGCCAGCCACGCCCGCTGCCAGCGCGCGACCCGCTCTTCAACAGTTCGGTGCAGAAGGCGCTCGCCATCCTCGAAACCTTCGGCGGCGAGCGGCGAGCGCTGAGCCTGGCGGAGCTCGCCGCCGGCGTCGGCATGACGACCAGCTCGGCACAACGTTGCACGCATACGCTGGTGCGCTTAGGGTTCCTCGGACGCGATGCACGCGCACGACGCTGGGTGCTGACGCCGCGTGCCCTGTCGCTGGCGCATGCCTACCTCTCGGGGCACGCGCTGCTCGAGCAGGCGACCACGCATCTCATCGACCTCAACCAGGCGAGCGGTGAATCCGTCAGCCTGTCGGAGCCGGACGGCGCGGACATGGTGTTCATCGCGCGTTTCCCGAGCCTGAAGCGCTTCTACATTCACATGCCGGTCGGGCGGCGCCTGCCGATGTACTGCACGGCCTCGGGACGCGCCTACCTGTCGGCGCTGCCGGCGGCGGCCGCGCAGCGCATCGTGCGCTGCTCGCAGCTGCGGGCCCTGACGCCGCTGACACTCACCGATCCGAAGCAGATACTGAAGCGCATCCAGGCGGCGCGTGAGGCGGGCTATGCCTGGTCGGACCAGGAGTGTTACCGCGGCGATGTCACCATTGCCGCCGCGGTGCTCGGGGAAGACGGCCAGCCGCTCGCCGCCGTGAACATCTCCGCTCCCACCAGCCGCTGGACGCTGGGGCGGTTACGATCGAAGCTATCGCCCCTGTTACTGCAGACGGCGCGCGCCGCCTCGCGTGGGGACACGCCGCGGGACCGACCTCAATGAGCCTTTGAAGGGGAACCGCATGCCCGAGCTCAGCCGCTCACTGCAGCCACGCCACGTCACCATGATCTCGATCGGCGGGATCATCGGTGCCGGCCTGTTCGTCGGCAGCAGCGCCTCGATCGTCGCCACCGGGCCCGCGATCGTGGTGAGCTATCTCATTACCGGGACGCTGGTGCTGCTGGTGATGCGCATGCTCGGCGAGATGGCCCTCACGCTGCCGGCGGTGCGCTCGTTCAGCGAGTTCGCGCGCGCCGGCCTGGGTCCGTGGGCGGGGTTCGTCGCCGGCTGGCTGTACTGGTATTTCTGGATAATTGTGGTGCCGGTGGAGGCGATCGCCGGCGCCAACATCCTGCACGGCTGGCTGGGTCTGCCGCCCTGGCTCCTGGGGCTGATGCTGATGGGCATCATGACCGGCGTCAATCTCATGTCGGCACGCTCCTACGGGGAATTCGAATTCTGGTTCGCCTCGATCAAGGTTGCGGCGATCGTGGTGTTCATCGCGCTTGCGGCTGCCTACGCCTGTGGCTTCACCTCCCCGAGCGGGCCGACCTTCGGCAATCTCACCGCCTACGGCGGCTTCATGCCCAAGGGCTTCCTGTCGGTGCTAGCCGGAGCGGTGACTGTGTATTTCTCGCTCACCGGGGCGGAGATCACCACCATCGCGGCGGCCGAGTCGCAGGAGCCGGCGCGCGCGGTGGCGCGCATGAGCAGCTCGGTGATCGTGCGCATCCTCACCTTCTACGTCGGTTCGGTGTTGCTGATCGTCACGGTGGTGCCGTGGGTGAACGTGCGCCCCGGCGAATCGCCGTTCACGCTGGCGCTGAGCACTATGCAATTCAACTGGGCGAGCCGCGCACTGGACGCCATCATCCTCACCGCCGTGCTCTCGTGCCTCAACTCCGCCTTCTATGTCTGCTCGCGGGTGCTGTTCGTGCTGGCCGAGCACGGCGACGCGCCGCAATGGCTGGTGCAGCTGAACGCGCGGCGCGTGCCGACGCGCTCGGTATGGATGGGCAGTCTCGCCGGGGTGCTCGGCATCCTCGCGGCGATCACCTCCTCGCAGGTGGTGTTCGCGTTCCTGGTGAACGCCTCGGGGGCGCTGATGGTATTCGTATACATGATCATCGCGGTGGCGCATTTCCGCCTGCGACGCGAACGCGAGGCGCGCGGCGCGCCCGCGCCGGCGCTGTCGATGTGGCTGTTTCCGTGGACCAGCTACGCGGCGATCGCCGGGATGGCCGCGGTGCTGATCGCCATGGCATTCACGCCCGGGGAGCTGGCGAGCGAGCTGCGCTGGAGCGTCGTGGCGCTCGCAGTCGCGGTGGTCGCCTTCCTGATCGTGGACGCGCGGCGCCGGGCGCGCGTCGTCGCCCCCGCGCCCGCCGGGCCGGGTGTGGATCCCTCATGAGGACACCAGCGGCACTCACGCGGCGGCAGTTCGTGCTCACCGCGGCCGCGGTGGGCGGGGCGCTGGTGCTCGGTGTCGCGCTGCAGCGCCGCCGGCAGCGGCTCACCCCAGGCGGCGGCGCACCCGCCCGCGGGGCGCTGAACGCCTACGTGCGCATCGAGCCGAACGGCCGTATCACCCTCGTCATCCCCAAGGTCGAGATGGGGCAGGGCACGTACACCTCGCTCCCGATGCTGATCGCCGAGGAGCTGGAGGTCGATCTTGACGCGGTCACGGTGGAGGCCGCCCCGCCCGATCCCGCCGTCTATGGCTTCGCAGTCGACCCGGCCGCCCCCGAGGGCATCGAACGAGACCAGTCCACCGGCACCTCCCTGTCCATCATCCAGTGCTGGACGGCGCTGGCGCGTGCCCATCAACACCTGCCAGGCGCAGCGCGGCGAAGTGCTACACGCCGCCTCGGGCCGCCGCCTCGGCTACGGGGCGCTGGCCGCCGCTGCCGCGGCCCTGCCGGTGCCGGCGGCGCCACCGTTGAAGGCCGCGAAGGACTTCAGGCTCATCGGTCGCGCCACGCCAAGGCGTGACGCGCCGCAGAAGGTGGACGGCAGCGCGGTGTTCGGCATCGACGCACGCCCACCGAACTCGAAGGTGGCGCTCATCGCGCTCTCGCCCGTCGAGGGTGGGACGATCGGGGGGCTCGCAGCCGATGCAGCCGTGGCGGTCCGCGGCGTGCGACAGGTGGTGAATGAGGGTGATGTGATCGCAGTGGTGGCGGACGACACCTGGGCGGCCATGCAGGGCATGAAGGCGCTGGCGCCGCGCTGGAACGACGGGGCGAACGCCGCCGTACAACAGGCGGCCATCGTGGCGGAGCTGGAAGCCGCCGCTCAAGAGGCGGGTGCGGTGGCCGCCAGCAAGGGCAAGCTCGAGGAGGCCGCGGCGCGCGCCACCACCCACGTGGATGCGGTGTATCACCAGCCATTTCTCGCCCACGCGACGCTCGAGCCGATGAACTGCACGGTCGATTGGCGCGAGGGCGAGTGCGAGATCTGGGTCGGCACCCAGGCATGCGATCGCGCGGTGGCGAAGCTCGCAGCCCTGGGTCTCAAGCCCGAGCAGATCCGCCTGCACAGCTATCTGATCGGCGGCGGCTTCGGGCGGCGCCTGGAGGTGGACGGCATCGTGCTGGCGGCGCGCATCGCCCGGCATGTGCAGGGGCCGGTGAGGGTGCTGTGGAGTCGCGAGCAGGACATCCAGCACGACCGCTACCGACCCTACTACGTGGATCGGCTGTCCGCCTCGCTGGATGCTCGCGGCATGCCGGTTACCTGGCGGCATACCATCGCGGGCGCCGGATTGTGGGCGCTGTACTACGGCGAGGGAACGGTGAAGAACGGTGTGGACCTGGACGCGGTCACCTCCGCCGCCGATCTGGCCTACCCGTTGGAGAACATGGAAGTGCGCTTCGTGCGCCGCGACCCCGCGGGCGTGCCGACGGGCTGGTGGCGCGGGGTCGGTCCGACCCGCAGCGTATTCGCGGTAGAGAGTTTCATGGACGAGCTGGCGGCGGCGGTACAGCAGGATCCGGTGCGCTACCGCCGCGCGCTGCTCAAGGACCCACGCATGCGTGCGGTGCTCGATCTCGCGGCCGATCGCGCCGGCTGGGGAATGGGGCTGCCGGCCGGCAGCGGGCGCGGCGTGTCCATCCAGTTTGCCTTCGGCAGTTACCTCGCGCTGGTCGCCGAAGTCAGTACCAACGCCCAGGGCCCGCCGCGCGTCGAGCGCGTGGTGTGCGCCATGGATTGCGGGCAGTTGGTGAACCCCGACGGGGTGCGGGCGCAACTCGAGGGCGGCGTCACCTTCGGCCTGAGCGCCGCGCTCGGCAACGAGATCACGATCGCCAACGGGCGCGTGCAGCAAAACAACTTCAATGATTTCCCGTCGCTGCGGATATCCGCAGCGCCGCGGGTCGAAGTGCATCTGGTGGCGAGCGGCGAAAGCCCCGGCGGTGTGGGCGAGACCGGTACCGCCTGCATCGGCGCGGCGCTGTGCAACGCCATCTACGCCGCCAGCGGCAAGCGCGTGCGCACGCTGCCGGTCAGCCGCGGCCTGCACGCTTGAGCTTGGTGTGAGCTTGTGAGTACAGTGCCGCCCTGTCGGTGTGGCGGAATAATTCGAAAACAGTGTGGGGAGGCCTATGCGGCGTGTGCAAGAGAGGCGTTCCCGGGGAACGCGTGCGCTGATCGGCGCATCAATGGTCGCGCTCGTCTGTGTTCCCGGGACAGGCCGGGCGCAGGAGCAGGCCTCGAGTACCGAGAGTACGGCCGGTCCCTTGCAGGAAATCACCGTTACCGCGACGCGCCGCGAGGAGAGTCTGAGCAAGGTGCCGATCAGCGTCACGGCCCTGACACAGGAGAGTCTGGACAACCGCGGCATCAAGGATTTCTCGGAGGTCGCTCGCTTCACGCCGGGGGTGAACTTCGACAACTCCGGCACCAACAACATCTCCATCCGCGGCATCTCCGGAACCGGCGGCGCCGGCACCACCGGCATCTACCTCGACGACACGCCGATCCAGATGCGCGCGCTGGCGTTCAGCCCGGACGAGGCGGTGCCGAAGTCCTTCGACATCGACCGCGTGGAGGTCCTGCGCGGGCCACAGGGGACGCTGTTCGGCTCGGGCTCCGAGGGCGGCACGGTGCGCTACATCACCACCCAGCCGAGTCTGAGCAGGACCACGATCTACAGCCGCGCCGAGGTGGCCACGACCGAAGGCGGTGATCTCAGCTACGAGGCGGGCGCGGCCATCGGCGGACCGCTGGTGGAGGGCAAGTTCGGCGCGCGTGTGTCCTTGTGGTACCGCAAGGATGGCGGCTTTATCGACCGCATCAATCCCTACACACGGGCGGTCGAGGACACGAACGGCAACCACGATGAGACCTACCTGGTACGGCTCGCCGGGCTGTGGGCACCCACGGACAAGCTGACCATCACGCCGAGCATTTACTACCAGAACCGGCAGCGCAACGACATCTCGACGTACTGGCCGCTATATTCCGATCCGGGCAGCAACCGGTTCGTCAGCGCCGACCCCACGCCGCGCTCGGCACCCGACAAGTTCTATCTGCCCGCACTCAAGATCCAGGCGGACTTCGGGGCGACGCAGCTGATCTCGAACACCTCGTACTACCATCGCGAGAATCAGACCGGTTACGACGGCACCCTCTACAACCTCGGCTACTACCAGACCCAGAACGCTGCACCGATATTTCTCCTGCCCTGGCAGTGCAACTGCTTTCCGCTCCTCGACGGGGGCGGTCTGCACGTCCCCGGCGGATTGCAGTACCGCTCGCCCTCGACGATCGACAACGGGCAGCAGAACATCACCCAGGAAATTCGCCTGCAGTCGACCGACGCCAACGCCCGGCTGCTGTGGACTGCCGGCATATTCGCCAACGAGAATCGGCAGAGCTATCTCGAGCAGATCCACGACCCGCAACTCAACGACCTCACCATGGCGGTGCTCGGGGCGGCGTACACCGACGTGTTTTGTTATCTCGACAGCAACGGCAACTGCACCGGCCCGGACGCCTACGACCCGCGCTTTCCGTTCGACTCGTATTTCCTCAAGACCAACTCCAAGGATGAGCAAATTGCGGGCTTCGGCGAGCTCACCTACGGGATCACCGATCGGTTCAAGACGACCGTCGGGGCGCGCTGGTCGCACATGAAATACTCGTTCGACACGCTGACCGGCGGCCCGCAGTTGTACGCGCCGCCGCGCACCGGCACGGGTAACATCACCGAGAGTGCCTTCACACCCAAGGTCAGCCTGCAGTTCCAGGCGGACCCGAACGACATGTTCTACGCGACCTACGCCAAGGGCTTCCGGCCGGGCGGGGCGAATAACCCGATTCCCAACGCGGCGTGTCCTACCGACTTCGCGAACTTCGGCATCGCCACCGATCCGGCCACCTTCAGCTCCGATTCGGTGCAGAGCTTCGAGCTGGGGGTGAAGAGCAATTTCAACAATCGCGTGCGCCTGGCCGGCAGCGTGTACTACATCAAGTGGAACAACATCCAGCAGCTGATCGTGCCACCCGTCTGCCAGATCTCCTTCATCGCCAACACCGGCAACGCTGTGGCCAAGGGCGCCGACATCCAGGCGGACGTTTCACTAACCGGCGGACTGAGTCTCGAGCTGGCCGCCGGGTACACCTCGGCCCGCTACACCGAGGACTTCCGCTTCAGTACGACCGGAGCCGACCCGCGCCCGCTGGTCACCAATGGCGAGGCGATCGTGGGCGCGAGCAGCGAGACCGGAGGCGGTCAGCCCACGGCGCCCTTTACCACCTCCGCGGGCGTGCAATACCGGTTCGGCGCCTTCGCTCACGAATCGTTTGTACGTGTCGACGGCGAATATGCGGGGCGCGCCAAGTGGACCACGGCCAGCCAGGATCCGGGCAGTTCACAATTCGATGCAGCGAATTTCGTGCTCGAGTCCACCACCTTCGTCAGCCTGCGCGGCGGCATGCAGTTCGGCGCATGGTCGCTGGCGGCGTTCGTCGATAATCTGAGTAACTCGCACCGGCTCACGGATTTCAACACGACGATCAATCCGCTCATGCCCGGCATCAGCCGGCTGCGGCGCGACTTTACGTTCCGGCCGCGCACCTTTGGGCTCACGATGATCTTGCGGCAGTAAGCTTGCGGCGCCGGCGCAGGATTCAACAAGACATGCCGCGCACTCGGCCGCCGCTCCGGGATAAGGGTCTGGGCGAAGATCGCCGCATCCCGCGCCGCGATTTTCTCCAGGGGGCGCTGATCGGCGCGGCGAGCGCACTCGGCGGCCCGCTGCTGGCGGGCGTGGCCGAGGCGGCCGAGCCGGCCGCGGCGCCTGCAGCGGCGCAGGACAGGTCCGGCTACTACCCGCCGGCGCTCACCGGTCTGCGCGGCAGCCATCCGGGCTCGTTCGAGGCGGCCCACGCGCTGCGCGAAGGCGCGAGCATCCCGGCGGCTGCCGACAGCGGCGAGAGTTACGACCTGATCGTCGTCGGCGGGGGTATCAGCGGCCTGGCGGCGGCGCATTTCTTCCGCGCGCGCGCCGGGGGCGGCAGCCGCATTCTGATTCTCGACAATCACGACGACTTCGGCGGCCACGCCAAGCGCAACGAGTTCAGCGTCGCTGGCAGGCTGCAACTGCTGAACGGCGGCACGCTGGAGATCGACAGCCCGCGGCCCTACAGCACGGTGGCGGACGGACTGCTGCGCGAACTGGGCATCGACGTCAAAGCGCTCGCCCGCAAGGTCGAGCACCGCGACTTTTACCGCTCGCATGGCCTGCGCGAGGGGGCGTTCTTCGATGCCGGCACGTTCGGTGCCGACAAGCTCGTCGTGGGGGTGGGTCAGGTGCCGATAGATACCCTGCTTGCCGATGCTCCGTTGTCGGCGCGGGCGCGGGCGGACATCGCGCGCATCGAGGAGGGCGCGACTGACTTCCTTGCGGGGGTCGCGCCGCAGGAGAAGAAGCTGCGCCTGTCCAGGATCAGCTACCGCGATTTCCTGCGTGACCTGGTGCAGGCGGACCCCGCGGCGCTCGCCTACTATCAGGCACGCACCGAGGGTTGGTGGGGCGTGGGGATCGATGCGGTCTCGGCACTGGACTGCTGGGCGTTCGGCTATGCCGGATTCAAGGGCATGCAGTTGCCGCGCGGCTCCATCGCCCGCATGGGCCCGACCCCCGCCGGCTACCAGGACACTGGCGGCTCGGCCACGCTGCATTTCCCGGACGGCAACGCCACCATCGCGCGCCTGCTGGTGCGCAGCCTGATCCCGTCGGCGGTGTCGGGCAGCACGGCCGAAGATGTGGTGACGGCACGCGTGGACTACGGGCGGCTTGATCGGCCGGACTCGCCGGTGCGCGTGCGCCTCAACAGCATCGCAGTCCGTGCCCGACACACCGGGGATGCGGCGAGCGCACGCGAGGTGGAGGTCACTTACCTGCGCGATGCGCGCGCGTGCAGCGTGCGCGCCAAGGGCTGCGTGCTCGCCTGCTACAACATCATGATCCCGTACCTGTGCCCCGAGTTGCCCGCGGCGCAGCAGGCGGCGCTGCACAGCCTGGTCAAGGCGCCGCTCGTCTACACGAGCGTCGCGCTGCGCAACTGGCAGGCGTTCAAGAAGCTCGGCGTCGCCAGCGTGTATGCGCCAGGCTCGTACCACACGACTTTCAGGCTCAATCCCAAAGTCGACATCGGCGGCTACCGCTCGGCGCAGGCCCCCGATGAGCCGATCCTGCTGCAGATGTACCGCTCGCCGTGCAAGCCGGGTCTGAGCGAGCACGAGCAGAACAAGACGGGCCGGGCGGAGCTGCTCGCCACCTCGTTCACAACCTTCGAGCACCACATTCGCGATCAGCTCGCGCGCACCCTGGGCCCGGGAGGATTCGATCCGGCAGATGACATCCAGGCGATCACGGTGAATCGCTGGCCGCACGGCTACGCGCACGAATACAACCCGCTGTTCGATCCCGAGCTGCCCGCGGCGCAACAGCCGCACGTGATAGGCCGGGCGCGCTTCGGGCGCATCGCCATCGCCAACTCGGATGCCGGGGGGCTGGCCTATACCGATTCGGCGATCGACCAGGCCAGCCGGGCGGTAGAGGAATTGCTGCAGGGCTAGCGCTTACGCCTGGGCGGCGCGACTCTTTGAACCCGCCGCCGGATTTGCGCCACTCACGGCACGTCCGAACTCTCAACAATACTAAGGAGTGTGTCATGTGCCAGCTCACTCGACCCCTGAAAACGACGGCGTTGATCGTCCTCGCCGCGGGCTGGATGCTCGCGGGCGCCGCCGAGGACGATTCGCGCGCCCAGCGCAACGCCTACGTGGTCGCGCCTCTGGTATCCAACGTCGCCGGTGGCGCCACAGCGCAGGACACAGTGTTGCAAAACGCCTGGGGCGTTGCCTTCAGCCCGGCGGGCAGTCCTTTCTGGGTCAACGACAACGGCACAGGATGCTCGACCCTCTACAGCGGCGAGGGTACGAAGCTGGCGCTGCAAGTGTCGATCCCGCTGCCGGGCAATGTGGTGCCGGCCGCCTCCTGCCATGCGGTTGATCCGAATAATCCGCCGAATCCTGCCCCGGCAACGCCGACCGGAATCGTGTGGAATCCTTCAGCGGCTTTCCTCGTGCCGGGCACGAAGCTGCCGGCGGTGTTCATCTTCGCCACCGAGGATGGCACCGTATCCGCGTGGGCCGGAGGTTTGAACCCGGCCGACAATGCGGTGATCGCGGTCGACAACTCGTCGTCTCCCGCCGCCGGGAACGGCGCCGTCTACAAGGGTCTGGTGTTCGGGCTCCGCGCCAAGGGAGGGTTCCTGTACGCGACCAACTTCCGCGCCGGGACGATCGATGTATTCGGGCCGACCGGCTCGGATGGCCTGTTCACGCCCGCGGCCACGGACGGCGGCTTCGCCGATCC
>WNGJ01006564.1_pt1 | contig 13004 bp, 3 predicted proteins | sample 5400611 | NCBI WGS metagenome assembly WNGJ01 (sample SAMN13153375, study PRJNA577476) | soil metagenome | isolation source: 40 cm soil or saprolite under Garry oak tree replicate 1 | place: USA:California | collected 2016-06-15
AACTGGATTTCATTGCGCGTCTCCCGAGCAACGGGCAGCGCCGTCGCAAACTTCCAACCCGCCGGAGTCTTCAGCGAGGCGGTAACACGAATCGTGTCACTATTCATGCCTCGCGGATAAAGAAGCAAACGGTTCCATTTAATGCGTGCGAGCCGGGCGCTTGCAGTCGTGCCGGGCTGCGAAGCGTCGTCAAATGAAACCTCAATGGAGTTAACGCCCGCCGGGATCTGACAGTGAAAGGCAAACATCTCTACGTCGTCGCGCTGCCACGGAATCGACTTTCCATTGGCGCTCAACTTCAAGCCAACCATGTCGTTGATAGGACCGGTCGGACTGTGTTCGCCGGGAATCCACTTCGGATAAAACAAACTGAGCGGTCCGGGCTTGACTGGAATCGTTAGTGTTGTCGTAAGCAGGTTGCGCGCGGCTTCAGTGGCATCAACGTTCATCTTGATCACAAGACTCTGCGCCCGGGCGGTTATTGCCAGGAGTTGAAGCAATAAGAGAAGCAGGATCTGAATGCGCAGTTGTCGAGGTTTTGTTTGGCTGGTTTGCATTTGGTTTCTCGTTGCTCGTGTGATTCTTTTTGCGCTCACCTTTGAGTTTCTTTCACTGCCTGATTGCCGGCAGCAGGTTCCTCTCGTCCACTTTCGGATTCATCCAGATCCGCCTTTGCCCTTTCACCAAGCACCACGCGCACATTGTGAGTTTGCCCGTCATCGGTCAGCGGAATTTCGTAGTCGACTTGCCTGACGCCCTCCAGCTCGACCGTCGCGACGCCATGGCTAACCGCGAGCGGGTTTTCGACTTCATCCAACCGGCCGAACCGGTGTACCAGGTCCAGCCGCCGCGACCGGTGTGCGGTGGCACAGCATAGACATCGCCCACGGCCACGTAGGGTTCCACTTTGTATTTGTGCAGCCCGGCGCGCGTCGAGGAATGATTCACCGGGTTCAACAGCGAGAAGAGTTCGCCGGCGCGTTCACCGTCGCCGAGAATGGCAAACGCAATCAAAGTCCACAACGCCGCATGTGTATACTGTCCGCCATTCTCGCGCACGCCCGGAAGATAGCCTTTGATGTAACCGGGATCCAATTTACTTTTGTCGAATGGCGGCGTGAAAAGAATCACCAGGCCATCGCCGCGACGAATTAGATATTCTTCAACCGCTGCCATCGCCCGCTGGGCCCGATAACTTTCAGCCGCACCCGAGATAACAGACCACGACTGCACAATCGAGTCGATGCGACACTCGTCGTTCTGTACCGAACCAAGCGGTGTGCCGTCGTCGAAGTAAGCACGGCGATACCAATCGCCATCCCACGCGTTTTCCGCCAGGGCTTTCTTAAGTTTATCGAGGTGCTCGCGGTAACGATCGCCGCGCGCCTGTTCGTTTCTGCCATCACATAGAGGAGCAAAGGCTTCCAATGTTTTGTAAAGAAACCAACCCACCCAGACGCTCTCGCCTTTGCCAAGCTGGCCCACCCGATTCATGCCGTCATTCCAGTCTCCCCCGCCCATCAGCGGCAAGCCGTGTTCGCCTACTGCCAAACTGCGATCGAGCGCGCGCATGCAGTGCTCAAAAACCGAGGCCGACTCACTCGAGACCGACGGCTGCATATATGCTTCGTGCTCGTCCGGTTTCAATAGCGGCTGTTCAAGAAACGGCACCACTTCGTCAAGCAGCGAAAGATCACCGGTAATGTTTAAGTAGAAAGTAGTGACAAACGGAAGCCACAAGAGATCATCACTAAAATGCGTGCGCACGCCACGCCCGCTGGGTGGATGCCACCAGTGTTGCACATCGCCTTCCTTGAACTGATGACTGCCGGCAATCAGGATTTGGGTGCGCGCGATCGAAGGGCTGCTGTAGACCAGCGCCATAACATCCTGTAACTGATCGCGAAACCCAAACGCGCCGCCTGATTGATAGAAAGCAGAACGGGCCCAGATGCGACACGACAGAGTCTGGTAAAGCAACCAGCGGTTAAGCATCGTGTCAAGGGCCGTATCAGGAGTTCTGACCTCTATCGTGCCGAGCAGTGTGTCCCAATGCGTTAACACATCCTCAAACGCATCGTTAACATTTCCGGAGTTGGTAAACTTCACCACCAGCGATGAAGCTTCTTCCTGCGTTGGTGCTTCTCCGAACAGAAAGATAAGTTCGCGTCCTTCGTGCGGCGCCAACTCGATTGTGGTTTGCAGTGCGGCGCAGGGATCGAGTCCGGCGCCGTCCCTTCCGGCAAGACTCAGGCGACGTAGTGCAGCGGGTCGCGACAGTGTGCCATTGCGACCAACAAACTCTTTGCGGTCGCAGGTGGCGCTGGAAACTTTTTCGTTCGTGGCTGCAAAAGCAATGCGGCCGGCGAATTCATTGTTGAAGGGGTTCCGGGCAAAAATCGTCGAGTTAGGGTGATCAATCGCCGTTATTACGTAAGGAGCAGAAGTCGTACGTTGAACGCCCAGTACCAGTTCGTTGTACAACGTGACGCTTAGTCTTCTTTTTCTGTCGGTGCGATTGCGCAGACGCAAAAGAGAAATCTTCACGGGCGAGTCGAGGGGCACGAACAGCAATAACTCCTGCGAAATACCATGACTGGTATGTTCAAAAACAGAGTAGCCCTGGCCGTGCCTGACTACGTATGGTTCCTTTTCGCGAATCGGCAAGGGGGTGCCCGACCAGACACTGCCCGTGTCTTCGTCGCGCAAGTAAACGACTTCGCCGGGCGGATCGCAAACAGCGTCGTTGGACCATGGCGTCAAACGATTCTCGTGGCTGTTTACCGACCAGGTATAGCCGGCGCCGGTTTCTGTAACCTGAAAACCAAAGTCATTCTTGTTGGCAACAATGTTGGCCCAGGGAGCCGGAGTCCATTGTTCCGCACCCAACAACGTCACGTATTCGCGCCCTCCCTGATGAAATCCGCCCAGGCCATTGAAGAAGGTTAACTCCGGCGGCGCCACGGTGGGTTCCGGATAAGTTTGCGAAGGCAGGCGCGGCACAAAGGCGGCCGGCAGAGGTTCGGACACTTCTGGCCGTTCGAGCTGGTCCTCGAGCGATCCACGCTCGGTAACTATCACCGCCCGAGCTACCGAGTGAAGCAGAATGCGATCCGCTTCCGGCATTTGATCGGTGCGCCGCAAAAACACGCCGCCAGGTTTGTCCTGCATTACTCCAAGACCGCTGGTGCGAATCATGGTCTCCAGCTCTTTTTGCAGCGACTGCAGATAAGTGCTGGGATTGTCGTTGAGAATTACCAGATCGATCTGCAGTCCCTTGTAGTGTAGATACTCATGGCCACGCACGATCTTGCGCAACATGGAAAGATCGGCCGCCTTGTCGATTCGCACAACCAGAATCGGCACGTCTCCGCTGATGCCGTAAGGCCACAAACTCGATTGCGCTTTGGTGTTGAGCGCCAGCACGTGCGGGCGTGGGCGCAATGAAGGGTCAGAATAAATAATGCGCGATGCCAGACGCTGAAACAGGTGCGCTTCGTCGGCGTCGATGTTCAGATGACTCATTTCGACCTGCGCCTTGGTCCAGGCAAGTCGCAGCTCACGTTCAAACGTGTTTGGGTCGTGATATTTGTCCGCGAGCATCACCGCCTGCTCGCGCGATCGCGCCACGATGGTGCTGAATGAACAGCGCACCGTCTGGTTAGGGCGAATTCTGACGCGCCTGCGTAAACTAAAAACCGGATCCAGTACTGCGCCGGTGGTATTCGAAAGCGGCCGATCCTCCATCACCGCAATTGGGTCGGCGGGCGTATGCCCTCGTCCCAGGAATCGCCCGCGATCGGTTTCATATTGCACCGCCCCCACCAGATCGCCTTCCACAACTACAACGTGAATGCCCCAGATCGGTTCATCTTCGCTGGAGCGTTGCCGCCGATGCGCGAGGATTGCGTTTTCGGCGGCGAAGAACTCTGTTTCAATAAACAGGTTACTAAAAGCAGGATGGGCGGCGTCGGCTTGTGGCGTATTCAAAACGACTTCCGCGTAACTAGTCAGCTCAATTTCCCTGGTGCGGGTGGAATTATTAGTCAATGAAACTCGGCGTACTTCAGCGTTGTCCTCGGCTGAGACGACGATCTCCGTGTGCGTGATGATGCCCGCATCATTGCGCCAGAAATCCGCTTTATCTTCGGAGAATGCCACCTCGTATGTCTGTGGCCGCTTATGGACAGGTTGATAACTCGCCGACCAGACAGCGCCGCTTCTGACGTCGCGCAGATAAATGAAGGAACCCCAACTATCGCGCGTAACGTCTTCGCGCCAGCGCGTGATTGCGTTTACACCGCAGTTGGAATAACCGCCGCCGGCCACCGTCAGCATGACATTGTAAGTTCCATTTGAGAGCAATTGCGTGCGTGGCGTCTCTGTATCAAAGCGGTGGTACACGCGTGTGCCCATTCCCGGTGGCGTTTGCATCACCCGACCCGTCAAAACTTCCTCCGCGCGAGGCGGCGCCGCCGGCACACCAACTGGAATTCGTTCCTGCAACAATAACTCAGTTGCCTGGACCAGGGGTTCCGCGTGGAAACGTTTCTGCATGCGATCGTCGTGCAGCACGTTAGTAAGAGCGACCAGACTCATGCCCTGGTGATGAGTCATGAAGGCGCGAATCAAGACATGGGTCTGTCCTTGCGGTAAACGTTCTGCCGTGTAGTCGATAGCTTCGAAATAGCCATAAGCGCCTAGCGCCCCCGCTTTCTCAAGACGCCGCAGGTTATTCATTGCCGTTCGCGGATCAATTTCCGCCGCCAGCATCGTCGCGTAGGGAGCAACCACGAGGTCTTCAATAAGTCCGCGTTTTAATCCCAAACCGGGAACACCAAATGGTCCGTATTGATAGTTTAAGTGAATGTCGCGCACGTTATATGCCGACTCGGAAACGCCCCAGGGAACGCCGCGCTCTTCGCCATATTCAATTTGCCTCTTTACTACTGTGCGGTAGCTTTCATCGAGCAGGGACGCGGGGTAATTGCGCATCACGAGGAGCGGCATCACATACTCAAACATGGTACCGGTCCACGAGATCAGTGCGCGACCGCCATCGACCGAAGTTAGTTGGCGTCCCAAACGAAACCAGTGTTCCTGTGGCAGGTCACCCTTCGCGATGGCCACGAAGCTGGCAAGACGCGCTTCGGAAGCAAGCAGATCGTAATAAGAGTTATCGGCAACCTGGGCGGAGACGTTGTAGCCAATGGTAAATACCTTGCGCTCCGGATCGAGGAGAAACCTAAAGTCCATATCTTCCATGATCTGTTCGGCGTTATGAGCCAGACTACTTAGTCGCGACAGGAGGTCGCCCGCGGCGCTGGCGCCTTGCTCGAGAGCCGTTGTCAGCCTGGCGAGTGTTTCAATCGATTGCTCGCGAAACTCGCCGCTCAGCGCGGATAGTTGTAGTAATGCGCTATCGCAGACATGCGGCACTTCAGCGAGAGTCGGAACAGCGTGAAGGAGACTCACCAGCGGCCCCCAATGGATCTCGCCGCCTGGTTCTGCCGCAGCCAGGTCTGCCTGAAGTTGTGACAACAATCGGCCCCAGGGTGTGAGCGTGTCCGCATCGCGACGGCAGGAACCAATCTGGTGTTGTAAAGCACCCAACCACCAGCGCAACTCTTTGAAGTTGACCTCTCCATGCTCGTGGGCCAGCGCGTTAATGATGTCTTCAATCTCGGAAGTTCTCTGCCGCAAAGACTCAAAAACCAGAAACCACGACGGCAAGTTCTCCCTGGCCACACCCGATACCAGTTTCTGACAGGCTTCAATCTCATTGCGTAACTGGCTGACGGTCACCACTTCAGTGCGCTGTCGGAAACTGCCGAGTCTTCCGGCCTCGACGAAGACGGCATTGATTGTGTCGGCGAGTCCTCTTATGAGTCGTTCATCAAACAACTTCACGTCGGGCAACTCGATGCATGCTTGTTTTAGCGCGATGGCATGGCCGGCCAGATTTCCGCTGTCAACGGTCGATATGTACTGTGGCTGCAGCGGCTGGAGAGTCCTCGTGTCATACCAATTAAAAAAATGCCCGTGAAACTTTCCCAGTTTTTCCAGACTTGCAAAGGTGAGTTCCTGACGCTCGAGAAATTCCAGCGAGGCGATGTAACCCAGATCATGGGCTGACACAGTGGCGAGCACCAGCAATCCGATATTTGTCGGAGACGTTCGGTGGGCCAGGACGGGAGCCGGGTCTTCCTGAAAATTATCCGGCGGTAACCAATTATCTTCAGCTCCAACGAAGGTCTCGAAGAAGCGCCAGGTGCGGCGCGAGATCATCCGCGCCAGCTGCACCTCATTGATATTCAGCAGTTTGCGTTCCGGAGGTCGTAAGGTGCTGATGCCATAAGCCACGAAAGGCGAGACGACCCAGACGGTCACAAATGCGACCATTACCTCAAAAGCGGACGGCCTCACGATGAGCGTAAGCACCACAGCCAGGATCGCCAACAACTCAGCCGGAAACATGAACCAAAAGAAAGCCGGGATACTGTGTCGCGCTTCTCTCTCGGCATCAGCGGCTGTGACCCATTCCAGCAACTTCTTTCGGGAAACTAGTTTTCTGTATATCGTGCGTACGATCGCGTCGGTCATCAGGTAAGACTGATGTGGCAGGAAGACGATCGACAAAAGTACCTGCGTTGTGTTGGTTGTGACGTCACCCCAGACACTCCAAAAATGGCTGGTCCAGGGAATCCCGCGCGGGTGGATCAAGATACTCGTTGTGACGTGGAGATAGACTGGAAAGGCAATCGTCACCACGACGAATAAACTCCAGATTAACGGCGAGCCTGGGAAGATGATCCAGGCTGCAAGAAGCCACAAGAACATTGCGGGGGCCACCAGGCTGCGCCGTAAGTTATCAAAAATTTTCCAGCGTGAAATTAATGGCAGCGGATTTCGAGTCTTGCGCCCATTCGCGTCCGGCACAGTAGGAAAGACCCAACGCAGAATTTGCCAGTCGCCACGTGTCCATCGATGCTGACGTTTGGCATAAGTGTCATAGGAAGCCGGATAATCATCCAGTAATTCAATGTCCGTCGCTAACGCCGCGCGAGCAAACAACGATTCAAAGAGGTCATGACTAAGTAGTGAGTTTTCCGGAACGCGATGAGCGAGCGCGGCCTGGAATGCGTCAACCTCGTAAAGACCTTTTCCGGTGAAGTTTCCCTCACCAAAAAGGTCCTGATAAACGTCTGAAACGGCGGTCGTGTAAGGATCGATTCCGGTGTTGCCCGAAAAAATGCGGGCAAATCTGGAACGCGAAGCGCTGACGAGCGAAATGCTTACGCGAGGTTGCACAATGCCGTAGCCGCGTGTGACCACGTTGATTGCAGCATCCAGTTTCGGCCGGTTGAGGGGATGAATCGCGGCGCCCACGAGTTTGCGCGCCACATCTCGCGGAAGCTGCGTGTCGGAATCGAGTGTGATCACATAACGAATGCTGCGAAGCAAAGTTTGGACGGCGCCTTTTTCCGTCTCGCTCGATGTTTTTCCGCTCAATATTGTGAAGCTGGTATCTGTGGCTCCGCGCAAAAGTCGATTTAACTCTTCAAGTTTGCCGCGCTTTCGCTCCCAGCCCATCCATCGATCTTCTCCAGGATTCCATTGACGACGCCGGTGAAAAAGATGGAAGCGAGGTAACTCTTCCTTGCTGAGGCGTTGATTGAGGTCGTCGATCCCTGCCGCGGCAGTTGCGAGAAGTAGCGCGTCGGCTGGTGTTTCTTCGGTCACGGAATCCGGAAAATCACTGAGCAACGCGAAATAGATGTGCTTGTCCTGGTTGGCGAGGAAATGCACTTCGAGCTTTTCAAGCTGTTCTTTTAGTTGTGTTTCACCTGAAAAGATCGTCGGCACCACCACAAGTGTGCCGGCTTCTTCAGGTATGCCGGTGGCAGTTCCCATCCGCGGCACGAGACGCGGCGGAAAGAGGTGGGTGACATCCCAGTTCAGCACGCAAACTGCGAAATCACTCGCCGGAATCAGCGCCAATACTGCAGTGACAAGCAGGAGTGTCCAATTTGCTTCAGACGGCGCAGTGCTCAACGCGCTGATGAATACTGCGATCACCAGAAGCGCAACGACCAGCAAAGTGAGGAACGTCAGCATGCCGAGATATACGCTTGTCGCATGGCGCAAAATAAGACGGCGAAGTCTTTCAATAAATTTCGGACGATAGGCAAAGTTTGCCTCCAGCTGGGCGAGGCCGCCATCGACGAGATAAAAGCCCACATGGGATTCCGGGCTCGCGTTTAGGTATCGCGCATTCTCGCTTCTTGCTTCGTCATCCTTTCCCTTGTGCTCAAGTTTTCCCGCCTGCTCCGCAAGTTTCACGGCAGCGCGAGCGACGTCAAGCTCATTCGAGCGCGTTCCCTTGCTGATTCGTTCAATAACGTGGCGGTAACGGTCACGCGTGGCAAACTCCATCTTTGCGTAAGCTCCAGCAGGATCCGCTCCCAACAACGGCTCAATCAAACTCACGCTCTCGAAGAAGTCCCGCCAGTCGAGTGTTGATAACAGGCGCATGCTGGTGATGATGTTGCCAACAGTGACCTGCATAGCCGCTTGTCGCTGATGTTCAGCGTGGATAGTCTGTTCGATGCTTGTGCCCTGAGGCGCCAGCTGTTCCTCGAGCCATTGCATCACCGGAGTCACTGCTGGATCCTGCTCACGCAGACGTTGCGTAACTTGAACTACAAACGATTGCGGAATCTTTTGCAGTTTTCCCAATCGCTCGGCGATCAATGGGATCAATGCCGAAGGCTGACGGGTGGCAAGTTCCAAAAGCTTATCGGCCAGCTTGTCGGCCTGCTCGCGCTCCTCTCGCGCCCTGACAATCAACACTGCAAGCCTGCGAAGATTCTCAACCAGGGCGAGACGCAGAGTGATCGCGACCGCCCATAATTCACCAATTGAAAGTGGAGATACGGTTTGATATGCCGCTATGAAGCGACGCAGCGTGGTTGTATCGAGCCGGCAGTCAGTGTGCGCGATAAGGGCAAGCGCAACGGCATAGATTCTCGGATAGTCTTTCAGCTCACCTTCAGCAAGCTTTGGCAACTCATGGTAATAACTCTTCGGCAGATCCTGACGAATTTCGCGGAGTTGTTCCTCGACGATATGAAAATTGTCTACCAACCACTCCGCTGCAGGAGAGATTGCGCGGCCGGTTCGAATGGCTTCGACCAGGGAGCGGTAAGCAGTGACGAGCTTGCGGCCATTGTCCTCGAGACGAGGCAGCAGTTGAGCGCGCGCTTTTTTCGTTACAGTCTTGTGCTCGGCAGCGAGTTTCCGACCGTATTGTTCGAGTCGCTCAACGCTGTAGATCTCGGCTCTAACGGGCTGCTCATCGGCGTAGGCCGAGGTCTTGCCAAACGTTGCCGACAGCGACTCTAGAAACTCACTCATGGCGATTCTAGTAACTCACTTCCTGCTTCGCGGTTCTCCGCGGTCCGCCGCCTTCATACACTCCCTTCTAACCTTCGCGGGGATGCATAGTTAAACGTAACTCTTGGCGGATTGTTGGGTTCAGAATATCACGATTCGGATATGCTCTTCAGGACGGCAGAGCATTTGGGAACTGTCGCTGTCTTGCGTCTTTCGTTCATGTCAAACTGGAAACGATTCTGTCAAATTGAGCGCCTCATTCAGAATGACCAAAAATGCCTGACCGCTTATCACCTTTTCACGGCCCACAACCTTCGATCTAGTTGGTTAATTCGCAAGTTCTGGCGTCCGGGTACGGAATACCACTTGCCAAGGTGAGCTGTCAGCGGCGGGGGAATAGTCTATCCGCTGGCTCCCTCGCCGAGCGAACTAGATGATGCTGCTCCTCAGAAGACGTATTACATCGACAGTTTGAAAAGCGAGAAGGTGGATAAACAAAGGACCAGAAGCTTGTATTTGTTTTCGGTTGCGCTGGCTGGCGCAGCCGCGACCGCGTTGTGTGCGTGGCGCCTTCCCTTCACGCAGCTCGATTCAAAGTTTGTCGTCCTGGCTCTGATAACAGTGTTGATAGGGTCGCGGATTACTATCAAGATCCCAGGCGAACGCGGTCAAATCGCCGTTTCCGATACCTTTATTTTCCTCGCGATACTGCTATACGGAATCGAAGCCGCAGTGGTACTTGCGGCAGCCGAAGCATTTTGTTCCTCCGTCCGCTTCACGAAGAAGTTCTCTGTCCTCTTCTTCAACGCCGGAGTAATGGCGCTGTCCACCTTCATAACCGCCTTGAGTCTCCACCTTGTGTTCCCCGGAGTCAGCCTGCGTCAGGGGTATTCGCCGAACCTGGTTGTGGCGCTATGTATGATGGCGTTGTTGCAATACGTCTTGAACTCCGGGCCCATTGCCGTGGGTGTGGCGCTTAAAACCAGTCAAAGCATCTGGCAAAGTTGGCGGACAAACTTCTTATGGACGTCATTGACATATTTTGCCGGCGCTTTTGGTGCCGCTGTGGTGGGACGGCTGAGCGAGAATTTTGGATTCTATGCTTTCATTGCAACCGCCCCGATCATCGTCATCGTTTATTTCACTTACCGAACCTATCTTGCGCACGTCGAAGCGTCTGCCGCACAAGCAGAACAGGCGAAACTCCACGTCGAGGAACTTAACAAATACATCGGCGAACAGAAGCGCATAAGCCAGGCGCTGGTCGAGAGCGAAGAGCACTTTCGCAATGCGTTTGACTATGCAGCGATCGGTATGGCGCTGGTGTCGCCAAAAGGTAACTGGCTTCAGGTAAATCGATCGTTATGCGAGATTGTTGGCTACTCCGAACCTGAATTGCTTGATTCAGATTTCCAGGCGATTACGCATCGTGACGATCTGGGCAACGATCTGGCCGAAATTTACCGTATGCTTTCCGGCGAGATTCTTACTTGCCAGCTGGAGAAGCGTTACATCCATAAACTGGGTCATGATGTCTGGGCTTCAAGTAGCGCCTCGTTGGTGCGCGATGCACAAGGTAATCCGCTTCACTTCATCTTTCAGATCCAGGACATTACAGAGCGCAAACGGGCGGAAGCGGCGATTCACACACTCTCACTCGCCGACGAGTTGACAGGACTTTATAACCGGCGCGGCTTCCTTGCGTTTTGCAAGCAGTATCTCAGTTCTCTTCACCGAAGCAATAAAGGCGGAGTGATTGTCTACGCCGATCTTGATGGCCTGAAAACCATCAATGACTCATTTGGTCACAAGGAAGGTGACCGCGCTTTGATAAAGACCGCTGAACTGCTGAAAGAAACGTTCCGATCCGCAGATGTGCTCGGCCGTTTGGGCGGCGACGAGTTTACCGCGCTGGCAGCCGTCGAGCCTGAGGGTGGCGTGGAGAAGTTGATCTCCCGGCTGGAGGAGAAGTTTGAAAACTACAACTCCTTGAATCTGGTAGCCTACAAACTTTCGATCAGTATTGGCGTAGCCCAACTGGATTCAAACGGGACCCAATCCATGGAAGACCTGATGGCCATGGCGGATCTGGCAATGTATGAGAACAAACGTCGCAAGCAAGTCACTTTTCACTTGGCGGAGTCTGATACCGAACACTCAAACTTAGCTGTGGCCTAACCCCGCACAACTCCTCTGTGGCTTAGAACGGCAGGTTTCGCGACCTGCCGTTTGTTTTGTAGTATTCTCGGCGCTCATTCATGAGCGGAGTCGACCAATCAGTAGCAAGAGACCTGTCATCCGACGCGCCGTCGTCTGCTCGCTGGCGGGCGCTGGTGTTGTTGTCCCTGGCAGAACTGCTTGGCATGTCACTTTGGTTTAGTGCGGCAGCAGTTGTTCCGGCTCTACGCGTCGAATGGAATCTGAGTGACTCGAGTGTTAGCTGGTTGACGATTGCCGTGCAACTCGGTTTTGTCGGCGGCACCTTGTTGAGTGCGTTTTTCAATTTGCCCGACGTAATTAGTGTTCGATATCTCTTCGCTGTCTCGGCTTTCGCGGGTGCGGTGACTAATGCCGCTTTCGGCGGCTATGTGCGCGATGTCCACAGCGCGATCTTGCTGCGATTCCTGACGGGAATGTTTCTCGCCGGCGTGTATCCGCCGGGAATGAAAATCATGGCCACGTGGTTTCGGCGCTCTCGTGGGATGGCACTTGGTGTGTTGGTGGGCGCGCTGACACTCGGAAAAGCCTCGCCTTACTTAGTTAACGTTCTTGGCAGCGCAAACTGGCGTCAGAATATTTTCTTTATCTCGCTGCTCGCCATAGCGGGTGGTCTAATCGTGCTTTTTTTTGTCGGCGATGGGCCACACGCGCTGCCCGCAGCAAAATTTGATTGGAAACAATCCGTCGCGGTATTTAAGAATCGCGGTGTTCGGCTCGCAAGCTTCGGTTATTTCGGTCACATGTGGGAACTCTACGCGATGTGGGTTTGGATCCCGGTGATGATACGCGCAAGCCTGGCAGTCTCGAAAGCTTCGCCGGTAACAGCAGAATTTGCTTCGTTTCTCGTCATTGGCTGCGGAGCTATTGGCTGCGTGGCAGCAGGGCTGCTCGCGGATCGCATCGGCCGCACGATTGTGACGTCATGGGCAATGGGCTTCAGCGGTAGCTGCTGTCTGCTAATTGGTTTTCTGTTCGGAGGTAACCCATTCCTGCTGCTTTTTGTAGCGGCAATCTGGGGAGCAACAGTCGTGGCAGACTCGGCGCAGTTTTCAGCTTGCGTAACTGAGCTTGGCGACCCGCAGTATGTTGGCACTGCCTTGACGATGCAAACGTGTATCGGGTTCCTTCTGACAACGATCTCTATCGAACTAATACCTTACGTTGTAAAGGCGGCTGGCTGGCAATACGCATTCGCGATACTGGCGCCGGGACCACTGCTTGGTGTGATTTCGATGCTGCGCTTGCGCGGTTTGCCGGAAGCGACAAGGATTGCGCACGGTCGAAGGTAATCGATCCGAAATACATCATGATGCAAATTCAGTTACATTGATGATAGCGCGTTAAGCGACGGCAGTAGCCGTGCCATGTTTTGTCATAACGCCTGGCGA
>WNGJ01006745.1_pt1 | contig 13004 bp, 15 predicted proteins | sample 5400611 | NCBI WGS metagenome assembly WNGJ01 (sample SAMN13153375, study PRJNA577476) | soil metagenome | isolation source: 40 cm soil or saprolite under Garry oak tree replicate 1 | place: USA:California | collected 2016-06-15
TCTCCTACGAGGTCAAGCCCGCGAAGCTCCGGCCCGGCACCTACCGGAACATCACCGGCAACCAGGCGCTCGCCTACGGGCTGATCGCCGCCAGCGTCAAGTCCGGGCTGCCGCTCTTCCTCGGCGCGTACCCGATCACCCCCGCCAGCTCGATCCTCGAAGAGCTCGCCAGGCACAAGAATTTCGGCGTCCGCACCTTCCAGGCCGAGGATGAGATCGCGGCCGTCGGCGCATCGCTCGGCGCCAGCTTCGGCGGCTCCCTGGGGGTCTCGACCTCCGCCGGGCCCGGCGTCGTGCTCAAGAGCGAGACGGTCGGCCTCGCGGTCGCGCTCGAGCTGCCGTTGCTGATCCTCGACATCCAGCGCGCAGGCCCGTCGACGGGGATGCCGACGAAGCCCGAGCAGGCCGACCTGCTGATGGTCCTCTTTGGCCGCAATTCCGAGTCGCCGGTGCCGGTGATCGCCGCTTCGACGCCGGCACAGTGCTTCGAGGCCGCGATCGAGGCGGCGCGAATCGCGCTCAAGTACAGGACGCCGGTCTATCTGCTCTCCGACGCTTATCTCGCCAACGGCTCCGAGCCGTGGCTGCTTCCGGACGTGAATGCGATCGCCGAGATCGACGCGGGCTTCACCACCGAGGCGCCCGTGGAGGGCGAATTCCTGCCCTACGTCCGCGACGACGAGACGCTCGCGCGGCCGTGGGCGATCCCCGGCACGCCCGGGCTCGAGCATCGGATCGGCGGCCTCGAGAAGCAGGACCTGACCGGCAACGTCTCGTACGACCCCGAAAACCACGACCTGATGACCCGCCTGCGCGCGGAGAAGATTGCCGGCATCGCCTCCGACATCCCGGAGCTGGGGGTCGACGACCCAGACGGCGCCGACCTGCTCGTCCTTTCCTGGGGCGGCACCTACGGGCCGGTCGCCGCCGGCGTCCGCCGCGCGCGGGGCGACGGCGGCAAGGTCGCGCACGCCCATCTGCACTACCTGAACCCGTTCCCCCGCAACACGGGCGAGGTCGTCGGCGCCTACGAGAAGCTCCTCATCCCGGAGCTCAACCTCGGCCAGCTGCGCAAGCTGATCCGCGCCGAGTTCCTCGTCGACGCGGCCGGGTTCAACCTCGTCCGCGGCCTGCCGTTTCGGGCCAGCGAGGTACAAGAGGCAATCGAGGCGATGCTCTGAGCGAGTCGGAACCCATTTGGCCGCTCGGAAGCCGCTGGTCGGTCCTGACCGTGCTCGCCCTCCTCGGCACCGCGGTCTCGCTGATCGGCAGGATGTGGCTCGAAGCAGCTGTCTTCTTGGCCGCCGCGGTCGTGCTCGCGGTGGTCGCGTCGAGGGCGGGGAGGAGGTAGCGATGTTCGAGAAGCTCCTGGAGAAACTGCGAGGCAGCTCGCGGGCGCCCGACGATCTCGCGCTCGGAACCACGCGGCCCGGCGACTTCGCCGACGATCCGGCGACCCCGGAACACGAGGGCGAGGGGTTCGCGCCGAACCCCCACGAGCACGAGGCCGATGATTCGGTTCCGTAATCTGCTTCGCCGCCTGGGATTCGGGCCGCGGGACATGGCTGCCCGCGAAGATGCGCATGTCGATGCGGATGCGGCCGCGCAAAGCCGTGAGCCCAAGCTGCTCGCGGAAGGCGAGTACCCGGGAAGCGTGCCGCCGAACTACATCAAGACGTACGACGAAGGGCGGCCGCGGAGTTAGGAATCGCCCTCGCCTGCCGGCGGAGGTAGCTCCCCCTGCGGCCCCGGGCGAAGGGCCTTGATCACCTCGCGAAACGGCCGGCCGACCCAGGCCGCCGGGACGCGCCAGAGGTCGGCCGTGCCGAGCAGCGAAAAGATCCGTACCCGTACGAGCGGCGTTCCCGGAACCCCAGGCACGTCTCGGCCGAACTCGCGCCGGTGGCCGAGGATTCCGAGACCACCGAAGTCGACCTCGATCCCTTCAGGTACATAGACGTCGACGTTTCCGAGCAGGACGATCGCCGTGATCGTCGTCACCGTGTGCTCGAGCTCCGCCTGCCGCAGGTCGAGATCGGCGTCTCCGAGGACCACGAAAGCGAAGCCGAACCTCGGCAGTCGCCAGCGCCCGGTCCGGACCGTGTTCGACAAGACGGCGACCGTGACGCGTTTCGGCCGCCGCCGCTGCTCGACGGAAGCGGATCGCGGGAGATCGCGTTCGATCGCTTCCAGCTCCTCGAACGTTCTCGCGGCGTAAGCACGCTCCGCTCGCTCGGAAAACTCCTCCAAGGTCAGGCGGCCGGCGGCACTGTGTTCTCGCAGGGCCGAGACAGCGCGTTCTCGGTCGGCATCGGAGGCGCGAACGGCGGGTACGCGGTCGAGAGCAGTCTTCGGAGAGGTCCGAAGCGGCGGGAACTCGACGCCGAGGCGCGGCGCGACGACCTGGTACAGCCGTACGGGCCGATGGAAGTCCTTCAACTCCTGCTCGCCGAGGTCGCGGAACTCGATCTCTGAGAGCGCATGCTCCTCGTCCTCCAGAAGCGCGACCGACGTGTGTGAGACGAGAACCTGCCCACCGTGCCCGGCGGCGCAGATCCGGGCGGCGCGGTGGACCGCAAGCCCGACATAACGGTCGTCGGCGAGCTCAACCGGGCCGGTGTGGATCCCCATGCGGACGCCAAGCTCCGCCGTGCCGGGCCAGCGCTCGGCGCCGAGCGCCTGCTGTGCAGAGACCGCCGCCAGAACAGCGTCGCCCGGACGCGTGAAGGCGACGAAGAACGAGTCTCCCGGCGAATCGACCACGCGGCCGGCGTGGTTGACGAACGCGTCGCGCTGGAGGCCCTGCTGCCGCGCCTGAACTGCGGGATAGCCGTCGCCGAGCTCACGGAGCAGCCCCGTTGAGCCTTCGACGTCGCTGAAGAGGAAGGTCAGCGTGCCGCTTGTCGGCTGGGGCATGAGGGCTATTCTGGCGTTAATGGCAAAGGACAACGGCAACGGCGGACAGCCGAAGCTGACCGCGAAGGACTACAAGACCGACCAGGAAGTCCGCTGGTGCCCGGGCTGCGGCGACTACGCGATCCTCGCCGCGCTGCAGGGCTTCATGCCGGAGCTCGAGATCCCGAAGGAGCGGATCGTCTTCGTCTCCGGGATCGGCTGCGCGGCTCGCTTCCCGTACTACATGGAGACCTACGGGATGCACTCGATTCACGGGCGCGCGCCCGCGATCGCAACCGGGCTTTCCACCTCGCGCCCCGACCTCTCTGTCTGGGTCGTGACCGGCGACGGGGACGCGCTCTCGATCGGCGGCAACCACCTGATACACGCGCTGCGCCGCAACGTGAACATCAAAATTCTGCTCTTCAACAACGAGATCTACGGGTTGACGAAGGGCCAGTACTCGCCGACGAGCCCGCGCGGGAAAGTGACGAAGTCGACGCCGATGGGCTCGCTGGACTGGCCGTTCAACCCGATCTCGCTCGCGATCGGCGCCGAGGCGACCTTCGTCGCGCGGGCGATCGACACCGACCGCGCCCAACTGACCGAGGTGCTCCGCGCCGCCGCCGCCCACAAGGGCAGCGCGTTCGTCGAGATCTTCCAGAACTGCAACATCTTCAACGACAACGCCTTCGACTTCGTACGCGAGGACAAGGAGAACCGGATCTACCTCCAGCACGGCGAGCCGGTTCGCCTCGGCCTCGCCGGTGAGCGCGGCGTGCGGCTCCGCGCCGACGGCTCGGCCGAGGTCTTCGACGGTGACGACGACGCACTCGTCTGGGACGCGCATCACCCGGAGGCTTCGCCCGCGTTTGCCCTCTCGCGGCTGACGCGTGACACCGTCGGCGCGACGCCGATCGGCGTCTTCAGGGACGTCGAGCGACCCGTCTACGACGAGCTGATGCAGGAGCAGCTCGCGACCGCGCGCGAGCAGAAGGAAGGCGAGCTCGGGGCTCTCCTCGTCGGCGGTGACACGTGGACGATCTCGTAGTCGTCGAAACGGTTCCGACGGCGATGGAAGCCGGATTGATCTGCGGCATCCTCCGCAATGTCGGGATCCGCTGCCTCGACCGGCCGACGAACTTCTCCGCCGGCGCGAACGACGGTTGGCCTTCGGGCGGCTGGCGCGAGGTCGTGGTCAGCAGCGAGGACGCCGACGAGGCGCGCGAGGTCCTTGCCGCGCAGCGAGCCGATCCTGAGTCTCGGAACTAGGCGTAACCCGCAGAGGCAACTATCCCTTTGAGGGCTTCAAGGGATAGTTCCCACCCGCAGATACCCCTTCCGGGGCTGACGAACAGCACCCCGACAACCGATTCACGTGCCGTGGCACGCGGCTTTGCTGACGGCGCACGGCTGATGAAGGCGAGCTTCGGGCTCGTCCGGAGCGAGCCTTGCTTGCTCTGGTTCCCTGTCGTCTCGATCTCCTGCCTCGTCCTCACCGCGGCGTTCTGGATGTTCGAAGGGACGTGGCTTTACGCCATCCACGGACCGTGGGCTCTGTATGTGCTCCTCGTCGTGGTGGCGCTCTACTCGCTCACATTAATCGGAATCTTCTTCAACGTTGCGCTCGCGGGGGCTGCCGCGCGCGCCCTCGACGGCGAGTCCGCCGGTGTCGGCGACGGCTTGAGCGTTGCTTGGGCCCGCCTGAGCGGGATCGCCGGCTGGGCCGCCTTTTCTCTGTTCGTGTCATTCGTGATCGCGTTCGTAAAGAGCATCAAGGGGCTCCGCTGGCTCGGCGCGGCCGCCCAGATCGCCTGGGGCTTCGCGACGATCTTCGTCGTGCCGCTGATCGCCTTCGAAGGCCTCGATTCGGGGGACGCGCGGCGGCGCTCGTTCGACCTCGCAAGGGCCAATTGGCAGTCGGAGAGCGGCGGCCTCGGCGCCCTTCGAGCAGTCCTCCTCGTGCCAGGCTTCCTGTTTTACCTCGACGCGAAGCTGCTCTTCGAAGGGCACGTTCACTCGCCGTCGGCCAAGGTCGTACTCGGGTTCGTGCTGCTGTGCGGGTTCGCCGTGACCGTCGCCGCCGGCGTCGTCAGGCAGGTGTTCGCGGTCGAGCTCTACCGCGCGTGCAGGCCGAACGTCTCGCTCGCGGCCGCCTAGCCTGGAGAAGCCCGGCTTAACCCAGTCCACCCAGCTTCGCCGGATCGGCGACCACGTCGATCTCGGCGATGCGTCCGTTGGCGACCACGAAGCCGACCACGGCGACCGGCTTTTCGTGTGGGATGACGATGACGCCGGCGTTCCCGTTCACGATCGCGGGACGCGCGTACGGGGCGAACGGCATACCGCGCTCCAGGATCTGCGCTGCCACAGCCTCGGCGCCCTCGACCGGTGGGCGGGCTCGCGGGGCGACGCCGCCCGTATCAAGCCTGAAGACGACGTCGGGGTCGAGCACCTCGAGCAGGGCTTCGAAGTCGCCGGCCCGGGAGGCGGCGAGGAAGGCGTCGATCACGCGCCGCTGCTCACGCACGTCCGGATCCGTCTGCGGACTCGCGCCTCGCACGCGGCGGCGCGCGCGGCTGGCCAGCTGGCGCGTGGCGTCCGCCGAGCGGTCGACGATTGGCGCGATCTCGTCGAACGGCATCCCGAACATGTCGTGTAGGACGAACGCGAGCCGCTCAGCGGGCGTCAGCGTGTCCAGCACAACGAGCAACGCGAGTCCGACCGAGTCCGCCAGGACGGCCTCGTCTTCCGGCCCGTTCTCGATCGTGACCACCGGCTCCGGAAGCCAGCTACCGGCGTAGTCTTCGCGGCGCGCTCGGCGGGAGCGCAGCATGTCCAGGGAGACGCGCGCGACCACCGTCGTCAGCCAGCCGGCGAGGTTCTCGACCGCTTCGGTGTCGGAGCGCGAGAGGCGCAACCACGCCTCCTGCACGGCGTCCTCGGCCTCGCTCGCCGAGCCAAGCATTCGGTACGCGACCGACTGCAGGTGCTGCCGGTTGCGCTCGAACTCCTCGGTTTGCCAGTTGCTTCGCGTCACGTCACATCTCTCCGTTCGAATCCGTCATCTCCCTGACGAACGAAACGCGGCAGTTGTGACTGCCCGAAGGGAGCGACATGAACGCAATCGAAGTGACCAAGCTCAGCAAGACCTATCCGGGCGGCGTCGAGGCGGTGAAGGGCATCGACTTCGAGGTCGCCGCCGGCGAGGTCTTCGGACTGCTCGGCCCGAACGGGGCCGGGAAGTCGACCACGGTCGGGATGCTGACGACGACGATCGCGCCAACCGCCGGCAGCGCTCGGCTCGCGGGCTTCGACGTCGCGGAGGAGCCGCTTGCGGCACGGCGCGTCAGCAGCGTCGTCTTCCAGGAGCCGGTGGTCGACCGCTCGCTGACCGGTCGCCGCAACCTCGAGATCCACGCCCGGCTCTGGGGCGTCGAGCCGCGCGAGGCGGACGCGAGGATCGACGAGCTCGCCGGCACGTTCCGCCTTACCGACCTCATCGACCGTCCCGCGGACACCTACAGCGGCGGCCAGCGCCGCCGGCTCGAGATCGCCCGCGCGCTCGTGTCGCATCCGCGCGTGCTCTTTCTCGACGAGCCGACGGTCGGCCTCGACCCGCGGATTCGGGCCGAGCTGCTGGAGGTGATCGCGAGCCTGCGTAGCCGCACCGAGCTGACCGTCCTGCTGACGACGCACTACCTCGAGGAGGCGGAGCGCCTCTGCGATCGCGTCGCGATCATTCATGCCGGCCGGATCGTCGCGCTCGACACTCCCGCGGCGCTGCTCGCGGGCCTCGGCCGGCAGCTGGTCGAGATTCGCGTCGACGGCAGCGTCAACTCCGCGCTTGCCTCCCTGCGCGACCGTGGCGTCGCCGGCGAAGACGCATTCGCGGTCGGCTCGCGCGTGACGGTGCCGCTGCACGAGCACAGCTCGGGCGAGGCGATCGCCGCCATCCACGAGCTCGGGCTCGCCGGGGCGATCAGCGCCCGCGAGCCGACCCTTGACGACGTCTACCTGCGGCTGACCGGCGACTCGCTCGCCGCGGCCGCCTGAATCGAAAGGAGAACCGATGTCCACCGCTGAGATCGCAATTCAAGTCCCGAAGGCGCGCCCGCGCTCCTTCGGCCCGCTCGCAACGCTCGCGCGGCGCCGCTTCCAGCTGACTGCGCGCACCCCGCGGGAGCTCTTCGTCCCGCTCTTGACGCCGATCATGTTCGCGCTCGTGATCGCGCCTGCGCTGAAAACGGCCCTGCACACGAGCGCGAGCTACGAGTCCTTCGTCGCGATCGGGACGGTCGGGCTGCTGATCCCCCTGAACACGATGTTCTCGGGCCTGAGCGTGATCGTCGACCGGATCAGCGGCGCGCAGCCCGAGCTCCTCACCGCGCCGATTCCACGCGGGCTGCTCGTGATCGGCAACCTGCTCGTGGCGCTCGCGATCACGGCGCTCCAGGTCGGCGTTCTGATCGCGGTGGCGGTTGCACGCGGGATTCACTTCAATGCGACCGGGACCGGCGTCCTCTGGTTCTTGGGCGCCGGCGTTCTGTTCACGGTTGGCATGTACGGGCTGGCCGAGATCCTCGCGAGCCGCGTACCGCGGCAGGAGGAATACATCGCGCGGGTGCCGGCGATCGCGATCCTGCCGTGGTTCCTGGCCGGCGCGCTCTTCCCGATCGTCGCGTTGCCGAGCTTTCTGACGTGGGTGGCGAAGTTCCTGCCACTGACCCATGGGCTCGCGCTGATGCGTTACGGGCTGCTCCAGGACAGCACTGGCCTGCACGCGATCTGGGGCCTGAGCGACCCGACCGCGATGGCCGCGCTCAGCCTGGCGGTTGTCGGCGGGTTCGCGCTGCTGCTCACCGCTGCGTCGATCCGCGTCTTCAGCCGGTCTGCCGTCCGCTGAGCGTCGGTCAGCGCGCCCAGAGGCGCTCGCGCGAGGCTTCCGCCGCCGACGGGAACTCGCGCGCAGCGCCGGCGTCTCGGGAGCCAAACCAGGCGATCGCCACCAGCCACGGGAGAGCCATGACCATCGGCAGCCAGCTTCCGACCGCTGCGCTTGCGGCGACGGTCACCGCGAGCAAGAACAGCGGCGCAACAAGCCCAGGTTTGCGGAGCATGTCCATGGTCTCAGTGTGCAGGTAACCGGCGCCACATGTCGAGCCGTCTCCGCCTTGTCACATTTGACCCGCGCCGCCTCAAGACTCGCTACGAGCCCTGCTTGAGCGGCGGCGCAGAGTCGGCGTGGTACTTGAGCCACGCGGTTCGCAGCTCGCGCGTTCGCCGCTCCAACCCTGTTAGTAGCGACCGGGCCTCATCGAGCTCGCCGGACAAGGTCTCGACGCGGCGGATCTCGGTCGCCATCTTGCCGAGCTCGCTCGTCGGATCGGCGTTCAGCTTCGCCAGCCGCCGCTCGGCTGCCCGAAGGTGGGCCCCCGTCGCGCGCGCCCAGCCGCCGGCCTGGTCGGCCAGCGTGCGGAGCTCGCTCTCGATCGCGGGCGCGCCGCCGACGACTTCGCGTAAGCGCTTGACGAGAGCGAGATCGAGCTTGTCGGGAAGGGAAGCCACCGGGCGACGGTCGAGCTTGCCAGATCGGGGCGGCTCTCGCCGGCCTCAGTCCGACGCCTCGGCGGCGACGACGAGCCGCGCGCGCCTCGACGTCACGAGCACGGCCACGACGACGCCCACGAACGCGGCGATCGCGGCGATCGCGAAGGCGACCTCGTAACCGCGAGCCGCCGGCACGTTCGTGCCGCCGATTAGGTGGGCGCTCAGGATCGCAGCGCCGACCTCGCCGCCGATGACGCCGCCAACCGTTCGCATGACGGTGTTCATCCCGGTCGCGATTCCGGTCTCGCTGGGCCTCACCGCCTCGGTGATCAGCGTCGCCATTGCAGCAAAGGCGAAGCCGACACCCGTACCGAGGACGGGCATGGCCACGAGCACGTGCCAAGGCTGGTCGTGCCAGAGCGCCAGCATTCCGGCCGAGATTCCCGAGAGCAGCATCCCGGCCGCGAGTGGCCACTTCGAGCCCGTGCGGCGGCCGATCAATCCTGCGGCGGGCCCGGCGAAGAGCAGCGCGAGCGAGCTTGGGAGCAGGTAGAGACCCGCCTTCGTCGCGCTCGCGTCGAAGCCGTAGTGCACGAGCCGCGCCGTGCCGGCGGCCAGGCCCCGCGGCGTCTCGACGAAGTTCGGGATCAGCACGAAGGTCCCGAACATCGCGAAGCCGGTGATCAGCGCACAGATGTTCGTGAACAGCACCTGCCGCTGGACGAAGACGTGCATGTCGACCATCGGCTCGGGGACGCGCAGCTCGGCGCCGACCCACAGCGCGAGGAAGAGCGCCGCCCCGGCGAAGAGGCCGCCGACCCGCGCAGAGGTCCAGCCCCAGCTCTCGCCCTCAGTCAGCGCCACGAGTAGGCAGATCAGGCCCGCCGAGAGCAGCAACGCGCCGAGGAAATCGACCCGCGAGGGCGTCTTGATCGGAGACTCAGGCACGAACCGGTGCACGAGGACGGCGGCGATCGCCACCGGGATAGCCCCGAAGATGAACAGCCAGCGCCACGAGAGGTTGTCGACGATCAGGCCCGAGAAGACGATCCCGAAGCCGCCGCCGACGCCGAAGACCGCCGAGATCAGGCCGATCCCGACGCCGACCTTCTCCCGCGGGAACTCGTCGCGGATGATCCCGAAACTCAACGGAAACACCGCGGCGCCAAGGCCCTGGAAAGCACGGAAGAAGATCAGCGACCAGATGTTCCAGGCCGCCGCGGCGCCGGCGCAGCCGATGAAGAAGAGGACAAGCGAGATAACGAGCAACTGCTCCTTGCCGTACTGGTCGCCGAGCTTGCCGAAGACAGGCGTGGAGACGGAGGCGACCAGCAGGAGCACCGTCAGCACCCACGTAACCCAGGTCGTCGTCGTGTGCAGGTCGCGCTGCAGCGTCGGCAGCGCCGGAATCACCATCGTCTGCTGCAGCGCGTAGGCCGTGCCGGCGACCGTCAGGATCGCGAGCGTGACGTTGTAGTGCTGCCGTTCGGCCTCGGCCACTAGGCGCAGGCTAGCGATGGGAGTAGCATCGCCTGGGGGACACAGGGAGAGAGAAAAATGAAAGCGATTCGCTTGATCGTCTTGACGGCGGTCGTCAGCGCCTCGCTCCTCGCCACAGGCACCGCGGCAGGGACGACGATCACGCCGGTTATGACCGGCCTGGACAATCCACGCGGCCTCGCCTTCGCGAAGAACGGGGCGCTATATGTCGCGGAAGCTGGACGCGGAGGGGCAGGGCCGTGCCAGGTTCTGCGCGGCGTGACCGCGTGCTACGGCCCGACCGGCCGCATCTCGCGGTACTGGAAGGGGCAGCAGAAGGCGGTCGTCACCGGTCTGCCTTCCTACGTGACCGCGACCGACGCGACCGGGCCGCACGACCTGACCGTCCACGGCCACAAGGCCCTGATCACGCTTGGCTGGGGCGAGAACCCGGCGCTGCGGAACACGCCGCCGAGCTCGATTTGGCAACAGTTCGGGCGCCTCGTCCGGGCCAACCTGAACGGGAAAGGCAAGTGGAAGCTCAGCACTGACGTCTCCGCGTTCGAGGCGACCGCGAATCCCGGTGGCGGGCCGCTCGACACGAACCCGTACGGGATCCTGGGGCTGAAGAAGCAGCACGCTCTCGTCACCGACGCCGGGGGCAACGACCTGCTCGACGTCGGCAAGAAGACCGTCTCGCTCGTCGCGCTCTTCCCGTCACGGTCGACGACTCCGGCGCACTCGGGCTGCGCGGCACCGCCTGGCTTTGGCCCTTCGACGGACTCGGTCCCAACCTCGGTTGCGGTCGGGCCGGACGGTGCGTACTACGTCGGCGAGCTGACGGGTGCCCCGTTCTGCAGCGGAAACGCGAACGTCTACCGCGTGCCGGCGGGGATGCCTCCGGGACTCGTGACCACGCCTTATTGCTCCGGCTTCACGACGATCATCGACCTGGCGTGGGGGCCGGACGGCTATCTCTACGTGCTCGAGCATTCGACGGGACCGGCGTTCTTCGCGCTGCCGGGCGACGTCGTCCGCGTCGGCCCCGGTTGCGCCAAGACGACGGTCGTCAGCGGCCTCAACCGGCCAGGCTCGCTCGCTTTTGGGCGGGACAGCAAGCTCTACGTCTCGATCAACTCCACCTCGGTTGGAACCGGCCAAGTGGTCCGGATTGACCCCTAGAGCCATTGAGCGCCAAGGACAGACGTTGAATCGAACGACGAAGCCCGCCTGAGAGGGCGGGCTTCGTCGCGTTAGGAGGATCTGGTCCGGAGCGCGGGTTAGCTCTCGTCCGCCTCGGGCTGCGCGTGCGTGACGTGCAGCTCGGACGGGCTCGTATTCTCTGCTTCCTGCGTCAGGCCTCTGTTCGGTGCGCGTGAGCCGTCTGTAAAGTCGTCGCCGTCTGCGCCGGGGAGGCGAACCGTGAATCTCGTCCCCTGGCCGGCCATGGTCTCCACCTCGACCGAGCCGCCCATGCCCTGGGTCAGCTCCTTGACGATCGAGAGCCCGAGCCCCGTCCCGACCGGCCGGTCGGACGAATAGCGGGAGTACAGATAGAAGCGCTCGAAAGCCCGCGGCAGATCCTCCTGGCTCAGGCCAGGCCCGGTGTCCTCGACCGCAAGGGCGCCCGGTTCGGCGGAGACGCGAACGACGCCGCCGCGCGGAGTCAAGCGCAGGGCGTTCTCGACCAGGTTCGAAGTCACCTGCAGCACGCGGTCGGGGTCGCCGATCGCTGGGGAAGGCGCCGGCGCGAAGGCCTCGAGCGTGACGCCGAAGTCGCGGGCCTGCCCCTCGTAGCGGCGAACGGCCTCGCGGGCGATCGTGGCGAGGTCGACGCTCTCCCGGTGGATCGAGAAGTCGGTGCGGTTCATCCGCGCGAGGTCGAGCAAGTCGCGAACCAGCCGTTCGAGCCGTGCGGCCTCGATCGAGATCGTCTCTACCGCCTCGTCCATGGCGAAGGCACCGTCTGCGACGCCCTCGGCGTAGCCGCGAATCGCGGTCAGTGGCGTCTTCAGCTCGTGGCTGACCGAGAACAGGAACTGCTTCTCGGCGGCGCGCGCCCGTGCGAGCTGCTCCGCCATCTCGTTGAAGGCCCGGGCGAGGCTGGCGATCTCGTACGCGCCCTCGATCGGGACCGGCTCGGGATCCCGCTCCTCGGCGAGGTGCCGAGTCGCGTCGACCACCCGCCGCACGGGCCGGGCGATCCGGCGCGCGAGCAGGAACGCGGCGAGGGCGGCGAGCGCGATCCCCGCTCCGGCGGCGATCAGCAGTCCGGCGCGCGAGCAGGAACGCGGCGAGGGCGGCGAGCGCGATCCCCGCTCCGGCGGCGATCAGCAGGCCGACGAGGAACGGGTAGAAGGCGGTGTTTCCGAGGCTCTTCGGTCGCAGCAGCACCAGCTCGCGGTGACTGCTCGCCGGCCGCGCGGCGTAGAAGTAGGTCGTGTTGCCAATGCGGATAGACCCGTTGTGCCGCTTCTGCTTCCGCACGATCTTGTAGAGCTCGCCGGGGAGGTACTTCGACGGGCGACTGAGCGGCACACAGGCTGCAATCTCGTTCTGCCGCGAGAAGTACGGCTGAATGTCCTTCAGCCGGATACACGGAAAGATCGCGACGCTCTCCCTCGCGGCCAGCAGGTCGGCCTGGTGGGCCACGTCCTTCAGCGTCGCGCGCTCGACCGCCCGCCGCGTCAGCACAGAGCCCACCGCCAGCATCAGCCCGATCGAGAGCACGACCACGAGCACGATCGCCACGAACAGGTTCGTTCGCAGCGTGTAGCGCCGTCCTATGCTGCGTGGCCGGAAACGCCGAGGCATCGGACCGCTCATCTCAGACGGACGCGCGGGCAAAGCCCGCACGTCCTGACAGTGACACCGCAAGCGGCGTCACGGTCTGACTGTCTTGTACCCGGCCCCGCGAACGGTGCGGATCAGCTCGGGGCGCCCCAGCTTACGGCGGAGCTGGGCGACGTGCACGTCGACGGTCCGGGTTCCGCCCGGATACGTCATCCCCCAGACGCGGTCGAGCAGCTGGTCGCGGCTGACCACGATGCCCGGATTCTCGAGCAGGGTCGCGAGCAGGT
>WNGJ01011410.1_pt1 | contig 13004 bp, 11 predicted proteins | sample 5400611 | NCBI WGS metagenome assembly WNGJ01 (sample SAMN13153375, study PRJNA577476) | soil metagenome | isolation source: 40 cm soil or saprolite under Garry oak tree replicate 1 | place: USA:California | collected 2016-06-15
ATCAAGATCGGCACCGTCGGGCGGCCCATCCCGGGAGTGTCCATCCGGATCGCGGACGACGGCGAGATCCTGCTCAAGGGCGGCAACGTGTTCCGCGGCTACTGGCGCAACGAGACCGCGACCGCCGACGTCCTGGACCCGGACGGCTGGTTCCACACCGGCGACATCGGGGCCATCGACACCGACGGCTTCGTCTCCATCACCGGCAGGAAGAAGGAGATCATCGTCACCGCGGGCGGCAAGAACGTCGCTCCGGCCGTGCTCGAGGACCGGTTGCGTGCCCATCCCCTGATCGGCCAGTGCATGGTCGTCGGCGACCAGCAGCCGTTCATCGGGAGCCTGGTGACGATCGACCCGGAGGCGTTCCCGGCGTGGAAGGCGGCGCACGGCAAGCCGGCCGACGCCAGCGTCGCCGACCTGCGCGAGGACCGCGACCTGCGCGCGGAGATCCAGACCGCGGTGGACGACGCGAACAAGGCGGTGTCCAGGGCCGAGGCGATCAAGTCCTTCCGGATCCTGCCCACCGACTTCACCGAGGAAGGCGGCGAGCTCACCCCGTCGCTGAAGCTGAAGCGGAACATCGTGCTCAAGCAGTACGCCGACGAGGTCGCCGCGATCTACACCTGACCGGCCCGCCGCCGGGCCGGTCAGGCCGGAGTCGGCTCGACGGCCGGCGCTCGCTCCCGTGGGGACGCGAGCACACAGGCCGCCGCGGCCGCCAGCAGCGCCGGCACCAGCAGGAACGCGGTGTGCGTGCCGACGTGGTCGGCCGCGGCGCCCAGGCCGAACGGGGCGACCCCGGACGCGACACCGGCCGCCCACGACACCCGACCGGCGGCCAGGTCGGGGCGGCCGCCGCTGGCGGCGACCGCCCGAGCGGCCCCGAGCGGGAAGTGCAGTGCGATGCCGAGGCCGGCGAGGACGAGGCCTGCGAGCGCCGCGACGGTCGCGGTGCTGAGCCAGAAGGCGGCGAAGCCGACAGCGCCGAGCGCGAGCGCGCCGAGCAGGAGGCGGCGCGACCCGACCCGCAGCGCGACCCGGCCGCCGACGATCCGGCCGGCGAACATGCCGGCGACGACAGCGGTGACGCCGGCGGTGGCGACGGCTGGACTGGCGCCCGTGCGCTCGCGCAGGCCGTCCGCGGCCCAAAAGGTCAGGCAGAACTCGACGCCGATGCAGAGGACGAGCACCAGCCAGGCCAGCCAGTAGCGAGCGGGCAGCGACCCGGGAAGGTCCCCGTCGCCGTCGCCCGACGCCGAGCCGCCAGCCCGCGCCAGCGGCTCACCGACCGGTGCCGGCGACGCCGCGGCACCGCGGGCACGCCGGACCGAGACCAGCCACACGGTCGCCGCCAGGACGGCGGCGAACAGGATTCCCGGGCGCCAACCCAACCCGGCGGACACACCGGCGCCGACCAGCAGCGGAGCCAACAGGCCCATCCCGGCGGCGACGGCGTTGGCCTCGCTGATCGCCGCCGGGCCGGCCGGGCCATGGTGCGCCCCGAGCACGACCACCGTCCCGGTCACGACGACCGAGCCGAAGAACCCGCAGAGCAGAGCGCCACCGAGTGTCATCGGCAGGACCGGGGACAGGCAGTAGACCAGGACACCGGCGGCCAGACCGACCAGGCCGATCCGCAGTGTGGCCGCGCGGCCCGCGCGGGCGACCAGCCGTGCGAACGCCGCTCCGGCGAGCACGGAGCCCGTCGCCAGGGCCGTGCCGTGCAGCCCGGAGACGGCGTTGGACACCCCCAGTTCGTCACGCAGCAGCGGCACGGACGCGCCGAACCCGTACAGGAAGTAGCCGTAGACGGCGAGTTGGGCGAACGTCAGCCAGGTCAGGCGGTCGCGGACGAGGGTCGGCACTTGTCCGAGCGTAGGGCGGCCCTCCGACACCGGTGGGCGCGCTGCCGGCACAGGGGCGGAGCGGGGGCGAGCCGGCTCGGCCAAGGAGCCGTCGCGAGATCAGTCGCGCAGGAACCGGCCGAGCCGCGCGGCGAGCGAGTCCCACCGCCACTCCCGGTCCACCCACGCCCGACCCTTCTCCCCCATCGCCCGCGCGGCGTCCCGGTCGGCCAGCAGCCGGCCGACCCGGTCCACGACGGCGTCCACCGACCGGCCGGGCAGCACGTAGCCGGTCTCGCCATCCAGGACCGCGTCCGGCGCCCCGCCGGAGTCGCCTGCCACCACCGGCAGCCCGGTCGCCGACGCCTCCAGGTAGACGAGTCCGAGCCCCTCGACGTCGAGCCCGCCGCGGCGGGTCCGGCACGGCATCGCGAACACGTGCCCAGCCGCGTAGTGCTCCGGCAACTCGGCCCACGGCACGGCGCCGGTGAACACGACGTCCCGGTCCAGGTCCAGCGAGCGGGCCAGCCGGCGCAACCGCGGCAGGTCGCCTCCACCGCCGACGATCAGCAGCGCGGCGCCGGGCACCCGGCGCCGCACCTCGGGCAGCGCGCGGATGAGCACGTCCTGACCCTTGCGAGGCACGAGTCTGGAGACGCAGACCACGGTCGGCCGGTCGCCGAGCAGGTGCCGGCGGCGGACGGCGGAGCCGTCGACCTGCGGCGTGAAGACCTCGGGGTCGACGCCGGGGGGCAGGCGCTCCAGCCGGGCGGCCGGCCCGAGCGCCGGCACCAGTCGCGTGCGGGTGTACTCGCCGAGGTAGGTGACCACGTCGACGGACGACCCGATGCGGCGTAATGCCCGCCGGGCGCCGGGCAGCACCGCCCAGCCCACCTCGTGCCCGTGCGTGGACGCGACCGCCCGCTCGACGCCGGCGGTCCGCAGGCCGGGCGCGAGCAGAGCCAGCGGCGCGGCGGCGCCGAACCACACGGCGGTACATCCCTCGGCCCGGGCGACCTCCCGCGCCCGGCGCAGCGCCGCCGGCGTGGGAACGAGCAGCCCGGTCCGGTGCCGGACCACCCCGAACGGCTGCTCGGCGTCGAAGGCCGCCGCACCGGGGGACGTCGAGGCGTACACCACCACCGATCCGGCCGGCTGCAGCGACACCAGCTTGTGCACGTAGGCCTGGATGCCACCGGCCCGGGGCGGGAAGTCATTCGTGACAACCAGCGTCCGGCGGCTCACCCGAGCTCCGCCCGGACGCGGCGCCCCCGCCCGGCGAACCCGGCCCAGGAGGGTGCGACGATCCGCCGCGGCGCGCCGCCCCTCGCGCCGGTCGGGTCGCCCGGGGTTCCCACCGTCTTGGAGAACCCGAGCGGGCCGCCGGGCCCGGACCGCTTCTGGTCGGGCGCCGTCGGAGCCGGTATCGCTCCAGTGCGCACCGCGGTGACGACCGCGAGCGTCAGCAGCGGACCGCCCGCCCACCGACGCCTGCCGGACGCCGGCCGAGACCCGCCCGCCACGCTCCGCATCGTAGGGGCTGTGTGCCGGTGGTCAGCCCACCCGGGTGGCCCCGACGTACGGGAAGTTGTCGATGGAGTCGATTTTGACCGGGACCCCGTACGTCGACGCGTGCACCATCTGCGAGTTGTTGATGGCGAGGCCGACGTGGGTAGAAGAAGACCAGGTCGCCGGCGCGCACCTCGGAGCGGGAGACGTGTTGCCCCACGCCGTACTGGGCCGAGCTGGAGTGCGGCAGGCTCACGCCCGCCGCGGCCCACGAGTACATGGTCAGGCCGGAGCAGTCGAACGCGCTGGGACCGGCGGCACCCCAGGAGTACGGGTCGCCGAGCTGAGCCAGCCCCGTCTGGACGGCCTTCTGGGCGGCACCGCTGGCGGGTCCGATCGGCAGCCGGACCGTGCTGCGGCTGGCGCGCACAGCCTGGACGACGGGGTTGTCGGCGGCGCACAGCCGCGCCTGCAGCGCGCTCAGCGAGGTGCCCCGCTTGCGCAGGTCCGCCGCCTTCGCCGCGATCTCCCGCTCGACCTTCAGCCGGGCGCTCAGCTTCGCCTGGGCATCGGCCTGCGTCTTGACGGCGGCGGCCCGGACGACGGCGAGCTGGTCGATCTTCTCGCTCTTGCGGTTGGCGACGTAGTCCATCAGCGCCATCTGGTCAGCGAAGTCCTTGGGCGAGCGGCTGGTGAAGAAGGCCGCGAACTGTCCGGCCGGAGCGCTTTTCAGCTCGCCGCTGACAATCTGCTTGAAGTCGCTGGCCAGGACGCCGTACTGGGCGTTCACCGCTCGCGCTCGCTTGTCCGCCGCGGCGTACGCCCGCTGGAGTTTGACCCGGGCAACCCGCGCGTCGTTCAGCTGCTCGGCCACCTTCTCGGCGGCCTCGCCGTTGCGGATGAACTGCTGCCGGCTCTCCTGGCAGGTGGCCGGCGTCGGTGGCGGCGGGACGGCGTCGGCACCCACGGCGGGTATGCCGACGGCGGCGCCGGTGAGCGCGAAGATGGTGACGGTGCGAAGGACGTACGAGAAGGGTCTCGAACTCGCCACCGAAGCGGCACTCCCTGTCTTCCACTCGACCGCCTACCGGGTGAGCTGACGGGTTCGGGCTGGGAAGAAGCCCTACGGTCCTGCCGGATGGGCAGCACCGATTCACCCCAAATGGAACCGTGGTGGGTCCCCGGCTCGGATCCGGATGGTGACCGGACCACGACTCGGCGGTGATCCGCGGGTGCTCCCGTGGGTCTCGGGAACAGACGGCCCTCAGATCCGGGCGAAGACTACGGTCGTCGGTGCGGGTAGGCCACTCATCGGCACGGCCACACGACGAGAACCACCCTTCTGGCGTAATGATCTCTTACTGACCGTCCACCGGTCCTCATCGGACGGTGTCGGTTCCTCCCCGCTGAGCCCTTCCGCGACTGGGACCGTCGCCGAAGCCATCACCGTCCGGCTTCAGTACAACCTGCCGACGGAGCGAGCACGGCGGCGCGCCGTGGCACGGCTGGGGGTTGCCGCTGGCCCGTTCCGGGCTCCGGTCAGGCCGTGCCAAGCTCTTCCTGCGCAAGCTTCAGGTAGGCATCGCGGGCGGCTCTGGCGGCCTTGGCCAACTCGTTCCAGGACTCGACTTGTTCAGGGGTCGCCTGGCGAGCGGCGACGACGTATGCATTTGCCGCCGCCCGCCTGAGACTGTCGGCGGCTTCCTCGGCGGCCTCCCGCACCGGCTCGGTTGCCCGCAGCTCGAGCAGCACGAGGGCATCCACGACCGCGCGGGTCCGCAGAATGAGTGGAGCTGCCGATTCCGGGTCGCGAGGCGATCCGTCCAATTCAGGTGCATACTGCCCGCCCGATTCGCAATAGCGGAGCGCGTCCAGCGTCGCTCGTGCGAATGCGGTGTGCGCCTCGAAGCGCTTGTCCGCCCACGCAGCCCGATCCTCGCGCTTCCACCGCTCGCGTTCCAGAGTCGCTTGGTGCTCGCGCTCCTGCTTCGCCTTGCGATCGTCTCTGTGTCCGGTCAGATAGCCACCAAGAAGAGCGGCGGCGACAGCAATCGCCGCCGCGGCGAGAGTCGTCTCCTGCGGAGTGAGGAACACGGAGAGAAGCGTAGCGGAATTGGACGATAGAGCGGGCTACTCCGCGCTCGGAGAGGGCGACCGATGCCCGCTGCTACGGGCCGATGTACTGCGGGCAGAAGCTCCACCTCGACCCGCGCTCGGCCTCTCGTGCGCCGGCTGCAACCTTCGAGGCGGCAGCCCGTCGGGCAACCCGCGGCTGGGGCCGGAGGCGGTGACACTGGACGACGGACGCGCCGCTCGAGGAGAGAGACGCCGCCAGTGGCACGGAGCCCGGCACTGCCTTTCCGCGACGATCTTGGGCCCGGACAGCAGCTACGGTCCGTAGTGTGACTGGCGGGCGCGGCTCGTAGGGGCGCGCGACGGCGTCCTGCATGCCGCACGGAATGCCGCGAACAAGCCGGCGCCGATAATGGTGAGGACCAGAAAGACGGGAACCAGCCTTGGCCAGCGCGACATCGCCCAGCTTGGCCACGACCAGCAGGATCACGATGGCGATGACGAAGACACCGAGTGCCAGTCCCATGGAGCGCCTCCCAGCCAACGGCACCGCTTGCTCCCCGTCAGGAGATGCTTCGCCAGGCGCCGGTGAAACCTCCATGGGGCCGGTGGGACGACAGCCCGTCGCCGCGGCCCGGTTGGCAAACGGCTCGCACCAGGCCGCTCAAAGGCCGCCGAGGGGCGTGTTGCGCTTCCGTGAAGATCGGCAGCGGTGCCTGCTTTCGCGGCCTGCCCGTACCGGCGTAATGATCTCTTATGACGCGGTGACTGGTGCTCACGCCACGTGTGGATGCCGTCCCGGCCGGCGCCTCCTGGTGACCAGTCGCAGCGGCGGGACGAGCCCGCCCTCCGCGAGCGCGGCGATCGCACGGCGCTCGGCGTCGTCGAACTGGACGCCCTCAGGCGGCGCGCCGAGCAGCGCGGTGACGACGCAGTCGCCGCAGGCCGGCCCTCTCGCCGCGCATCCCTCGCAGTCGATGATCACGGCTCCCCCTCTCTCGGTCGGTGACGAGCCGACGCTAGGGCGGGGGTCTGACAATTTCGGCGCAACGCCCTCCCGTGCCCACCGGCACACCCCTGTTGACCTGCGCGGCTACGTCTCTGCTGCGCGAGACGCAGCAGAGACACGGGCAACGGCGCCGGCCGGCTTCGAAGGGGAGGGCGGGTCGGAAGGCTACGTCTCTGTTGCGCGAGGCGACTCAGAGACGTAGTTGCACTGGCCGACGGCTGCTCCGCGCCCAGCCGCCTCTGCTGCGCGGGGCGACGCAGAGACGTAGCTCCACTGGCCGACGGCTGCTCCGCGCCAGCCGCCTCTGCTGCGCGAGGCGACGCAGAGCCGAAGCCGTCGGCAGACCGCTGCCCCGGACCAGCCACCTCTGCTGCGCGGGGCGACGCAGAGCCGAAGCCATCCCGGGCGACCCCTCTGCGCGGCGAGGAACGACGTGACCCGACGGCTCAGCCGCGGTCGAGGCGTCGGAGCAGGAGGGCGGCGGCGACCGCGTAGGCGCCGACGCTGCGGACGTCGTCGGCGACTTCCCGATCCGAGGAGACCACTACGACCGGGCGACCCTCGGGCTCGGCGGCGACCAGCCGCCGGATCACGTCGTCGGCCGACTCGCCCGCGGCGCTGAACAGCACCCGCACGCCTCTGGGCGCCGGCGGCATGGCCGGCGGCCGGACGGCGCCGTCGAAGACGACGGTCACTTCCGCGGCGGTTCGCGCGGCGAGCGGGCCGAGGGCCTGGATCAGCCGCGACCGCTGGGCGACCAGCGGGAGCTCGCCGTACCCGCTCTTCGTCACGTTGTAGCCGTCCACGACGAGATGCACGCGGGGCAGACCGAGCAGGCGGTCGACCAGCTCGGGATCGTCGCCGCGCGCGCTGAGCACGTCCGGGCGGGGTGTCGCTGCCGAGACCGCATCCGCCGGTCTCTCCTCGGTCGGCGTCAGCGCCAGCTCGCGCCGCAGGCCCTGGACCGCACCGGCGGCGGTGTCCAGCAGCAGCCAGAGCCGCGCCTCGTCCGCCTGCCGCGACTCCCGGGCGGCCCGGCGCGCGGCCTCGACCGCGTCCTCGGCCTCGGACAGCCGCTGCCGAAGCCGGCGGATCTCCGCTTGCGCCCTGGAGTCCTCCGCGGACGCGCGACGGCGCTCCTCGGCGAGCGCCTCCTCCGCGGCCGCGCGGGCACGCTCGGCCGCTCGGCGCTGCCCGCCCTGCTCCCGCACCTGCCGGCGGAGCGCCTCGGCGTCGGCGCGGGCCGCCTCGACGGCGGTACGGGTCCGCTCGGCCTGTCCGCGCTCGCCGGCGCGCAGCGCCTCGACCTCGGCGCGCAGCTTCTCGAGCTCCTCGTCGCGAGCCCGGTCACGGGTCCATGCCGCGCTCTCGGCAAGCGCGTCCCGTGCCCGGTCCAGCAGGTCGGTCCAGCCCGGCGGGCGCAGCAGGTAGGCGGCCGCCGCGAGCTCGACCGGGTCGGCGGCGGCGGGCAGCCGGCCCGTCCGCGCCGCCTCCACGGCCGCAGGCGACTCCTGCTCGGCCTGCTCGGCGGCTCGGAGCCGGAAGGCCGAGTCGGCGGACAGGGCCGCGGCGAGTGCCGTGCCCGCGAGCCGCGCCCGCTTCGCGGGGGTGAACCGTGCAGCGGCACGCAACGGCGCCGGCACCTCGTCGGCGGCCAGCCGGCCGAGCGCCGCGGCGGCGAGCGCGAGCACCCGCAACCGCACCGCCTCCGGCAACACCGGCTCACCCGGCGCACCCCCGCCGGCATCCGACCCGTCGGGCCGCCCCGACCCGCCCGCCTCCGGCAACACCGGCTCACCAGGCCCACCGTCGCCGGCGGCCGACCCGCCGAGCCGCCCCGACCCGTCCGGGCCCGTTGAGACAGTGGGTCCGGCCGGGACACCCGGTCGGCGTCCCCAACTCGACTCGGCCGCACTCGCCGGGTCGCGGGATGGGACCGGACCGTCCACCTCGGAGGGAGCGCCGGTGGAGGTGGCGAGGCCTTGCGGCTCGCGCCCGGCCGGATCGCCCGATGTCGGCCCGGCGGCAGCCGACGGCGGGGAGATCCCCAACGGCGCGTCCAGGTCGGACGTCCGATCCGGACGTCCGAAGTGGACTGTGCCGTCCACGTCAGACATACCGCTCACGCCTCGGGAGCGGGTGAGCCGGCCGTCACGGCCGTGCCGGATCCACCGCAGCCGGGACCGCGGGCCGCTGCGCGCCGGGCCGGGCCACCAGCTCGACCGCGTCCACCCGCCCGCACCAGCGGCAACTCACATGCTCGATCCGGTCCGCGACGACCTCGCGCTCCTCCACGACCGGCTCGCCGGCCAGCGAGACGTGGACGTACTCCCTCGCCCGGGTCCACCGCTCGACGTCGAACCGCGTCAGGTTGCCGCAGAGGGTGCAGCGCCAGCGGGTGTCGGCAGTCGGCGCGGGAACGGGCATGCGGCGAGAGTAGCCCGGCCGCCGGACCGGGGCCCGCCGCCACCACGGTCAGTCGAGAGCCGCCACTGCACCCGGTACGCCGGCAGCAGCTCGTCGACGCGCTCGTCGCGGCCCGGCGTCGTCCCCGACGCCCAGCGCGCCCAGGTGGTCGTGCCGGCCGCCGGGGAGGTACGCCGGCCTGTGCTGAGGAAGAGCGCGATGGTCGAGCATCAGGGCCGTGCCGCCGTCGGGCACACGGGGCACCTCGACCCGCGGCAGCGACGGAGCCTCGCCGCGGATGGTTCAGCCGGCGCGGGGCGGGGTTTTCGTCGGTGGTCGCCCCTAACGTTCGGCTGGTGCGGAGTGCGGGAGCCCCGGTCTACGTGCAGGCGGCGTTCGACGAGCTGGACGAGCCGCTGCGCGAGGTCACCTTCGTGGTGGTCGACCTGGAGACAACCGGTGGCGCCGCCGAGGACTCGACGATCACCGAGATCGGCGCCGTGAAGGTGCTGGGCGGCGAGGTGCTCGGGGAGTTCTCGACGCTGGTCGACCCCGGCCGCGGCATCCAGCCGTTCGTCGCCGTGCTGACCGGGATCACCGACACGATGGTCGCCGCCGCACCGCTGATCGACGCTGTGCTGCCGGCCTTCCTCGAGTTCGCCGGCGACGCGGTCCTGGTCGCGCACAACGCGCCGTTCGACATCGGCTTCCTCAAGGCGGCGTGCGCGCGGGCGGGCCGGGACTGGCCGGCGCCCCGGGTGGTCGACACCGCGCTGCTCGCCCGCCGCGTGCTCACCAGCGACGAGGTGCCCGACTGCAAGCTGGCGACCCTCGCCGCGCACTTCCACGCCACGACCGCGCCGACCCATCGGGCGCTCGCGGACGCCCGCGCGACCGTCGACGTCCTGCACGCGCTGATCGAGCGGCTCGGCCCGCTCGGAGTCCAGTCGATCGAGGAGCTGCGCTCGTTCACCGCCCAGGTCAGCGAGGCACAGCGCCGCAAGCGGCACCTGGCCGAGCACTTGCCGAACGCACCGGGGGTGTACGTCTTCCGCGACGCCGGCGGCCGCCCGCTCTACGTCGGGACCAGCAAGGACATCCGCTCCCGGGTCCGGCACTACTTCGTCGCCAGCGAGCAGCGCTCGCGGATGGCGGAGATGGTGGCGCTGGCCGACCGGGTGGATGCGATCGTGTGTGCGCATGCGCTGGAGGCGGAGGTCCGCGAGCTGCGCATGATCGCCGAGCACAAGCCGCCGTACAACCGGCGCTCCCGCTTCCCGGAGCGCGGCACCTGGCTGAAGCTCACCGCTGAGCCTTACCCGCGGCTGTCCGCGGTGCGGTCCGTCCGTGATGACGGCGGGACCTACCTCGGGCCGTTCGGCTCCCGCCGGTCCGTCGACCAGGCGATGGCCGCGGTGCACGACGCGCTGCCGCTCCGGCAGTGCACGGACCGGCTGCCGGCGGGCGGGTCGCAGTCCGGCTCGGCCTGCGTGCTGGCCGAGATGGACCGGTGCGGGGCACCGTGCGAGGGCCGGATCAGCCCGCAGGACTACCAGGTGCACGCGGAGGTGGTCCGCACCGCCGTCACCGGTGACCCGAGGCAGCTGACCCGGCCGCTGCTGCGCAAGGTCGAGCGGCTGGCCGCCGCCGGCCGGTTCGAGCATGCCGCGGTGGTGCGCGACCGGCTGTCCACGTTCGTCCGCGCTTGCGCCCGCGTGCAGCGGATCTCGGGACTCACCTCGATCGACCACCTCGTCGCGGCCCGACCGGACGGCCGTGGGGGCTGGGAGATCGCGGTGGTGCGTCGCGGGCGGCTGGTGGCGGCCGGAGTCGCGCCCAGGGGCGCCGCTGTCCGGCCGTACGTGGCCGGTCTGGTCGCGACCGCCGAGTCGGCGCTGCCCGGCATCGGTCCGCTGCCGTGCGCGACGGCTGGCGAGACGGAGCGGGTGCTGCGCTGGCTCGAGGAGCCTGGCACCCGGCTGGTCGAGCTGGAGGGCGTCTGGAGCTGCCCGGCGTACGGCGCCGGCGGTCTGGGCGAGCTGCTCGAGCGGCGGGAGACCGGCACCGATCCGCTCGCCGACCGCCGCCGCATCCGCCCCGTCGCCCGCCCAGCCCGCACGTAGAACAATGGTACCGTTGTGTCCATGACCGAGATCCCCGTCCGCGAGCTGCGCAACCACGTGAGCGAGGTGCTCAGGCGGGTCGAGGCCGGCGAGGAGCTGGTGGTGACCGTCAGCGGACGCCCCGTCGCGGAGCTGCGCCCCATCGGCCACCGCCGGCCGACGATGTCCTGGGACGAGTTCTGGGCGGGCCAGGACAGTGCCCGCCACGACCCGGGCTTCGCCGACGACATCCGCGCGATCGTCGGCGACGAGACCACGGAGGATCTGCCGTGGTGAGCAAGGGCAGGACAGCGCTCGTCGACACGTCGATCTATGTGGGCCAGGAGCGACGCCGCCCCCTGTTGGCGGAGCCGCCGGCTGCGACCGCGGTGTCGATCGTGACGATCGGCGAGCTGCGCGCCGGCGTGCTCTCGGCCGACGACGCGCGGAGCCGCTCCATCCGGCTGCAGACACTGATGCGGGCGCTGGCCACGACCCCGCTGCCCGTCGACGCTCCGGTCGCGGTGGCGTGGGCCGAGCTGCGTGCTGCGCTGCGGGAGCTGAAGCACCGGATGCCGGTCAACGACTCGTGGATCGCGGCGACCGCCATCGCGCACGGGATGCCGGTCGTCACGCAGGACGGCGACTACGACGACGTGCCCGGCCTGGACGTGATCCGGATCTGAGTCACCGCGGCGCCGGCTCCCCCGCCCACGTCGACGAGCAGGCGGTACGCGACCCGACACAGCGGGGCCCGTGCCGGGTGAGATCCCACGCTCGCGGAACTTCCGCGGCGGGACGATAGGCTGCGGGCGTGATCACCGCGATCGTCATGGTCACCGCGGCCACCGACAGCATCCCGGAGGTGGCGCAGGCCATCGCCGACATCGACGGCGTGAGCGAGGTCTACTCCGTCGCCGGTCACGTCGACCTGGTCGCCGTGGTGCGAGTGCGGGAGTTCGACCAGGTCGCGGACGTGATCGCCGGTCGGCTGGACAAGGTCGACGGGGTCCTCGACACGGAGACCCACATCGCCTTCCGCGCCTACTCCAGGCACGACCTCGAGGCGGCGTTCGCGATCGGGTTCGACGACGCCGACTGAGCCGGGCCGAGCAGCCTGGACGAGGTGGTGCCGCTGGTCGAGCGCCGGTGAGCCGGGCTGGTGGCGGGTGCGCGGGCGACCTGCACACCTGCACCTGCCCGGTCGACCGGGTCCGTCCCACCCGGCGAGTGCCCGCCGGCCGGGCCGGTTCCGGGAACGGCGCGGACCGGGCCGGGGTCAGACCAGCTGCTTGCGGGCGTCCCGGCTCACCGCGACCCAGCGGTCGAGCACGTCGGCCGCCGCACCGCTGTCCACCGCCGCGGCCGCCCGGCCCATCCCGCCCCGGACCGCGTCGACGAGCGGGCCGCGTAACCCGTCGTACGCGGCCAGCGCGGCGCCCGCGTTCAGCAGCACCGCGTCCCGCACCGCGCCTCGCTCCCCGGCCAGCACCGACCGGGTGACCTCCGCGTTGTGCCGCGCGTCCGCCCCCCGCAGCGCCGCCCGATCGGCCGGCGGCAGGTCCAGCTCGGCCGGGTCGACCGACTCCTCCCGCACCTGCCCGCCGCGCACCGCCCAGACCCGCGAGGTGGTGGTCGTGGTCAGCTCGTCAAGCCCGTCGTCGCCGCGGAAGACCAGCGCGGTGTCTCCGCGGTCGGCCAGCACCGCCGCCATCACCGGCGCCATCCGGAGGTCCGCGCAGCCGATCGCCGCCGCCGCCGCCCGGGCCGGGTTGGTCAGCGGGCCGAGGAAGTTGAACGCGGTCGGCACACCCATCTCCCGCCGCGGCACGGCCGCGTGCCGCATGCCCGGGTGGTATACGGGAGCGAAGCAGAACCCGATCCCGGCCTCGTCCACGCACCGCGCGACGCCCGGCCCGGGCAGGTCGATGGCCACGCCCAGCGCCTCGAGCAGGTCCGCGGCACCGCAGGCGGAGGAGGCGGCGCGGTTGCCGTGCTTGACCACCCGGGCTCCGGCCCCGGCGGCGACCAGCGCGGCCATGGTGGAGATGTTCACCGTGT
>WNGJ01014856.1_pt1 | contig 13003 bp, 13 predicted proteins | sample 5400611 | NCBI WGS metagenome assembly WNGJ01 (sample SAMN13153375, study PRJNA577476) | soil metagenome | isolation source: 40 cm soil or saprolite under Garry oak tree replicate 1 | place: USA:California | collected 2016-06-15
TAGTTCGCTTCGCGGCGCGCCTTGAGCGTCATCATCGCGGTGATGCCTTCCCACGTGGTGAACAACGCCCCCGAAACGTGCCGCCCCGTGGCGGCCTGGCCCCAGCCGGGGAGCAGCAGCGAGCGCCAGAAGGCGCCCCCCGGGCCGATGCGATGCGTGGTGTCGGTGGGGACGACCTGCGCGCCGGGCGCGACGACGGCTTGGGCGGTCAGGCGGTCAGGCGGTCGGGCGGTCAACAACAACGCCAGCAGGGCCGTCGCTCGAGCAGCCACCGCGAGCGACCGCCTGACCGCCCGACCGCCCGACCGCCGACTCATCTCGCCACCAGCACGTTCAGGCATCCTGGCTCCACGGTCACCGTGCATTCGGTCGCTCCCGGCGCCCGCAGCTCGCCGTCGAGGTGCAGGAGCAGCGGCGCCTCGCCGCGGATCGTGAGGCTCCGCGTGCGGAACGACGCGACCTCCCGCATCGCTCCGTGCGTGCCGCGCATCACCCGCGGAATCGCGAGGAGGAAGCGCGGCAGCGACACGGCGCGGATCAAACAGACGTCGAGGCGGCCGTCGCCGGGGTCGGCCTCCGGCGCGAAGCGATAGTCGCCTCCCGCCGTCGTCCCGTTGCACACCTCGAGCATCATCAAGTTCCCGGTTTCCCGATGCTCGGCGGCCCGCACGTCCAGGCGCACGGGGCGGTAGGTGGCGAAGCTGCGCAGCACCGGGATCAGATACGAGAGAAAGCCCCGCAATGAGGGCATCGCGTTCCGCGTGCGGACCACGGCCGGCCCAAACCCGAAGCCCATGCTGTTGACGAAGTACTCGTCGAAGACCCGCCCCGCGTCGAAGCGGCGCGGCGTCGCGGTCACGATCTTGGCGACGGCCCGCTCAACGTCGTGCCGGTGCGGGTGCATCCCCGTGAGCTTGGCGAAATCGTTCCCCGAGCCGACCGGGATGACCGCGAACAGGGCGCGACTCCCGGCCTGCAGCAGGCCGTTGGCGACCTCGTGGACGGTGCCGTCCCCGCCCAGCGCGATCACCCGCTCGACCCCGCGCGCGGCCGCCGCCGTCGCGAGGCGGGTGGCGTGCCGGGGGCCCTCGGTCTCAGCGACTTCCACCGTCCAGCCCTGTGCGCGAAACGCGCGGGCGACCCGGGGCGCGTGCCGCCGGGCCAGGCCGCGGCCCGCGGTCGGGTTGCAGATCACCAGCGCATGGATCAGAGCGATCGCAGGTACGTCTCGTCCCAGGCGATGTCGAACTCGGAGCGGCAGTGCGGGCACGTCAACCGCTTGGGTTTTCCCTTGAGGTTCGCGCGCTCGTTACAGCTGGGACAGACGGCGTAGAGCGCGGTCATGGGGGACTTTTTGCCCTGGGCGGAGGTCACGACCGTCCAGCGGGGGAGCGGGCGGTCACGCACTTCGAACAGGGCGCGAAGGGCCCGCACGGGCTTCCTATTCACCTCGATGATGAGGTCGAAGCCCTCCTCACCCAAGACCTTGTACCAGGCGCCGCGGCGGAGCCGGATGTTGGCATCCACCTGCAGGCGCGCCCAGCGGATGCCCGCCATGACGACCCTCCCGGAGGAGACGCCAACTTAACGCGCCGGGGGGCGTTACGCCTCAGGCGACGGTGCATCGAGCACCTCGCGAACCTTTCGCGCGAGTCCCACCGGGGTGAACGGTTTGGGCAGGAAGGCCACGCCGGCGAGCAGCTCCCCGCGGTGCGCGATCGCCTCCCCGGGATAACCAGAGCTGAGAAGCACCTTGAGCCCCGGCCGCATCACGAGGAGCTGCTGCACGAGGTCCGGCCCGCTCATGCCCGGCATCACGACGTCCGTCACGACGAGATCGATGCGGCCGGTGTGGTCTCGACAGATCGTGAGGGCCTCGGACGGGAGCGCCGCCTCGAGCACCGTGTAGCCGTAGCGTTGCAGCGCGTGCAGCGCGACGCGTCGCACCGGCGCTTCGTCCTCCACGAGGAGGAGGACTTCGTCGCCGCCGCGGACGTCCTGCTGGGCGGTGGGCACGGCCGCCGGGCGCTGGTCGTCGCCCGCCCGCGGCAGGTAGATCTTGAACGTCGTCCCCTCGCCGGGCTCGCTGTACACCCAGATGAATCCGCCGCTCTGTTTCACGATGCCGTACACGGTGGCGAGTCCCAGACCGGTGCCCTTGCCCGGCGCCTTGGTGGTGAAGAACGGCTCGAAGACGCGCGCCTTCACCTCGGCGGACATCCCCGCCCCCGAATCGCTGACGGCGAGCATCACGAAGCGGCCCGGGACCGCCGGCGGGTGTGCGCGGGCGTAGGCCGCATCGAACTCCGCGTTCCCCGACTCGATGGTGAGCTTGCCGCCGGTGGGCATCGCGTCGCGGGCGTTCACGGCGAGGTTCAGGATCACCTGCTCGATCTGGCTGGGGTCGGCGACGACCCGTCCCACCTCGGCCGGCAGCACGCACACGAGGTCGATGTCCTCGCCGATGAGGCGCCGCAGCATCTTCTCCATCCCCGCGACGACGCGGTTCGGCTCCAGCACGCGCGGCTGCATGATCTGCTGGCGGCTGAACGCGAGCAGCTGGCGCGTGAGCGACTCTGCCCGGCCGGCCGCCGAGCGGATCTCTTCGATGTTCTCCCGCTTCGGGTCGCCGGCGGGGATCGCATCCTGCAGCAGCTCGGCGTTGCCGGCGATGGCGGTCAGCACGTTGTTGAAATCGTGGGCGACGCCGCCGGCGAGCTGGCCGATCGCCTCCATCTTTTGCGCCTGGCGCAGCTGCGTCTCGAGCTGCTTGCGCTCGGTGATGTCGATCCAGGCGCCGACCACTTCCACCGGGTGCCCCGTGGCGTCGTGCCGCACGCGCCCCTCGTCGAGGATCCAGCGGTACGATCCGTCCCGGTGGCGGAAGCGGTACTCGATCGTGAATTGCCCGGCGCCGAACTGGTCCGCCAGCTCCCCGCGGATGCGGTCCCGGTCCTCCGGGTGGACGTTAGCGTTCCACCAGTCCGGGCGCAGCGCCTCCGGCACCTCGTAGCCGGTGAGCCGGCTGATGTTCTCGCTCACGTACTCGAGAACGGTGACGTCCCCGGCGACGCGACTGGCGTAGATCATGGCATCGCTGGCGCTCACGAGCTGCTCGAGGCGCGAGCGCGTGGCCTGCAGCTCGCGCACCTGGGTTTCCAACCGCTGCTGCGACTCCCGCACGTGCTGCGACATGACGTTGAACGCTTCGGCAAGCCGGCCGAGCTCGTCCCGGCGCTCCACCCGCACCTGTCGCGAGTAGTCCCCGGCCGCGACCGCCTCGGCGGCGCCCGTGAGCCGCCGCAGCCGGGGGGTGATGGTGCCGCTCAGCCCCCACGCGGCGAGGAGGCCGACGAGGAGCACACCGCCGACCTTGAGCACCTGGCCACGCAGGAACAGGCGCGCCGGGGCGAAGACCACCTTCTGCGGGAACTCCACCACGACGGTCCACGGGGCCCCACGCACGGCCCGCGCGGTCGCGAACACCCCACCGGTGCCCGGCCGAGCGTATTGGACGACCCCGGCGGCGGCGCGCTGCAAATCGAGGGGCGGTGACGGCGGGGGGACGCGCGCCGCCATGTCGGTCCAAAGGTTTCCCGACGAATTCGTCAGATAGAGCCTGGCGCCGGGACCGATCAGTTGATTGAGCTGCCCCCGGCCGCGCGCCGAGCTCGTCAAATGGCGCCACTGGACGAGGTACCCCAGGATGCGGCCGCCCTGTTTGACCGGCGCCGCCACCGCGTATCGCACCGAGTCGTGCGCGACCTCGAAGGGCCGGATCACCCCCGAGTCCGAGCGACTTCCGGCCTGCACCATCTCGGGGTTCACGGCCGGCATGCCGCGGGCCACGCTGTCGCCGAGCGACAGGAGGTGCGCGCCGCCGGGGCTCACGAGCTCGACGTCGCCGATCTGCTGAGCCGCGGGGCCAACGGGCCGCATGGCCGCGAGCGCCGCAGCGCGCGCGCGCGGCGTGGGAGACTGCAGGAAGGCCCGGATCGCGGGGCTGTCGGCCACGGCGCGCGCGTTGGTGAGGAGCTGGGTCGCGGACGTTTCCAGCAGGCTAGCGATCTGCGTGGTGACGCTCCCCAGGCGGTCGCTCGCCGTCACCAGGGACGCCTGGCTCACGCCGCGGTAGGCCGACCACGAGAACGAGGCCGCCACCGCGAGTACCAAGGCACCGATGAGGAGGGGGAGCTTGACCCGGATGGTGAGCGGCGGGAGGCGCATATCCTTCTATGATGGGGCCGCGGGCCGGTGAGTGATAGGGCGTTTTTGCGGCACCGGACGCCGCATTTGCGGCAGGCGGCCGGCGTGGCGGGAGCGTGTAGGAATCGAACCTACCGAGGCTCATTCGAACCCCAGCTGGTTTTGAAGACCAGTCAGGCCACCAGGCCCGATCCGCCCCCGCGTTACGCCTTTACCGCGATCGCGTCGATCTCCACGCGCGCGTCACGGGGCAGCCGGGCGGCCTGCACCGTCGAACGCGCCGGTTTGTGCCTGCCGAAGTGCTTCGCGTACACCTCGTTCATCGACGCGAAGTCGCCCATATCGGCGAGGTATACCGTCGTCTTCACGACGTCCTGCAGGCTCGCACCGGCCGCCCCCAACACCGCCGCGAGGTTCTTCAGGACCTGCTCGGTCGGGCGACCTGCCCCGCCGTGTAGATCACGCCGTTCACCTCCACGGCCTGGCTGTAGGGCCCGATGGCCTTGGGCGCCTGGTCGGTTGCGACCACCCCCACGCCTTTCGGCTTCTTCATCAGAACAACCCCTCGATCGTCCCATCCGGATGGATGCGGATCCGCTCCGCCGCCGGACTCTTGCCGAGGCCCGGCATCGTCATGATGTCGCCCGCGAGCGCCACGACGAACCCCGCGCCCGCCGCGGGCACAATGTCCCGGACGTGCAGGGAGTATCCGGCCGGCGCGCCGAGCTTCGAGGCGTCGTCGGAGAATGAGTACTGCGTCTTGGCCATGCACACCGGCGTCTCGCCCAATCCCAGCTTGGGCAGCAGTTCCAGCGCCCGCTCCGCCGCGTGGCTGAATTGCACGCCATCGGCGCCGTAGATCTCTTTGGCGATCGTCTCGATCTTCTCCTTGACCGGCCGTTTCTCGTCGTACAGCGGCTGGAACGCCGCCTTCGAGGTGTCGAGCAGGCGGAGCAGCGCCTCGGCGAGCGCCACCCCGCCTTCCCCACCCCGTTCCCACACGTCGCTGCGGACGGCCTGGGCCGCTTCCGCGGCGCAGGCGGCGGTCACCGCCTCGACTTCGACATCCGTGTCGGTGAGGAACCGATTCACCGCCACGAGGCACGGCAGGCCGAATTTCTTCACATTGCGGATGTGACGCTGGAGGTTCACGGCGCCGCGCTTGACCGCCTCGGCGTCCGGCTTCCCCAGGTCTTCCTTCTTCACCCCGCCGTGCATCTTCAGCGCCCGTACCGTCGCCACGATCACCGCCGCCTCGGGCTTCAACCCGGCCATCCGGCACTTGATGTCGAAGAATTTTTCGGCGCCGAGGTCGGCGCCGAACCCGGCCTCGGTGACGACGAGGTCCGCGAGCGCGAGCCCCATGCGGGTCGCGGCGACCGAGTTGCACCCGTGCGCGATGTTGCCGAAGGGCCCGCAATGCACGAGGGCCGGCCCCCCTTCGAGCGTCTGCACGAGATTGGGATTCAGGGCGTCCTTGAGGAGCAGCGTCATGGCGCCCTGCGCCTTCAGATCGCTGGCCCGCACCGGCTTCTTGTCGGCCGTCAGGCCCACGATGATGCGCGCGAGGCGGGCCTCGAGATCCTGGATCCCCGTGGCGAGGGCCAGGATCGCCATCACCTCGGAGCCGGGGATGATCACGAACCGCTCCTCGCGCGTCGGCACGGCGTTCACGCCGCCCAGCCCCACGACGATGTTGCGCAGGGCGCGGTCGTTCATGTCGATGGTGCGCGGCCAGGTGATGCGCCGCACGTCCACGCCCAGCGCGTTGCCGTGGTGCAGATGCGCGTCGAGCATCGCCGACAGCAGATTGTGCGCGCTCGCGATCGCGTGGAAGTCGCCGGTGAAGTGGAGGTTGATGTCCTCCATCGGCACCACCTGGGCATACCCGCCCCCCGCGGCGCCACCCTTGACGCCGAACACCGGCCCGAGACTCGGCTCGCGGATGCAGAGGATCGCGTTCTTGCCGAGGCGCTTCAGGGCTTGAGTCAGGCCGACCGTCACCGTCGACTTCCCCTCCCCGGCCGGGGTGGGGTTGATGCCGGTGACGAGCACGAGGCGCCCTTTGGGCGGGCGGCGCTCCAGGGCGGCGAGCCGGATTTTCGCCTTGTACCGACCGTACAGCTCGATCTCGTCGTCGGACAGCCCCAGCTCCGCGGCGATCTCGGCGATGGGCCGGAGCTTCGCCGCCTGGGCGATCTCGATGTCGGTGGGGACCTTGACCGCGGTCGTCACGGGACCGTGTGCTCCACACGCGCAGCGGCGACGCGCGCGCCGAACACCCGTCGAGCGTTCTCGGTCGTCTGTTGGCCGACGTCATCCAGGGACGCCCCCACCGCCTGTGCCAGCGCGGCCGCGACCTCGCGGACGTACGCCGGCTCGTTGCGCCGGCCGCGGTGCGGCACGGGCGCGAGGAACGGCGCGTCGGTCTCGACAAGCAGGCGGTCGGGCGGACAGGCGGACGGGCGGACCATGGGGTTCCAGTTTTTGAACGTGATCATGCCGCTGAACGAGAAATAGGCGCCCACGTCCATTCCCGCTTCGAAGACCACCTGGCTGCCGCTGAACGAGTGGAGGATAACCGCCGGGACGTTCCCGCCCCCTCCCCACGCCCGCAGCATCGCCGCGACGTCCGCGTCCGCCTCCCGCGCGTGCACCACGACCGGTTTCCCGAGCTCCGCCGCCAGCGCCAGCTGCGCGTCGAAGGCGCGCCGCTGCGCGTCCCGCGGCGAGTGGTCGTAGTGGTAATCGAGTCCCGTCTCTCCAACGGCGACGACCGCGGGCTCGCGGCACAGGGCGCGCACCCGCGCTTCCGCCTCGCGCGACCACGTCGTCGCCTCGTGGGGATGCACCCCCGCGGTGGCCGACAGGCCCGGCGCCTCACGCGCCAGATCCACCGCGCGCGCGCTCCCCGCCACCGACTCGCCGATCACGATCACGTGCCCCACGCCCGCCGCGCGCGCCCGCGCCAGCGCCGCGTCCCGGTCCGCGTCGAACGCCCCGTCCCCGAGGTGACAATGGGCGTCGACGAGCACGTCACACCTTGGCCGGCGTCCGCGGCAGCATCGGGGCGGCCGGCTCGGGGGCGCGTCCCGTGAACGACCGGGCGCCACGCGCGTCCTGCCCCGGCCAGCGCTTCTCGATGAGCATCAGCACCGGGGCCGCGATGTAGATCGACGAGAACGTGCCGGTGAAGATCGCGAACGTCATCACAAGCGCGAACGGCCGGATCACCTCGCCGCCGATGAACACGAGCGCGAGCGTCGCCGCCATGGTGGTGCCGTGCGTCAGGATCGAGCGGGGCAGCGTTTCGTTGATCGAGAGGTTCAGGATCTCGTAGAGGTTCTGCCGCCGGAACTTGCGCAGGTTCTCACGCACGCGGTCGAAGATGATGATCGTGTCGTTCAGCGAGTAGCCGATCATCAGCAGCACGGCGCCCACGACCTCGAGGCTCACCTCGAGGTTCGTATATCTAATGAAGGCGATGGTCGCGAGGATATCGTGGAACGTCGCCAGCACCGCCGCGAGCCCGAACCGCCACTCGAACCGGAAGGCGAGGTAGATCAGGGTGACGATGAACGAGAAGAAGATCGCGAGGAACGCCTTCCCCTGGAGCTCCTTGCCCACCTTGGGCCCCACCGCTTCCCAGCGGCTCACCTGGTAATGGCCGGCGCCCAAGCCGGCGTCGAGCGCGCGCGTCACCGCCTGCAGCGTCTCCTGGGTGCCGCCTTCCGCCGTTGCGGCTTCCGCGCCGAGCCGCGCCCGGATCACGAACGCGGTATCGGCGCCGTACTGCTGGATCTCGGCGCCGTGCAGGCCTCCCGCGTCGAGCGCCGCGCGCAGATCGGCGGTGCCGACGCGCCCAACCGTAGGGGTGGCGATCTGGATCAGCGTCCCGCCGGTGAACTCGATGCTGTAGTTCAGCCGGGTCGAGAGCAGCAACACGAGGCCGGGTACGATCATCACCGCCGTGAGCGCGTAAGCCCAGCGGCGCCACTTGATGAAGTCGTAGTTCGCGTTGGCGAAGAGTCGGATCATCAGACGCTCAGGGTGATGAGGTCCGGCCGCCGCCGCAGCCAGATCATGTAGAAGGTCCGCACGACGTAGATGGCCGTCACCATCGAGGCCGCGATGCCGATGATCAGCGTGATCGCGAAACCCTGCACCGGCCCGGTGCCGACGAGGTAGAGGATGAACGCGGTCAGCGCCGTGGACACGTTGGAGTCGATGATGGCGCTCATCGCGTGCTTGAAGCCCTCATCCACTGCCGTGCGCACGAGCTTGCCGTGCTGCAGCTCCTCGCGGATGCGCTCGAAGATCAGCACGTTGGCGTCCACCGCGATGCCGACCGACAGCACGAACCCGGCGAGCCCGGGCAGGGTGAGCGTGAAACCGAAGGCCGCGAGCCCGGCGAAGGTGAACAGCACATACAGCGCCAGCGCGCCCACCGCGAGTATCCCGGAGACCCGGTAGTACACGACCATGATCAGCACCACCAGGATGATGCCGACCACACCCGCCTTGATCCCCGCATTGATCGAGTCGGCGCCGAGCGACGCCCCGATCGTCCGCTCGTCGACGATCGTGAGCGGCGCCGGGAGCGCGCCGGCCCGGAGCACCAGGGCCAGGTCCTGCGCGTCGGCGAACGGCCGGGAACCGAGCTCAATGATGCCCTCGTTGCGGATCTGCGACTTGATCACCGGCGGCTGGCCCTGCACCCGCCCGTCGAGGATGATCGCCATGTAGTCGTTGACATGCCGGGCCGTGGCGTCGCCGAAGATGCGCCCGCAGCGGTGCGTCAAATTGAAGCCTACCACCGCTTGGTTGGTCAGCGGATCGCGCCGCGGCTGGGCCTTGGTGAGACATTCGCCGGTGATGATCGGCCGGTCTTCGACCGCATACAACGCGCGGTAGGAGCGGGCGCCCCGCGACTCCACCTGCGCCCCCCAGAACAGCTCGACGCCCCGCGGGATCAGCCGTTTGACCTCGACGCGATTGATCAGGCTGTCGGCCTTCTGCCACTGCTCCTCGGGCACGAGATACTCACCCGCCACGCTGCCCTGGAACAGCAACGACGTCAGCGGGCCCTCCCGCACGTTGCTGGTGTCGGCTCCGGGGGCGGCCTTCGTGGTGTCCTGGCCCAGCAGACGCGCGACCGCGTTGGACGGGCCCGCGGCTGGGCCGCGCACGCCCGCGGCGCGCAATGCGACGTCCATCGACGGGATCACGTCGCGGAATACGTTGCGCATGTCGGTGATGCGGAACTCGAGGAACGCCGTCCGTTGCACGATGCCTTTGGCGCGGTTCACGTCCTTCTCGCCCGGCAGCTCTACGATCAGGCGGCAGCGGCCGACGATCTGCACGACGGGCTCGGTGGTGCCGAACTCGTCCACGCGCGTGCGCACCACCCGCTCGGCGCGCTGGATCGCGTCGGCGCAGTCGGGCACCGGACCCTTCGATTGATCCACTTCGAGCGCCAGGTGCACGCCGCCGCGCAGGTCCAGGCCAAGGTTGATCGGCACGCGGCGTACCGTCGTGTCCTTCATCCGGCCGGTCACCGCGTCGGGCACGCGCTGCGTCACGTGCCGCGGGACCAACGAGATCACGCTCGCGATCGCGAGCGCCAGGATTACGAGCAACCGTCCACGAATCGTGCTCATCGGCTCCCTTCCCGGTCCAGGCTTCGCTGTGCCGCCGCACGGTCCTGCGCGAGCTGCGCGACGAGGGCGTCCCGCGACGGAAATGTCCGCACTTCGCGCAACCGGCGCACCCACTCGACCTTCAGCGTCTCACCGTGCAACTCGCCGGCGAAGTCGAACAGATGAATCTCCAACCCTCGTGCCGCGACGCCGAACGTCGGCCGCGGGCCCTGATTCATCATGCCGCCGTACCGCTTCGCCCTTCCCCCTTCCCGCTTCCCCGGCAGTTCTACCCAAACCGCGTACACGCCGTCCGGCGGTAAGAGCTTCCGCGGATTGGGCGGCGCGAGGTTCGCCGTCGGCACGCCGATCGTCTTGCCCCGTCCCGCCCCCCGCTCAACCGTCCCCGTCACGCTGTACGGCCGCCCCAGCCAGCGCCGGGCGAGGTCCAGCTCTCCGTGCGCCACGGCGGCGCGGATCAGCGTCGAGGAGATCGGCTGGCCGTCTTCGCGGACCGCGTCCACCACGTCCACCGCGAACCCGTCCGCCGCCCCGAGGCGCCGCAGCCCCTCCACGTCGCCGGAGCGCCCCCGCCCGAAGCCGTGGTCGTAGCCCAGCACCAGCTCCTGCATGGCGAATCGGGCCCGCAGCACGTCGCGGACAAACTCTTCGGGGCCGAGTCCCGCCAGCTCGGGCGTGAACGGGAGCACCGCCACGCGGTCCACCCCCGTCCCGGCGAGCAGCTCCCGCTTCTCCTCCGGCAGCGTAAGCAGCTTCGGCGCCGCCGGCGGGTTCACCACTTCGAGCGGGTGCGGCTCGAAGGTCACCAGCACGCTCTCGAGCCCCCGCGTCTTCGCGCGCCCCGCGATCTCCGCCAGCACCGCCTGGTGCCCGCGGTGCACGCCGTCGAACGTACCGACCGTCACCACGGCACCGCGCACGCTCATTCCGCCACCACCACGCGCGGCTTCAGCAGGTCGCCGACCCGCTCGGCGACGGCGATGAGGTGCCCGTCCGCGAACAGGGCAACCCTTCCCTCTTCCTCTGTCCCCGCAGGCAGCGCGCGTCCATGCAACGCCGCCGCCCGGCCCGTTTCGTCGAGCTCCCGCCGCGGCAGGTCGGCGACCAGCGCAGCTTCGTCCCTCAAGTCCGCGGCCGTCACGCTCTGGGGCGCCACTGCGTCCCCCAGGCGGAATGGGCCCACCCGGGTCCGCTGCAGCGTGGCCAGGTGGGCACCGCACCCCAACGCCTCCCCCACGTCGCGCGCGAGGCTCCGCAGGTACGTGCCACCGCTCACGACGGCGCGGAACTGCATGTCGGGCGGCGCGAACGCGACCAGCTCCAGCTCGCGGAACTCGACGTCGCGTTCGGGCAGCTCCACGGGCTCCCCGCGACGGGCGCGGCGGTAGGCGCGCTCGCCGCCCACCTTCACCGCGGAATGCGCCGGCGGCCGCTGCCGCTGCGGTCCGCGAAACCGCCCCAGCGCGGCCGCGACCGCGTCGCGGTCGAAATCTCGCCACGCATCCGACGTTTCCACCACCGCGCCGGTCGGGTCGTCGGTCGCGGTCCGGGTGCCGAGGCGGATCACCCCGTCGTACGCCTTGTCCCACCCCGCCGCGTACGGAGCCAGCCGGGTCGCCCGCCCCACGACCACCACCAGCAGGCCGGCGGCGAAGGGATCGAGCGTCCCCAGGTGCCCCACGCGCCGCGTGCCCAGGGCCCGGCGCACGAGATCCACGACGTCGTGCGAGGTCGGGCCCGCCGGTTTCGCGACCAGAACCACCCCGCCGGTCAGTCGCCGGGCTCCTTCAGCTCCTTCAGGACCCGGTCGATCTGCTGCGCGTGCTCGAGCCCGCGGTCGAGCTGGAACCGGAGCTCCGGCGTGGTGCGCAGCGTCAGCCGGCGGGCGAGCTGGGCGCGCAGGAATCCGGCGGCGCTGGCCAGCCCCTCGAGGGAGCGCGCTTTCTCCTCGTCGCTGCCCATCACGCTCACGCGCACGGCGGCGTGGGAGAGATCCGCCGACACCTCCACGCCGGTGACCGTGACGAAGCCGATGCGCGGGTCGCGGACTTCTCCCGTGAGAAACGCGGCGATCGTCTGGCGGATCAGCTCGCCGACGCGCTCGGGCCGAAAGTTGGTGCGTCGCATTTCAGTAGTAATTGGTGGCGGTGTCGAGGATCCGGGCGCCGTTCGCGCCCTCCACGAGGCGGTCGGCCGAGCGCAGCACCTCTTCGGCATGCCGACGGTCCGTCGTCACGATGCAGGCGGAGAGCTCGGCGCGCTGCCAGAGGTCCTGGTGGTCGGTTTCGGCCGCCGAGACGTTGAAGCGCTGATGCAGCCGGTCCTTGAGGCTGCGCAGGATCTGCCGCTTGTCCTTCAGGGACTGGCACCCGTCCAGATGCAGCTCCCACGTGATCAGACCGACGACCACCGGTCACGCCCCCTTCGCGCCGCTCCCCGCCTCGAGCGAACGCGCGACCTCCTCGATGCGATACGCCTCGATCAAGTCGCCCACCTTGACGTCGTTGAAGTTCTCGATCCCGATGCCACACTCGAAGCCCTCCCGGACCTCGCGGGCGTCGTCCTTGAAGCGCTTGAGCGAGGCGATCGTCCCCTCGTAGACCTCGACGCCGTCGCGGATGATGCGCACGCGCGCGGTCCGCGGGATCACGCCGCTGCGCACGTAGCAGCCGGCGATCGTGCCCACTTTCGCGATCTTGAACGTCTGCCGGATTTCTGCCTCCCCCAGCACCACTTCCTTCTTTTCGGGCGTGAGCAGGCCGGCCATCGCGGACCGCACCTCTTCAACCGCCTCGTAAATGATCCGGTAGGTGCGGATCTCCACGTGCTCGCGGTCGGCGGAGGCGCGCGCGTTGGAGTCGGGCCGGACGTGGAAGCCGATGATGATGGCGCCCGAGGCCTTGGCGAGCAGCACGTCCGAGTCGGTGATCGCCCCCACGCTGCGGTGCACGACCTCGACCTTGACCTCGCTCGTGGAGAGCTGCGCCAGGGCGTCGGCGAGCGCCTCGGCGGGGCCGCCCTGGTCGGCCTTGATGATGAGCCGCAGCACCGCGACGCCGCCCTCGGCGCGCTCGGCCATGAAGTCCTCGAGCGTCTTGGCACGCCCGCTGCGCCGCAGCGTCGCCTCGCGCTCCAGC
>WNGJ01005808.1_pt1 | contig 13002 bp, 18 predicted proteins | sample 5400611 | NCBI WGS metagenome assembly WNGJ01 (sample SAMN13153375, study PRJNA577476) | soil metagenome | isolation source: 40 cm soil or saprolite under Garry oak tree replicate 1 | place: USA:California | collected 2016-06-15
ACTAGGCGTGCTCTCGGGCGTTGCCGCCCGTGGACACAATTCGGGGTGCGCGCAGGGCTGCGGGTCCAACTACTGAACGGGCTCGAGGCACCAAGAGCAAGCCGACCTCGTTACCGACACCGCCTGCCATCTTATGCCAGGGCGCCCGCCTCGAAGCCGCTGGGTCTGCGCTTCATGCTTCGGGGTCGGGCCCGACCGATGGACAACTACTGACGACGTGAGGTTCGGCTGATGCCTTCGGGTCGAAGCCTGGCCCTGGCGAAGGGCCCCTCGCGGCCCATGAGCGGACAAATAGAAAAGCCCCCGATACCGGACGTACCAGAAACCCACTTCTTCATTTCCGGACCTCGAGCGCGCCCAAAAGCGAGGCTCTCCATACCGTCTGACCATTGCGTGCAGCGCACCAGTTCAGTGCCGGGCCGACTGCGTAAAAGAAGTGTGACCCACGCAGCGATGTTTCCGGGAATGCGAAAATGCGGGAGACCGACCCTTGACAGTGGCGCCCGACTAAAGAAGCCGACTATCGGCGACCGGGTGCGCGCACACATTCGTAGCGCCAAGCTGGCTTGCATCGGTAATCCCAGACCCTACAACTTCGCATCTATGACTCAGAACCCTGTGCCACGCGCTCATAATGCCGGGCGCTGGCTTCTTGGGAGGCAATGATGGCTGACGCGCAAGAGACTACGGACGCGCTTGCGGTTTTGATCGACGCCGATAACGCCAGCCCCTCGATTGTCGAGGGCCTACTGGCTGAGGTTGCAAAGCTGGGCGTAGCGAACGTCAAGCGCATCTATGGCGATTGGACCACGCCGAACCTCGGCACGTGGAAGGACGTGCTGCTTCAGCACTCCATCCAGCCGATACAGCAGTTTCGGTACACGACAGGGAAAAACGCGACGGATAGCGCGATGATCATCGACGCCATGGACCTTCTGTATACAGGTCCCTTCGCGGGATTCTGCCTAGTGTCCAGCGACAGCGACTTCACGCGGCTCGCTTCGCGGATTCGCGAGGCAGGCAAACGCGTGTACGGATTCGGCGAGAAGAAGACGCCGTCTCCGTTCGTCGCCGCGTGTGATCGCTTCATTTACACGGAGGTGCTTTCCGTCAGGGAAGGTGCTGGTCCGCAGCTTCGCGCGGTTTCCGTGAAAGAACTTCGCGGCGACACCAAACTCGTAAGCCTGTTTCGCTCCGCGATCGAGGCGGCATCCGATGAATCAGGATGGGCGCACCTCGGCCGCGTCGGCAGTAACATCGTCAAGCAAGCCCCTGATTTCGATCCGAGGAACTACGGGTACTCGAAGCTCAATGAGCTAGCCAACGCGATCGGCTTATTCGAAATCGATCGACGTGACAAAACGGTCTTGATAAGAGACTCGCGGAAGAGTTGATCTGCCGAATCGCGCTGGCGTGTTGGTCACGTGCTCATGCCGGCAAGAGCCAAATTCTCGCAGTTGCGTTGACCGGCGTCTGAAGTCCGCTTCGAGGCCAGGATGCGGACTTGCGACGAAGTGATCGAATGTTTTCTCGTGTCGGGGCAGTCCGACTACGTTCGTAAGCGTTCGGTGCACACCGCCTTGACAGTCGCGGGTCCTCTATGGATGGTCGTCCGTGAGACCGTCTATTGCGAACCTGCCCGATAGGCCCCAACGGCCAGCAGTATGCACATCGCGTAAGCCAGTAGCCCTATCGCTCGCACCATGGTTCGGTAGCCATTCGATTCGACGTAAACCTTCAGTGCCGAGCTCCTTCCGGTGACACCCATGCCGACGGCCCTGGACGCGAGGGCTTGGACACTTCACGGGAAGAACAGGCAGTAACTGCCGACGGCGAGAAGGAACACCAAATACGCAATCAGGAGTAGCGACATATCAAGCCGCTTCCGCCAGGGGTCTTTGTAGCTCGATCACGTTCCACGGCAGTAACTCATCGATCCGACTGATCGGGTGGTCGGCGATGCGCTCCAGGACGTGGCGCAGGTAGGCTTCCGGGTTCAGGCCATTGAGCTTGGCGGTTTCCAGCAGCGTGTACATGGCGGCTGCGCGCTTGCCACCGGAATCCGCACCAGCGAACAGGAAATTCTTGCGCGATAGCACAATCTCGCAGTCATTCTGCCCATGTCGGGCAGGAAGTCCAAGCCCACTATCGCTGGCACCCGCTCTTCGGGCGGCGCCTTCAGAACGGCAACGGGAAGAGCGTCAGCGTTCGCCATCGTCACGCTCCCCGACGTCGGCGCCGAGTGCCTGCAGCAACAGGCTGGCAAGATGGATAAGCACCTTCGCTCGATCTGGCGACGAGATCCCGTGAAGCGGCGCCGCTTCGAACGCAATGCTCAGCTGCCTGCCGGTCGCGCTCCCCTCGCTCGACCTGGCCTCCTGGACTGCACCCGGCTTGTCCATCTCGCTCCTCCCGGACAACGTTGGAATCATCCGGGGAGCTTGATCGCAATCCGAGATCGACGAGCAGCCGGTGATGAACGACGAGGGCACTCACCGCGGCTCGCGGCGGACCAATCTCCATGCCCGCGCACGCGGCGGCGTCCAGCATCCAGGCCGCCAAGACGACGACCACGCCGGGCGAGACCTCGACATGGACCATCGTTCCGGAGGTACGCTTCTCACGGTATTGCTGTCGAAGGCGCCGCCCGAAGAGCGGGTGCCAGCGATAGTGGACTTGGACTTCCTGCCCGACATGGGCAGAATGACTGCGAGATTGTCGTCGGAAGGTCCAACTGGCTGTTTGCCGGATCACTGCGTGCCGGCCAGCGCGCCGCCGCTGTGATGAGCCTGATCCAGTCGGCCAAGCTCAACCGGCACGATCCGTACGCCTACCTGAAGGACGTGTTCACGCGCTTGCCGACGCAGCCGGCCAGCCGGATCGACGAACTTCTGCCACACAGCTGGCGACCAGCGCGTGCCGCGGCCTGATGCCAGCTCGTTCAGCTAGCGTTGCCATATGCCATCGGCGTACATACTGCAGCGGGCCCCGATGAAGTGGGACCATTGGGGTGACTACGCGCAAATTCTCATTCATGGAATGACCGCTCATCTCGGTCGCCAAGATGGGTTGCTCAGACTAGAACGAGTGGGGCCGTTCGTTCCGCGCATCACATTTCCTGGCGTGGCGGATATCGTGCTGACCGACGCGTTCAAGCGCGAGCTTGACTCGACGGTACCGGGACTCGAATTCCGCCCCGTTATAGCAGCCAGGATGGTGCGTCTGAATTGGACAAGCTGGGACGCCGGGCTTCGGGAGCCACCAGTCTATCCAGAGACGGGTGAACCAGAAGACTATGTGCTTGCTCGGCCGCATGACCCATCACTCGCAGAGGAGATGGGCGACTTCTGGGAACTTGTTCCCGCCATCGTTCCAGGGATTCAAGGTAGCAATGGCACTCTGCGCGCAGCTGCGTACGGAGGACAGCATCTAGCTCGCGCTCACGCCATGCTGGGCTATAACTTCGTGTCGCCTGAATTGGCCTCGGCACTCGAATCCGCTGCCCCTGAGTGCATCTTCTGCAAAGAGCCGTCTCTCGCGAACGACTGATGAACCGGCTACTGAGAGCCCCGACAGCGGCCCCGACCTCGAATCGCGCAAACTCGTCAAGACGGGTTCGGCGGCCGCTTACCTCCGGACATCCGCCTCCACGGATTACCTGCTGAAAAGCGGACACCGACCGAAGACGCATCTTTCGAGCCGCAAATGCCTTTTAAGTCCCTACGATTTTGTCTTCAGCGACGCCCTTTCTCGACCCCAAGCCCGATCTACTGCGTCACTGACATATTCGAAGCCGGCTTCTCTACATCGACGAGGTACACAAACGCACGAAAAGCAACGTAGTACGCAAGAACGATCAATGAATAACCGTGGGGCATCGGGGCATAAGTCAATGCGGCCAGGCCCACACCCTTGCTCTTGTCCATAACCCGCTTGCGGGGCCTTTTGAGCTACTGCCAGCATTCCACAAGCGCCACTACATCCTTGGCGCTCGCGGCAACCTGCGCAGAAGGCGTGGCAACGCCCAACCCCGCGGTGTCGAAGTCGACGCCATTTGCGTCCAAAAAGCCCTGCAGCGCGTTCGAAGTGATGGCGAAGTTCGCATTTTGCGGGATGTCGCCCGTCGCTTGCGGCAGACCGGCTGCATTGGGCTTATCTTCGACGAGCCCCAGGACGTTTCCGCTTGCGTCGAATACGGCGCCGCTGCTTGCCAACTGAACAGGAGCCGTGATTTGTACGAAACGCGTATCCCCCTGCACGCCGGAAAGACTGCCTACCTCGCCGGACGTCACACTTAACGTAGAGGAAGGAATGCCAAGAAGAGGAAATCCTACGGCGGTCACTCGTTCCCCGAGATGAATCCTTCCAATCCGGATTATCGCGGTCGCTCCACTGGACGCAGGCACGCTCAGTAACGCCAAATCGTTCCTCTCGTCCGACGCCTGACGCTCAGCGCTCTGGGTTCCGCTAACTCGAAGTCGCTGACACCCGTGAACCACATGGAAGTTGGTGACGTAATGAGTCGGAGAAATCCGAAATGCGGTTCCGGTCACATCCGGCTCGTTCTTTTGACCTCGAGATACCGCACCGCCCGGTCTTGTCTCCAGGTTGCTTCGGTTTGCCTGAGCTAACGCCGGCTTCCATTGCCTGGCCGCTGTTTGCGCCTCCGTGCGCTGCGCTGGCGTCAGCGACTTCTCGATTCGGTCCCTGTTGCGCGCGGCATCCGGCACTTCCCGGGCGCTGGCCAGCAACCACCAAAAGTAGGCTTGAGCTGCATCTTTCGGAACGCCCTGGCCTTTTTCATACATCACGCCCAGGTTGTACTGCGAATCACCATAACCTTGCGCCGCCGCCTGCTGGTAAAGCTTGAATGCCTCTGCATAGTTGATCTCGGCTCCGTCCCCGAAGTAGAGCGCATTCGCCAGATTCTGCTGTGCCGAGGCGTTACCTTGGTCGGCTGCCCGTTTGAACCAGGCATTGGCTTGCTTCTTGTCTTGGGCCACGCCTCGACCGCGGTGGTACATGTTTCCAAGGGCGACTTCTGCTGCCGCATACCCTTGTTCGGCGGCCTTGCTATACCAGCCCAAGGCAACCGCGTCCTCCTGCTCTACCCCCTGTCCTTGCTCACAATGAATTCCCAGATTCAGTTGCGCTTGTGGATTTCCCTTTTCAGCCGCCTTTCGATACCACATCACTGCGACGCGCTGGTCTTTCGGGACGCCATCGCCATTGTCATAAAGGACTCCTAGAGCCGTTTCCGCATTCGAATCACCGGTCTGCGCCAATTTAAGGAACTCGGCGTATGCAGTCTGATAGTCCCCCAGCTCGAATGCCGCCTGCGCGTCCGCGAAATTTGCTCTTGCCGGAACGACTGAAGCGCTGAGCGCCACGCCAGTCGCAAATAGGAAATGAAGGAAATGCCGCATCACTGTCGTTCCTCGTGCCAAGCCCATGGTCGAAGCGGCGAGCGCGGCGGTTTGCATCAGGTCATCGCCCCAGAGTCGCCAATGTAACTTGCTGGTCGCGACCGCTTAGGCGCGACAATAAGGCCGTTTCGTTGCTATTTTCGATCTTAAAGCGATACTTTAACTATTGGAAATAGCTAAGTAAATTCAACGGATTACCGGGTTCCCGTCGACCTACAAAGCCTACAAATCCCGTCGGGCGGTTGCCACCACGATTTCCTGCATCGTCCCGGTTACGTATTGCGCGCTCTCGCGTGCCGCGGCGGGCAACGCCTGGATCACCGCTTCGTCGATCAGCATGGCGACGATCCATGTTCCGCCCTGCCCGTCCTCGGGGATTCCGATCCGGCACGGCATGTAAGCCAGCATCGAGACATCCGGCTCGATCATTTTCTGCGCCGCCAGCGCATCACAGAAGCTGAAGATCTCGATAGGCGCCAAGGCTTGCCGCTGAGCGCCGCGATCTCCTTGCCGAGCTGGTTGACGCTGATGTACTTCAGGTTCCGCTGGTTGGCGCGCAGGCGCATCGATTCGGCCGCATCGTCGAATGAAACCCCGGCTTTGACTTGAATGCGCGCGATGCGCACGGACGCCGATGAGAACGTCAAGCCCTCGCCCGCCGTTGCTGCCGGATCGCCGGCCGCCGCTCGGGTGTCCGCAAGCGCGCCGCTCCGAGGCCTGCGCAAGAACCACGCGATCGACCTCCCAGCTGCGGTTGTCCGGAAAGGGCGGTTCGCTGCGCGCGCGGGGTGCCGCCTGGGCAATGGCAGCCATTGCAAGTCTCGAAGGAAGCGCGTTTCGATTCGCAGATCAACGCGATCACGAGCGCGCGGGGCCTCGCCAATACCTTGAACAACCCGCTGCTGCACGACTACATAGGCCCGTCGGAAAGAGGCGAACCTCGCGAAGGAATTGGTCGGGCAACAACATGACGCGACCGGCGGCTTTGGCGCACGATCGTTATTGATACTGAAGGCCGAGCCGGACTGAAAGAGCGGTGTAGTCGGAACGACGTCTCGTGCTTAGCTTCGATGATAGGCTGCAACAAAACCGCCCTATCCCTACGACCGCAACTGGCCGAGGCTGTGTGAAAACTCCTCTCTGAAGCGCACAATAGCGGATCGCAATTCCGGAGAGGCGGATGAGCCGATTCATCGAGGGTGAGGAGCGGTCACAAAGCGTTCTGTTTCCTGAGAGACTCGATGAATGGATCACGGAGGACAACCCCGTCCGGGTGGTTGACGCCTTCGTCGAAGAGCTGGACCTGGCCGAACTGGGATTCGGGAGGGCCGAGCCTGCTGATACGGGCCGACCGGCCTACCACCCAGCGACGCTACTGAAGATCTACATCTACGGTTACCTGAACCGCGTCCAGTCCAGCCGCCGGCTGGAGCGGGAGGCGCAGCGCAACGTGGAGCTGATCTGGCTCACGGGGCGCCTGATGCCGGATTTCAAGACGATCGCCGACTTCCGCAAAGACAACGGCGAAGCCATTCGGAAGGTTTGCCGGCAGTTCGTCGAACTGAGCCGCCGGGTAGGTCTGTTCTCTGAGGCGACGGTCGCGGTCGACGGGAGCAAGTTCAAGGCCGTGAACGCGCGGGACAAGAACTTCACGCAGCACAAGATCGACGTGCGGATGAAGCACCTGGAGCAAAGTATCGAGCGCTACCTGGTCGATCTGGACAGGGCTGATCGGGAGCCGGCGACGATTCCGGAGGCTCGGGTGTCGCACGTTAAACAGAAGATTGCAGCTATCAAGGCGCACATCCGGAAGCTGGTCGAGGTAGAAAAGCAACTGCCCGAGGCCCCAGATCAGCAAGTTTCACTGACCGACCCGGATGCGCGCTCCATGACTAGCGCGGGCAAAGGCACGGGCATTGTTGGCTACAACGTCCAGACGGCCGTGGACACGGAGCACCACATGATTGTGGCGCACGAGGTTACCAATGAGGGCACCGACAACGGCCAGCTTTCCTCGATAGCGCACCTGGCGCGCGATGCGATCGGACAAAAGAAGGTCACCGTGCTGGCGGATCGGGGCTACTTCTCGAGCGAGCAGATTCTGCAATGCGACCAGTCCGATATCACACCCCTTGTGCCGAAGCCGCTGACGTCGAACAGCAGGGCCGACGGGCGATTCGACAAGCGCGACTTCGTCTACGACGCCAAACGCGACGAATACCGCTGTCCTGCTGGGGAGCGCGCGATCTGGCGCATGACGACAGTCGAAAGGGGCTTAAGGCTGCATCGGTACTGGACTTCCGCCTGCCCGCAATGCCCTATCAAAGCGCAGTGCACGCTCAGCGACTACCGGCGCATCACACGCTGGGAACACGAACACGTACTGGAGGCGATGCAGAATCGCCTCGACCGGGCTCCCGAGGCGTCACGACTGCGCCGACAGACTGCCGAGCATCCATTCGGCACGCTAAAGGCGTGGATGGGGTCGACGCACTTCTTGACGAGAACCCTGCCGCGCGTCCGAGCGGAAATGAGCCTGCATGTGCTGGCCTACAACATCAAGCGGGCAATCAAGATCCTTGGCGCGCAGCCGCTGATCGAATTCATGAGGGCATAGATCCAAGGGCAAACCACCCCGATCCACTCCGCATCGTCGACGCGCAACAACGTCAATCTTGCCGGCCAGTCGACGCGGACTCCGGGACTCGGCGGGTCTGTTTCCACACACCCTCGGCCGACCAGGGAAATTGCCCAAGGCCAGCTGTAGCCGGGACCGAGTGACCGAAGCCGGCGGCTTAGCGCCCGCACCGAGAGGGTGCGTAACTTCAGCAAACCGAACCCAGCAGGGAATACTTACTGGCGGAGTGCTGTGCTATTGAAAGGGTCCGATCCAAGGCAAAACAAGGCCTTACCCGGGCGTAACTCGGCAATTCGTAGCACGTAGGGGAGCACGTAACGTGTTGATTTTAAATTTCTTATCGGAAATCGTGGCCTTGGCTACGAACCAAGGGGTCGTGGGTTCGAATCCTGCCGGGCGCGCCATTTTTCGATTTGGGTTCAATGGCTTGTGAGCGAGAGTTGGCAGGCCATTTTTTTGTGTTGTGCTATTGGGCCTGTATCTCGGCCGCCAATAGCACGATTTGCGAGCGTATCGATTTGGGCCAAGGGATGCGATTCAGGCGCCCTTGCATCCTCCCAGGTCGGCGTCACGATCGCAGACGGAAGGCCGCCTGACGGTTGGCCGATTTCACTTGAGCGTTCACGGGTGTCCAAAATGACCGTGCTGATTACGGCAAGACTCCGGCTCGAGCCATTCGAGGACCGCCACCTCGATGGGCTGAACGCGATGAATGCTGATCCCGAGGTTATGCGCTATCTGACAGGTCGCCCTGAGACGCGCGAAGAAACGCTGGCAGCGATCGAGCGAGTGAAAGCGCGGTGGGCGGAATGGGGGTTTTCCTGGTGGAGCTTTATCGCGGAGGAACGCGATGAAATCGTTGGTGCAGGGTGCATCCAGTATCTCGGAGGGAATCCGGCGAACCCCCTCGAGATTGGCTGGCGTGTGCGCCGCGATAAGTGGCGGCAGGGGCTTGCCTTCGAGGGAGCGGAGCGGATGGCGACCTTCGCGTTCGAAACGCTCCAGGCGAACCTGCTGTGCGCGGTCTGTCACCCGGGGAACATCGCCTCAATCGCCGTCATGAAGAAGCTCGGCATGCGTTTTCGCGGCGTCGAAGAATGGTACAGCGCCAATGATCTGACTTTCGAGATAACTCGCAATGAGTGGCGTATGCGTGCTGGATCATCGGCAAGGTTGCTCAGTGACTGACCGCTTCCAGCGAGCCGTCCGATTTCGGTCGGAATTCGCCCAAGGGAATAACATATCTCGGCCATGGGAACCGAAAACCTCGAGGGACGACCGCCGGAAGGTTCGCACGGTACAAAACCTCCCCGCTGGACTGCCGCATCAGTGGTTGCTCTTCTCGGTAGCCTGATCGCGGCACTCATCCCTGTAACGCAGGTCATCCAGGGTTGGAGGGTAACAATCTAAAGAAGAAGGAACTCGAACAGAAAATCACTATGGAGTTCCTAAAGCTCGGGGGCGAGCTGCAATAGGATTAAGCGCCCGCCCCTTGCGCTAATCTGGTGTCCTCGAACACTACTTCCGAGTATTCGGACAGCTTGCCCGGCCGCCGCTCGCTTGTCATCAGCGTCCCGCCTGACAACGCTACACCAGGGAGGACCGTCATGCCCAAGTTTGGGAGCAACCGCCGTCACAGTCTGGCGACCCTAGCGCGCCCCGCGGTGTTTATCGCCGCACTCGCGTTTGGTGGCATCCCAGCGCAGGCGCAGCAGGGCCCGATCCAGGCGACTGTGCTTGAAAGCGTCGACTTGCCTGGCTTGCGTCCAGGTCCACAGACCTTCCGTATGACCATGCTCGAGATGCAGCCCGGCGCAGAGATTCCGCCTCACACGCACGCCGGCCCTGGCATCCGCTACGTGCTGGAAGGTGCGATCACGATCGCCTGGAAGGATCGCCCGCCGCAGACGTTCAAGGCGGGCAGTACCTACTACGAAGGCTCGGGCTCGAACCATCCGCCGGGTGAGATGTCCGCGTTCAATGCCGGCAAGGGCGTCACGCGTGTCCTGATCGTCGAGCTGGTGCCCAAGGAGTAGTCGGATGCTCGTTGCGCTGGCAGGGTGGTTAGTCTCTACAGTGAGTCCCTTGCTCTGAACGAACGGAGGCTCACCATGCGTATTCACCGTTCAAGTTTGTCGCTGCTGTTGTTGCTGGTCGCAGCCACCATCGGGGGCGGCGCGCAGGCCGCCGGTCAAAGCGTAAAGTCCGCCGACGGCATGTGGACCTTGACCACTGACACTGATGCGCTCGCAGTCAAGAAGGAATCGGAATTGATGATCAATGCCAGCAGCGCTGGCAGTGCGATGGCCAAATGCCCGGACGTCGACGGAGTTACTTTCACGATGCCAGCGCATGGCCACGGCGGTTCGACGACGCCGGAAGCGAAGAAGGTAGGCACCTGCAGCTATCACGTTTCCGGGCTGACTCCGACGATGGGCGGCGATTGGCTGCTGCACCTGCAACTGAAAGAGGGCAGCAAGACGACGACCGCCGTGGAGTTCAATCTCAAGGCCCAGTGACTCGGGATACGCTGGCATCGAACGACAGCTTTTCAGAAGCCGGAGTGTCGGGAATGGGTTGAGGTTGTGCGATCGCCGGTAGAAACCTCCGTACGAAGAGTGCGCCCGTTAACACGGCGTTTCCACCCCGCTCTTGCAACGTGGAAGCAATGGAACGCGCCGCGAAGTACGATCCGCTGGCGCGATCTCGACCGCAAGATGGTCATACTGCGCGAAACCGGTTTTGGTGACGAGCGGTCGAAACGGGACCCGGTTCAGCAGACGAACAACCCCCCAGTCATGCGCCGACGCGCGACCGGCCGAGATAGGTCGGCACGATCACTTCGATCCCTTTCGGCAGGATGTTGAGCTCGCGCAGACCCGGCAGGGTCCCGCTCGCCACATTGTCCGCCTTGAGTAGGTCGACCTGTCCGCTGGTAAGCGGCGGGTTCGGCAGGAGTTCGAACAGCCGCGCCTGAACCTCGGCCGCCGCGAAGGGTACTGACACGAGCAAGCGCCGTTTGCCGATGATGCGCAGCGCGATTACGAAGAGCTCGCGCAGCGTGTATACCGTAGGGCCGGCGAGCTCGTAGGTCCGGCCCGCGGTCTCAGGGTCGGCGAGGATCCGCGCAATGGCTTCCGCCACGTCCTCCACATAAACCGGTTGGAGGCGCGTGCGGCCGCCGCCGATTAGCGGCAGCACTGGGAGCAGTCGGGCGAGGTGGTCGAGCGTGCCGAACAGTGCGTCGCCGGGCCCGAACATGGCGCTCGGGCGAACGATCGTCGCACCCGGAATTACTTGCTGGACCGCGCGTTCGCCGCGTCCGCGCGCCCGGATATACGGAGAACTGGACTCGGGATCGGCGCCGATGCCGGAGACGAGGACGAAGCGGGCGACACCGGCAGCAGCAGCCTCCCGCGCGAGCGTCTTGGCGCCTTGCTCGTGCACCGCCTCGAACGTTACGCCCCCTGTCTCGACATAGGCGGAGACCGCATCGACGACGGCGTCGGCCCCGGCGAGGGCGCCGGCGACCGTGGCTTGGTCGCGCACGTCGGCGCCGAAGACCGAAACCCGGTCCAAGCCCGCCGCGTGAAGAGCGCTGCGCGCGCGGTCGGCATGCCGGCCCGCGACGCGTACAGTCGTTCCCTCGGAAGCGAGGCGCTGCACGAGGCGCCGACCGAGGAAGCCGGTGCCCCCGAACACGCTGACCGTGGTCATGGCATTTCCTTCTGCATGCTGGACAGCTTCGAGCCGAGCACCGCATTCCACGGTGCTCTGCGTTCGTTGCCCCGATGCCTGCTTAGGATCGTTTACGACCCGTAGGAAGGATAGACGCACCGGACTCGCGCCAGCCGGCTGCAAACTAAGCCTGGGAGGGCTCGATGGTTTTGCAGAGGCTGCGGGGCCTACGCAACAAGCAGTACGAAACCGCGGCTACGCTCCTACAAGATATCGAGTCCGCGAAATGGCGACTTTGGCACGGCCGAGCGCAAGGTTGAAGGCGCTTTTTTCCATTTCCGGGCTCCATCTGCCGACGCGCGCGAAGCCATTCATTTTGGCAGCCGGCGCGGTGTCGCATCAGCTGGCAACAAGCCGCGTGCGGCGCAATATGCCGGATCCTGTACCTGTCGTGGTCCTCGCACGGCTGGCAGTCGCCCGCAGGGCCGACCGCCTTGCTCTGCTCGGTCTTTGTCTGCTCGCTCACGATGGTCTCTCCTCGTCAGCCCGCGGTCTTGCCGCCGTCGAAAGTTTGGACTGGTTCGACGGTACAGACGTGCTTAGAAGTTGAACCGCCCGCCGATCGTTGGGTCGATGGTCCAGCTGTTCAGGTAGCCAGCAGCCAGACCGTCGGCGACGCGCGACCACATGAAGCCGGCGTAAGCGTCGAAGTGCCGGTCGAACTTGTAGTCGGCTACCAGCGAGTAGGCGTCGAGCCTGCCGCTGCAAGCCGCCGAGTCCTTGGTTCCGCTCGGGCACTTCGCCGTGACGTTGTAATTGTTCTGGTTGTAGTGATACCAGGCGCCGATCAGATCCAAATTCTCTGAAAATGAGTACTTCGCACCGAACCAGCTGATCTGCAGTATCTTGGCGCCGTTCGGGTACGCGTTGTTGTTGACGAAACCGAGCGTATAGCCGCCGATGTCGGGCGAGCCGGCCGCAAGCGGCGTCTGCGGATTGCGGAAGTGGATGTTTTCGTAGCGCAACGCCCAGTGGGGCAGCCAGGATCGCGTCCTTCTTGTTGGCGTAGGCCGCATCGACCGACAGTCCCGGGAGGAAATCGCCGCCCAGGTCCAGCTCAGTCGCGTTGCCGCCGGAACCGGTGCGGATGCCCGACTGAAACTGGGCGCCGACGCGGAACATGCCGATCTGGTTGAGGTACTTGACCGAGTTGTCCAGCCGCGCGTCCTGCGTATCGCCGGAGCCTCCAGCGGCTCCCGA
>WNGJ01005811.1_pt1 | contig 12999 bp, 13 predicted proteins | sample 5400611 | NCBI WGS metagenome assembly WNGJ01 (sample SAMN13153375, study PRJNA577476) | soil metagenome | isolation source: 40 cm soil or saprolite under Garry oak tree replicate 1 | place: USA:California | collected 2016-06-15
ACTGCCGCTCGCGCCGGCGGCCGCGCCTTGCGCCGGGATCCCGATTGCAAGCGCGATCGCGGCCGGCAGATCGACCGCGCCCAGCTCGATGTCGCCGTCGACCGTGATCGGCTGCTGCTGCATCCCGAGGGCAAGCCGCCCGCCAACGCTCGCGCCCGCCACCGTTCCCGCCACCTCGCTGAACTGCAGCATGCCCTCGCTCAGAGCAAGCCGCGCGGTCACCGACGCGGGCAGCAGTTCGGCGACGCGACCCCCCGCTGTCGGCCGCGGTGAGCGGATGTTTGCGTTGGTGACCTTGAGATTGAGCTCGGCGCTCGGGCTCGCACGAACCGGAACGCGGATGGTGCCTTTGGTCGCGATATTGAGCGCGCCGGCAGTGAGCTGACCGTCGACCACGAGGTCGCCGTCGAGCGGTCCTTTCGCCGCCACGGCCAGTCGCGCCGGCCGCTTGTCGACCGCGACCAAACGATCGAGCCCGATGAGTTCGATCAGCGCCGCGCCGTCATCGGCATCCACGCGCCCGCCGAGGTTCACCTTGGCCGCGCCGAGCGTCGCGAGATTTTCGAACTTGAAGGCGTCGCTGGCGGTGCCGGCGTCGCCTTGCAGCGCCACGCGGAACGTGCCGGCGCGGCCCTCGATCCTGAGCTTCGCATTGGCGCTGCCCGCCGCCGCGGGATCGACGGAGAGCGAGGCGCGCAATGTGGCGGGGGTCAAACGCCCGCCCGCGCGGCGCAGCTGCTCGGCTGTCTGCGGCGCGATCTTCTCCAGCAGCGCCACCACGCCGTCGAGGGCGCGCGCGTCGAGGTCGAGCATCACGGCGCCGCGCGGCGATTGCGCCTTGCCATCGATGCGACCTTTGACCGCCAGCCCCGCTCCGCCGAAATCGCCGATGGCTAGCCGTTCGATCTCGAATCCGTTCGCATCGACGCGCATGTTGACGTCCGTCTGCTTCGCCTCGACGCCGGCGACAAACGCGCGGGCGATCTTGAGCGAGAGCGCGCCTTCGCGCGGCCAGTCGAAGGTCGAGTCGCCGAGCACGGCCTTGGCAACGGCATGGACGCGGTCGAAATCGATTTCGGGCGCGGTGAGCGCGACGTCGAGCCGCGCCGGCCGATCGTCGCTCGCCCAGACATAGGCCAAATGTCCGGCAACCGTCATGCGATCGAACTCGACCTTGAGTCCCTTGATCGTGATGGCGTCGCCGCCGAGGGTCACATCGCCGCCCAAGCGCAACGGACCGGTGGACGACGCGGCCGGCTCATCGCTGCGTTCGGTCAGCCAGGCGACGAGCGCGCGCGGATCGTTGGCCTCGACCTTGGTCGATCCCACGAACTGCACGCCCGTCGAGGTGGCGCCGAGGCGCCCGCTGAGGCGCATCTGGGTCATGCCGGGCGCGCGCAGGTCCAGACTCTTGATGTCCACGCCATCGGCGTCGACGCTCAGCTCGGCGCCGACGCGCATAAGCGTTGCGCCGCCGAGCGTGACGTTCTCGGCGTTGATACTCAGCGCCGCCGGGATGGGCAGCCGCGACGCCGCGATTACGGATTCGGCCAGCGTTTTGACAGCGGCGAGCGGGCGTTGCCGCCCCTCGGGCAGCGCCAGCACCCGGTCGAGATCGATCTGGGCCGATGACAGCACTCCGCTGACCTTTGGCTTGAGCCCGAGGGTCAGATTGGCGCCGCCGCTGAGCTTGATTGCCCTGTCATCCGGGCCGTATTGGAACTCGATCTGCTCCAATACGGCCGCTGCGCTGTCGCCCTTGATGCGGCTGGTGACACGCCAAGGTTCGATGATGAGCGACTCGGCGCCCGCGGGCGCACGGCCGACTGCGCGAACGAATTGAACGCTGCCTTCAAAGCGCGGCATGCCGCGCTCGATCCAGATCGAGACGTCGGCTTCGGCGGCCAGCGGCTGGTCGATCGGATCGACCGCGAAGCGCACCTTGGCGCCGCTGTCCTCGGCGATCCGGCTGGTGGCGATGCGATAGGGATAACGCTGGCCGGCGACGACGAAGGAGCCATCGCCTTTGACCGGCCCCGCCAGCGTGCGCAACTCGCCCGTGAACTCGAGCTTCTCGAGCACGAGATGGGCGTCGCTTGCGGCGTCGGCGAGACTGGCGCGGCCGTCCTGGATGTGCAGCCGCGCGATCGAAACCGATTCCAGATCGAAGCCGAGTTTGGGGACCGGCCAAGCCAGGCGGCCGGAGCCGTCGAGCCCGGCCGAGAATTCGGGGCCTTCCAAGCGGGCATCGGCAATGCGCCATTCGCCGCGCGCCAACGCGCCCAGCGCGAATTCGATGCGCAACAGGCGCGCGCGCACCTTGCTGCCCTCTTCCGGGCGGCCGAACTCGACGCCTTCCAGCATGAGCGTCGGGGTTGGAAGGAGGCGGGCGTCGATCGCACCGGTGACGCGGAAGTCGAGCCCGGTCAGGCGGCTGGCTCTGGTCTCGAACTCCCCGCGATAGCTGCTCCAATCGACGAAAAGGGGCCCCACCAGCGCCGTCACCAGCGCCAGGATGATCGCAATCGCGACACCGAGCAGCGTCGTCTGCACGCCGTCTCCACCCCAGGTCCGGCCGAAGCCCTTCGCACCGGGCGGTGTGCCAGGCCTCGGAAAAGAGCCTGATCACCAACGAGTTGAGCACGATTTATGTGGCCGGATCATAACGGCGGCCGGCCGTGCCCGCGATCCCCGATCCGCAACCTAATATCGGGCGCGTTGACGGCAAATCTATGTCGGCGGCCAATAAGTTAGGGCGAAATTCGAGCAAACCGGACCGCTTTCGCCGGCGCTGCCTAGAGGCGGGGGCTGGATCGCAAGCGCGGCGAACGGCTCATGCGATCGCCACGATTTTCCCCGGATTCATGATGTCGTCCGGGTCGAGCGCGCGCTTGATGGCGGCCATGGCCGCCAGCGCCGGGCTCCCCAGTTCGCCCGCGAGGTATTTCATCTTGCCCTGCCCGACGCCGTGCTCGCCGGTGCACGTGCCGTCCATGGCGAGTGCGCGCTCGACCAGCCGCTCGCACAACGTCTTCGCGGCCTCGACCTCCGCCGGGTCGCTCATGTCCACCAGCAAGGTGAGATGGAAATTTCCGTCGCCCACATGGCCGAGGATCGGCGCCACGAGGCCAAGCGCAGCGATCTCACGCTGGGTTGCGGTGACGCATTCCGCCAGCCGCGAGATCGGCACGCAGACGTCGGTGGCGAGCGCCTGCGCGCCGGGGCGCAACCCCCGCCCCGCCCAATAGGCGTCGTGACGCGCCTGCCACAGGCGCGAGCGGTCCTCGGGCTTGGTCGCCCATTCGAACGGGCCGCCGCCCAGATCGCCCGCGATTTCGCCGAAACGCTCCGACTGCTCGGCGACCCCCGCCGGCGAGCCATGGAACTCGACGAACAGCATCGGTACTTCCGGCAGCGCGAGCTTGGAGTAGAGATTGGTGGCTTTCACCTGCAGCTCGTCGAGCAGTTCGATGCGCGCCACCGGCACGCCGGACTGGATGGTCGCGATCGTGGCGTTGCACGCCGCCTCGACCGAGGGGAACGGGCACACGCCGGCCGAGATCGCCTCGGGAATGCCGGAGAGCTTGAGCGTGAGCTCGGTGATGACGCCGAGGGTTCCTTCCGCGCCGACGATCAGCCGGGTGAGATCGTAGCCGGCCGACGATTTCTTGGCGCGGCGCGCGGTGGTCATCAGTTCGCCGTTCGCCAGCACGACCTTGAGCGCAAGCACGTTGTCCTTCATGGTGCCGTAGCGCACCGCATTGGTGCCGGAGCAACGCGTCGCCGCCATGCCGCCGAGCGAAGCGTCGGCGCCGGGATCGAGCGGAAAGAACAGGCCTTGGTCGCGCAAATGCTCGTTGAGCTGCTTGCGCGTGATGCCCGGCTCGACCACGCAATCGAGATCTTGCGCATTCACTGCCAGCACGCGGTTCATGTCGCGAAAATCGATCGACACGCCGCCATAGGGCGCATTGATGTGGCCTTCGAGCGAGGTGCCCGTGCCGAAGGGAATGACCGGGACGCGCAGCTTGGCGCAGATGCGCACGATGTCCTGCACATCGCCGGTCGCTTGCGGGAAAACCACCGCGTCGGGCGGCTCGTTGGCGATCCAGGTCGTGGTGTTGGCGTGCTGCTCGCGTACCGCCTGCGAGGTGACGACCCGGTTGCCGAATTTCGCCGTCAGCGCGGCAACGACGGCCTTGACCGCGTTGGGATCGCGGCGCGTGATCCGATCGGACTTTTTTTGCACCAATGCCATTGCCAACTCACGTCCGCCGGCATGTTAGCGCAACGGCGCCGGCAAAGCACTTGCCGGCGCCGTCCACCTACGATCCGCCCTCCGCCTTCAGGACCACTTGCGCCGGAACGGAATAAGCATCCCGACCTGCGCGCGGTAGCGCTTGTACTCCTCGCCGAACAGCTGGATGAGGTCGCGCTCCTCCAGAAAGATCCCCACGAAGATGTACGCAGTCGTCACGGCCGCGAACAAGAGATGTCCGACCGTCATGGCGGGGGCTGCCCAGAACGCGACGATGAAGCCGAGATAGATCGGGTGTCGCACCAGCTTGTAGAGCACCGGCGTCTTGAAGCGGGGCGCGGGCATCGTTCGCCCCGCGAGGTTGATCGCGACTTGGTGCAGCCCGAACAGCTCGAAATGATTGATCAGGAAGGTGCTGACCAGAACGAGCAGCCAGCCGGCGAACGACAGCGCCATCACCGCCGCGGCGATCTGCGGGTCGGTGATTTGCCAGACGATCTGCGGGATCGGACGCCACAGCCAGAACAGCAGGATCAGCACCAAGCTGGCCAACAGCACGTATGTGCTGCGCTCGATCGAGACCGGGACGAATCGCGTCCACCAGCGCTTGAACCGCTGGCGCGCCATCACGCTGTGCTGAACGGCGAATAGCGACATCAGCAGGATGTTGATGATCAGCGCCTGCGCCACCGGCGCAGCCGGCCCACTATCGATGGTCTTGGGCACGGCCACACCGGAAACGAAGCCGACGGCGTAGAGGAAGGCCCCGAGGAATGTGGCGTAGGCCAGAAGTCCAAACAGAAATCCAATGATTCGTCCCATTATTCATTCTCCCTGGTGAGGCACCTCACACGAATTGCTTCTGTCTGCGGCGCCTGGGCTGAAATCGCGGCGCGGATTGACGCCCGATTCTCACTCCTGAAGGATTGGCCGCCGCGCAGGCGCGGGTCTTTGAGGCGGGCTTGATTTATCCTTGAGGACGTCTTGATTTTTGCTGTCGCAAAATGCGGTAAAGTTCGCGCCGTGACGGTGAGGGCAAGCCGGGGGCGGCCAATTGCTGTTCTTCTTCGAGGACAATGTTCTTGATCCCGACCGGCGCGAGCTGCGTCGTAAAGGCGCGCTCGTCTCGGTCGAGCCGCAAGTCTTCGACCTCATTGTTTTTCTGATTCGCAATCGCAACCGCGTGGTCAGCAAGGACGACTTGATCGCCGGGGTGTGGGACCGGCGTATCGTATCTGACTCGACGCTGGCGAGCCGCATCAACGCCGCCCGGCGCGCCATCGACGATAGCGGCGAGCAACAGCGCCTCATCCGCACCGCCGCCCGCAAGGGAATTCGGTTCGTCGGCGTCGTGCGCGAGGGCCAAGTGCCGTCGGAGCTGCCGGCGCCGGTGCCCGCGGCGGTGCCCAACCAGGAGGTGACGTTTTGCCGAACGGCCGAGGGCATCAACCTCGCGCTCGCCTCGGTCGGCGGCGGAGCCCCGCTGATCAAGGTCGCCAATTGGCTGACCCATATCGAATACGACTGGGAGAGCCCGATCTGGTCGCCGCTATTGCAGCATCTGGCGCAGCATTGCCGGCTGATCCGTTACGACGGGCGTGGCAACGGCTTGGCCGATCGCGAGGTGACCGACATCTCGTTCCCGGCGTTCGTGCGCGATCTCGCAACGGTGGTCGACGCCGCGGGCGCGGAGCGTTCGGCGCTGCTCGGCATCTCGCAAGGCGCGGCGGTCGCAATTGCCTATGCCGTGCAGCATCCGGAAAGCGTCTCGAAACTGATCCTCTATGGCGGCTACGCCCAGGGCCGCAACAAACGCGGCTCGGCGGCCGAAGCCGAAATGGCGCAGGCCTTCCTCGCCATCATGCGGCACGGCTGGGGCGACGAGCACTCGGCCTTCATGAAGGTCTTCAGCTCGGTGTTTTTCCCCAACGGCTCGCCACAGCAGATCAAATGGCTCGTCGATCTGCAGCGCATCACGACCCCCCGCAGAATGCGGTACGAATTCGCAACGCCTGTGACGATATCGACGTGGTCGAGCTATTGCCGAAAGTGCAGGTTCCCACGCTCGTGCTGCACTGCCGCCACGACAACGTGGCTCCGTTCGAACAGGGCCGCCTGATCGCGCGCTCGATTCCCCGCGCCAAATTCGTGACGCTCGAAAGCGACAATCACGTGGTGCTTGCCGGCGAGCCGGCCTGGCCCAGGCTGATCGGCGAGATCGCGACCTTCCTGGCGGAGTGAGGCTTAGCCGCAAACACGCGCCGCGCAACCCAACGGCTTGCGCTCGCCGATCGAAGCGCGAGGCCCGCGAACCCGAGCGCGCGACTGAACCGCTACGCCGTCGCGACCAGGTCGGCCAGTTTCTTGCGCGCATAGAACATGCGCGTCTTGACCGTGGCCTCGCCGACGCCGACGATACCGGCGACCTCTTTGACCGACTTGCCGTGGTAGTAGACGAGGTCGATCACCTCGCCATGCTCCGGCGACAGCTCGGCCAAGGAGCTGCGCAGCAATTCGCTTCGGTTCTTCTTCTGCAGCGCGGCCTCCGGATCGTCCGCGGGATCGGCGACGGTGGACGCGATCCGCGCGTCCAATGCCGCATCGATCCGACAGCGCCGGGCCGACAAGGCCTTGTGGCGGGCGATCGCGAGCAGCCAGGTCGAAACCGAAGCGCGCCCCTCGAACGACGCGGCTTGGCGCCAGACGTCGAGGAACACCTCGCTCAGGAGATCCTCGGCCAGCGTCTCGTTGTGCACGATTCGCAGCAGCCAGCGGTATATCGCCACGCGATGCCGTGCAAACAACGTTCGCATCGCGAGTTGATCGCCGCCGGCGATCCGCCTGATCAACGTTTCGTCCGATGAAGTGTCGCGCGCCACCGCTTGCGCGGGCGACGCGCATCCCGTCCGGGTGATGGCAAAAGTCATAGCTATCCCCTGAGATCACGCCTTGGGAAATAAACTCGTTCGCGGCGGAAGGGTTCCCCGGGTCGATGTTCCATCACCATACTGTGAAAAACGCGCCGTCGCGCCGGCCCCCGCATTGGGCGCGTTAAGGAATGTTAACTCGATGGAACCAGCGCGTCCGAACGGCGCCGCAGCACGTTGCCGACCAGCGACGTGACGCTGGGAATCTCGTTTTCCCGGAATGGGATCGGTCGGCAGAGGTCCATGACGATGATGCCGAGCCGGGCCATGCGATAGGCCGCGTAGAGCGCATCCGCCGCGCTGCTTGCCAACCGCTCGGTTACCGCACCGCCGAGATGCTGCACCAGCGAAGCGCTCGCGATGTCGACGGCTCCCAATTTGCCGGCTTCGAAAACGAGCCGCCGCAGCAGGTGGAGGGTGGTGGCCGCGGTCGGCCGGTGCCCATACGAGGCGGCAATGGCGCGCACCATGCGCACGCCGCAGGCGAGAAAGAAGGCGGCGTCGGTCAAGCCGGTGGGGCTGATGGCGGTGATGCCGAAGGCGCGCAGGACCGCGGTGCGCACGTGCGCCTCGGCGCGACGGTCGAGCGGCTTTAAGACAGTGCGCGACACAATCTCGATCTGCTGCGCCGTCGCGTGGTGAAGCTGGACCTGGCGCTGGAATGCCTCGATCCCGGCGTCGACCTCGCGCTCGCGCGGGACGACCGCCAGAACCGCCGCGATGGCCTTTCGGGCGTCCGTGGGCGACACCCGGTCGTCGGCGAGCCGACGGTGGATCGCCTCGACGCTCTTGAGTCGGAACAGGCTCCCCAGCTCGCGCGCGATGACCGCGCCGGCGCCCGCCACGCCCGCCGTGACCGCCGCTGCCGCGAGCACACCCAAGGCGGTGCTGCGCTCGAATGCGGCGGCAATCCAGCCGACGGCATCGACGGCGAGCCAGCCGACGACCAGCACCGCTACGCCGGCGAGGCCGAAGGTCATGACCCGATCGCGGCGGCGCGGCGCGTCACGCGCGACAACCGCGACCGGCGCCGGCTCGCTCGGCGTGACGCGCTCGGTGCGCTCGGTCGGGATGATTCGGGGCGCCAACGGTCGGCGCGGCGCAACGTCGTCCGTCGCGTCGACCTCGATCACGCGCGCCATCAGCGGAGCGCCAGGGTCGGTTTGATCGCTCATCGCAGCCGGTCTCCGAGCAGAAATTCGAGCGCCAGGTCGAGGTTGATGTGGGCAATCCCTTCGACCGGCGAGGGATCGATGGCGGGTGGTTCGAACACCGGCACGTTGAGGAAGGGCGAGCCCCAGGCGTCGGCGCGCGGTGGACGGATCGGGACATTGCCGACGAAGAATTTCGACTGCGTCTTGCTCCCCACCGGCCGGCCGACCACCACCTGCAGGCGCTGCCCGTCGATCTCCTGCGTATCTTCCGCCGTCGAGATGACGGAGGCGAGCGCCGTGACATCCAATTGCGCATTGCTGCTCCTGACCTCGAGCGCGGGGAACGCAGCCATATTGCGCAACAGCGCCGCCAGGTGGTCGCGCTGAATGTCGGGAACATGATCGGCCTTGGTGGCGGCGAACAACACCTTGTCGATGTGCGGACCGAGCAACAGCTTGGAGAGGATGCCGCCGTGCCCGTAGCGGAAGCTCTCCAGAATGGCATCGAGCGCGAGCCGCGTGTCGTCGAAGGCGTCGCGACCCGCCAGCAGCGCGCGCAACACGTCGACCAGCACAATCTGGCGCGAGTATTGCCGGAAGTGGTCCTGGTAGAACCGCGCCACCTGCTCGCACTTGTAGACTTCGAACCGCTCTGCCATCAGCGCGCCCAGCGTGTGGGGCGCAAACATGTCGACGCCCTCGGCGACGTCGAGCGGCGCAAACCACAGGTAAGGCACCTCGCCGAGCGTTCCCCGGCACAAGAACCGCCCGGGCTGGAGAAAGCTCAGGCCGTGGCGGTCGCGCGCTTCGATGAGATAGGCGCAATAGCGATCATGCCCCTGCTTCGCGACCTCCTCGCTCGCGGTCTCGTCGGGCCGGTGCTGGGCGACAAAGCCGAGAAAGTCGCGCGCGATCTCGGCGCGCGTGCCCTTGCGCAGCGACCGCAGCGTCGCGCGCGACCACTCGGCATAGCCCTGCCCCAGCAGCGGAAGGTCGAGCAGCCACTCGCCGGGATAGTCGACGATCCTGATGGTCAAGCTCGCGGGGCTGCCGGTGACTTCGCTCAGAAGCTTGCCCAGCGTGCCGGCCGGCGCGAAGCGCACCTCGATCCCGATCTCGCTGATATCGGCGGTGCGCGCCGGCCAGTCCGGGATCGCCATCTTCTCGATGTTGCTGAGATAGGGAAACCGCGGCAGCCGGTTCGCCCCGGCGCCTTCCACGGTGGCGGCGATCAGGCGGCGCTCGCCGACAACGCCGAGCAGCGGCATCCGGTTGGGATTGTGCGCGGAACTCAAGAGATTGTGGACCAGGCTGGTAATAAAGACGGTCTTGCCGGAGCGGCTCAGGCCGGTCACCGCGAGCCAGACGGTCGCGCCGCCGGCAAGCTCGCCGAGGTTGAGCCGCTCGGACGCCTGGGCGAAGATCGGCGGCAGCCAGCTGAAATTCACGATGGACGGCATTACCAAATCCGATCGCTCAGTTTCTCCTGCCGTCGTCCCCGCTAAAGCGGAGACCCAAGACCACCGGCCTCTGGAATATGGGTTCCCAGCATAAGCGCGTTCACGCGCGTCTTCGACGCGCTGTTGCGCGGGAACGACAGGAGGTGGGCTTAAAATCGGGCTTTCGCAAGTGGATTCGGGAGGTGGACGGCGCCGCGCGGCCCATCGTAAGGTCGCCCCATGCTCGACCGTCGCGGTCGGGCCTTACCTAATGATTACGCGCGCTTGCGCTGGCAAACCGACCCTCGTGTCGCGTTTGGGCCACAAAGGATAATTGCGGCGCTGGCGAATGTCGCCCTCGTCGTCCTTGAAGAGATCATCGGTCCTGTACACTGACTTGATGCGCGCAGAGATTGCGGCCAAAGGCATCGTCGGCAGGCGCCCACAGCGTGGATGAGCGGCGCCAGGCTCAACGAAGTGTGGATTCGCTTCTTAACGATTACGGCGTCGTGTACTCCACCATTGCAGTCACCTGGGGACGAAAACCTGCGGGCGGATTCAATTGGACCGATGCTGCTTGGTCATCCGCATGGAAAAAGTGAAAGAATTTGCGCCCAACTTCGATGTTTACGTTGAGCGTCTGGACTGGCCCACTGCCCCTCAGCACCCTCACCGTGGCAGGGATTGTCGGAGGCGCGCCAGCCTCCCCAAAGTTGTCATATGCGAGCGAAAGAACAACGGTAGTGAACTTGACGCCCCCGGAAAGCTCCGGAGGTGGGAGGGGTACCACTCGCCGCAGAGCCGTCGGGCCGCCACCGGGCGCTTGCTGGTCGATGAAGACGGCATATGCACCTGAGCCCATAACGACCTCCTGACAGTGATGTTGCAAACGATCGTATTCTCGCAAATCGCCGGCGCGCCCGATGTGAGGCGCTTCACACGGGCTGATTTTTTTCGATCCAATCTCGGATCGCTGGGGCAATGACTCCCCTGGCCAGGGAAAGTGTGCCACCCATATCGGAAGATTGCCGCGTCCTTATCGCCGTGGACTGCTTTTTGAGGCAGTTATCAGCAGCTACGAGGGGGGCTTAGGACCACAGCGACACGCGAGGACGCGATGGCGGCATTCGCCAAGAGCTGGCGGCGGGAATAGGTGGGAAACAGATGACTGTGTCCAGATTAGTCGCCTTTGTCGCGCTCGCGTTCTGCTTTGTTGCCGGATCTCTCTTGGCCGGCTTGTGGTCGAGTGCGCGCGATACAAGTCCCCTTGCGCAAATCTGTGCACGCGTCGATTACGTGAACGGCTTGCAGGAGAATCTCAAAGGACAGGAAGCTGCAAGCGAGGAAGTGCGAGGCGAGTTAAAGGCGTTAGTCGAACAGTGCCGCACGGCACTGAGAAATCGCGCTGACGAAAACGACTAAGGCGAACGGTTGCCGGGAAAATCTCTCTTAATAGCTGCGCCGATAGCGCCTCGGCGGGTTGGGAGTATTCCAGCCTCCAGCGCCCGTCCCGTAGGCCGTCCCCGGGTAGGGGTTCGGGGCACAAAACGCATTGCCAACGCCGCGCACGGTGGCCCAGCATTGCTCGGATGAAGAATAGCCGCAGTTCGAGACGCCGCGGAGGTAGTTCGCGCACCACGGGCCCGCATCGGCAGAGATGCCCGTCAAGGCCATCCCCAGCAGCGCCAGCAAGACAGCGGTGATCGTTCGCATGGTTGCCTCCTCGGCAAACAGAACGGCGACGCTCTGCGTCTAGAACGCGAAGGCGTTCAGGACCAGGGTGCAGGTGACGATCGCACCCAGGGTCAGTCCGAATAATTGGGTAATTCGACGTTCGGTCATTTCCACCTCCCAACCCAAACGTTAGCCATACTCTGATGTTGGCTTGTACAGGCAGACCGAGGAGAAATCTGTGACGCCCGTCACGCTTTGGTCGAATAGACAGAACTATAGCCCTTCGGCGCGGCTGAACCGCACGCCCACGCTCGGCTACGCCGCGACACGCGAGGCCGCGATGGCGGCCTTCGCCAAAAGCTGGCGACGGGAATGAACTTCCGATGGCGTTTTCGGCATGACCATCATCAGACAGATAGTGTTTTCGATCGTGTTTGCCGTTACGGCAGTCCTCGTTGCCCAATACGTTGCATGGGCTTTGGGACAGGGCGTACTAAACCCATGAACGCGTTCGTGGGCTGGTGCTGGCCCACAAGCTGCCGCCGAAGAAGGCCACACAAGGTTGATCCGTACTCCCGTCGATGTCTAACGCTCGCTGCCGGTAGCGTAGGGTGATTCATGCGCAAGACGATGGCGACCGCCGCGGTCCTTTGCATCGTCTGGATCGGCTACACGGCTTGGCCACTCTATGACCTATTCGTGCTGATACGCGCTATGGAGACGCGCGATGTCGAGACGGTGACGCGGCATGTATATTTCGACGCGGTGCGCGTCTCGCTCACGAATCAAATCGTCGCTGCCTATACCCGGCGCACCGGAATCCAGGTCAGTCCGCTCGCGCAAAGCATGGCCGTCTCTGCCTTGGGGATCGCCGATCCAATCGTGAAAAAGCTGATTTCCCCCGAAGCACTGTCTGGGCTGCTTGCTGTTGGTTGGCCGGTAGCCGCGGCGTCCGATCCGCCGCCGCCAGGCACGCTTGGGATAACAAGGAGCACCATGGGGACCATTTGGCAGATTTTTGGGAACTCCGAATATGGCTTTGGCAGGTTCGAAGTGACAGGGCCGGCCGCGTTGCCGGCGCAGCAACGCTTCCGTCTTACGTTCCGACTTTTGCAGTGGCGCTGGCGACTGGTCGGCGTCACCCTCCCAGAGAACATTCAGAACTTGCTCGCGGATGAGCTCGTCAAGGCCGCGCGAAGATGATGCCCCGACCCAAGTATGACAAGTCATGATCTGTGGACCGAAGAGCGACGGCACATACGTTTGTCGAGTTCAAGACGGCGAAGGGCGAAACGCTCGGGTTCCTGACTCTGCCCCAATCGCGGCGCTTTCCAGGCGCATTGGTAGGCACGTCTGAAATTATCCAAAACCTGCTCACCAAGAGGGAAGGTGCAAACACGCAGATGGACACCAGCTTGATGATCGGAGCCCCGCTCGGATTAGGGATATTGATCGCCCTCGGAATCTTGTTCGTGGTGATGTCCTACCTTACGCAGTAGAATCGGCACCACCACGAAGATCGCACGCCCACGCACGGCTACGAGGCA
>WNGJ01022339.1_pt1 | contig 12998 bp, 14 predicted proteins | sample 5400611 | NCBI WGS metagenome assembly WNGJ01 (sample SAMN13153375, study PRJNA577476) | soil metagenome | isolation source: 40 cm soil or saprolite under Garry oak tree replicate 1 | place: USA:California | collected 2016-06-15
GGCTATGGGTTTCTCGCGGAAAATGCCGCGCTGCCGCGCGCCTGTACGGACACGGGCCTCACCTTCATCGGGCCGCCAGCCGACGCCATGGAATCTCTCGGCTCCAAAACTGCCGGCCGCCAGCTTGCTCGCCGCGCCGATGTTCCCACCGTTCCCGGAACTAACGACCCCATCGAAAAACCAGCCGAAGCGCAGGCATTGGCGCACCGCATGGGCTACCCCGTTCTTCTCAAAGCGGTCGCGGGGGGCGGGGGCAAGGGTATGCGCCTGGTCAACAGCGACGCCGAATTCGAGCCCGCTTTCCGCGACGCTTCTTCCGAAGCGATGAACGCTTTCGGCGACGACCGCCTGTACCTCGAAAAGTATCTGGACCGACCTCATCACGTGGAAATCCAGATTTTCGCCGACGCCCACGGCCGCGTCGTCTCCCTCGGTGAACGGGAATGCTCCGTACAGCGCCGCTATCAAAAAGTAATCGAGGAAGCGCCGTCGCCCGTCATCACGCCCGATCTGCGCAAGAAGATGGGTGACGCCGCGGTGCGCCTCGCGCGCGCCGGCCGCTACGTCAACGCCGGCACGATCGAATTCCTCGTTGACGCCAATCTGAATTTTTATTTTTTGGAAGTGAACACCCGCTTGCAGGTCGAACATCCCGTCACCGAGCAGGTTACCGGCCTCGACCTGGTGAAGCTTCAGATTGCCATCGCCGCCGGCCACCGCCTGCCCTTCGCCTGGGAATCCATCACCCCGCGCGGCCACGCCATGGAAGTTCGTCTTTACGCCGAAGATCCCGACAATAACTTCTTCCCCTCACCTGGGAAAATCCTTTCGCGTCACGTTCCGAGCGGTCCGGGCATTCGCCTGGACGACGGCGTCTATGCGGGCTGGACCGTGCCCAACGATTACGACCCTCTTCTTAGCAAGCTGATCGCCTGGGGCAATAGCCGTGAGGAAACCATTGCCCGCCTTCGCCGTGCCCTCGAGGAGTACACCATCACCGGCATCAAGACCAACGCCAGTCTTTTCCGCCGCATCCTTGATGAACCAGATTTTCTCCGCGGCGAGGTTCACACCAAATGGCTTGACGAGTTGCTCCGCCGTCCGCGCTCCACCGCGTCGCTCGCGGACGAGAATCAGCTAGGAAACTCCGCTTCCGATGCGGCCGCTATCGCTGCTGCGATCTGGCAAGCAAACCAGTGGGACAGGCATTCTTCTTCGTCCGCTTCTTCCGCAGACCAGCCCTCTCCTTGGAAGCAAGAAGGCCGTCGCGCGCAACTGGACCGCTTGCCATGAGATACGAAGTCCTACTTGCGTCTTCTTTCGGAGAAAAAAACCACGTCATCGAACTGGGACGTGATGCCTCCGCCTGGCGCGTGACGTTGGATGGCCGGCCCGTCGCAGTCGACGCGGTCGAGATCGCTCCCAACACGCTCTCCATCCTGCTGGACGGCCAATCCTTCGAAGTCAGTCTGATGCCGTCTCCCGACGGCAAGTTAAAGCTCCAGACCGGCTCGCAGGAATTCACTGCCGAGGTCATCGATCCTCGTGCCTGGAGCGGCCGTCGCCACGGCCACGTCGAAGCCGAGGGCCGCCAGCAAATCGTTGCGCCCATGCCCGGCAAAGTCGTGCGTCTACTCGTCAAGGCGGGAGACCGCGTCGAAGCCGGCCAGGGCCTTCTGGTGGTCGAAGCCATGAAGATGCAAAACGAAATCCGCTCGCCCAAGAGTGGCACCGTCGAGCGCGTCCTGGCTGGGGAAGGCCAGTCCGTCAACGCCGGCGAAGTGCTTTGCGTGGTTGCTTAAACTTCAATTGACTTCAAGAGTTTTCGTGCCGCGGAATTGGACCACCCGCAATTTCGGAGGGAATGTGTACTTCAGTGCCCGATGGACCTTTGCGGCATGGTGGTTTTCGCCGCCTCTGGCAACTTGCCGGCCGCCTCGATGACCTGCTCCGCCAGGTAATTCGCCACGCGCGCCCCATCCCGCGCGATTGCCAGATAGGCCAGGCGCAATAATTGTTCCTTGCGGTTGCGCAGTGTATCGCGGATGGTTTGCTGTACTTGCGGTTCGGATATGCCGCGCAGGCCGGGGGATTCGCGCGCGATGAGCTTCAGGATCAGGATGCGCGGGCCGTCTTTCGGCTGAACCGCAATCGGCAGGCTTACTTGCCCGGCCTTCAATGCAACCACGACCTTTTTCAACGTCGGGTCGGACTGGTTTAGCGCCGATTCGGGAACGAAGCCCAAGTCGCCTCCGGTTCCCGCTGTGTTCATATCTTCGGAATAATCCATCGCCAATTGCGCAAAGTCCGCGCCGCTGTTCAGCCGGTCCATCAGCATCTTCACCTTTCGCTGGGCCTCGGCTTCGTTGGTCGCGTCGTCGTTCTTCCGGTTGCGAATCTGTTGTTCTTTCCGGGGTGTCACCACGATCTGCGCGATGTGATATTGCGGCTCCGCCACGTTGAACTGCGCTTTGTTCGCGTTGTAAAAGTCCGTGACGTCCTGGTCGGTGATGGCAATCTTCGCCACCACTTCACGGTTCAGCAGTTTCTGGATCGAAAGCTGGCGCCGCAACTCGAGCTTCAAATCCTCCACCGTCATAGCTTGATCTTTCAGCCGCCGCTGAAATTCGTCTTCGGTGTACGGGCTCTTCAGTTCGGTGAACTTGTCTTCGACTTCGCCGTCGCTCGCTTCGAGGTTCAATTTCTTCGCCTTCTCGAGGAGAATCTCGTTGTTGATCAGCTCATCCAGCACGTTCAGCTTCTGCGACAGCGATTCTTCCTGAGAAGGCTCCTGCCCCTCCGGGTTTACGCGCGTGCGGTAGTACTTGTCGACCTCTTCCCGTTTTATCTCTTTCCCGTTCACCACCGCCCACACGTCGGGCGCGTGCTGCGTTTGCTTGTTGCAGCCAGCAGCGGCCACGAACATCATCGTCGCCAGAGGCAGCCACGCTGCGGCGCTTTTCACTCCTTGTGAATGGTTCATCGATTACCCCACGGAACGCAGGTTGGCAACGGTCAGGTTCAAGGCTGGACGCTCAGGCGGCTTTCTTTACTTTGCCGGCGCGGATGCACGCCGTGCAAACACGGACTTGCTTCCTCACGCCCGCCACGACCGCGCGCACGCGCTTCAAGTTCGGATTCCACCGGCGCCGCCGCGTGTTATTCGCGTGGCTGATCACGTTTCCATAATGCGGCGCTTTGCCGCAGAATTCGCACTTCAGTGCCATTTTTCTTCCTACTTAAGTTTTATTTGGGCTTCGGTTTCTTGCTCGAAATGTCGCAAAAGCAAGCTCTTATTCTAACAGACCCTCCACCTCCGGCAAAGCGCGGTGTTTGCGCCCTGGATGGTTTTGCGGGGAACGCCTTTTGTATCCTGGAGGCTTCTTCGGGACGCACCTCTTGCATCAGCTTGAATCAGGGGTGGTTCTCCGGGACCCGGCATCTTTAGCCCGGCTCTGCTGCCTCCCACTCGCCCTGTTCTTTCGTACGGGATTCGAGCGTCCGTCGCGTACCAGTAACTCCTGCAATCATATTGAAGCTACAGGGTTTGTCACGAAAAAACAGTGCCGCTGGCCGCGCGTACCATTGTTGACCTCTCTCCCCCCACTTAACTTGCCCTTTAGCGTGCGCCAAAGACGGCGAGCTAGCGACCCATGAACGATTCGTCGGTAGACATCTCCGGGAACCCTCAACCCGCTCCACGCGTGGAGCGGGCCGTTCATCGCAAATCAGAAATTCCGAGACGCTTGTCCCGTTATATCTCACTGATGATTTTGCTCGCTGCCCTTTCCACCCTTGCCGGCTATCAAGTTTCGCGGCTTGAATTTCCTATGGCGAGATGGTTCCGCAGCACTTCGGCACTGGCGTCGGCCCGCGTTCAGCCGCCTGCCTACATGCCCGCCTCAACTCCCAGCGCCACTAACGCCGACATGGAGGCAATCAGCCGCTTGGCTCCCCAACAGCAGGCCGAGCGCCTTCTTGAACTTGCTATCCAACGCCCCGACCAGTCTCTCGGCTTGATCCACAAGAATTTGGATTCCTGGCGCGGCCACCTGGAAGACACCGATCAGCTCTTTCATCTCGTGCTTGCGGCGCTTGACTCCAACGATCCCCGCGTCCGCGTCGCCGCCGTGGAAATCGATCTCGTCGCCAACAACCTGATGAAGTCGCCCCAGAGCCTGGCAAAACTTCTCCATCAAATTCATAACGATCCTGACAGCCGCTATCTCGCCCTCTGGCGACTCGGCGCCCTCGGCAATCGCGGCGTTGAGCCCGCCACGGTTTTGACCACGCTTCTGCGCTATTCTCGCGATGCGAATCAGCAGACGCGTTTCTGGGCCGTCGAGGGATTGGCCATGCTGGGCACCGAGGAATCCATCGATCCTCTTCTTTCCATTCTGGCTCACGACCCCGCAAGAAAAGTTCGCGAACGCGCTGCTACCAACCTCGCGCGTTCCGGCATGCTCACGGGTGAGCAGCGTCTCACTGCCGTTCCCCAGCTCCTGAATCTTCTTGACGACGACTCTCTCGAACCGGCCACGCAAGACCTCATTTACGCGGCGCTGCGTTCCATCACTGGCGCGTCGTTCGGCAAAGATCCCGCCGCTTGGCGCGATTGGTGGGCCCATCACGATCGGCCCGAGAACCGGGTCCATGTCCCCAAAGGCCTCCTCCTCGCTTAGCCGTGAATTAACAGCATTTATCCCCCGAACTGTCTTTCGAGTGACAAAAATAATGCTTGACCCTGCCGCGCTGCTTTCGTAAAACTGACTTACGCCCTCCCTAAATCTCAGCCTGGTTTTTCCACAGGTCCCCAAAGGAAAATCATGCCGGCAACAGAGCGCCGTTCCGCCCGTCGTTTGATCATGAAGGTTCCATTGAGGTTCCGCCCCGTGCAAGCGCCCGCCGATCCTGAACACGAAGCCGCCTCCATGAATATCTGCAACCATGGTGTTTATTTCGCCACAGATTGGAAGATGCCCGAAGGGGGCATGGTTCAAATCCATTTGAAAATGCCTCGGGAAGTGGTTGGGGAAGACGTAGCGGAATGGTGTTTCACTGGGCGCGTCGCGCATGTCGAATCGCTGGGGGCCAAGCGTGATAAATTGGGCGTCGGCGTGCAGTTCCTCTACTATGAAGTTCCTCGGCCTTCACTCTAGCAAGGCGCCCGGTAACCCAATGCCAGCTTCGTGCGTCCATTAGGAGGTAGGTCGGCACCGCAAACGCCGTAGCAGGGAGGCCGCATGAAACGTCGCGATTTCATTCATCGCACCGCTTGCGCCGCCGGCGCCGCGTGGATTCATGCGTCCACCTTCGCGCAGCGTCCGTTCCCCATTCCTGCTCTCTCGCGCAAGTTCACTGCCGCAGACACTGTGGCCCTCGGCAAGACTGGCATCCAGACCAGCCGCCTCGCCATGGGCACAGGCACAGTCGGCAGCGGTCATCATTCCCACCAGACTGCTCTCGGCATCAAAGGCCTATCCGACCTGCTTCTCAATGGCTACGATCATGGACTCCGCTTCTTCGACTCCGCCGATTCCTACGGCAGCCATCCGCACGTCGCCGAAGCGCTTAAGCACGTCCCGCGCGATAAAGTCACTGTGCTCACCAAAACGTGGGCCCGCGACCCCGCCTCCGCCCGCGCCGACCTGGATCGTTTCCGCCGCGAGCTAGGCACCGATCACATCGACGTTTGCCTCATGCATTGCCTCACCGAAGGCGACTGGACCGAGCGCTACAAAGGCGTCATGGACATGCTTTCCGAGGCCAAGGAAAAGGGCATCATTCGCGCTCACGGCTGCTCCTGCCACAGCATCGAGGCGCTTCGCGCGGCCACAAAATCCCCTTGGGTCGAAGTTCATCTCGTTCGAATCAACCCCATTGGGGCCTACATGGATTCCAATCCGGATACCGTCGTCAGCGTCATGCGTGAGATGCGCGCCGCGGGCAAAGGCATTATCGGCATGAAAATCCTCGGCCAGGGAGAGCTGCGCCATCGTCAGGACGAAGCCCTCAATTTCGCTCTCGGGCTCAATCTCCTCGACTCCTTCACTATCGGTGCCGAATCCCAGTCCGAGCAGGAAGACCTCATCCGCCGCATCGCCGCCGCATAAGAACCTCTCCTAGCCCTTTACGTTCGGTGGATATCTCTTCGCTTTCTAGCCATGCTCCACTGCATTTCCGCTGCATTTCTCTGCGTTTCCTCTGCGTGCGGCGCCAGCCCCGACTCGGTCGGGGCGTCCCTGCGTTATCTTTTATTTTTTCTCTTCCCTTTACTTGATAGTGGGTTCGATTTTCGCGTCACCCGTCCAAATGACCGTTTGGCCGTTAGCGGCTCGACTTCCCAGAACCGTGAGGAAGGACTTTCTCGAAGAAGGCCTGAGCGCTCTCCGCTCGCGCATTGCCGCCTGAATGGCGAAGATGGAACGAAGGTCGCAATCTACCATGCGCAGATGCGATAGCCCGGCACCGGCGGGACGAGAGTGCGCGTCGATGAAACCCGGCAGCACGGTCTTTCCTCCGAGATCCATTTTTCGAACGCCGGATCCCGCGAGATTCATCACGTCCACGTTTTTCCCAACGGCGAAAAATCTGCCACGCGATATCGCTACAGCTTGTGCAACCGGCTCGGCGGGATTCATCGTCACGATGTGGCCGTTATGCAAAATGAGGTCCGGCTTTTCCTGTTCGAAGGGAAAAAGTGAGAAAGCGGCAATCGAGCCTATGAACTCACGGCGCGTCGTTCCGTCGGTCATGAAGTCCTTTGTCAAGAGTAGAGGATCGCTGCGGATGCTACGCTGCCGCAGTGCGAACGTCAACGCACTACAGCACCGTAACGCCGGGCAAACCTGTGAAATGCGCATCCGAGGTGATCAATTCCGCGTGGTGGGCTTGTGCTGTGGCATAAATGATTGCATCGGCCATCGGTAAGTTCGCAGTCAAGCTCCTCTTCGCGGCCAATGCGGCCAAGGAGATGTCCAGAACGATTTCACTTTCCTGGAAGCCGAACGCCGTCGAGAGAAACCTTTCTGCCTGTTCGTGACTTCCCTCGCGGAGCATCTTTTTGTAGACCTCATAAACGACGACGGTGGGGAGCAACAAGGTTTCCGGGTTTTCGAGATACTTTGCAAAACCGTCGGCTTTGGGACCGTTTCCGAGGTACTCGACCCAACCGGAAGAATCTACGATGTACCGGTCAGAACCGCTCGGTGTGGTCACGGTCCTCATCCTTCCACTTCATCCCTTTAGCAATGCCTCGAAGATCTTTAATCGAGCGAGGCCGATCCAAACGGATGGTTCCGTCGAAAATGTAAATCTGTAATTCTTGGCCGGGACGGAGCGCCAATTGTTCTCGAACCTTTTTGGGGATGACAACTTGAAATTTCGGGGAAACCTTCACTTTCTCCATTTATCCCACCTTCTCCTACAAGTATCGTATCGATGAGCGGACCGTATGTCAAATGGAATATCGACCGTGGATTTGTGCGGACTCTATAGAGTGACAGTGTAAGTCTTTCTAATTCAGCGAGTTTGCGGCATATTTGGTCCAAGGAGAGTCTGGATTCATGGACAAGGCATGTTGGATCGCATCATCGACTTTGGCCTTGTCGCCATGCTTCTTATAGACCCTAGCAAGCCAAACATAGGTCTCGTCTTGCTGCGGATCGAGCGCCACGGACTTCTCGAGACTCTCGATGGCTTTGGAGACGTCTCCGCCGAACATCTTCGGAGCTATCAGGTATTGCCGGCCGAGGCTGGCCCACACGCGCGGATTTTTGCCATCGAGTGCCATGGCCTTGGCATTTTCCTCTTTGACTTTCGGGCCGAACTTGGGACCCGCGAACATCGCGTTCCCCAGTGAAATCTTTCTGCCGTAAAGATCAGCAAGCAGGCTATGCGCGTCGGCGGACTTGTCATTGATTTGGATGGACCGTTGAGCCGCATCAATAGCCTTGTCCACGGTTTCTGCGGCGGACTTTTTGTCTTTGCGCATTTCATAGACGTCCACGAGATATTCCTGGACTCTCGCTAGAATCAAAATACATGCTCGCATTATTGGAATTCTGAGCAATGTTCTGCTCGAGTTGCGTCTTCAGGTCTTGCAATTGCTTCTCGTCGCGGGTTTTCCTGGCGGCTTCAATGGCTGGGCCGAGCGGATCATCTGCTGCCGAAAGAGACGCACGCGCCCCTGGAACAATGGAGAGTAGTGAGACATAGATCCAAGCGAGAAGGCGGATATAAGCGGCCTTCGGCGAACGCATAGGCGAGTCCCTCATCTCTCCTACGCATGGAACACAGTGAAAGTGTCAGTGTTGCGTCGACGCTTGCTCCGCCGCTTTTCCCAAACCCGCTAGAGTATCTTCAGGCTAAAGGACGCTCAAGAATGTGACCAGGTCTGACTCCTCCTGGGGCGTTAGAACAAGCCCAAAGCGTCCTTCATAAAAACGCACGGCATCCAACAAGGTCTGAGCGGAGCCGTTATGGAAATACGGGGCGCGGGCGGAGAGGCCGCGCAGAATCGGTCCCTTGATCTTGCCAACATGGTCGAACCTTCCATCGATCAGGGTTTGGCCGAGATCGGTGGTGGTCTTGCAGGTGCTTGTCGGCAGACCTGTGGTCAAATCCGTTTTGCACACCGTGATGCTTGGCAAGTAGCTCACATCAAGGCCTCCCAAGTTGGCAGACGAGTTGGAAGGACTGGGGTCACCCGTTCCGATGTTCAAGGGCGTTGGGAAGGAATGATTGCCCACGTTCGGAGTATCGTGGCAGGTGCCGCAGGTTCCCAGAAGCGAAGGAATGCCGCCGACAACCAGGCCGCCAGCAGACGCAACGTCGTTGATGCCGGCCACCCCCGTAATGTTGATGGGCTTGGAATTGAAAATGGCCTGACCACGCGCAACCGCCGCCCGCGGGGACGTGTCAGGCAATGACGCCCAGGCGTCAAAGGGGTCGAAGATTGCGGGAGTGAATTGGCCGTCACCCGCCGTTACCAGTCCACCCGGCTGCTCAAGCAGTGGGAGCAGAAAATTGACGCTGGAGTTGATACTGATAAAGAACGGCTGCAGTGGAAAGCGTGAACTCCCGGCGAGAGGCTCGGGTCCGCCATTGGCGTCATGCGCGTTCAATTGGCCTGTGACATTGCCGATGGTTTGCGCCGTGAACAGTGCCATCTCAAAATTCACGATCTGCTGCTGCTCTGCGGGGGTTGGTCTCGTGCCGTCCCCCTGTGCGTGGCCGGTTTGGATTCGTTGCAGCCGAACGGATTGTTTACGCTAACAACTCGATAGTCTGCGTTTGCGGGGACCGCAATGGCGATACGGATCAGACCGCGTGTGCGCAGCAGGCTGTAGGCAGCTTCCCTTCCCGCGAGCGTGGAGACATCGACGCTGTGGTTGCAGTTGGAGCCGTCGACCGTGCGGAAAATCGGGTCCTGGCCTTGGGTTAGCAAGAATCGCTGCTGGACATTGGCGGCGGCAATGGACATGCCGTCGCTGGGCTGATGGCATGTAGCACACGAACGGCCGTTGGTGCCCAAGCTTTGGAAAAACGGTCCTGTCTGGTCGATGCCGCCGCCGGTCGTGCTGTAAGTTTCGGATGCACCCCCGGGATTCGCGAAAAACGTCCCGTTAGGGATGAAAGTGATTTGCTGTCCGTTTAGCGCCGCAATGACCACCAGTGTGGCGCCGGCTAGAAAAACAGCGCTGATGATGCTTCGTCTGTACTGGCGAGTGGGCACGAATCCTTTCGTATGAAGGTGAGACAAGCAACGGGTAAAGCAGGGCTGCTGGGCTGGAGTCTGCATTAAAGCTCCTCGTATTGCGCCGTCGGCGCAAAATGTTTTCGTCTGTTCTCCAGGGAGAGTGGGACAGATTTTGGTTGCAAAACTACGCAAGTAGTGACGTTAAGGCAATGCACCGTGACTGATTTCTTGATGACCGCCCAAGCCTAGGATACGATTCGGCTTAGGTTGTCAGGTGATTGCCGCCCTAGGGGTAACGCCTTCCTTACGGAGTCCTTCGCAATGGCGGAAAAGAGCCCACCATCGTCCAGTCCCGTCTACCGCTTTGGCGTCTTCCAAGCGAATCTCGTGGCGCGAGAATTGCGCAAGCACGGATTGCGTGTCAGATTGCCTGGCCAGCCCTTTTGCATCCTGTCGATGCTGCTAGAGAAACCGGGAGAAGTGGTTACGCGGGAAGAGATGCGGCAGCGGCTGTGGGCTGCGGATACTTTTGTGGATTTTGAGCACAGTCTGAACAGCGCGATCAAGAAACTCCGTCATGCGCTGGGTGATTCTCCGCAAAATTCACGGTACGTCGAAACGATTCCTCGCCTGGGCTATCGGTTTATTGCTCCCGTTGAGCAAGTCTCGGCAACGGTGCCGCCCCCTGTAGACGTCTCTGTTGCAACGGATCCCTCCGGCGTACCGGCCACTGGGGATGTAACTGGCAAGCGCAGATGGCAGATCCTCCTGGAGATATCCATCGTTCTCATCGCGGTGCCAGGTGCTTACTTGGCATGGTCTCACTTCCGAAACAACCTTCAGCCACAAAGTAGGAACGCTGGCGAAATTCACGCCGCCCTTAACGGCCGCGAATCGATTAGGTCTGACAAACAACCTGCGTTATCTCCCAAATCCGTCGAGGCCCATGACCTGTACCTCAAAGGTCTGTACTTCTGGAACAAAAGGACCGTGTCGGGATTTCAACAGGCAATCGAGTATTTTCAGCAAGCCACAACAACGGACCTCAATTACGCCCCTGCTTATGCTGGCCTGGCGAATTCCTATACGCTGCTGACCGCCTATACTTCTGCTTCTGCAACCCTCTACATGCCCCAAGCACGCGCGGCCGCCTTACGGGCCCTGGAGATTGATGAAGGCCTGGCGGAAGCGCACGCGGCGCTGGCTTTGATTGTCCAGAATCAGGATTGGGACTGGCAAACTTCAGAAAAGGAATACCGGCGGGCCATCGAACTGAACCCCAACTACGCTACCGCCCACCAGTGGTATGCCGAGCATCTCATGTGGCTGGGGCGCTTCGACGAGGCGCTAAGCGAGAGCGAACGAGCGCGCCAACTGGATCCACTTTCGCTCATCATTGCCGCCGACTATGGCGCGATTCTGTACTACTCACGGCAGTATGACCGCGCCATTGAGCAGTTTCGCGCCGTACTTCGGAAGGATCCGAATTTTGTGCGGGCCGGCCTCATAAGCAATGCGGATGTAGAAAAGGCGATGTTCGCCCAAGCGCTGGCCGACGCAGAAATATTGCCCCGTCTTTATGGTGAAGGACCCTGGCACTGGTCGGTGCACGCTTATATTTATGGCCGCGCGGGTCAGCCGGAGCGGGCTCGACGCGAGCTGGAAAAACTGGAAAAGGTGAGCCGGCACGAGCAGTTAGATCCCGTAACTATGCTTTGGGCACATCTAGGTATGGGGGACAAGGAGGAGGCTCTGGCCGACCTGGAAAAGGCATACTCAGAGCACTTCGGTATTCTGACCACCCTCAAGGTCGAACCGGCCTTCGATCCGCTGCGCAGCGACCCGCGCTTCCAGGACTTATTGCGGCGCGTAGGCCTGGCCACCGCAAGACCCAACGTTGGAAGTACCTCAAAGCCCTGACGAAGCATCGATTAAAAATCAAGAAGACGGTGCATGCCAGGCATAGTTCACCGTCAGACATTGTTATCATTTTCATCCAGGAAACTACATGCCTCGAATCGCGAGGATGTTGCTTATCGTTTTTCTAGTCATGCGGTTGCCAAAGGCGACGGCACAGGAGCCGACAGCGCTGCCAACGCCAGACGAACGCTACAAAGTGGACCTTCTCCTTGTTGTGGCACATCCAGATGACGAAGGGGCGGCGACGCCATACCTCGCACGGGCACTTGACGAGCACAAGCGCGTTGCGGTCGTATTTGGTACGCGCGGCAGTAGCGGCGCGAACGAAGCGGGAGCGGAGCAAGCGGCGGCGCTCGGCGCTGTCCGTGAGGTTGAAGCGCGAAATGCTTTGACGACGCTGGGGATCACTAACGTGTGGTTTCTTGACGGTAAGGATACGGCGTCGCAGAACGTATTGCAGTCGCTGGCGAATTGGGATCACGGTGAATCGCTGGAACAACTGGTGCGCCTCGTTCGGCTGACTCGGCCGGAAGTGATTCTCACATTTCTTCCTGGAACATTTATTGGCGAAGACCACGGGGACCATCAAGCCTCCGGGGTGCTCGCAACGGAGGCCTTCGATCTGGCAGGCGATCCCGCCTCTTTCCCGGAGCAGGTTGCCGGTCCGACCAAACGCCTCGAGCCCTTGTTGGAGAACCTGCGGCCGTGGCAGCCGAAAAAGATTTATTACTTTCCGGATGCGGACCGCGAAGATATTTTTCGCGGGAAGGGCCCGGAGTATTCGGTGAAGGAAATTTCCAAGTCGAGCAAGCAGGCGTACTGGCGAATGGCGCTCGATTCTTTCCGTGCGCACCAGACGCAAGCCAAATCCTTTCTCGACAAGATCGCCCAAATGGACGAAGCACAAATCAAGAAGATGGCGACTTCCGATGGAGGCTGGACGGACGCTTTACATTTCGTGCTTGGCAAATCGCTGGTCGGCGGGAGCGTAACCGGAGATGTTTTTGATGGCATCACGCCCGGTTCGCTTCCCTTCGCCCGGCCCGAAGTCTCTCCTGAACCTGTACGGCCGGAACTTTCCGTGGAACTCGGCGGCCCATTCAGTTTCTACGCGGAATTTCGGCGCGCTCATGGCCTCACCAATCTTCCGCACCCCGAACCCCCGGAAATCGCGCTGCAAGGGCACAGCACCCTGGTGATTCCATTGTGGGTGCGAAACCGAACGGTAAAGACGCAGGAGATAGCGCTGGCGGCCACGCTGCCGGCTGGATGGACGTTGCAGAGCGGCACGGGAAAATTCGCCGTGGCGGCGAAACAAGTAGCGGCTGCCCGGATCGAAATCTTCTTGCCTGCGGTTCCCGAAAATGAAGTGAGGAAG
>WNGJ01011681.1_pt1 | contig 12995 bp, 18 predicted proteins | sample 5400611 | NCBI WGS metagenome assembly WNGJ01 (sample SAMN13153375, study PRJNA577476) | soil metagenome | isolation source: 40 cm soil or saprolite under Garry oak tree replicate 1 | place: USA:California | collected 2016-06-15
GCCCCCGACACCTGTCTTTCCACGGAGAGGGGGGGATTCGAACCCCCGATAGGGGTATTAGCCCCTATAACGGTTTAGCAAACCGCCGCCTTCAGCCACTCGGCCACCTCTCCAACGTTACAGCGCCTTAACTTAGCGGCTGCGGGGCGGGAGCGGCAGCCGGGATGTTTGCCTCTTGTTTGCCATTGGCTGGGGCGAAGCGCTTGGCCACCGCTGCCTCCAAGTCGGCCTCGTCGATGATGTTGTAGCGGTCGAACATGTTCCGCGTCCGCCACCCGCAGAGCGCCATGATCGTGCCCTCGTCCACCCCGGCTTGGCGGTAGCCCCGCGCGGCCGTGCGGCGGAGGTCGTGCATGATCCGTTCCTCGCAACCCGCGCGCTTCGTCGCCCGCTGCCAGTGGTGCAGCAGCGTCGTGTATCCGATGGGCTTGCCGCCGCGCTGAAACACGAACAGGCCGTCGCGCCCCTGCCACGCGGCATCGAGGACGGCCTTGAGGTCGGGGGCCAACCCGAAGGGGAAGAGCCGTGCCTTCTTGCCCTTTGTCTGGCGCGCGCTCAACCGGATGCCCTGCCGCTCCCAATCAACCCGGTCCCAAGTGAGCCCGAGTGCTTCCCCCACCCGCCAGCCCGTGACGCGAAGGAACTTGACGATGGGCTGGCAGTAGTCGGCGAGTTCCAGCAGCACGGCCGCGAAGTCGTCCTCCTCGAAGAATCCCTCGCGCGCGTTGTCCACCGTTGGGAGCTTGATAACGGGCGCGGTGGAGAGCAGTCCCTTCTCGATGGCGAGGGAGAAGCCGCGCCGCAGGGCCGACAGCTCGGTGTTGATCGTTTGCCGCTTGGCGCCCTGGGCCAGCCGCTCGGTGGCGTACTCGTCCAGCCTCGTCGGCGTCACGGCCGTCACCGGAGTGCGAGCGCCGAAGAACTTCTCGATCTGATTCCAGCACTGCTGAATCCGCTCCTTGGAGCGGAGACCGGCCAAATCGAACGACACCTCGTGCAACCACCGCAGCCCGCCGCTCAGGGTCTCCGTACCATCCTCGCCCTTCGCGTACTCCGCGAGGAAGAAACGGTCGGGCCGCCCGATGATCTTCCCGGTCTCCCGGTCCCCGATGCGCAGCCGGAGCATCCGCTGCGCGTCCTTCTTCACGGTGGTGCCGCTCGACTCCCGGTGGCGCTGCCCGTGGAGGCTGAAATCCAACCACCACACTTGCGTCTCCGCGCCCCGCACAACGGGGCGGAAAACTCTGCCTTGTCCGTTACTCATGGTCGCCTCCTTCCGCCGCTACGTGGACGAGCATCCAGGCCGTCACGACCCGGCGTGCCGTCCCGAGGTCGAGGTCGAAGCGCGCCGCGAGGTGCACAGCGGTGTTCCAGTTCGGCCGGGCCCCGGCGTCGCGCTGGGCATCCAGCCAGCCGAACAACGTGTCCCGAACACCGGGCGTGAGGGCCTCGGGTGGGGACGTGGGGAGCGTGGTCATGCGGTCTCCTTGTTCTCGGGTGGCGGCCCATCCGCCACGACCGAGAGTCTAGGGCCTTGTGCCCTAGGTCGCTACGACCTACTTTCCCCGCATGACCTCTACACAATTGCGTACCGCTCTCCGGCGGCTGGGCCTCTCCCAGATGGCCCTCTCTCGGCTGCTCAAGGTGGACGGTCGCACCGTGCGTCACTGGGTGGGCGGGAGCTACCCCGTCCCCGAAGCCGTCGCCCTGCTGGTGGCCTGCTGGCTGCGGGAGAAGCCCAAGCGTCGGTAGCACCGCCGCCTTGCGCCCGTCAGCACTGCGCCCGCAGCTTAAGCGCGACCCGTTAGGCGTCACGCCCCCTCGGGGGCTGGAGACTGCGACTTGACAAGAACGTCCGCGCTCGGGGTAGAGACCCTCGCCATCGTAACGCTACTCATCGTGGGGTGCATGTCGGGCGTATCGCGCGAACTGTCGCCGCCTCGTGAAGCGGTAATCACAGACGATCTCATGAGGACGATGCGCGTGGTCATCGACAGCTTCACCCGTGTGAAGAGCCGTTCTCCCAATAGCTTCGAGGAGGCCTGCGTTCTCCTCACGCCTCCACAGGGACCCGGTGAGTCGCCCCGTAACTGTTTTTACTTTCTCCGTTTCGGTGACACGATTCCCATCGACGGTTGGCGACACGCTCTGAACTATGGATCAGGGGACGGTCGCATTTGGATTCGCTCGGCAGGGCCCGACGGACACTTCGGGAATGCGGACGATATGGTGTTCGACTCGCGTGAAGAACGCCGCAGAGTGGCTGCTGCGGCCGGGTGCTATACAGTGGAATTCCGGGGCTGGAGCGAATTCCCAGGCAACCAGATGCGTCTGGATACGACCCTCGTCTACGCCGCTGGCAACTATGCCGCGTCGCCACGCATTTATCCTTACCACGGTCCCGTTTGGCATCCTAGCCCGTACTCCACTGGCCAGGATTCGGTCTACGTCATTTGGCAGGCCACCGAGTATGGAGTCCACTTCCATTTTCGGGTGTATGCTGACTCACTGACTGGCTTTGCTCTTGGCGGACCGTACCGACGTCCGGCCGTTACGGCGCGCCGCACCGCCTGTCGATTCCCAGCGTGACGCCTAACATGCGCTTGAAGCTGCCGGGCGCGCATCAGATGTTCGCCGTGAAGCCGCCGACCGTGTATCCCAGCCCCACGCTGTAGGCCATGGTGACGGCGTCGGCCCGGTCGGGCGAGCGGCCCAGTAACGTGCGGATCTCATCCTTCGGCTGGAGCTGCACGAGTCCGTGACTGTTCGGCTTCCACTGCACGGCCAGCAACTCGTCTTGCAGCAGTGGGTCGGCTGGCAATGCGACCGCGCCTCGCTCCAGTAGGTCCCTCAACGCCCAGTAAGATTGCGCCCTCATGTTCGCGAACCTCGTCGTGGTGACCGCTCGCTGGCCGCCGTTGAAGGCCATCGGCGCGAAGCCAAACTCCTGCGTGAACGGATGCTCGACAAGGCGGTCATAAGGTCCCGCGCCCAACCCACCGCCAACGTCGATCACAATGCGCGGCGGCTTACCGAGGCCGGGACGTTTCGCGGCCGAGAGCGCGCTGTAGGACCGAGGCCCCGCGCCGTGCCGATCCATCTCCACGAAGAGGCGCCCGACCGTTTCCATTGTGGAGAGCCCGTGCCAGCAGACGATCTCCAAGACGACGGGCCCACGCCGGACGGCGAGGGCGCTGAGGTCTCCGCCGTAACGCGCTGGATCGCAACTGAAGACGAACGGCTGTCCGTCGGGGCGCAGAGAACCGGTGCCCGCGCGCCACGCCTGCCAGAGTTGCGCCGCGTGGTCAAGCCACACGCGCTTGAACACGGACTCCTCGCTCTCCGTCGGGAAGCGCGCGAGGACACGGGATTGAAAAATCGCGTTCGCCTCTCCCCACTCGGCTTGGACGCGGTCGATCCACGCCTGCGTCGGGCCGCCCGGAATGAATCGACCACCCGTCAAGTTGGGATGATCGAAGGCGGAGATCTGGAAGGTCCGCCACGTGGGAGAGCGGAAGCAATCGAAAAATCGCCCGCCGTTTAGCAGCGGGTTACCGAGTGCGACGACGCGGTCGTCGGCGCCTGTAGCGCACGATTGCAGACCGACCCAGGCGTCCGGCGGGATGCCCTGGCACTCCGACAGGATGACCATTACACGGCCGCCGTGGAAGCCGGAATACGAGCTGGCCGATTCGGAGGTGACTTCACCAAAGAATTGCTCGGCCACTTGGCGTTGCGTGGCGCTCGTGACGAGCACCAACCCCTCGCGCACGTAGCACCACCACAGACTGAGTGCTGCCCCGACGAAATCTTTTCCGACGGCATGTCCGGAGGCCACGGCTACCTGCGCGTGATCGCGGACGGCGAGCGCGATCTCTTGCTGTCGGTCCCAGAACGTCACGCCCAAGACGTCCGCCGCGAAGCCCACGGGATCGCTGGCGTATTTCTCACGCAACTCGGCCAGCGACACGCCGCCATCGCGTGCCACCAGCAATGCCCCGGCGCGGGCTTCAAGTCGTTCGAGGAGGGACTCCACGGGCCGCTTCGCGCTCCTGTTCGTAGGCGCTGATCGTCCGCTCTAGCACCTTGATGCGGCGGAGGAGGTCCGCCTTGTTCGTCGCGCTGACGTACGTCACGACCGAGCGATTGCCCTCTCTGACCGTCGCGGGGTCCAGCCCGCCGCTCACACCCTGGCGGAACAACCACGCGGCAACGGCAACGGCGTCGTCCAGTGAGGAGAGCGGCGGGACCTCGTCGATGGGGGCCACCCGTACCGGCTGCTGCAATCGTTTCTTGCGCGCGGCGTTCCTGCCACCCCGGCGTCGGTCCTCGGGCGTTAGCGGCATCTGCCTTCGTACAGCAGGGGCGGACTACCGGCCCGGAACGGGAACGAGGCCGCTCTCGTTTTGCGTCACCTGCGAGTGATGGTCGCTGCTAACTGCGTTGGGGCCGCTGCCGCCAATCGTCGGACGACTCTTTCCGTCCTTCAACTCGCCCTGCATGAAACCGTGGCCGCTGCTCACGTCGTCCAGCGGTGTGCCGTTGCCTCCGTCGCCTGGGCTCAGGTCGAAGCCGGGCAACCTCTTCAAGTCATCCATCGGGGTGCTCCTTTCGTAGACGTAGGCCCACCACGGAAACGACGGGCACGTGTGCGTGAGCCTCGTGAAACGCGCGTATCTGATCCACATCGTTGCTTATCAACACCAGCAGGGACTCGACCGCCAAAGCGTCGTCGCTCACGTCCCCCTCGATCCCGCATCGGCCGCGCTCCGGAGTGGCCCAGCGGCCTCACTGCTCCGTTGCGTGCCCACGAGCGAGCCGTCGCGCTGCAAAACCCACGGGCTCGTCTCCGGCGAAATCGCCGCCGCATGGATCGCATCCCAGAACTCTTCCGGCGTCTCGTCTGCTGCCGGTCCACGGAACGCGCGCCAGCGGCCGGTGTTCATCCCCATCGCCAGCTGATCGAATCCATCGGGCTGCTGGAACATGATCTCCATCAGCTTGAGGCCCTGGAGAAGCGCGCCCGTCACCAACTGCGCGTACCGGCTGGCAACGACGGGCGGCTTCGCAAACAGATCATCGAGCGTGGCGAGGTCACTCTCGATCGTCTCACGACCACCCCCAACCGCGCCCGCCCAGCTGTCCGCCCTGGCGCGGCAGGCAAACGCGAGCAAATCGGCCCTGGGCAGATCCTCGGAGTCCACGGCCGCCTGCGCGAGACCGCGCCATTGCGCGAAGCTGCCCGCAAGGGCCAACTGGAGGAGCGCTTGCAGTTCGCCGCTGCGAGCCTCCGGCAGCGCGGGGTCCACGCCGAGGCGTGGGATCGGAGCGTGCAGCTCCCGGACCACGTTGAGGTCGGCGGCGGCCTCGGCGATCCGCTGGCTCGCACCCGCCAACAACTCATTCCGCGCCGTGTTCACGTCCTGCGCCCGGCCCTCTGGAGACCGCATGGGATCGGGCGCGATTCGCTGCACCACCCTCGTGATGGGATCGGGCTTGGTGCCGCCCACGACATGTAGGACTCGATCACGATACTGCGCCGCCAACTTGGAGATGTCGCCCACCGCGCCGCGTGCCCGCGTCAGTGCTTGGCCGCTGCGGCCCGCCTCCACGAGGTTGACCCCCTTCTGCAGCACGTCCCGAGGCACCTTCTTCGGGCGCTCCGGCAATCGGTCGCGCACGAAGCTGCTGGCGGCGGGTGTGCCTGCTCGTATTCCGGCTTCGGCCATCGGTCCCTCCTCGGGTCACTGGAACAGTGGCAGTCGAATGCGTAACGGAGGGAGAGGAGCGAGCGCGGTAGGCGCGCTGGCGGTGCGCATTGGAGAGGTAGCGCTGCCACGGCCGCGAGGGATGGACCGGCTGGCCGCATCCGCACTCACACACCCGTGACACAGCGCCGTCCCGGGGCTGCACGGCCCCGCAGCGGCGGCATACCCCAACGAGCGCACCATCGGGACCACCCTCGACGCGCACCCGATCGGCGCACCGCACACAGGTGAGCCCGATGCCGAACGACCATCGCGCCGCGACGGGGGACGACGGCGCCCCCGCGTGGCTCACGGCCGCCCCCGCCGCCGCTGCTGTTCCAGCCACGCCAGCACGTCGGCTTGAACGTACCTCCGCACCTTCCGCGACAACTTGATGCTGGGCACGCCCAGCGCGATCAACTGTCGCGGTGCCACCTGCAGCCAAGCCGCCGTCTGCTTGGGCGTCCACACAACCGCCACCTGCTTCTCGGGCTCGTGGTCCGGCAAACCGCCCGGCAAAGCAACCCGTTCTCCCTTGCGGGGCGTGGACTGTCTACCCGTTGCCGGTTTGGGAAACCGCTGCCCACGCCGACTCATTCCCGCCCCCCGCGCGTAAGCCGCCGGCCAGTAACCACAGCGGGCCGACCTGTGACGGCCTCGCGGTTAGGGCGCGTCGGCATCCTCGTCCTCGCCTTCGGGCGGCTCATCGGGCGGCGGCTGGTCGGTCAGCCATCGCGGAGGCGAAAGCAACGGCGAATTTTCCATTTCCAGTGCAGCGTTTTTTTCTATCTGGAGACCTGCTTCTTCGCTCGACCCAGCTTCACCAGCTTTACCAGCCGTATGGGGCTCGCCGTAGCGGAAAGCTCCGCCAGAGCGTTGGCGGGGGACCACCGCCAAATGGGAAGAGGACGCGGGGGAGTTGTCGGTTCCGAGTACCGCCACAGCTTTGGCGGCGGTTTGTGCGGCGCGAAGGCGATGTTCGATGTAGGCCGCCAATCCTTCGGCCAGCGCTTCGCATTGGTCGTCGGTGATCCGGCTCGTCTTGGGCTGGTACGGTTTCGGGAGATCGCAGCGCCAGGCGGCGGGCCGCCCGGGACCGCGCTCTGTGCGCTGCAGCAGCCCCAGCAGCAGAAACTTGTGCCGGTGGCGCTCGACACTCCGGCGCGACTGAGCGATCCGCCGTCCCAGGACCGAGGCGGAGGAGACGCAGCCCGTGGCGGTCAACGACAGGGCGTAGTGCTCGATCCAGCACAGCCGTTCATCGGCGCTCAGGACCGGGCAGCACTTTAGAACTCTGCCGTAGCTCCACCACGGGCGGCCGGGTACGTTCACACGGACGGTCTTGTCCACCGTCGTTCCCCTCGGGCGTCGCAGCGGCTGCGTTGCGGCGCCCTGTTGCTCTCGTCCGGTGCATCCTCCCGGTATCGGCGCCGGGGTCGCCATGACGACCACCTCTCTACCGTGCATCACGTCGGGCGTTCTCACCGTCGCCCCGACGAGCATCATGTTCCTCTAGCAAGCGCAGGAGGAACCCCGTTGGATCGCCTCTCGCGTGGAACCCGCCCAACAGCGCCCAGAAGCGCCGGTAGTCCACGAGGCGCTCGAACTCAAGCCGGATGACCAAGCGCTTTACGGGCGGAATGCGCACGCGGCGCTCGCCCTTCCGTTTGCTCCTCCGCTTCCACGGGATGCGTTCTTTGCGAAGGAGGTCGAGCGCGGCCGTCACGGTCAAATGCGCAACGAATTGCGTATTTCGTCCTGTCAGTTCGCGGGCGAGTTCCATGTACAGTTGGGCCGTGCGGATCGAGAAGCGGCAGTGCGCTTCTACCCAGCAGATGAACCTTCCGTGACCAAGCCGGCTCTTCACCTCCGTTAACAGGTCGCCCGCCCGCATCGCATGTCTTAGGGCTCTGCGGTCGGCAGCGAGGACGGCCTCGTGCTCGGCATTGATCCGGTCGGCGCTGCGGTCCCTCGGCTGCGGGCACTCCGGCGCTTTCGCGCAACCTTCGACCGCGTCGCATTGCTCCGTTGGGGAAGGCGGGCTAGCTTCGACTACGACGGTCGTGCCGATCACGGTCGTCACCTCCAATGGAGTGTTGAGGGCGCTGGGCCTGGCTGGGCCCAGCGCTTTCGTTTTCCGGTTCGGCGGCGTGCGCAGTAGTGACGAGGTCGGCCACATCCGCCTCCCGCACGTAGAGCCGCTTCCCTCGCCGCACCGAGTGGATCGCGCCGTTCGTGGCCGCTCTCCACAACCGCTGGTAGGGCACCGCGAACAGGCGGCAAGCTTCCGGCAGGGCCAGCATCGTGTGTGTCACCGCTCACCTCCGGGTAACTAAAAAAGGCCCGCCCCCAAAAAGAGCCGAGGCGTACTGTGCCTCGTCGTCTCCTTGGGGGCCGGGCCCTAGTCCGAGCCTGTTGCTAGCTTGTCCTTCTTAGCGGTGGGACTGCCGTCCACCACTCGGGCAATTTTCCCACTGTGATTTTACACTAGCCGCCTGGTCGGAGCAAGTGATTTAACGTCCACACCCGAATTGACCCACGCCGCGCGGGCGTGCATCCTTCCTCGACGATGATCAAGGCCATCCGGTTCCAGAACTACAAGGTCCTGCGGGACACGACGCTCCCGCTGGGGAACTTCACGCTGTTGATTGGCCCGAACGGCAGCGGCAAGAGCACCGCGATCTCAGCCCTCCAAAAGGCGCGGACCCTAGAGCCCAGGGTTCCCGCCCAGGAGCTCGCGTCGGCCGGGTCGCCGCCCGGAAGGGACGTCACCATCGAGGTGGAATGGGGCGAACCGCACCACGCGAGTCTCACAGCGCGTTGGACATCTGTGGGTCCTGTCGCGCATTCCATCGCCGCGCGTGGGAGTTTTAGCAACGAACTTCAGCAGACTCTCTTCGATGAGCTTGGCCGCGCACGCGTCTACTCGTTGGACGCGGGTCAACTGGCGCAGGCTGTGGTCACGCAGCCGAGCATGACGCTAGGCGAGAGGGGGGAGGGCCTTGCGGGTGTACTCGACCGGCTGCGTGACCAACACCCCGAGAGATTCGACGCGCTGAATACGGAGCTGGCGCGCTGGCTCCCGGAGTTCGACCGCGTGCTATTCGATACGGTCGGGTCTGGACAGAAAGCGATCTTCCTCGGTACCCGAGGACGCAAGCACCGCGTCCCTGCGTGGGACCTCTCGCAGGGAACGCTCCTCGCGCTCGGCATCTTGACCATCGCCTATCTGCCCGATCCGCCACCGATTGTCGGTTTCGAGGAGCCCGACCGCGGACTGCACCCGCGGCTGCTGCGCGACGTCCGTGACGCGCTCTACCGGCTCGCTTACCCGAAGGACTACGGGGAGTCCCGGCCGCCAGTCCAGGTGATGGCGACGACGCATTCCCCGTACATGGTGGACCTGTTCCAGGACCACCTCCAGGACATTGTCATCGCGGAGAAGAGGGGGAACGAAGCGAAGTTCGAGCCATTGGCACAGCGACGCGACATCGAGCAGATCCTTCACGACGCGCATCTGGGCGACGCGTGGTACACGGGCGTACTGGGCGGCGTACCCGCCGTCGAGTGAAGCTGGTCCTCCTCGCCGAGTCGTCCGCAGACGAAGCAGCGATCCGCATCCTAACCGAGGCCATCCGAGGACCGGGCACGGTCCAGTGGGTGCAACCGCCGACGTTCCGCAGTCGGGGCTGGCCCGCAGTGCGGCGGGACCTCCCTGCCGTGATTCAGTATGCCCACTACAGCGCGAACGCGACGGCGGTGATCGCCGTCGTGGATACGAACGATTCCGTACCCCACGAGGCCGCACACGACGGTAACCCAGATCCCACATGTCGGCTTTGCGCGCTCCGGGCGACAGCCGACGCCACCGTTGGACGACTCAGGCCAGTCACCGGACGCGCAACGCTCCATGTGGCGCTCGGAGCGGCGACGCCAGCTATTGAGGCCTGGTATCTCTGCGGTAAGCCGCCGTATCCCTCGGAGCAGAAGTGGGTCACGGGTAGTGGTCGTGGTTACGACAAGAGAACTCTGAAGCGCGCGGCTTATGGAGTGGACCACGCGGGACTGGTGCTCATGACCACGGTTGCCGAGACGGAAGCCAAGCGACTCGCGGCGAGTCTGGCATTGCTCCAGATGCACTTCCCGCGCGGGTACGGCGCGCTTGAGACGGAGCTACTGGCTCTTTAGAGATGTCGCATTCCCATCCCCTCCTGCCGCAAAAACGCCCTAGTCCACCTCCAATCCAGTAAGCAAATTGGTCGCGGCAGGCGGAACCCAGGACCTGCCCTCTTGTTCCCACATGCCAGGAGGTGTGTCGATGCACCGCATTCTCAGGCTCTCCGTCGCGGGGCTCCTCATCGCGGCAGTGGCGTGCTACCACGCCACCGTGGACACAGGCCTCAAGCCCTCTGCCCAGGTAGTTGAAAAGTCATTTGCCGCGGGCTGGATTTTTGGGCTGGTGCCACCAAGCACCGTTTCGACGGCCGCGCAATGCCCACACGGCGCGGCGAAGATCGAGACGCAATTGAGCTTCGTCAACCAGTTGGTGGCCCTCTTGACCCTCGACATCTTCACGCCGATGAGCATCAAAGTGACGTGCGCAGAGAGCGGGCGTGCCTTCCTCTCCCCAGCCACGCCGACGATTGACGTGGGAGCAAACGCGACACCGGAACAGATTCGCGACGCCATCAGTCGTGCGGCTGGGCTGTCCCTCCGCACGGGCGCACCAGTGTACGTCGAGTACTAACGACGACCAAGACAGGACATCGTGCGGCGTGCGGCCCAGGGGCGCAGCCTACTCGGTGCGCTCCTGGCCTCTCTCACACCGCTGCCGCATTCCCGCCCCTCGATGCCGCAAAAACACCCTAGGGCACCCAATAACAGTGAGCGATAATCCGAGGAGCATGTCCCTGTTCATGGCTGGTAGCCTGCGTAGCTCACTGGAGAACGCTCGGCAAAGGATGATCGCCGAGATCGACGCCCGTGATCCGAGTACCCTCCTCAACACGCCCGAAGACACTCTCGCCGACCATTTCGTCTCGGAGTACGAGGTAGACCCTCTCGTGATCGCGGCGCGGGAAGAGGTCTCCGTAGAAGTCGTCCCAACTATGATTGATGCCCGCTACCTACCGAATCGGGCAGTGTGGGACCGTGGCGAGCCCGTCCCCGTTGACGGAACACTCGTTCGGGTTCGTGTGCCGTTCACCGGAGACCCCATCCTGTTCGGACTCCAGGCTTCCACGTGGTCCCCGAATTCGCCGGAGGGAGAAATCTCTGGCAACACTGTCGTGTTTCAGAGAGCGTGGGGCAGTACGCCGCCCAACGACGAGGTAACTCGCTGGGTCGACGAGGAGGTGTCGCGCCTTCGGCAGCACGTTGGATACCAAGGCGGAGAGGTACACGAGCACAACGGGCAGCTACGCGCAACCGCGTTGGAGAGGATTCGGGCACGGCGATCACACCTGCTGGCCTCGCAGAACCTTCAGGCCTCGCTCCCCTTCAAAATGCATCCGCGCCCCGATGCACCCCTGACGTTCGTTCCGGCAGGCGTCAAGAAGAAGTCCATACCCCTCCCAGCCGCCAGCGCAGCCCCCTACCGCCCAGAGCCCGCTCTGAGCGATGAGCAATTCGAAGACATTCTTCGCACGATCAGAGCGATGGGGCACAGCATGGAGCGCACCCCCGGAGCGTACAGTTCCCTCGGGGAGGAGGATTTACGCTCGGTCCTCCTGACGTCGCTTAACGCCCAGTTTGAAGGTAGCGCCACTGGCGAGACTTTCAACGTGTCCGGGAAGACGGATATCCTGATCAGGCAAGCGGACCGCAATCTCTTTATCGCTGAGTGCAAAATATGGGACGGCCCCAAAACACTCACGGATGCCATCGATCAAATCTTAGGGTATCTCGCGTGGCGCGACACGCGCGCTGCCGTTGTCCTTTTTGTTCGACGAAGAGACTTCAGCGCAGTACGCGATAAGATTCCCACAACCGTCACCGAACACCCACAGTACCAACGTAAGGTGGGCCACGAGAGCGCGGCCGAATGGCACTACAGATTCGCGCAGCTCGGGGACCCTGCCCGTGAGTTAACCCTCGCCGTGCTTGCCTTCCATCTGCCGCTGGTGGTCGGGGCCACTTAACCGCCGAGCAGCTACAGCGAAGCGGCGCGGCTAGCAACCCGAATCGCGAACCAAGGAGGAGTAAAGAGTGAGCCCCCAAGAGACGGTCGCCCTTATGGCGATGATTCTTTATGCTGGCACCCAGCCTCGGAACTTGCGGACCGGAGACGTGGATGAGGACGACCACGACTTGAAGGAACCGTCCCTTGAGCACTTGAAGGCTGCCGCAGAAGAGCAGAACCGCGAACTGGAGGCATGTGTATCGCTTGCCAGGAAGCTGTACAGCGCCAGCGGCACGGAGCAGATGTAAGTGAGCATGGGGAGGGGAACCCTCGCGAGAATTGTTTGCCTCTTTGTTTGCCGGTGGAGGGCAACTAGTGGGTGCAAATGGTGCGGATGGCACCAAGTGACTACGCACAAAACGGGGCGCCCGCACAGAGCGCCCCGTTTTAGCAAACCGCCGCCTTCAGCCACTCGGCCACCTCTCCACTATGTGGCGCTTGAACTTAGCGCGTCGGATGGGGTCGCGGAAGCGGTCGACTGTGCCGTTGCTGTGCCATTGAAGCGCCGGGCCGCTGCTTCGGCGCGACTCGGCCTCGTCAATGATGTGATGTTGTTTTCGCGAACCCACACCTCGTCCGCAGTGGTCGTTCGCTTCAACAACTACAGCGGCTAGCTGGTATGCTCGCTTGGCCCGCACGCTGATGCCCGCGCTAGCGGCATCAGGCATCTGTCATCGTTTCCTCAAGGGTGTTCGAATCAACAGTTCTATGACGTGCACACTGTCCGGGATTACGGTCGGCGTCTCCCGCCACTTGGGGTCCAGCGCGTCGCGCCCCACGCTGAGCGCAAAACTGATGCCCTGATCCGGCTCGGGCCAGACGTAGACCCTCCCCTCGTTATCATCTGCGCCCAGCTCTCGGTACTTGCTTTTCGTCTCCCGATATGTCGATCCGACGGCGATTCCTTCAACAGTACGTGGACCACCGAATCCAATCGAAAACGATCGTACGATAACGCGGCCGCGAGCCGTGTCTAAGTCCGCAAACACTGTGTCCCGATCGCTGACCGGTAGCGCATATAGAGTGCGCGACGAACCTTCCTCGTCTGTGCCAGCTATGGGACCTGC
>WNGJ01011882.1_pt1 | contig 12995 bp, 10 predicted proteins | sample 5400611 | NCBI WGS metagenome assembly WNGJ01 (sample SAMN13153375, study PRJNA577476) | soil metagenome | isolation source: 40 cm soil or saprolite under Garry oak tree replicate 1 | place: USA:California | collected 2016-06-15
GCCTGGAGTATCAGACAATTTCGGAGGACCATTCTGAGCGATTTCATCTACGGGATGGTTCAAGCCTTTGAGGATTTTGACTATTCCCTGCCTCAAATGGCAACCTTGCTATTCCTGGATGAACAGGGTGAGCTGACAATCAAACAGGTCGCCGAGGCGCTGGGGCGCTCGGTGTCGGCCACCAGCCGTCTACTCGATCAATTAGTCACGCGTGGCATGATTCATCGGCGTGAAGATGAGCGGGATCGGCGGGCCAAACTGGTAGCGATTACCGAACAAGGGCGAGCCCTGATTGCCACACTTGAACAACGGCGCGCTGAGGCGCACATTTCCGTGATGGATTATCTCTCGGCTGAAGAGCGGGTAACGGTGACCCGTGGGATGGTGTTACTCGCTGAAGCCACACAGAGAAGGTGAGAACCACATGAGTCTCCCACAACAAGAACAAACATGTCAAAAACACTCTAGCTCTACCGATTTCGTCCTGCCTTTTAGCGCGCTGAATCGTGACATGCTGGCGCTGGTAGGTGGCAAAGCTGCCAATCTTGGGGAGCTTACCGGCGCACAATTACCGGTGCCGCCCGGATTCTGCGTCACCACAACCGCTTACGCGCAGGTTGCAGAGGAAGCTGACCTGCAAAGTGTTCTGGACAAATACCCGGCCGGGGAAGATGGAGAAGCCCAACGGCTGGCAAATATGGCGCAGGCTGCACGCACCCGCCTGCTTGCCGCGACCATGCCCAGAGAGATTGCTGATGCCATTACTGAAGCATATGGCGTTTTGGGCGCTGGAGAACCTATCCCTGTGGCTGTGCGTTCCTCTGCCACCGCCGAAGACCTGCCCTTTGCGAGCTTCGCGGGCCAGCAGGATACCTACCTCAATATCGTTGGCGTCGATGCTGTGCTGGATGGCGTGCTGCGCTGCTGGGCTTCGCTGTGGACAGATCGTGCGGTGAGTTATCGTGAGAGCCTTGGACTCGATCTGAGCAATGTCAAGCTGGCCGTCGTCGTGCAGCGTATGGTTCAATCTTCGGTCGCGGGCGTGCTTTTCACCGCCAATCCTGTCACTGGCAAACGTCGTCAGGCCGTCATCGACGCCAATCCTGGTCTGGGAGAAGCCGTCGTCTCCGGCGCAACCAATCCCGATCATTTTGTCGTCAACACCGCTACAGGCGAGATCATCGAGCGCAGGCTTGGCGATAAGCGCGTTGTTATCAGCGGGACGGCGGGCGGTGGCACGCTGCGTAGCGAGGCGAGTGATGGCAGCAAAGAAGCCTGTCTCACCGATGACCAGATCCGCTCCCTGGCCGAGCTGGGTGCGCACGTCGAAGCATACTCTGGATCGCCGCAGGATACCGAGTGGGCCATTGATCCTGAAGGCGTGCTCTGGCTCACCCAATCGCGCCCGATCACCACGCTCTATCCCCTGCCTGCTAATGCCCCAACCAGCGAAGACGTGCTACGCGTCTACTTTTCGTTCAACGTCTTCCAGGGTGTCTATCGTCCCTTCACTCCAGCAGGAGGTTCGTTGTTCCATTTGATTGGATCAGGGATTGCCGCCGGAACTGGCAATCCGCAGCCTGATCCTCTAGCTGGTCCGCCGATACTGCTTGATGCTGGTCTGCGCCTCTACCTCGATGTGACGCCGCTATTGCGTAACAAGCTAGGACGTCGCCTGCTCATAGGGGCAGCCGGCTTCGGTGAGGCTCGTTCAGCGCCGCTTTTCAAGCAAGTCACCAGCGATCCACGGCTCTCGATCATTCCAACGAAGCGCTGGCCCCTGATACGTGCCTTTGGCTCTCTGTTTGAGAAAACTCGCGCTCCGCTCTATGCCCTTCAGGCAGTGTTCTGGCCGAAGGCTGCCGTGAAGCGGGTGCAGCAGGCCGCCGAGCGTGTACGGGCCACGAATTTCATCACACCCGGCCTCAAGAGCGAAGATCGCCTGAGAGGAGCGGAGCGTTTTGGCGAGAACTTTGTACATATCGTCGGCGGGGTAGCGCCAGCACTACCCGTTGGACTGGGGAGCCAGGCTATTGCGGGCAGGCTGCTGGGCGACCTTGCGAAACCGGAGGAGAGGCAGGTGGTGTTGCGTGGTCTCCCGCATAATCCAACGACGGAGATGGATCTGGAACTCTGGCACCTGTCGCAACGTGTCGCTGAGTATCCAGATGTCGTCGAGCATGTTCAGGAAGCCACGCCTGAGCAACTGGCGCAAGAGTATCGGGCAGGTACCTTGCCGGCTCAACTCCAGCAAGGATTGGCCGCATTTCTCGCGGTCTATGGGCATCGTGGAGTCGCCGAGATTGATCTTGGCCTGCCGCGCTGGTCAGAAGACCCGACCCACATTCTCGGTGCGCTTGCCAACTACCTGCACTTGAAGGACGCAAATCTGGCTCCCGATGTGCAGTTCCAGCGAGGTGCGCAAGAGGCTGAAAACATGCTCGCCGAACTGGTCCAGAGAGCAAGGCGCAAGAGCTGGCTGCGCGGTCGACTCGTTCACTTCTTCCTGAGAAGAACCCGCGATCTGGTTGGCGTGCGTGAGATGCCCAAGTTCACTATCGTTTTGATGATGGCGCGTATCCGTGAACTGCTCTGGTCGATTGGCGAAGAATTGGAGCAGGATGGACGATTGGAAGCTGCGGAGGATGTGTTCTTCCTCACCCTGCGCGAGATTCATACAGCCCTGGCAGGCAAGGATATGCATGAGATCGTGCGCGATCACCGCACTGACTACGACTTCGAGATGCGTCGTCGCCGCATCCCGCGTGTGCTGCTCTCAGATGGCACCGAACCCAGCGCACTCGCCACTGACGAGGCTGATGAGGCTCAAGGCGTGTTGCGGGGAACGCCAGCATCGCCGGGACGGGTCACTGCGAAGGCGAGGGTCATTCTCGACCCAACAGGCGCGCATCTGGCCCCTGGTGAGATTCTGGTAGCGCCCTCCACCGATCCGGGCTGGACCCCCCTCTTCCTGACGGCGGGTGGGCTGGTCATGGAAATGGGCGGAGCCATCTCCCACGGCGCGGTTGTGGCGCGTGAGTACGGCATCCCGGCAGTCGTTGGAGTCGCAGGAGCCATCGAGCGCATCAGCACTGGTCAGCAGATCACCGTTGATGGTGCGGCTGGCAAGATCATCATTGAAGAACCTGCCGAAGAAGCAACTGCCGACTGAAACGGCCGAGAAGCGTTGCCTTCGCTATGCTAAGAGTGCTAAATAGCTTAGTTCGGTTCCGCATACAACAAGGAGACGAGTAGCTGGTCAAACCACCTGCTCGCCTCCTTTTTCTATGCAAAGATGCAATAAAGCCGTTTTGAGAGCCCCGGTACACTGAATCCAGGTAGCACAGCAACACAGAAATAGGGCAATCGCATCTTAAGAAGTAGCCTCTAAGACCCGCAGAAGATATCTGGTATCCCACGCAGCTTTGAGCCGCTTGACTTTGATGCCAACACGAGCGGTCTTTTCTTGCCTCAACAGATTGAGGGCCAGATGGCGAAGCACAGCCAGATTCTCTTGTGCTTGTCCTTGACGCACTCGGGATTCATCCGAGCGTATGGCCATATCCAGCACCCAGTGGACGCTATTTTCGATCCCCCAATGGCTGCGGACTGCGGAAGCAAAGGTCTTGACTGAAGGGAAACTGAGCAGATAAGAGCGGGACTCCTGGCTGGTGGCCTCGCCAATGCGCCGCTCAGCTCGCACCATGCCAATGCCTTGCAAGCCGCACCAGCGGTGCTCTGCATCCAGGAATGCCAGGATCGCCGGGTCGGTAATGGTCCAGTACTCCCGCATCTCCAGGCGGCCATGCCCACCATCCACCGTGCGATGAGAATCATGCTCGATGTGGGCAAACTGGTCTTTGAGAGCCATGCTAAAGGTTTCCGACACGCCTTCATACATCGTTGCTTGATTCTCTTTGAGCGTCAGGGCATAGTCCCCCTCTTGCTCACGAATCTGGGAAGCAATCTGGGTTTGGGTCCCCATTGCATCAATGGTGACAATACAGCCTGCCAGCGCTAATTGACGCAACAGCACGGGAATAGCCGTAATCTCGTTCGATTTCTCGCGCTGCGCGCCAGTTGCGCTAACACCAGGCGCTTCTCCGAAGCCCAGGCGCTCACCAGATGCAATGCTTTCTTCCCATTAGCACGATCATGTGAGCGACGCAGCGTTTTTCCATCGACAGCAATGACTCCCTTCATCACCCCGCTGATCCTTTGGACCCACTCCAGAAAGCAGGTTTCAAATTGTTGGGAGTCGATACGGGCAAAGACGCGCCCGAAGGTGTCATGAGAGGGGATTCCATTGGGCAATTCCAGAAAGCTTTGCAGCCAAGCTTCTTTGGTTCTCCCGAATTCTTCGATTTCTACCCACCCTTCGGCTCCACAGATCACCCCGCAGAGGGCGATCAGCAAGATATCGAGCAACTTGTGACGCTTGGTCCGTTCGATGCGAGGATCTTCCACGGCAGCAAAGATAGTCGCCAGGGTCTGTGCCTGCTCTTCTTCCATCCCAATCTCTCCAGCTTTTTGGACCTTATTGTATCACCTCCTCATCTTTTAGATGCGATTGCCCTGGTGATTACCGATGCAGACGAAGTGTCAAAGGAGCCAGCTCTTACCATATCTTAAGGAGAAAGAGGAGAGAGCAGCGTCGTGATCCCATTTTTTCACCTGGTTTTTTCTGGCGTTAGCCCTGAGACAGCCTGGGAAACTTGAGCACAAGTCTTTGGTCTGCCCTCTCAGAAACAGGTGAAAAACGGCCTATTCGCTTGTATTCAGGAGAAGCTTCACTTGCCTGAAGCGTTCATAAACATTATACTTCTGGTTACGTTTATTTTGTATTAATTGTATACGATGAACCAATAAGGAGCTGGAGCGATGGCTGTAGATGTTACAGTAGGTGTTACATCTGCAGAGCATCGCCCCATTTCGCTCTTTTCCGAATTTGCTCCTGAAGATGTTTCACTTCATGAGCAACTTGAGAAGCACTTGAGCTCTTTAAACCGCAAGGGGTTGATCTCCCTATGGTCTATTGATAAGACACTCGCAGGAGCCGATCGGAATGTTGAGATTTCTCTCAATCTCAACACTGCACAAATTATCCTACTCCTGCTCAGTGCTAGCTTCCTCGCTTCCGAGCACTGCCACGATATTATGATGCGTGCTTTGCAGAAACATAAAGAGGACAATGTCTACGTCATTCCCATTCTGCTTCGTCCAGTCAATTGGGAAGATTCACCAGTAAGCGCGCTGCAAGCCTTGCCTGCTAACGGAAAACCAGTGACAAACTGGCGTAATCGTGATGACGTATACCTTCTCATCACAAAAGAAATTCGCAAAATCATCGTAGCACAGCTCAATCCAATAGCTGACCATAGGACGATCCCGGAGATCTATCTCAGCTACCTGCACTGGCTTATCAAGCGCACATCTTCTCTTGACACAAGAGGTGTGTTCCCCACACAACGTCCATTACAGGTAAAACTAGATGAAAATCTATATTTCAATTAAGGCAAGGCATAAAGAGGAAGTACAGACAGTAGTACCTACGCCTTTTTCAAAAGTGTTGGCAGCAGAAATGTCAAAGGAGGATCAAGCTCTTCCCTCTCTACTGCTCTCTCATATTGTCGCCCGTCACAACCATTTGATGCTTCTCGGTGAACCTGGGAGTGGAAAAACCACCTTCCTGCATTATCTTGCGCTCAAGCATGCTTTGGCATTACGCAATCAAGTAAAAGATACTGGGGTTGGGGCAACTCGTTTCCCCATCCTGCTCCGCATCGCGGACTATGTGGAGTATGGCATGCACCAGGGGAAATCCTTGAGCGAGTTCCTCGTGGACGACTGTAAAAGACATGAATGTCCTACATCTGCGCTGGCTGGCTTACTGGACACTGAACTGCAAGCGGGGCGATGCCTGGTGCTGCTCGATGGATTAGATGAGGTAGTGTATGCCGACGACCGTCAGGTTGTGGTAAGAGAGCTTGAGGAGTTTGTACGCCGCTACGACGATGTACCTAACAGCTTCATTATCACAAGCCGAGGCGCGGGATATAGTGAGGCTCCATTGAGTGATACCTTTGCCCACTATACCCTCCAGGAGTTGGAGGAGACAGATATCCGACGCTTTCTCGAGTCCTGGTGCCTGGCAGTGGAAATTGCCCTCTCTCCAGAGGAAGCCGCAACAATCAGAGAGGCACGAGCAAAAGATGAGAGCAATGATCTCATGAAGGCTATACAGACTGTTCCCGGTGTCCGCCGACTTGCTGCAAATCCACTGCTGCTTCGCGTCCTGGCCCAACTCCACCAGGCTGGCGTTCCTCTTCCACAGCGGCGTGTTGCCCTCTACAACCAAGTCACAGAAACATTGACCCGGACGTGGCGTACTTCGCAGGGTGTGCCAGCATCAGCTTTATCAGAGACCTCATCTCTGTTTGATCAACCCCATATCACCCGCTTATTAAGCAAGCTAGCTTACTGGTTGCATTTAAAGAAACCCAGTGGATTAGCCAGTGAGTCAGAGATGATCTGCGTGCTTGGCAAAGAGTGGGCTCGCCTCGCCGGCAGGTTGTGGCGTGAAGAAGACCCAGACATCGAGAAGGAGATACGGCAGTTTCTGCGAGCGGTGCGAGAACAGACCGGGATACTTGTAGAAGATACCCCTCATCAGTACAGATTCGCTCACCTCACCTTCGAGGAATACTACGCGGCCCGTTATCTTGTTGCCAATAGCCAGGGGCGCGCGCATCGCCTACGCGATCATCTCCACGATCCACGTTGGCAAGAACCCATCCTGCTGGCGCTTGGTCTCATTGGGATGGAGTCGCCAGAAGAGGCGTGTGTACTTGTCGAGACAGCCATACTTGCCGAAGGGAAGAAGGCAAGAGCAAAGGGGCTTCATCCTAGTCCCTATGAGACCCTCCTTGGTCGAGACTACCTTTTCGCACTGCGTTGCCTAGGAGATGACATTCCCATTCGTCCTGCACTCGTAGAGCAGTTGATTGAACAACTCCTTCGCGAACTGACACAACAGACAGGGCCAGGGCGATTTCAGAAGTATCAGGAAGTGTCAACGCCCGTGTACTTTTGCGCCCGAATAATTTTGACCCCCTGTTGACAACCTACACCTGTTAAAAACCATCAACCCCCTGCCATCAGAACGCCAGCATTGGTGCGCCACCCACATGTGACCCCAACGCCGGCACAACTGCACCAGCTTAGCCTGGACCGCCTCCTGCTCTCGCCGCCCCCAAAGCCTCCCGACGATCTTTCATGCGGTAGCTGCGACCGTTGATGGAGATGACCTCCGCGTGATGCAAGAGCCTGTCCAGCAGCGCCGTGGCAAGAATCTCGTCCCCCAGCAGACTGCCCCAATCGGAAAACCCCGTGTTCGAAGTTAGCAGGACCGAACCATGCTCATAGCGAGAGGTCACCAACTCAAAAAAGTGGTGTGCCTGTCCTGGTGTCAGGCGCGTGTATCCCACCTCATCAATGATGAGAACACTAGGGGTGGTGTAGCGACGGAGCCGCTGACGCACCAGGCCAGGATAGGAAGCGGTATCCAAGGCCTCAGCCAGATGGGTGAGCGTGGTAAACAACGCCGAATACCCAGCCGCCAGAGCTTTGACAGCAAGCGCCAGGCTCAGGTGTGTTTTCCCAACGCCCGGGGGTCCCAGAAAAATCACGTTGGTGGCGGTCTGGACAAAGGAGAGATCGGCCAGTTCCCACAGCAGCCGTTCGGAGAGGCTGGGCTGAAAGGTAAAATCAAAGGCCTCCAGCGTTTTGAGCGTTGGCAGACGAGCTGCAGTCATCCGCCGCTCAGCTGCTCGCCGATCTCGTCCCTCAATCTCGGCCCCAAGAGCCCGGGTGAGGAATAGCTCATAGGTCCACTGTTCCTGCCGTGCCGTCTCAAAGAGGGTGGGCAAGACTTTTTCCAATTGCGTTAAGCCCAGCTGTTTCAATGGTGGTTGCATGCGAGCACCTCCACGCCACATAGCTGGTCATACTCGGCAAGTGCTCGCGTCATCACCTGGCCGACTTCCCGCTGATGTCCCAGAGGAACCACCTGTGCTCGCCTGGAGGCAGCTGGAGCGACGGTCCGAAATTGGTCGGGATGCTCGACATGGGTCTGGGACACCGCACGCTTGGCCAGCTCGATGAGCAACTGCCCATGAGACCACACCGAGAGCACCCCCTGCCGCTCACGCACCTGGACCACGCTTCCGGCCACCGGTGGATCGGAAGGCAAGCCATACAAGATTCCATCGTAGGATAGGTAGCCATCCCAACTGACTTTGCGCTCTTCGGTGGCAAAACGTTCCCAAGCAAAGGCCTGTGGCAACGGTGAGAGCGGCTCCTGCTCTCGGCGCTCTCGGGGCCGTTCGTGAGTGGTGCGATGGACCCGCCTGTTGATGCGCTCGCACCAGACGTGTGCCTGACGATTGAGGTCGTCGATATCCCTGAAGGCGATCCCTGGCCACAAGCTCTGTTTGACGACCCCAACGGTGCGCTCGACCTTCCCTTTCGTTTGTGGGGTAAACGCCTTGCAGACCCGGGGTGCCACCCCAATGGAGGCCATGAAATCCGCAAAGAGCGGGTTCCACCTCGGGACTTTGCCCTCCATTTCTAGCAGCACACTCTTCATACGGTCGGTCAGCGCGGCTTTGGGCAGTCCGCCAAAGTATTCAAAGGCCTCCATCAAACAACGGATCATCGTGGGGGCATCACAGCGTTTGACGAAGGTCACAAAACGCATGCGAGAGTAGCAGAGGATCGCAGTGAACCCGTAGAGTTTGCGGGGCGCTCCGTCCTGCTCATACTTAAACTCACCCCAATCGAACTGGACTTGCTTTCCCGGCTCTGTTTCATAGCGCACCACGGGGTAGTGCCCCTGGGCTGGCGGACGCAGAGGATGCACAAAGGCCTTGAGCACGCTCAAGCTCCCTGTGTAGCCCATCGCCAGCAGACGAGGCAACATGGCCTCGCAGTTGTAGCAGTGATCGACCTTCATCCACTGCACGATCTGCTCTTTGAATGGATCCAGCTTGGAGCCACGGTTAGGTCGCGGATGAGGCATGGCCACCAGTTCCGGATGGCGCAGATACTTGCGCACCGTATTCCTGGCTATTCCCAGGGTGATGGCGATGTCTTGAATGGACTTCCCTTGCGCTGACAATTCGTGTATTGTATTCACTGTCCTGCTCCTGATCATGGCTGCCTCCTGTGTGACTGCTGAACTTCAGTTCACACAGCGTACAGCCAGTTCGGGGGACGGTCAATTTTATCCTGGCGCAATTATACTCCGGCGTTAATAGCTCCCTTCTTGCTTCCTCATCTCTTCGAGAACATCGAGAGTACTGATCGCAGTCTTCGCCTCTGGTCTCTCTACAGCCTGGGGCGAATAGAGCACGCTGCTACTTTAGAGCAAAAAAAGGTGCATTGGCTCTTCCTACAGACGCTCCATGATGATGACCCATCTTTACGCATTGCGGCGCTCTGGGGCCTGGGCCAGATGCCGGGGCATGAATTCATTACTACTCTCCTGGAAGTACTGAGCAGCGATGCTGATTCTTCTGTGAAGGAGGCCGCGGTGAAGTATCTTGGCGAGCGCGGCGAGGGCTCTACACAGGTGACCAAGGCATTGCTTGATGTACTGCTCGAAGCTGATGCGCCTGGTGGTATCCTCCTGCGCAATGCGGTGGTAAAGAGCTTGGGGCAACTGGGCGACACTTCTCTAGAAGTCCTCTCCGCGCTCATTGCGCTTCTGCCACGTGACATTTTGTTGTCTTCACACGAAAGTGTCTTACAGAGTTTGCGGCAATTGAGCCAGTTGTCTTCCGAAGTCGTTCCTATGGTAGTCAACGCCCTCCAGGATGCTGCACCACGTGTTCGTGTTGCTGTCGCCAAAGCTCTGGAAACATTTGACCATATATCGCCCGATGTCCTCGAAGAGCTACGCAACGTCCCGCCACAGCGTTCTCCTGCCAGGACGTTCCAGGTGCCATTCTGCGTCAAACAATGGTATTGGCTTCCTGACGAAGTTGAAGCGCTGCTCCTCTACAAACTGCATGATCCCCAGACGCGCTGGGAAGCTGTGAAGGCGCTGGAACAGATGGAGGAGCTAACTGATCGCGCGGAGGATGCTCTTCTTATGGCACTCCATGATGAAAATGCTCAGGTGCGAGCACGAGTCATAGAGACGCTTAATGCCTTCGAAATGTCTGCGGAGGTGCTCGACACCTTCATCAATGTCCTGTCCAGTGATACAGATGCCTATGTGCGTGCTCGTATAGTGGAGTGCTTAGGTGACATGGAACAACCACTAGAGGACGTTATGCAGGCGCTTTTTCAGGCAATGCACGATACGAATGATCATGTACGAGCGTGTGCAGTGAAGAGTCTGGGACGCATAGCGCCAACCTCCTCCGAAGTTCTAGCAGAGCTACTTTTTGCTCTGCGTCATGACGCCTCCTTTGGTGTCCGTTGGGAAGTCGTAAAGTGTCTAGAAAACCTGAAGGAGCTACCCAAAATAACGGTCCCTGCAATTGTGCAAGCACTCACTGTTGAGAACTGGGCTGTACGTCAGGATTGCGCTCACCTTCTGGGAAAAAGTGGCTTCGGTAACAAACGAACCATACAAGCGCTTTTGACAGGTTTGTCAGATACCGAAATGCTTGTACGCAAAGCCTGCTCTCACGCTCTCGCACGGCTGGGGCAGCGATTTCCCCAGAGCAAAGAAACGATTACAATGCAATTAGTGCGAATTGTCCAAGCACGACAGAAAGATACTCCGGGATATAATACTCCTTGTGATGTTGCTTATGAGGCACTATGGCTCCTTGTCAATGGCGGTCCGTTCGAAAGTTGATAGCAGTGCCATGACTCCACACCCAACATGAATTACTTTTTACTTAGGCATGAGCTTAGCACGGAAGATGACGGAGAGCCAACTTTCGGGATGCATCGGTTTCTGCTTGCCGGTGGCGATTTTCTCAATAGGCAACATGATAACCTGGTGGCCGTGATCGGGGCTTCCTGGGTTCGTACAAGGAAGTTAAGGCGACCCAAAGGACAAGAAAAAACTATCACTTCCCGAAGAAACGTTGCGTGAATGTCGCAATAAAGCTGATCTCGATAAACAAACCGACAACAGCCTCCAATGCAGCTAGTACGACTAATGGATTGTGCAGAGGGGTCTTATCTCCAAGGCCAGGAAAGAACCCACGTCCGTGGAACGATGTGAGACTGAAGACGAAAGCATCTGGAAACGGCGGGAGATGCCCAAATGCCCAGTAGAGTATAGCGAACCCGCAAATCATCACCAGATACCAGAACAAACTTCGTATGGGTCTATACCCGTAGCCTGCAAGCAAATCGAGAAACCCAGAGAAGAGATATGAGGTGAATTTTCTTTGCCTGCGTAGGACAACTCGTTGAAGTTTCTGCGCTCTATAAGCAAAGCGTGCGGCATCTTCATTGAGTCCTTGTGCCTGAAGCGCGGTAGCAAGTTGACGATTAGCCCGAACCGCTCTCTCATACTCCTCTACACGCATGTCCCTATTTTTCACCTTCCCATCCCAATTCATCTTCTGTCGTGCCTCATACTCTTCTCCTAGCATATCCACCTGGGACCACTTCACAACGGCAAGATTGACATCGCTCCAGTGAACATCGACGAGGGAAGCTATTCCCGATTTCTTGTTGCCAAGAACAATCGCATTCAGTTGAGTAGCTTGATCAAAAAAGGCATTACAGAGAAGAGCTCTTTCCAGATGAGCATTACCGAGGTATGCTCCCTCTAGGTGAGCAAATCTGAGATCGGCACTCTCCAAACGGGCTTCGGAGAGCCAGGCTCTTTCTAGATGAGCACCTCGAAAAATGGCTCTTTGCAGGGAGGCAGAGCTGAGGTCAGCGTTCTCTAGATGGGCGTAAGCAAGGAAGGCTCCCTCTAGGTGAGCATAGACAAGGCTAGTTCCTTCCAAATGGGCTAATGCTGCTTTGTGTTGGTCCTCAGTTGCATAACTCCAGTGGCGGCTTCCTGCATGCATTCCTGTTAAAGGCAATCTGCTCAAGTTCAATCGTCGTAGATCGGCACCACGCAAATCCAAACCTTTCCGTTTTCGTTGACGCTCATCATCCCAATCTACAGGTCCACGTCCCTCCTCGTGGGCTGCCACGAGCCATTCAACATCGGCACGACTGAGCTTTATATCTTTGAAGGGGTAAATACCCTGCTCAATTTCAGGGATAATAGTGCGACGCTCCGCAAGATACTCTTGACGCTTTGCGTCAATCTCTGGTTCGGTGCGCCACGGTTGACCCCGTGTCATCCAATATGCTTTCCATGCTCCTTTATCATCATTTGAGGGACGTTGCAGCGCTGTCTTTTGTGTTCCGTCTGGCTCACTCATTGGCACATCTTTCTTCCTGAAAGGACCATCAAACCTCAGCCTGAGTAATTATATTCCATATCAGAATAGACGTAGGAAGAGATGCGTCGCACAATAGACTAATGGAGAGATCGCACATGCGCCTGTCGAGTCTCGGTATGTCGTACCCCTGTCTTGGCTACTTCGTCTATCTGTTCCAAAACCAGGAAGGAAACGATCATACAGAAAATCTGATCACCATCTGTCTGATGCATGAACGGCGAAGAAAAGGAGCGGGTAGCGTCATCATAGGCACTCTTTTGGAACGGATGTCTCGAGTAGCCAGTACAGCCAGAAAACTCGACGTTTCAAGCCACGCGATACCAGCGCGACCAGGAGCAGCGGAGCGGTGAAGAACACTTCTGGCCTTTTGTACGGGGTCATTGGGACAACCTTATGCTATCCTTGTAGAAGGAAAGCCACAGCCAGTTTGCCAGCAACAGGCAATCTTCCGCCTTCCTTTGTAGATACTTGGCAGCAATCGAGTCGGAAAGGGGTACGTTGTGTTTCATGTCGTAGGTCTTGACCACGTTGCTTTGACGGTGAGAGATCCAATGCGTTCAT
>WNGJ01016798.1_pt1 | contig 12995 bp, 13 predicted proteins | sample 5400611 | NCBI WGS metagenome assembly WNGJ01 (sample SAMN13153375, study PRJNA577476) | soil metagenome | isolation source: 40 cm soil or saprolite under Garry oak tree replicate 1 | place: USA:California | collected 2016-06-15
AAACGGTGACCCCCGTGCGGACCTGGGTCTGCGCGGAGTGCCAGCTCACCGAGGAGCGACCCGAAGAGGAATAGCATGAAACAGGCTCGCCCCCTCAAGAGCGGGAGCGTCGCGGCGCGCGGCCCCGCCCGTGACCGCATCCTGGCCCTGATGCTCGAACAGGTGGAGGCGATCCGAGCGCATGAGCGGGGCACGAGAGCAGGGACTGATCCCGAACACCTCCACAAGATGCGCACGGCGGTCCGACGACTGCGAGCGATTCTGGGCGCAGTCCGAGAGATGTTCGATCCCGGGTGGCTGGGCGGGCTCCGGGCCGAGCTCGACTGGCTCGGCACCCTGCTCGGCGATCTACGGGATCTCGATGTCTTCCGGCAACACCTTCGCGCCGAGCTATCTTCGCTGAAGTCAGCCGGACGCGCCGAGGGCCGGGCGCTCCTCGATCGCCTGGACGCTGAGCGGGTCCGTGCGAGAGTCAATCTCCACGCTGCCCTCGACGGGCCGCGCTATCTCAAGCTCCTGGATCGCCTCGACAACGCCGTCGAGTATCCGCGGGTGGTGACGGCAAAGCTCTCCCTGCCCGCCATCGCTGCGGGCCAGTTCAGGAAGCTTCGCAAAGCGGTCAAGGCCCTGCCCGAGGCCCCGAGCAATGATGACCTGCATGCGGTGCGGATCAAGGTCAAGCGGGCTCGCTACGCGGCGGAGCTCGCGCAGACCCTGGTCGGCCGGCCCGCCAAGCAATTCGTGACCCGGGCCAAGAAGGTCCAGGACATCCTGGGAGAGCACCAGGATGCCGCCGTGGCCGAAGGGCGCCTCCGCGCTCTTGTCGGTCGCGACGGCGACCGCCCCGAGCGATTGCTCGCCCGGAAGCTCGTCACCCGGCAGCGGGCCCGTCGTCACGCGGCCCAGACGGACTTCTTCGAGCAGTGGCCGAAGCTCAAGCGCCGCGGAGACAAGGCCTGGACGACGGAATGAGCGTACAAGGGCAGGAGAGCGCTCCGGCTCATACCTGAACGAGGGCCACGTTGTGGGCGGCCAACCATCCCGCGGTTTCCGCCCAGCGATGCGGCTCCTCCTCTCTCCATGCCTGGACGGCCTGGGTGGGGATGACGATGTACGGGAGCCGGTCACGCATTACCGTTTCGATCAGGCCCGCCAAGTCGGCCCGTGAAGTTCGCAGATCGCGCAAGAGCTCGTCGGTGGTCATGGTCCCTCCACGCGCGACAGCCTAACGTGTGGCGGTTACCGTAGCCTTTCGGCTCTGCGAAGAAACGGTGACGTCGCCGGAAGGCTAGGGAGGAGCCTGTCCGGTGTCGCATACTGATGGCATGAGCAGCCGGGGCGTCGTCCACGCGGCGGGTGGAGTCATCTCCCGCCAGAGCAAACGAGGTCACTTCGAGGTGCTCCTCATCCATCGGCCGCGTCGACAGGACTGGACCTTCCCCAAGGGAAAGCTGGAGGCGGGGGAAACGCACGAAGCGTGCGCGCTACGCGAGGTCGAGGAAGAGACGGCGCTGCGCTGCCTGCTGGGCCGAGAGCTCGCCACCACCTCTCACCGGGACGGCAAGGGCCGGCTCAAGATCGTCCGCTACTGGATGATGGATCCCGGCGAAGGCGTGGCCGAGCCCCGCAACGAGGTGGACGAGGTCCGCTGGCTCTCTCTCGAGGACGCCGCGCAGCTCCTCACCTACCCGCGTGACCGCGAGCTCCTCATCGCGTTCTCCGGTCAGGTGGCTAGCTCGCGTTGACGAAGTCGACGAGCTGACGGAGGCGAGAGAACCCGCTCCGGTTGAAGGGAAGCACGAGGCGCGGGAGGTCGGGAAACTCTCCGCGCTCGCCGGGGAGCGGGCCGGGTACCTGCTCGGCCGGCCCCTTCAAGATGTCGGAGAAGCGGAGCGAGATCTCGGCGACGATCGCGGGGGCGAGAGGTCGACGCAGGCGGATGGCGAAGCTGTCGCCCACGTAGCGGTGCGAGTGAAAGACCCGGTAGAAGCGCTCGATCTCCCCCGCCGCCTCCTCCGCGCTGTCCGTGACGCGGAAGAGCGATAGGTCCTCCCCCGAGACCATCCCCTGGTCGGCCATCTGCTCCTGGACGAACTCCATCCAGCGCCGCCAGAACCGGCCGCCGGGGGCATCGACGAGCACCACGGGCACCAGCTCCGACTTGCCCGTCTGGATGAGGGTCAGCGCCTCGAAGGCCTCGTCGCCCGTGCCGAAGCCTCCGGGAAAGAAGGCCATCGCCCAAGCCTCGCGGACGAGGAAAAGCTTGCGGGTGAAGAAATACTTGAACGATATGAGCTTCGGATCGTCGGCGATCCACGGGTTGGCGTCCTGCTCGAATGGCAGACGGATGTTCATGCCGAACGACCGCTCGCGCCCCGCTCCCTCCTGGGCGGCGCCCATGACCCCACTGCCTGCCCCCGTGATGACCATCCAGCCGTGGTCGGCCATGCGCCGGCCGAAGGAGCGCGCCTGCACGGAGACGGGATGGTCGGCGGGCGTGCGCGCCGAGCCGAAGACCGTCACCTTCGGTGTCTCGCGATAGGGAGCGAAGACCTTGAAGCCGTAGCGGAGCTCTTTCAGGGCGGCGCTGGCGATCTTGAGGTCGGCGACCGGTGCCCTGTCCTCGAAGGTCTTGAGGACGGTGGTCAGCATCTCGTCATGGAAGCGCCGGGTGTCTGCGGGCACCCGGAGGCCCTCGAGAAGGGCGGCGATCTGGCGATTGGCTTGCTCATCCTGGAGCTGGTAGCGCTTCTCTCTGCTCACAGATTCAGCATACACCTCACGCTCTCAAGCGAGGGTATGCCGCACCATCTTCGCGTCGACGAGGTAAATGACCATTTCCGCGATATTGGTCGCGTGGTCGGCCACGCGCTCCATGAAGCGCGAGATGAGGATGAGCCGGATGGCGCGGGGGATGGTCTTGGGGTCTTCCATCATGAAGGTCAGGAGCTCCCGGAAGAGCTGCTCCTTGAGGGCATCGACATCGGCGTCCTCGGCGCACACCTTGCGGGCGAGCTCGGTGTCCCGCGCCACGAAGGCGTCCAGGCTCTCCTTGACCATGTGCTGGGCCTTCTCGGCCATGCGGGGCAGGTCGATATAGGGCTTGAGCTGGGGCTCCCGGTTCAGCTCGAGCACGCGCTGGGCGATGTTGACGGCCTGGTCGCCGATCCGCTCGAGGTCGGTCACGATCTTCATGGCCGTGGTGATGAAGCGAAGATCTCCCGCCGCGGGCTGATGCAGGGCGAGGAGGCTGACGCAGGTCTCGTCCACCTCGACATCGTAGGCGTTGACCTGCTGGTCCCGGTCGATCACCTCCTGGGCGAGGACGTCGTCCCGTTCGAGCAAGGCGCGCATCACGCGGCGGATCTGGTCCTCGACCAGCCCACCCATGGCGAGCAGCGTCTGCTTGAGAGCCTCCAGCTCTTCGTGGAAGTGCCTTTGCATGGCGGTCTCCGGGCTCGCGTCTAGCCGAACCGGCCGGTGATGTAGTCTTCCGTCTTCTTGTTCTTGGGGTTGGTGAAGAGCTCGCGGGTCACCCCGAACTCCACCAGCTCGCCCAGCAGCATGAAACCCGTGTAGTCGCTCACCCGCGCCGCCTGCTGCATGTTGTGGGTGACGATCACGATGGTGTAGCTGTTCTTGAGCTCGAGCATCAGCTCCTCGATCTTGGCGGTGGCGATGGGATCGAGGGCCGAGCAGGGCTCGTCCATGAGGAGCACGTCGGGCTCCACGGCGATGGCGCGGGCGATGCAGAGGCGCTGCTGCTGGCCGCCCGACAGCCCGAGGGCGGACTCGTGCAAACGGTCGTGGACCTCGTCCCAGAGGGCGGCGCCCCGCAGGCTCCGCTCCACGAGAGCCTCGAGGTCCGCCCGGTTGTGAACGCCCAGGATGCGCGGACCATAGGCGACGTTCTCGAAGATGGACTTCGGGAAGGGATTCGACTTCTGGAAGACCATGCCCACGCGCTTGCGCAGGTCCGTCACGTCCTGGCTCGCGTCATAGATGTCCGTGCCCCCGATCCGGATGCTCCCGGTGATCTTGACCCCGTCCACCAGATCGTTCATCCGGTTGAGACAGCGGAGCAGCGTGGACTTGCCGCAGCCGGAAGGGCCGATATAGGCCGTGATCCGGTGCTTGGGCATGGACATGGTGACGTTCTTGAGCGCCTGCTTCGGCCCATACCAGAGGTTGACCTGCTCGATCTCCACCATCGCGGTCTCCATCACGGCCCCGTGGGTGCTCGGACCGTGAAGGCTCGCGGTGACGCTGACAGATCCTGGCATGGCGGCCTCCTTATCTTCTCATTCTAGACGGCGGACGTCGCGTATTTCCGGCGAAGTCGATTGCGCGTGGCGATGGCGAACAGATTCAAGAACACGACGATGGCCAGGAGCAACAGCGTGGTCGCGAACACCATGGGGCGCGCCGCATCCACGTTCGGTGACTGGAAGCCCGTGTCGTAGATCTGGAAGCCCAGGTGCATGAACTTGCGCTCGAAGTGCAGGAAGGGCCACTGCCCGTCGATGGGCAACGACGGCGCGAGCTTGACCACGCCGGTGATCATGAGGGGCGCCACCTCGCCCGCGGCACGGGCCATGGCCAGGATGAGCCCGGTCAGGATGGAGGGCATCACGGCGGGAAGGACGACCCGGAGGGTGGTTTCGAGCTTGGTCGCGGAGAGCGCCAGCGAGGCTTCACGCATCCCGCCCGGGATCGCCGCGAGCCCTTCCTCCGTGGCCACGATGACCACAGGCACGGTCAGAAGGGACAGGGTCAGCGAGGCCCAGAGTATCCCGCCCGTGCCGAAGGTCGGCGTGGGTAGCGCCTCGGCGAAGAAGAGGCGATCGATGAAGCCTCCGACGCCGTAGATGAAGAATCCGAGGCCGAACACGCCGAACACGATGGAGGGCACACCCGCGAGGTTGTTGACGGCAATGCGCACGACGGAGACGAAGGGGCCCTGCCGAGCATACTCGCGCAGGTAGAAGGCCGCGAGCACTCCGAGAGGCGTGACCACGATGCTCATGAGGATGACCATGAGGACGGTGCCGAAGATCGCGGGGAACACGCCGCCTTCGGTGTTGGCCTCCCGGGGCTCGCCGGCGACGAACTCCCAGAGATGGTCGAGGTAATTGCCCGTCTTGGCAGGAGCCCCATGGTGTTCGGGAAGCGGACGTCGAGCACCTGTGGCCGAGGTAGTAGCCCGTCTTGGCAAGGAGCCCCATGGTGTTCGGGAAGCGGACGTCGAGCACCTGGGCCAGCGGCAGCTCCTTGGCCTTGCCTCCATCCGCCGTCACCACCATGGTCTCCGTCTGGCTCTTCCGCAGCGCGGCCAGGCGTTCCGTCTGAGCCTGATACTGCTCCTGGAGCGGCGCGAGCTGCTTCTGCAGCGCCTCGACCGCGGATCCCGACGTGATGCCCTTGAGCTCGAAGCCCTTGAGCTTGAGGCGGATCGTCTCCTGGCGCGCGTTGATCGCGCCGATCTCGCCCTTCTCGATGCCCCGGATCTCTCGGCGCGCGCGGTCACTCTGGCCCAGCCGCTTCTGGACCTCGACCCAGGCGGCCGGGGCGACCGCGACGACTGTGCTTCCGTCCCGCATCTCCTTGATCGTCCCGATGAGGAGGCCCCATTCGGTCCGCTCGACGACGGCCACGTCCGCGGGGTATTCACGCTTGGCGACCTGGGCTTCGTCCACCCACTGGAAATCGGCCCCGTAGAGGTCTCGGTTGGCGACCTTCAGCTTGATGCGGTGCTCGTTTCGCTTGCCCGGCACGGGCTCGCGGTCCACGAGCTGCCCGGTCATCACCGTGCCGTCGGACAGCGTCATGCGGACGACGGCCTTGGGCCAGAAGAAGCCCATGCCGTTGTAGACGATGAGCGAGATGAGACCCACGACCAGGAGAAGGGCAAGCGTGAGCGCCCCGCCCGTCAGCCAGACAAAGGGCTCTCCGCCGCTCCAGAATCCCTTGTGTCGCAGGCTCATAGGTAGCGGTACTTCTTTCTGAGCTTGAGCCGGACCATCTCCGCCGCCGTGTTCAGCACGAAGGTCATGCAGAAGAGAAGGAAGGCTGAGAGAAAGAGCACGCGGTAGAGGGTTCCGCCGTCCGGCGCCTCGGGCAGCTCGACGGCGATATTGGCGGACATGGCGCGAAACCCGCTGAACATGTTCCAGTCCATGATCGGCGTGTTGCCGGTCGCCATCAGGACGATCATGGTCTCGCCCACGGCCCGGCCCAGTCCGATCATGATCGCGGAAAAGATGCCGGGGCTGCCGGTGGGGAGCACGATCCTGAGCGCCGTCTGCCAGCGGGTCGCCCCGAGGGCCAGCGATCCCGCCCGGAGGTGGCCGGGCACGTTCGCCAGCGAGTCTTCGGCGATGGTAAAGATGATTGGGATGACCGCGAAGCCCATGGCCACCCCGACGACGAGGGAGTTGCGCTGGTCATAGGTGAGGCCGAGCGCCGAGAGGACCCAGCCGCGGTAGTTGCCCTGCATGAGGACGGTCTCGACGAGACCGCCCGCCGCCAGGGCAAGCCACACGCCGCCGAGGACGACCGGGATCAGGAGAAAGGCCTCTGTTCCTGTCTTGAAGCGGCCGCGGACACGCAGGGGAACGAGTTGCCACAGGCAATAGGCGGCCAGGATCGCGACCGGCAGCACGAGGGGCATCAGAAAGAGGCCAGGCACGATGGGCTCGAGAACGGGCGCCAGCCAGAGACCGGCCAGGAATCCCAGGACCACGCTCGGGAGGGCGGCCATGATCTCGACAACGGGCTTGACGTAGGCCTTCACCGACGGATGCATGAACTCGCTGACATAGAGCGCGGCCAGGAGCGCCATGGGCACCGCGAAGAGAAGCGCGTACAGCGTGCCCTTGAGGGTGCCGAAGATGAGCGGGGTCAAGCTCATCTTGGACTCGAAGTCGTCCGTGCCGCCCGTGGACTGCCACACCCAGGCGGGCTGCGAGTAGCCCTCGTACCAGACCTTGCCGAACAGCGTCTTCAGCGTGATTTCGGGATGTGGGTTGTCCACCGTCCACTGCGCGAGCTTCCCCTTGCCGTCCGCGGCCAGCACCGCATCGTTCTTGGGGGCGAAGGTCAGGGCCGCGAGTCCCGGCGCATCGCTCTTGACGCGCAGGAGGGTCTTCCCGGACGTGCCATACGAGATGTGGACATGACCCGTCCCGTCGGCGGTGGCAAAGCTCTTGTCCCGCTTCGAGGCCGTCATGGCGACCACCGCCCCGGCGTGAGGCGCGAACTCGTAGATCCGCGTGAGCCGCTTCTCGCCGCCGCCGGGCGGCGACACCACCTGCCACGTGGAGACTCCGCCCTGCTCGTCGCCGACCGTCAGCGTTCGGTCTCCCAGGAGGAATCCGAGGGCGGTGACGGACGCGCCCGGCTTGGTGGTGACGGCCGCCGTCTCGATGAGCCTCGGCCCCGCGGCATCCCTCATGTCGTAGCGGAGCACCTTCCCCTGGCTGGTACCGATGAAGAGGTCCTCGCCGCGTCCGTCCAGACGCAGGGCCGTGATCTCCCCCGAGACCTCCGGCGTGAACGCCTGGATCGACTCCTCGCGGCGCATCCCACCGATGAGCGCCTTCTTCTCGATGACGCTCTGGACGATGAGGTCGGCGGGTCCAACCTGGGCGACCGTCAACCCGCCCGCATCCGCGCCCCCCGAGGCAAGCCGGCGCACCGCGCGGTTCTTCTCCGGGTCGAGGACCACGGCCGGTCCGAAGGCGGGAGCCGGAACTACCGCACGCTTGCCATCCTTGAACGTGACATCGAACCTCATGTCGAGGGGTATCGCCCGCCCGTCCGAGGTGCCAACGAGAAGCCGCGTCTTGTCGAGGGTGACGACCGAAGCGACGGTGGCGCCATTCAGGTCCGGCACCGCGACGGGCGGAGGAGTCGCCCCCCCTTTGAGCGAGACGAACTCGAGGCTGCCGGGTCCCGTGATCGTGTAGGCGATCTCCCGGTACTCGTCCACCCCGACGGCGTCTCCGGCGGTCGGACCGGCGCCGGCGGTCGAGGCGGCGTAACTGCCGGCGAAGGTCGCGGTGGCGGGCTTGAACAGCGGAAAGACTTCGGCGGCGATGACGAAAAGGATGGCGAGGATGCACGCGATGATGACGATGCCGCCCACAACCACGAGCCGCGACGCCCAGCGGTCGGCCAGGATGCGGCGCTCCGTGCGGGCGCGGCTGACCACAAGCGGGCGGGCCGGGGATGCCGGCCCGCCCGCCGTGAAGGTGTCGGTGTTGATGGCCACGTTACTGGATCTTCGCCAGCTCTTCCTTCGCGATCGAGGCGGGGATCGGGAAGTAGCCGTCCTTGATGACGCCCTCCTGCCCCTCCCGGGAGACGATCACCTTGACGAATTCCCGGGTCAGCGGATCGAGCGCCTTGCCGGGGGCCTTGTTGATGTAGACGAAGAGGAAGCGGGCCATCGGATAGGCCCCGGAGTACGAGTTGTCGGCGGTGGCCTCCACACACTTGCCGCCGTCCTTCTCGCTGAGCAGCACCGCCCGCACCCCGGCGGTGGCATAGCCGATCCCGCTGTATCCGGCGGCGAAGCGGTCAACCGTAACTCCCTGCACCACCGCCGCCGAGCCCGGCTGCTCCTTGACGGTGTCCTTGTAGTCGCCGTTCTTCATCACGTGCTCTTTGAAGAAGCCGTAGGTACCCGAGGCGGAGTTGCGCCCATAGAGGCTGATGGGCTTCTGGGCCCACTCACCCGTGAGGCCGACCTGCCCCCACAAGTTGATGTCCTCCTTGTGGCCCGTGCGGCGGGACTTGGAGAAAATCGCGTCCACCTGGCTCATGCTGAGGCACTTGATGGGGTTGTCCTTGTTGACGAAGACGGCGAGGGCGTCCACGGATGTTCGGATGGCGAGAGGCTTGTAGCCAAACTTCTTCTCGAACTGGTCGATCTCGGTCCCCTTCATCTCGCGTGACATCGGCCCCAGCTGCGCGGTGCCGGCGATGAGGGCGGGCGGGGCCGTCGAGGATCCCTTGCCCTCGATCTGGACCTTGGCATTGGGGTAGAAGCGGCTGAAAGTCTCCGCCCAGTGGGTCATGAGGTTGTTGAGCGTGTCCGACCCGACGCTCGAGATGTTGCCGCTGACGCCGCTGACCGACTTGTAGGCCTGCAGTCCCGAATCCAGCTGTACCTGGGCGGCCAGCGCCAGTCCCGCCGTTGCCAGAGCGACCGCCATCGCCACTGCAATTACTGCCCGCTTCCTCATGTCTTCCCCTTTAAGTATGGTTGGATGATCGCGTGGCCATGTTTCAGCGACATAACCGCCGTGTTACGTTCGTGTTAATTCCGGCTTCCGAGCCGTGCCGGGTCCTGCTCGCGGAAGCGATAGCCGACGCCTCGCACGGTCTCTATTCCGGGCACGGGCAGCCGAGCCGCCGTGAACTTTGCCCGAAGCCGGGCCACGTGCACGTCCACGGTGCGCGGCTCCACGAAGCCGTCTTCGCCCCAGACCAGATCCAGCAGCTCCTCGCGCCCGAAGACGCGGCCCGGTGTGCCCACGAGGGCGGCCAGCAGGTCGAACTCCTTGGGCGTGAGATCCACCCGCTGGCCCTTCATGATGACCTCGAAGCGGTGCCGGTCGATCTCGAGGTCGCCCGCCTTGAGGTGCTGCTTCCGGTCCGCGACATCGCTCCCCTTGCCTCGCCGGACCACCGCGCGGATCCGCGCGACCAGCTCGCGCGGTGAGAAGGGCTTGGTGACGTAGTCGTCGGCGCCCATCTCGAAGCCGAGGACCTTGTCCCCCTCTTCCACGCGGCCGGTGACCATGATCACGGGAATGCCGCGGGTCTCGGGATCCTGCTTGAGCCGCCGACAGACCTCCCACCCGTTGAGCTGCGGCACCATGATGTCGAGCAGGATGACGTCCGGCTTGCTCTCGCGCGCGCGCTTGAGGGCGTCGGCGCCATTCCCGACCAGGGTCACGTCGTAGCCTTCCTTGGCCAGGTTGTAGCGGATGAGCTCGGCCACGTCCTGCTCGTCCTCGACCACGAGGACGCGGCGGCCCGATTTGGGCGATTCCGGTGGAGCGGTCTCCGAGGTGCGCCGCCGTGTCGCCATCGCCGCGTTGGCCTCCCCCATGGCTCGTGTCGTCATGGCGGAAGTGTCGCCGCGGCAGGTTACAGCCCGATGACGGCCCCGTAAATGTTGGGTGAAGTGGGCCGCCGACGGCCTCCCGAACGACCGGGAACCGGGAGCTGCCCTGGCGCTCGGCCACCGCGTGCCCCAGGTGCCGGTAAGATCGCCCGGCGCGCCGTCGCCCCTATCGCGTGAGCGGCTAGACCATTTCGGAGCGCGGCTCCTGCACCCAAGGAGCCTGCTGTCGTCCCTCGAGCATGCCCCAGTGGTAGGTGACGCACTCGTCCGCCGCGAAGCCGCGGGACAGGAGAAAGCCCCGTCGGCTCGATTCGCGCGTGCGCGCTACCGAGGTCTCAAGCCGCATCCAACCCCGCTCGGTCGCCAGTCCCTTGGCGTGCTGGACCATGCGGTCGCCGATGCCGCGGTCTCGCATGCCGCGCTTGACCACCAGCTCCTCGATGGTCCCGAGCCAACCCTGGAGCCTCAGAACGGGCCGGGATGATAGGGCGATCATGGCGACCACTCCGTCTCCCGGATGCTCGGCCACGAGGACGGCGTAACGCGCATCGCCCAGGAGAGCGTCCAGCACACCGCTCAGCGCCTCGCGGCGCACCGGGTATCCGAGCTGCACGAGAAGATCGACCAGGTGGGGGAGATCGCCGGGCGCCGCCGGCCGCACGATCAATGTCGAGACCATGGCGGCACTCTGGGCCGCGCGCGTTTCGTGAGGATGACCCTTGCGTCAAATCTTAGTAACAACGCCAGTGCCCGGCCGGATCGAAGACGCCGATGCAATGGCTCGACTCATATCGGAACTGCCGATTTGACTCTCAGGCCCTGGCCTTTAGCATGTGGGGGCTGGACTTGGAAACTCAGCGCTCGAGAGATCAGAGCCTACTCAAGGAGAGGATTCATGGACAGGCGGACATTTCTCCGGACGAGCGCCGGGGCGTCGGCCGGGATCATGCTGGCCGGCCTCGCTCAGCCGATGCGCTCGATGGTCGCGCCGGCATCTGGCAGTACCGCGTGGCGCACCTTCGAGGTGACCACACGTCTCGAGATTCTCAAGCCCGCGGGCGTGACGCGGGCCTGGGTGCCCATGCCGCTCCTGCCGGACACCGATTACCACAAGAACCTGGACCAGGGCTGGACGGGCAACGCGGCGACCATGCGTGTGTATCGCGACGACAAGTACGGCGCGGGCATCTTCTACGCCGAGTGGCCGGCCACAGAAACGGCGCCCGTGGTCGAGGTGACCACGCGCTTCTCCACCCGCGACCGCGCCGTCGATCTTGCCGCGCCGGGCAATTCCTCCCCCGAGGACAAGGCGGTGCTGAAGAAGTATCTCTCGTCCACGAAGTTCATCGCCACTGACGGCATCGTGCGCAAGACGGCGCGCGAGATCACCAAGAGCGCGAGCACGGACGCGGACAAGGCCAAGGCGCTCTACGAGTGGATCGTGGACAACACCTTCCGTGACCCCAAGACGCGCGGCTGCGGGCTCGGCGACATCAAGGCCATGCTCGAGACGGGAAACCTCGGGGGCAAGTGCGCGGACCTCAATGCCCTCTTCGTGGGGCTGGCGCGCTCCGTGGGCATCCCCGCGCGCGACATCTACGGCGTGCGCGTGGCCGACTCCGCCGAGTACAAGAGCCTCGGGCGGAGCGGCGACATCACCAAGGCGCAGCACTGCCGCGCGGAGTTCTACTCGACGAGCCACGGCTGGGTCCCCGTGGATCCCGCCGACGTCCGCAAGCTCGTGCTCGAGGAGAATGGCGGGATCCCGCTCACCGATCCCAAGGTGCAGAAGGCGAGGGTCAAGCTCTTCGGCGCGCTCGAGATGAACTGGCTCGCCTACAACTACGCCGCCGATCTCAAGCTCCCCCACTCCTCGGGCGAGCCTCTTCCCTTCTTCATGTATCCGCAGGCGGAAACGGCCAACGAGCGGCGCGACAGCCTCGACCCCGATTCCGTGCGCTATCGGCTGACGTCGAAGGAGCTGACCCCGTAAGATCCGGTCGACGTCCGAGCGGGCTATCACTTCCAGCCCGACAACCAGGCCAAGTGGCTCGTCTCAGGTTGGCTTGCCCGTGGGCAAGGTGAAGCGGACCGTCGTCCCCTTCCACAGCTCGCTCTCGATGCCGAGATCGCCGCCATGCGCCAGCACGAGGTGCTTGACGATGGCGAGCCCCAGGCCGGTGCCTCCGAGCTCTCGCGAGCGCGCCTTGTCGACCCGGTAGAAGCGCTCCGTCAGCCTCGGCAGATCGGCCTTCGGCACCCCGACCCCCGTGTCGCGCACCGCGACCTCGACCATTCCCGACGGGAGCCGTTGCGCCTCCACCCACACGTGCCCTCCCGCCGGCGTGTACTTGACGGCATTGTCCACGAGGTTGATGAGGATCTGGGCGAGCCGGTCCCGATCGGCCAGGACCTCGGGCATGTCCGCGGGGAGACTCGCCTTCACCGTCACGCGGCCCGACCCTGCGCGGGGCTGGATGATGGCCAGGGCCGACTCCGTCACCTCGGTGAGGTCGGTCGGCTCGATGCGCAGGGAGATCCGGCCGAGCTCGATGTTGGAGAGGTCGGTCAGGTCGTCCGTGAGCCGGCCCAGCCGCTCGGTGTGGCGGAAGACGATCTCGAGGAACTTCCGCGCATGCTGGGGCTCCTCGAGGGCGCCGTCCAGGAGGGTCTCGAGGTAGCCCTGGATGGCGGTGAGGGGGGTGCGGAGCTCGTGGGAGACGTTGGCCACGAACTCCGTGCGCACCTGCTCGAGACGGCGGAGCTCCGTGATGTCGTGGAGGATGATGACCACCCCGGGCTCGTCGCCCGTGAAGCGGAGGGGGACGGCATGCACCTGCAGGACGCGCTCCGGGGGGTC
>WNGJ01011323.1_pt1 | contig 12993 bp, 10 predicted proteins | sample 5400611 | NCBI WGS metagenome assembly WNGJ01 (sample SAMN13153375, study PRJNA577476) | soil metagenome | isolation source: 40 cm soil or saprolite under Garry oak tree replicate 1 | place: USA:California | collected 2016-06-15
GTCTTCGGGAGGCTCTTTCATACTCTTCTATCCTCTCATCATCCATGCACACCGTCATGCACAATTGTTGCACACTCGATGAGTCCATGCTGGCTCTATACTCACCTTGATCGATCAATCAGTACAAGCAAGGTGGTGCGCACCATCGTTTTCACCGGGAGTAACGATGCAGATCAATTGGCTCTGGCTTGCAGTAGGGCTCGTTCCCTACTCTATTAAACGACAACTCACGAAGGATGAGCAAATACTGGCTGTGAAGGCACTCTTTTGGCGACTTACTGTTCGCTGGAAGAAGGGTTATTGTTCATGGAGTGTCTCTATTCCCTTCATTGAGCACATGCGGCAGTGAGGGATTGAAAGGAGATTGTCAAGCCTCTCGTTGTTAGGTAATTGGTCACTGTTTCCACCGGTGAGATGGTGAACTGCTTTCTCGGGCAAGTGCCTGGAACAGTACATTATAGGGAGCAAGGGTTGCTTCAGTTCAGCACTTCTTATGACGAGCTGAATTATGTGGAGTGTTTTTTTGGCGTTAGACGTCGTGTTTTGAGTGCGTTTGAGCATAAAGGAAAGTGCAGAATAGTACCAACTGCGGTCATAATCCGCCTTATCGAGCCTGAAGCTGTCCTACAAATTCGGGTGCGCTCTTTGCTAGAGCGACGCCTAGCTCCTGTCGTTTCATTCTCATCCACCCAAGAATGTATCAACCCAGGTGAACACATCAAAAAAGGCAATGCCGACCTTGGGTTTGCTAGAAATGATTGCACTGGCTGAGGAGAAAAGAGTAAGAGCCTCTTTTCTCGTCTCAACCTGACGCCACTCATGCTGGATCACATGCAATAATTGTTCAAACTCGTAGGCACTAGCCATCGCTGTGCCCAGTTCCCGCAACGCCCAGGCTCGCTCAGAGCGGTTCTGGATGGTGCCGATGACACGCTCGGCCTCAGTCCACTGCTGCGCCTGCGCCAGAGCCGTGCCCAGTTCCTCCAACGCCTCCGCTTGCTTATAGTAGTCCTGGATGGTGCCGATGACGCGCTCAGCCTCAGTCCACTGCTGCACCTGCGCCAGAGCCGTGCTCAAGGCATTCAACGCCTCCGCTTGCTCAGAGCGGTCCTGGATGGTGCCGATGACGCGCTCGGCCTCAGTCCACTGCTGCACCTGTGCCAGGGCTGTGCCCAGTTCCCGCAACGCCCAGGCTCGCTCAGAGCGGTCCTGGATGGTGCCGATGACGCGCTCGGCCTCAGTCCACTGCTGCACCTGCGCCAGGGCCGTGCCCAAGGCACTCAACGCCCCCGCTTGCTCAGAGCGGTCCTGGATGGTGGTGATGACGCGCTCAGCCTGTTCCCACACCCGCTCAGCCTCAGTCCACTGCTGCACCTGTGCCAGGGCTGTGCCCAAGGCACTCAACGCCTCCGCTTGCTCAGAGCGGTCCTGGATGGTGGTGATGACACGCTCGGCCTCAGTCCACTGCTGCGCCTGCGCGAGGGCCGTGCCCAAGGCACTCAACGCCTCCGCTTGCTCAGAGCGGTCCTGGATCGTTCGTGCGACCTCACCTGCTCTCATGAGGAGCTCAAGCCACTCAGTTTCCTCGGTTGCTTGCTCTCGTAGCTGCTCGGCAATGCGCTGCAAGATACGAACTTTCTTAGCCCGGTCAGTCAACAGTTCAGCCAATCCTAGCGCCTCCTGCTTTCTCCCCAGTAAGACGAGCAGCCGAAAAGCTTCCTCAGGATATCGATCCGCGCGACTCGTCAAGCTACTGCGGAGGAGGGTATACTGCCACAGACGTGGGAGTAAAGCCATACCCTCTTCTATCGTCCATCCTTCCCACATCGTCGCTTGCCGACCCAGGTCCAAATCGCGTGTATAGGAATGCGTGCTTGGATCATCGCGTATTTTCGCTTGCCCATACTGCACTGTATCTAGGGCTTCAAAGAGCCGCTGCTTCTGAGGCTGCTGCCACTCATGTGAAAGATACAGGTGGGTGATGTAGTGCTTCCTCGCATACTCCCGGCGTCCCCGTTCTACCGGATCATGCCTGGTATCTTCCCAGATGAGCGAGAGATCCCCTCGCTCGCACCATCGGGCAACTGTATTGTGCCAACCCTCTTCCTCATCTGTGGCAAAGATATACTCTTTGTGCGGCCTCTGCTCATCCTGCCGCAAGTAGTCGTAGAGTTTCAAGTGAAACAAGCTGTAGCGCTTTCTGCCATCGTCGGCAACGAGTCCACCGAGACGTGCTATGCCTTCTCGCAGGCGCTCGTCATCGAGGTCCAGGATCGCTCTGAGCTGACGCCCCGTCAATGGTTCACGCGCGACAAGTAACACCCCTAAAAGTGGCTTGAGCACTTCACGCCACGCAACTGCATGCCGCTTCAGCCGGGTCGTTGTGAGCGTGAAGATGTTCTCGGGGTCGTCAGCGATGCGCTCGATAAGCTCTTCAGGTCTCGTCGCTCCAGCTTGTGCAAGTTCTTTCGCGATCAGATCCAGGTAGAGCGCATTCTCCCCCATCACCTTGTAGAACCGATCGGCCAACCCTGGCTCTAAGGGTGCGCTGCGATGCTGCAAGATGAGGTCAAAGTCGTGTCGAGTAAGTCCTGCTAGGTGATAGGGATGATGCGGCTTGCGTAACTCCAATGGTTGTAAGGTTTCGTTCGGGCGGGTTCCCAACACAAACACGATCCCCTGTGGTGGGTTGTCAGGTAAGAAACTCAAATCCCGCTCTCCATCAGCATCTTCCTTCAGTTGGTCAAGGCCGTCGATGAAGATCACCTCTTGTGCGCCTTTTGCGGCGATCGCGTCGAGCACTTTGGGGAAAAAATCTCGTAAGGCTGGGCGGCTCTCACTGGCGACATAATAGTCGCTCAGCTCGTGTTTGAGGATGAGTTGAGCCATCAGGTCGCGCAAGAGGCTCACCTGGTGGTCGGGGCCAGGATTGAATGGAATAAAATGATGAACGACCACATTCGGACAGGAGTCTTGCACGAGTCGAGCTATGATACTACTTTTCCCTTGTCCCGCCTGGCCGATGATCGTGAGGTAGCCTCCTGTTGACAGCAGCGTATTGATATGCTGGCGAATCGTTGCAAGTTCCTGCTCACGTCCGACGAAGCTCTCCAGGCGGCTCTGGATAAACCCGCTATGGTCAATGATCAGCGCCTTGAGGTGTTCCTTTCTCTCCCGCTTCCTGATATCTTCAGTATCCTCGGTTTCCACCTTCAGCAGGGGCAGGAACGCTGCTTTGTCTGGGTAGCACACAAGTTCAAAACTATCCTGCTGCACCCCGCTCAAGACCGGTTGTTGCTCCAGGGAAAGTTGTTTCGCAACATAGTCAAATAAGCCGTTCACCGTTAAGCATCCATCACGCCTAAGTGCCTCAACGGCTTCTCCAGAAAGCGCTTTAAGGAGATAGTACGTGAAGCGTCCATGACCGAGTGCAGGGTCTTCAACTGCTTTCTGAATGGGGAGACAACTGGACAGAGCCACCCGACCAGAGCTCGTGCTATCCAACATGTGCCTGATGTACCCTTGAATAGGATCAGTTACGTCACGGTACTGCCGTCCGTAAAAATCACCACTATAGCAACTATCGAAGATGAATAGTCGCTTGCGCGAGCCTTCACCTTCGAAATAGTCCTTGCGCAGTCGTTCCATACCAAGAGCATGTTGTTTACGGAACGCTAGAGACCGCTGAATCTTCTGGCGATCGAAATCATAGGTTGTCAGGAAGACTTCGCTTCTTCGCTCTACTCCCTGTTCTTCCACCTCGCGCTGGTTGATGACCAGTGGCAGACTATGGCCTGCAAAATAGAAGACGACCAAGTCATTCTCACCCGCTGTGTCGAGGAGAATAGTGGCAAGGGCAGTATTCACTGCATTCAGGGTTGCCGCCTCGCCCAGCAAGAGACAGCGATTTCCTGCTTCAAAGCCTAGTTGACTCAGCAGTGCATCCATCGCGCGAGCATCGCTCTCGGCGTAGCGGAGAGTACTCAACCCAGCTGTCGGGTGGTATTGATTGATGCCAATGCACACGGAATAACGTATCTCCGTGCGTGTCGATTTCGGCATGGATACGACCCTGCCTTCCATCAGAGAATGAACAGTACGGCCTTGATGAGAGAACAGACGCTGGAATTGAACAGTTTGATTACCTGCTGACAGGTCGAGTTCTCTTAGAGATTTTCCCTGTAACCTGGAGTGTGGAAGAAGAGGTCACTCTCTCAGCTACTCCAGCATGCTTCGCCTCAAAAAGAGCAAGCAAGGTTTGCACGGTGGCTTTTTCAGGGTTTTCGATATGAATACTGTCCCCATCCAGAGTCATCTCAATCTTGCTCACGTGTTGTTGCTTGCCCAAGACACCAAGCGCAGCAGTTCCTGCTTGAAGCAATGCAATCAGGAGATCCTTCTGTGCAAGCGCTTGGTGAATGATCAGTCCAAGGAGGACAATAACACCAGCACTGCGTCTTTCGTCGCTCACCATCTGAGAGGTATAGCCCTGTATGGAAGAGGTTTCGTTCAATACCTGTGTGGTTACCTCTTCGACAGCACTGAGCGTTTCGAAATCGTCATCTTCGTTCTCAAGAGGAAGAAGGACAATTTCTGCCAGTACAGCATGATGAGAAGTATTCGCCATTGATATATCAGACATCGTTGGTCTCCATTCCCGCTAATTCTTGCTCAGATTCTTTTGCTAATGGCCTCTCGGAACGATAAACAACGACTGGAGTGAGGCACCATCAGTATAGCCGAAATACAATTGGATGTATAGATGTGTATGAGTAATTTGAAGCATAAACATCTATTGAGAGGGGATTCAAACAATGGTAAACACTCATAACTACATGAGGAAGATATGACCCTGACAGCAGACTTGACAGCTAAGCCGGTGATAGTCAGCACATCTCCGTGAATGTCAGCGATACAACATGATATTTGAAAGGAAGTATCCAGGCTCGCAGAGGCGGCTCCTACTACTCTCTCGAATCCCAAGATGGGAAACACCCGTTCCCATTCAGCAGTCACAAGTTATCATTTTTTCATTATGAAACAAATGAGCAGGAGGAAAAAAGAGAAAGGGCCCAGAATGATGTATTCTCGGCCCCTTGTGTTGCTTTCGTCCATCATTGAGAAGCTTAAATATTTTGCTCCTTCTTTGTCCTCACTGCGCTTTTTCATTTCGGCTATCAATGTACCTATCAGTGCAGGAACAAAGTGGCTCATAACAGCCTTACGACTGACCACTTTCGACACTGCACGAACTCCTAGCAGGAATATTTCCATCTTTTACACAGGAGCTTATTTGAGCACTTTACATCAGATCTTCACTAATATTCCTGAGGGAGAGAATATTTTTTGCAGTGTAGATATAATCCTAACTGGTGCCATCGTACAGGAAAGCGGTGTCGCGAAACCACAACACCGCTCTACTGCCTGCGGCGGTCTTCAGGCGTTTATGGCTGACCTATGCCCCTTCGCTCTTGGGACCCCGGTTGTTCAATACGGGATGACTCATGTTTTTTTCCGTTACTACCGATCGTTCCAGCGTATTGTTCAACATAATCTCACAAACACTACTTCTGGATCTTCGCACACTAGGCGAAATGCATTCGTTCATCGCGAGGAAGGGCTCTGCATGTGAAGGCGTAGATCCAAATTGATGCCACAAGCGCACTAACCTGCCGACAAAGGCGTCTTGCCGCTTTCTGACCCATTTTTGATGGAGCAGATGGCGCACTACCAAGATCAACAAAGGCCCGACGAGAGCAACTATACCTCCCAGAGCAAGGAAGAACCAAAGGGCAAGCAGCCCAATGAAGATGGAGAGGATGATCGTTCCCCACCCCTCGACGGCTTCATCATGCATCATTGCAACCACGTGTCTCTCTTGTTCCTTCGATCTGCCAGAACAATGAGTGTTGCTTTCGATGGTGTGTATCATGTCTCCACCTTCTTCCAGTTTCCCTTTCATGCACCTGTTTGATGCAGGTGCATACACATTCATTGCACTTACCAAGTTTGAATGATCAGTGTAATGTTCATCGTGATGTAGATAGCGTAATGCATGGAGCGTTCAGTAAACGTTGAGAGGAGCGTTTGGTCAAGAGTAATTGTCAGGAGAAACTGCAAATCGCTTGTGCATCTGGTAACGGTGAGGATGAAACAGACGAAAGAGTATGAGCGGATGGAATCGTGAGAAGACTGTCCTTCAGAAATGTGTCATGAGGAAGGAGTGATACATGAATATGGCACACTATCTCAGCGTGCCAAAGCGTTTCACAAGTGGTCGAGCCTAGTTCAGAAGGTACCTCGATAGCAGTCTAGCGTGATGTATCATTCCAAGCAGGGATAACCTGAGCCAAGCCATTACGTTGCAAGTGGTACAGTCAATTCCAATTGAATACCATAGGGATCGTAGAAAGGAAGGATCGTAATCCCTAAGCCTGCAAGACCTTTCACTTTTCCATGTTCTACACTTTTCTCATTGAACAAGACCAATGCCTTGTCAAGTTCAGCTCGATTCGCAACGCTAAAGCTCAGGTGATCCAGCCCGAACCGGTTAGGGCTAAAACGATCATGACGATCAGCCGAATATGATGGACACAAGTTGTTGTAATCTCGATTGACATACTTTCTCCTTCTTCAATCTGCATCCGGTCCCCCCTCAGTGCCGGGTAGCCATCTCAGGAGAAACGTGATGAGCGCAAGCCACTCATGAAAATAGAGTGCCTCCCCAGTGCTCACGTGTTGTACTTTCCCGAGCCACTCAACTCGATCGTTACCTCGTTCTTCTTGCCAGAGTCTCACCGTAAACAGTTCCGAGTGATGCTGTCGCGTTTGATCCATTGGGTTCATCTCCCTAATTGCATTACTTCTGTTCAGTAGCACCAGTATCTCTCACGCACCTTGTTACCTGGGCAGAAGGGCATGAAGCTATCATTGAAATACATCAACTGCCTCTCGTAGGCCACGTTCAGTGAGGTATGCTTCTTTTCTTCATCTCCGTGGTGTTAGTGTAACCCATGCAGCGTGTGGTAAACGTTTGGTGGTTATTTGGTACAACGCAGGTTTGTGTTGCAAAATTTGAGGGAAACATCGGGAACGTAGGATCTCACTTTCCTGTTCAGCTTAGACTGCCACTTCGTTGCCATGGATCTGCTCTTTCCTGAGCATATTCATCGTTGCTGATATGGGAGACCATTGCAGAATGGAGCGATTTGCCTGCTCGGTCAGAACTAACCTCCCAAGAAGCGGATCATCCTGTTTTACTGTTGAAGACTTCTCCAAGCGCTGTTCGGCTTGCCCTGCTCTGGAATGATCTCTCTCATAGTCACGATGCGTATGAGTGCTGTTGTCGGCACCATACCTGGTCAGTAAAGTGCACAAAGGAAGTGTTTCATTAGTGGATATGTATCGGACGAGCTAAGACCACACCAACTATCAATCCCAGAATGAAAATGATCAGCAAAAGGATCACGATGGTTTCTATGCTCAAGATTCACCTCCTCTCGAATTGATCAATACGGTCTAGCAGGAGCTCAATGATGCTACGCCGTAAAACGTTAATTTCTTGCACGTCTTGAAACTCTCGTGGAAAGAGGTGCAAAATCTCTTTCGGTTTAAGGGCACAGTGAAAGAGCAAATAGGCCAGATGCTGTTCGCGTGTGTTGGGTAGCATGTTTCTGAGCATTTCCCACAACTCGTCGCTCGCAAGGTCGACTGCTGCTAATTCTTCTGAGTTCCTTCGTTCCCGCAAGGGAATCTCTGGTAGTGGCGTCGAGGCTCGTCGCTTATCGAGCAGAGTGCTATTCAGGCACGCCTGCAAGTACCGAAGCGCAATAGAAAGCTGATCGATTTCTACGTGTCGTTCGACAGTTGCCTCGTAGAAACGTGCAAAGACCTCAGCTATATACTCCTCTTCGCTTTCCGGCTGATACCAAACCCCTCTTATAGGATAGTGGACCAACCACTCGCGTACTACCATACTGAGACAGTGTTTCACCATTTCCCAGGCATCTTGATTGCCTTGTAAGGTAGCTCGGCGAAGCAGTTCCACGAAATACGTATCATGCTGAAATTCCCCATTACGGTAGCGTTTGATTTCGCTTAAACAATGTTCTGTGAGTACAGTCAAGCTCATTGCACTCGCTGTGAACTCGGTTGAGCCAGGCAGCTTGCCCAAATATGGATCAGACTTGATTACGACTCGGTCATGACCGTTGACCGGAATTGCTTCACTTTCCCAAGAGCGTAACCCGTCCGAGGAGCCTGCCCGATCTTTATCGCGTGGATCAATGGGATGGCACATGCTGTTCATCTTCCTTTCAAAATTACCGATCTCTCGGCGAAATGGCTTCGTGAACACTCCAATCTCTGGCACCCCCCAATGTGCCCTTCTTAACTATGAAGAGGATACTTGAGCGATCGCTTGTCCATGTTCTTTCCTCGGTTTCGCCTCATAATTTTTGTAACAATTGTTCACTACTCGCCTTAAGTTGTTTCATATGCATGCCGGGCCTGATCAATGATTTGCCGAACGTTACAGCGATACGTCGTATCATGCTGAAGGATTGTTGACGATATGGTTTGACCATCTACCGCTACTCAGCCTCTCGTAGCAGGTCCTGACGGGGTGTCTCGGCCAACTCCTCATAGAGAGAATAGCTCTGCATCATGTCCTGTCTCCTTTTCATACACTGCATGGTGAAGGTGCATACGTTTTTACTGCAACCACGATCTTTGCATAATGAGCATAAAGTTCATCGTGTTGCCGATAGTGTAAAGCGTGAGGCGTTTGGTAAACGTTGAGTGGAGCGTTTGGCCAAGAGTAATTGTCAGGAGAAATTACAAAATGCGTATGCATCTGGAAACGATGAGGATCTATGAGAAAATAGAGCATGAACCAATGCGATCATGAGAAACCTGTTCTTCTGAAATATGTCATGAGGAATGAGTGATACATACATTTGGCACGCGCTTTGATGTGCTAGGCACAGAAGGGCAGGAGCATGCGTTCCTCCTCCAGCACATTGAAGACGGGCCGCAAGAGCACACCCGTGCCCTCCATGGCAACATGCATCAGTCCATGGACATTCAGCCAGTCGATCAATGCCAACAGATCTCTCGCCATGGTCCCGAAGGTGCGGGCGAATCGTTGGATTGTACCATCCTGCTCGCTCATCAGCACACAGACCACAATCGTCTTTTTGTGCATGTCTTGGCAGAAGTAGCGCAGATAGAATACTTGCATACTGTTTGTTCCTTAGACGAGGCTAGTTCCCTCGTGATGGAGATCGGCTAATGATGCCTACACCTGTTGAAAGCCAGGCACCCGTTCCGCCCCTGAGAGGCAAATAATCCATACAAGAAAAGACCTTTGCAAGGAAGGTCTTTTCTTGACAGACCATCACGAATCTGACCACTTCGGTATTTAGAGATAGCCCATCTCCTGGGCCAATGCGATGGACTGTTGTAGGGAGGAGCGAGCAATTTCCGGTTTGCCGGAGTCCCAGGCCTGTAGCGCTGATTTTGTGACTGTGGTTGTGAGAGTTCATCCTGACCCAACATGATGTCGATGAGTGGCCACAGCGCCGCCCATTGAAATGGGTAGACCATCTCCGAGGATTGCCAGAGTTCCAGAGCAGCCTTTCCATTCTGTTCGGCTTCCGCATTCTTTCCTTCACGCCAGGCCACCCACGCTAGGTTGGCTGTAGCCATAGCGATATAAGGGGATAGCTTCATTGCTGTTGCGACAGTCAGCGCACGCGAGGCATAGTCTCGGGTTTCTTTCACCCATCCGCGTTTCCGGTAGAGCGTGGCTAAGTATGTGAAGCAGAGGTTCTGCTTTGCCACATTCCCAGTTCGTTCTTCCACGGCCAGTACGAGGTGCATATGTTCCTCTGCCGCATCCAGGTCGCCGTGCCACAGGTATGCAAATGCCAGCTCAAATTGCACCCAGGCTATTTGTAAGTCGTCGCCTGTTTCCTGGATGGAGCTCAGTGCAGATCGACCATAGCTGAGGGATTCTTCTGAGATCACATAACGGTCTCGCCTGTAGCATAAGCTCATCGTGCACTGAAATAAATCAGCGTGTTGAACCGGAGTCCCATACTGTTCGACAATTGGCCGGGTCTTCTCCACAAGTTCAGTCAACTCATCGACGTGGTCAAGCATATAATGGATATCCATGCGACGAATCTGTATCCGTATCCACTCTTGCCACCACTCGGGCGTTGACTGAACCGAGTCCGGCCCGAGGATGACTTCAGCCGTACTGTAGGCTTGCAGAGCCTCTTCGTATCGATGTTGTTCAATGAAGATGGCTCCAAATTCACGATGGAGGCTAGCCAGCCATATGCGATCATGTCTTGGTATATGGGAGAGAGCTCTCCCATATACGAGTTTCGCTTCCTCATACTGTCCAGTCAAAAAGAGGACATCTCCCAGCCGCTGGTAGAGTTGGGCAATCTTCTCCGGCTGGGCTTCACTCGCCGGTGCCGCTTCCAAGAGTGCCAGGGCGCGCTGGTAGGCGGCAATGGCCTCTGCATTGGCGTAGACTCGCCGTGCTACCTCCGCTGCACGCTGATAGGAAGTGACTGCATGGTCGACGATACCTGCCTGTTCAAAATGCGACGCCATCTGGCCACTGACCTCATCCAGGTTGTGCGCATATACCCTTTCCAGAGCCTCTGCGACGCGCCGATGCAAGAGTCGGCGATGTGCTGTACTCAAAGTGGCGTAGGCCACTTCGCGCAGTTTGTCGTGGCTGAAATCGTAAGCGTCAATCCCCTGTTCGCGGATGATCCGCCGTTGCCATAACTCATCCAACCCCTGGACCAGCGAATCTTCGTCCAAACGGCTTGCTTGCGCAAGCACTTGAAAGGTAAATGCGCGCCCGATGACGGCAGCTTGATTCGCCAACTCGTGGCCAAGGGAGGAAAGGAGCTCCAACCGCGCCGCAATGACTGCCTGGATCGTCGTGGCTACGGCGCCTGGATCACTGCGCGAGCGGCGTTCTATTGCTTTGAATTTTCCTCCACTCATTCGTAGCGTTTCCACAATGAAGAGGGGGTTACCTTCAGTTTCCCGGTAGAAGTCAGCAGTCTCCTGCTGGTCAAGGTCTTGACCAACAATATGTTCTGCCAATCTAGCAGTTTCAACGGCACTGAGCGGGCCTAGAAGGATCTCAGCCACTTGTTCTCTGCTCCGCAGCGTCTTGAGCAACGACTCCAGTGGGTGAGAGCTCTCTACTTCTTCTGGGCGCATAGTACCGATAACGAGTACATGAGCACTCGGATCGAAGCGCAGCAAATAGTGCAGCCATTCGAGGGACTCACGGTCACACCACTGCAGATCTTCAAGCAGAAGCAAGAGGGGCTGGCGGACGCTCAAGATGGCTCGTGCGAGCGCTTCAAACAAACGCTGGCGCTGCCAGTTTTCCAACATGGGACCGGGATCAGGGAGATCTGGCCGTTCCCCCTTCACCTCTGGTACGAAGCGTGCGACTTCTGTGAGCCAAGTATCGGCAAGTGCTGCCAGACCTGGTTTGAATACATCAGTACACAGCCAGGTCGCGACGGGAGCGTATGCCAATGCACCCTCTGCAGGATAGCAATAAACGCTGGCTGTGGCCACTCCCTGTCGATCAACCCATGCCACGAGTTCCTCCGCCAGCCGTGTTTTCCCTATACCTGCTTCACCGGAGAGCACCACCATATCTAGATGTCCGTCAAGAGTATACTGCCAGGCGTCCTGAAGTTGCGACCACTCGAGCGTTCTACCCACCAGTGGTGCAATGCCAACGAGCTTGGTTGTGGAGGCTGCTAATGGAACCGAAGGTGCAGCCTTCTGCATAAGCCGATGATACGCTTCCTGAGTCGCGTCACCTGGCTCCATTGCCAGTTCGCGTTCAAGGACGGTGACACAGGTTTGGTAGGTACGCAGAGCAGCCGCCCGATCACCACTTCCAGCATAGAGGCGCATCAGGCTGCGATAAGTAGCTTCGTGTAAAGGGTCCACTCTTAACAACTGTTGAGCAACTCGAATGGCTTCCTGGAATTGACGTTCTCTTTCCAGCTGCACAATCAGACGTTCCAAGGCTTCGAGAAATTGTTGGCGCAAGCGTTCGCGCTCAGAGAGCAGACACTCTTCGTAAACCCCCAGCAAAAGATCGCCGCGATAGAGCTTCACAGCTTCCTCAAGCGCTACTCGCATCGAGATCAAGTTCCCGTCTTGTTCAGCCTGGTCTGCCTCGGCAATGGCACGTTCGAAGTCAGCTACATCAAGCGTCCATGGCACATCGGGGTTCCAATGGAGTGTTTGCTTGTTGGCGTGAAGGTAGGAATTCGCATTGGGAAGGGTACGGCGCAAGCGATACACCAGGTGACGCAAATTGGTGTGGGCCTGTTCTTCGGTCGAGTCGGGCCAGAAAAGAAAGGCGAGGTGTGTGCGAGATCGTGGGGCGTCTCGATGGAGGATCAGATAGGCCAACATCGACTGGAGACGCGGCCAATCGACCGTTGTCACAGGCTCACTATCTAAAACGAGCAAGAAGTCGCCTAGCAAATGAATATGCAGAGTTGACGTCATAGGAATGCTCCTGAGTGACTTCCTCATTACCAGGATAACCGACCCTTGTCGCCGCCAAGCCCGTACCTTTGCATCGGCTTTTTCGGCTTAGCGCAACGCCGTTTACACGATTTTATCCCCTCATCTCATGTGAATATTCGACAGGTTCATACCGCAGTTTATCAGCTCTGTTGCATGCGTTTGTCGATGTTTTTTACAGTATATAAGCAATTCCCACCACTCTGCAATAATGACCCCATCGGTAAATGTAGCAGCTTGATGAGCCATTAGTACCGAGAAGAGAACCTTCTCGGCCCCTATCTCTCCCCCATCGAGCATACATAGGAAAGTCACTGGTACAAAAAAACCGACGTAGCACCTGGTTCCAGGAACCAATTTTCGTCACAGTTCGCCGTCTGCTACGTATACATCAAC
>WNGJ01005816.1_pt1 | contig 12991 bp, 11 predicted proteins | sample 5400611 | NCBI WGS metagenome assembly WNGJ01 (sample SAMN13153375, study PRJNA577476) | soil metagenome | isolation source: 40 cm soil or saprolite under Garry oak tree replicate 1 | place: USA:California | collected 2016-06-15
TGTCCCTCAGCATGGCGTTGGGCAATCAGCCCATAGATCATAGTATCGACTTTGCGCCTTGCGCCCATACGCCTTCCATAGGCGGTAAAGGGTGCATCGAAACGGATATGCAGCATCCGGGCCAGCGTCCTTCTACGGTTCTCCATCATAGTCGTAAACTGCTGACCCAGTTCATGAACCTGACTGGCAAGTTCGAGATTGAAAAGGCTTTTAGCCACGATATGCAGGGTTAATTCCTGCATCTCTCGCGCCATATTTTTTTCTTCGCCTGCATGCCATCCCTTCAGCATCTCAAGAGTATACTGCGCCATCGTATTTGCATAGCCCTCCACACGTTTGCGATGGAAGGCCGGTTGGACGAAGCGACGTTGCTGGCGGTGTGCCTCTCCTTCCAGCGTAAGCAGTCCTTGGCCGACTGTTTCGGTCATGTCACCATTGCTCTGAATCGAGGTGAAATTGCGTGGATGCTCCGTCAGAATGTAGCGTATATGCTCCGGTCGAAATACCATCACTACGGGCGTTTTGCCTATGTGAATGGTCACCATATTGCCGTAAGTGCGTCGCATGCGCTGCATATAGTCTATTTGATCACGTTGGAATTGGAGCATATTGCCAACGATGGGCAGTGCTTTGGGCCCAGGTGGAAGAGTGGAAAAGTTTGTCATGGTTTTGTTTGTCCTGTTGTATTTTGCGCTATCTAACTGTTCAGTCTAATCCAAAGTAATAGCAGAACCATCAGAGGTTGGAAGATGCCAGATATCTTCTGGTATCGAACCATAGGCCAATATATATGCACGACGGAACTGCTCTACAGTATATATATGATTGTATAACGAAACCGGAGCTTCTATACACGATGGATTTGGGTCTGGCTCTCTACATGATGGACTTGGGTCTGGCTCCTTGCAAGATGGGCCAGGCTCTATACAATCTGGCTCTTTGCTTTCTGGAACTGCCTTTAGATTTGGCATATGGTGGATCATCTTCCCGAAGATCGTTATACAGAATTGCTCATAGCAAAGCGTGTTCAGAATATGAGCATGCCAAATTTTATCGACTTCCGCGCTAAACATCCCTAGACCACTATGTCCATGAGCAATTAGTCCCATAAACTTCTGATACTCTGGAAGAAGCTTCTCAAACTCTTCTTTTGGCATCGCATATTCTTTTTCCGCTCCAAGCTGAATTTCCTGCCAATGTTCCCAGTTTTGAATAGCTGCAAGAATTTGATTCGTCATGAGTGCTGTCTGCATCTTTTCTCCTTGTTCGTTCTTGCGCATGTGCATAACTTCTAATGAACAAGCTCACTTCGAGCCAAAGAAGCGACTTGATCCCAGGAAGGAAGGGCTAGCACTTTTAAATTGCTAGTATGCTCTGACACAGAGTCTATGCCAAAGGCAACGAGAATGAGCCGTTTCTGAAGGTTATCAGCTATATGGGGATACTTCCCCGCAATTTTCTGAAACGCTTGGATTAAGCTAGTGAATCGATCATCGATCAAGATAATGGATTCGTGTGTTTCTTGATGATACATGGTGATCAGCTTGTGCATAGTACTCTCGCAGAAGACGGTGCTGTGAGGATAAGGGAACTGTTTGATGGATAGCCATTGTCTCGTGGCTTCGTGATTGGCTCGAATGGTGTAATAGCGGATAGTACCCAGCTTAGATAGGAAGGTGACTCCTGCAACAGCATCGGGTATCTCCTCGAGAGCAAGGATAACTTGGGGAGATACCCGACAGCTAGCGCGTGACGCTTGAAAGCGTTCTTCGTTTTCACTGCGATAGGTGATAACTTCGGGTAGTTTCAAGAAGCTACGATAGTCTGGCAATGCCTCCAAGATATGAGGTGAGATGTTAAGCCCTAAATCCTGGTTATGATGTTCGATATACGCCTTGTAAGCGTTGCAACCTCCGGCAATGGTATCGTCTATATCAATGGCAAAAAGCATCACATCTGTCCCTTATCTGTCTATTACTCTTGTGTTAATGAGAGCAACCTTATTCTATCACTTTCTCTATGTCCATGCTGTAGTGACCTGTTGAACTTCATCTTATACATGGGTATAACGTGGCAATCTTGCATTTGCATTAGCCCTCGACGCTTTCACTACTCAGATGTTAGAATGCAAGAGAACAAAAGTGAGGTACAATGTATCTCACCTCAAAAATCATGTGCAATCTTTTGCACCTATTGTTGGGGAAAACAACCTATGTATTTTGATAGAACGTTACAAGAGTATCTTGATGACCTGGCCGCAGCTAAATCGACGCCGGGCGGTGGGTCGGCTTCTGCCATTAGTGGAGCAATGGGAGCGGCCCTTGCCAGTATGGTTGCTCGTTTTACGCTTGGTAAAGCCGAGTATGCTGACGTGCAGGCAGAGATCGAGGAGATCGTACAGCAGACCGAAACGTTACGGAGCCGCTTTCAGGAGCTTATACAGGCGGATATTGATGCCTATGGGCGGCTCTCTGCCGCTTATAAGTTGCCACGTACCACCGAAGAAGAGCGCGAGGATCGCAGTAAAGCTATTCAGGCACAACTGGTGGAGGCAGCCCTTGTTCCCTTAGAGATGGCCGAAGTAGCTGCTCAACTGATGCAGTATTGTCGTCGCATTGCTGAAATTGGCAACGTGAACGTCCTGAGTGATGTTGCTACCGGGGGTATGCTGGCTTCAAGTGCGGGCGCGGGAGCGGCCTGGATTGTACGCACCAATTTGCGCTCCATGAAGGACCTGGAACTGGTCAATGTGTTAAGTGATCGTCTTCATCGTGCGCTTGATGAGATTACCCTGTGTAGCCAGCAAATCACCGGCATAGTAGGGAGTAGAGCGTGACCGCACATATTATCGATGGCCGCGCTATGGGTGCGGAGATCAAGGCAGAATTACGTGGAGAGGTTCAACGATATCGTGAAGTACAAGGATGTACTCCTGGTCTGGTGATTGTGCTGGTTGGTGGAGATGCTGCTTCGAGTGTCTATAGCAAGGCCATTCTCCGGGTTGCCGGTGAGGTTGGAGTCGAGGCTCGCCTGGAACAGTTATCTGCCCTTACCTCGTCTGACGAGCTTCGCTCGGTACTGATGTATCTGAATAATGATGATGCCGTACAGGGTATTATTGTGCAAATGCCTCTGCCAGCCCATCTTCCCCAAAAAATGGTGGCAGATACGGTCGTGTCGAGCAAAGATATTGATGGCATCAGTCCGCGCAGCGCTGGTAATCTTTTTTTAGGTCTGCCCAGCTTTTTACCCTCGACCGCCGCTGCCGTCATGGAGATTCTTGAACGGACACAAACGCCGCTGGCTGGAAAACGGGTTGTCATTCTGGGACGTAGTAATGTTGTAGGGAAGCCACTTTCGCTCATGCTCTTGCAAAAGAATGCAACCGTAACCATTTGTCACTCGCGAACTGCTAACCTGGTCAATTTCACACGAAAGGCAGATGTACTCATCGCAGCAGTTGGCCGTCCTCGCATGATTACTGCTGATATGGTGCGGCCAGGAGCAGTTGTGATCGATGTGGGCATTAATGCCTTGCCGGAAGGTGGAATCGTCGGCGATGTCGATTTTGCCTCAGTACGCGAAGTCGCCAGCGCGTTGACACCTACACCGGGAGGAGTAGGTCCGCTCACCAATGTGCTGTTGTTGAAGCAATGTGTGCAGGCGGCATGGAAATGCAGTAGAGGTGCATATTTACCCCTATTCAGCGAAGCAATAATGGACTCTGAGTACTAACGATGATACCAAAGACCACTGCTAGTGCAAGGAGAAGGAGACCGAGAAGCAGGAAAACTACATTATGCTTTACCCGCACGTCGTCGTCGCTGAGCAGCCGCCTTCTGGCGACGCTCACGCCGACGTTGGATGTTTGTTGCCCGTTGTTCGGGAGTTAACATTTCAGTATTTGACTCGCTTGCTGGTGTGTTGGTGCTATTCCGAGAGGTTTGAGGGGAAGAGATGCCACGACTGCGCATATTCATAAATGCCTGACGGAGGACGAAACCGGCCAGGATGGCTGAACCGAGTAACGCAATAAGATACACGGCACCAAGGAAATTTTTTAATCCGCTCGGAAAAGCACTGTTTCTGAGGTTGAGACTAGCCATAAAAATGAATGAAAAGAGTAGGAACTCAATACCCGTTAACAGGTTGATCTGTTTATACCAGACAAGGTGTTGACCTCGTAACCGGGCTTCGCGTTGACGTCGTAGCCCGGTGAAGACATTATATACTCCCAGCAGGATAAACACTACAATAAAACCTGCTAAGATGAGTGGATTATTCATCGATAGTTACATCTCCTGCAATGCTGTGTGATAGTGCCTCTCATGGTTTGGCTTGAATCACCACGGTTTCAGGCCATGCTACGTTGTTAGCGACTACATTGAAAGAATAGACCTGTCCATTGTGAACCTGAATGCATTGTAATGTCAATACCTGTGTATCACCTTGCTGACCGGTAGGAGCTAATTGACCTTGCATGGCAGGCTTCCCATCACGCATAAACTGAATATGCTCGTTCGAGGTGATAGACCAGCGAACCTGCGCGGTGCTAATATTGACCAATAAAAGCTGGCTGCCCGCCTGACAGGCTTCACCAGATGTATCCAATACACCCGCTAATGGATTTGGGCTAATGACTATCTCAGTTGAGGTATCGCGCACCTGTAACTCTACAGGGAGTGTCAGTCGTTCTGTCTGGTTGATGGTAAATACGATGCTGCCGGTATATGGTGTAGAGCTACTTTGCAAGCCTGCAACATCCACGCCTACGTCAACGGCAGCTTTGCCGCGAGCACTGATATTGCCGCTGCTGGTCAAGGGATCGAGAGTTAGCCAGCTTAGATTGTTGTCAACCATGGTCATCGCTGTCCATGCTAGAGACTTTGTCGCATTTCTGTTTGTCAAGGTAATAACCTGTTTCGGTGGGTTACCCTGCCCAAGAATAGCCTCAAAGGTCAGTTTGGAGGATACCGAGAGAGCAACATTCGTGCTCGCTGTATTGCCAGAGGCTTTCAAGGTGACTTGAATGTTGAGGTATGCGTTCTGCCCACTTTTATTATCCTGGGCCGAAACCACATGTGTGCCTGCTGACCATGTAGAGGTGGGCATAGTGACATTAAATGAACCCTGATCAGAAGCGGAGATAGCAAGTTGTCGGCCACTGGTATCACTGATAGTTGTGTTGCCATCAAGTAAGAAAATAATGGACGCACCAGCATTGAAGTTATCACCGTGTACGCGTAGAGCCTGACCCTGCACGATAGAAGCGAGTGGCGTTCCCTGTAAGCGCAAACTGGGTTGGAGAGGAGCGATAGCCGTATCAACATGTGAAGCACTATCTGTGCTCGGAAGGTAGCTGTAGGCAATAAATCCGGCCAATCCAAGGATGAGGCCGATGAGCAGGAAAAGCGTAATCCAGAAGCTGAGCGTGGCGTTCTGTTGCTTTTGTTGCAAGCGCTGGGGTAGGACTATAGCACGTATACGCACCAAGCTCTGCTGCATAGCCATGAGCGGTTCAGGTACCAGAGATTGGCCGCGTGAGACAGCGATAGCTGGCCCTGCCTCTCTGCGCTGACGATTGCGCCAGCTAGTACGCCAGTGTTCGGCGGCCTGGCTGGTAACCATGAACCCTTCATCGACATCATTAAAGGTTTCGTGGCTGGCGTTCAATAGTGAACGGCCTTTAACGATTTCGACTGGTGGCATTGGTTGAGGCTCTCTCTGGAACAGTTGCGGTGGTTGTACTTGTGGTGGCCCTCCCTGTGGCAGTTGCGGTGGTGGCCCTGCCGGAACTGGATGTTGAGCGGGTGGAATATAGGGTGGCTGTCCGGGCCACGATGGTCTATAGCTGAACTGAAATGGTTGAGCTAATTGTTCACCTACCTCGACCGGTTGCATTTGTCGTTCTCTTTCTCTCATTGGCATTAAGTTTGGTTGAAATTTTTGTGCTTGTGGTTCATGCAGTACAGACATCTGGTCTGGAGCAGGTAAGGTTGGTGTACCTGGGGATATCACCGGGACTATCGCTAAGAGATGTGTAGGAGTAGATAGTTCTGGCTGCAAGTCATCCCTGTTGATTGGTTCAAATGAGCCAAGCTTGCCTGATGGTGCAGTTTGCTTGCAAGAGGTAATCTCCATCGGGCGTACAATACCTGCTGGTGTTGATGATTGCTGCTTTGATTGCTCCTGAAAATCGGCAGGCGGAGCAGCTTGACTCACCTCGGTAGGTGGCTTGCTATCCTGCAGTACGTTATTGGTAGCCTTTGGGCGACGCGGAACGTGTTTCACTATTGGCTGTATTGAACGAGTTGGTGCCGAGGCAATAGAAGGAACGACTGGTGGCGTATGGAGTTGTTCTTGAGGTGTCTGAGGCGGAGTTGATTTGTAACCGCAATTGGCACAAAAGCGTGCGTGAGTTGGAACTTCAGCACCGCACTTTGGACAGTAATGCATGGACTCTCCTTCTCCTTCACCTTGAAATATGACCAGATGTTCTCGATCTGTTGCTGTTTGAGATGTTTGTCGCTAGTGATGGGACAGCACTCTTGCTTATCCTACAATATGTAACGTACAGGCGTATATATATTGCTGTATTTCAATACCTATTTGCTATTGGCAACTCACAGCTTCACCTGTCCCCACCTCTTTTGCAGCAGACGCAAGCCTATAGCGATTCCTATGCAGACAAACAGCCCTGTGACCAGATTAAGGAGAAATGTCGGTGTATTCAGAATGTACAACGTGCGTATAGGTACAACAATTTGTTGCTCCTGGAGCACTCCTTGGAGTCCTCTAAACATCCATAAGTCAGCTGGAAAGACCAGTAACAAGCCGAACAGCATTTCGAGCAACAGATAGGTAGACCAGGGGATAGTAACCGGCACGCTGTCCGTACTGAAGTTACGTATAGTGAGGAGCAGTAAAGCCAGAGCAGTCGCATTGAAGATGAGAGGCTCCAATGCTTGTACATCAAACATGGTAGGGTTACCCAGGAATAAGGGTATGCGCCATAACTGCCAGAGTAAAAAGACCGTAGCATTGGGATCGTTATTATTAAAGTTAATGATCGTAGGGACCTGCCACGGCAGCAGAGTACTAAGCAGGCGTAGGGTCGGATAGGGGCCAGGGAAAAATTGATACATATGTAGCATGTAGTCAAAAGCAGCCGCAAATATGTAACCCACTAAAGTAGGAAACAGACCAAGCAACAGAATGGCTATCAAATAACTCACCAACGAACGTGGCGGAGAGATGGTAGCATCTTCAGCGGCTGGGCTAGTGGGTATCTCATCATCATCACCTTCTCCTGTTTCGCCAGCATTATATGCTTGTGCGTCGGTTCCTTGTTCCTCATCCACTCCGTCATGAGGATCGCCCACCGTTACCTCTTGCTCATCCATTTCAGAGGCTTGTGGCGATGGACTTTTTGCTGGGAGAGGACGTAATGGGGCAAAGGCCAGATGCCCCAGGGCAGCACCTCCTATGCTAAAGATAACTGAGAACGCCATAACCAATCCCCACGTCGTAAGAAATCCCACCCGTTCATCACTGACATGGCTAAGCACATACAATATATTGGGGTATGTGAGAGCTGCCATAAACTGAAACACTGCCAGGAAGAGGCCTGCTATACTCGCTTCAAGCAGCCCTGGACGCTGTGGTGTATGCAATTTGCGTATTCCTGTTACCAGTAACCCGCAACCTGTCGCACTCAGAACAGCTACCGGGGTTAGTGATGTAGGTGGCTGAGCATTGAGGCGTCCTAGTAATGCAAAGAGGCCAGCGAGTAAGAGTATAATACCGATAGCCAGCCAATCAAATTCTCTCCCTGAACGTGCTGGCAAAGAATGTGGTAATATGGTAGCTTGAACGGCTTCATCTTTGCCTGCTGCCAACGGTGGCTGCTCTGCATCATTTGTGCCTTCTTGTTGATTTTGCCCGTGCATGAACGTCATTGCTCCTTGTGCGATCCTCTCGCACGATAGTAGCATATTCATACATTGTGGGCAAGGTTATGCAAGCACCTGAGAAGAAAATAAGGTATTTACCTGAGAAGAGATGACTTGCCATACTCTTGACTATTGCCAAAAAAACGCTAAAATCTCTAGTAGAACTCAGAAAAAAATTAAGCTTTATGAGGTTTTTGTGCATATTATCGTTGTTGGAGTCGATCATACCACTGCACCCATAGCACTACGTGAACGTCTGGCCTATACACCGCGCCAGCTACCCCAGGTCCTGCACGCCACACAAGCCGTTGCGCAGGAGTGTGTATTGCTCTCAACGTGTAATCGTATAGAGCTTTATGCCGTTTGCTCAGAGATCCATGGAGGTGTAACTTCACTGCTGCAAGTTCTCAGTGAAACTCGCCCGGTATCATTGGCCGAGCTACAAACGCATAGCTATCAATACGCCGATGAAGATGCCGTTTCCCATCTCTTTGGTGTTGCTAGTGGTCTCTATTCGCTGGTACCGGGAGAGCCACAGATACAGGGACAGGTTGCCGACGCTTTAGAGGTCGCTCAGGGAGGTAGCTATGCTGGCCCGATTACTTCAGCCCTCTTTCGAGCAGCTCTGGTCGCCGGTAAGCGTGCGCGTAGCGAGACTGGCATCAGTCGCAGTGCCGCCTCGGTCAGCCATGTAGCTGTCCGGCTTGCACAGCGGCTTTTCCCCAGCTTGCATGAAGCCTGTGTTTTGTTAGTTGGCTCTGGCAAGATGAGCGAGCTGGCGGCGCGAAACCTCTGTGACAATGGTACACAACGACTCATCATCATGAATCGTACTCCAGATCATGCTGTTGAACTGGCCCAACGTTTTGGCGCTCTCCATCGCTCCTTCCTTGAACTGGCTGAAACATTAGTCGAGGCTGATGTAGTGATCAGTTCTACTACAGCCCCACGCGCCATTATCACTAGCGAACTGATGCAACAGGTGATGGCGAAGCGAAACGGTCGTTCCCTGCTCTTAATAGATATTGCCCTGCCGCGTGATATTGATCCTGCCGTGGCTGCTATACCAGGGGTTCACCTGTACAATCTCGATGATCTGCAAGCCTCTGTCAACGAAGGTATCCGTCTACGCATGCAAGAAGTGGCGCATGTTCAGGAAATTATTGGCGAAGAGGTGCAGAAGTTTGAGCGGTGGCTTAGCTCACTGAGCGTTGTCACTACCATTAGTGACTTGCGGCGACATACTGAAGCTTTGCGCCAGCAAGAACTCGACCGTACTCTCCGACAACTCTCCGTTTCGCTCTCTGAACGTGAGGCCGCTGCTGTGCGCGAACTGACGACCCGTTTGATGAACAAATTTTTACATACTCCTATGTCGCGTCTAAAAGATGCCGCTGCGACTGGTCAGGGGCATGTATACGCCGAAGCCTTGCGCCATTTATTCGATTTAGAAGAGCATTCACATGAAACAGATAACGATAGGTACGAGGGCCAGCAAGCTGGCGATGGCACAAACCGAACTGGTCATCCAGCGCCTGCAACAGCAGTGGCCTCACCTTCAGATAACTATAGAGCAGATTCGCACGACAGGTGATCGCGTGACTCATATGTCGCTGGCACAAATTGGCGGCGACGGTGTCTTTGTGAGAGAAATAGAACACGCCCTTCACGAGAAGCGTATCGACATGGCTGTGCATAGCCTCAAAGACCTACCTACCGCTCAGCCAGCAGGACTGCGCCTCATGGTTCTTGGACCGCGTGAAGATGTGCGCGACGTGCTGGTGACCAATGATACAATGTTGACAGCCGAAGCGAACCTGCGTATCGGCACCTGTAGTCTCCGTCGTACCGCCCAAATTCGCACACAATATCCTCATGTGCAAATCTTACCCATTCGTGGAAATGTCGATACACGCCTGCGTAAGCTCACAGAGCATGAATACGATGGTATCATCCTGGCGGCTGCAGGTTTGCACCGCCTGGATAAGCGTCTTGATGGTCACGTCACCTACTTACCCATCGAAGTAATGATGCCCGCCCCTGGACAGGGAGCCTTAGCCCTGGAGATACGCGACGAAGACGAAATGGTTGAGCTGTTGGCACCTCTCAACGATGCCATCACGCAAGCTACTACTACAGCCGAGCGCATGTTTATGCGTCGTTTAGGGGCAGGCTGCTATCTACCCGTAGCCGCCTATGGCAAGGTAACCGGCGATACCTTCACACTGAGCGGATTAGTGATCAGTCTAGATGGTCAACGCCAGATACGTGTGCGCCAGAGCATTTCCCAGGTAGCACGACCCACAATTGAGCAGGCACAACAACTCGGCATTGCCCTGGCCGAGCAAGCCTTAGCGCAAGGTGCTGCCGCAATTATTAGTACGATAGATGCTATACGCGCACAGGAGTCACAACGTGTCTGATACTGATAGAGCATCGCTTCCCTTACGGGACAAGCGTATTTTGATCACACGCACGCAGCAGCAGGCTGGCACCTTACGCGATAGACTGGCAGTCTTAGGAGCAACATCCACTGTGTTTCCCACCATTCGTATTGTCCCACCTGCCAACTGGGAAACACTGGACACTGCCCTTGCACGCCTCTTTCCTAAAGATGAAGCGACCAGCAACGAGCCTTATAGCTGGCTGATCTTTACCAGTGCCAATGCCGTAAACATTTGTTGCGAACGCCTGCTTCAGCTGAGCTATGATCTGCGCAGGCTTCGCGAGGTCCGTATTGCCACCATTGGCCCTGCTACTGCGGCAGCCCTGGCGCGTTATGGTTTAACTTCCCAGCTTATCCCTGATGAATATATTGCTGAGGGTGTTGCAGATGCTTTATTAAAAGAGACTCGGCAACGTGGTGAATCGCTAGTGGGCAAACGCATCCTCTTGCCACGTGCGGCTGAAGCTCGCAAAGTCCTGGTACGCGAATTACAACAGGCTGGAGCTATCGTCGATGAAATAGCAGCCTACTCTACCCTGCCCGTTGCCAGCAACGACGCTCATGGTCGCGACGTATTACACTTATTACAAACTCATCAAATTGACATCATCACATTTACCAGCTCTTCTACTGTGCGGAACTTTGTGCAATGGCTTACTGGGACGGCGAATATACGGATTGTTACTGAGAATGAGCAACTCAAAATTGCGTGTATCGGCCCCATCACTGCACAGACGGCACGCGAACATGGCCTCACCGTTCACATTGAGGCCCAGGAGTTTACCATTGATGGTCTCGTTGAGGCTATTGCGCAAGAGGAGAAAGATAGTTTTTTAAGGAGTTAGAACATATGGCAGAACAGACAACGCTTACCCAGCCTGAAGAGGCAAAAGCAGCGGCCAAACCAAAGCAACCACGCCAATTGGTGCGTTTCACCTTCTATAAACTTGATCCTCAGTGGCAAATGCTGCCTGCTGAGACGCGCCAGCAGGGCAAACAAGAGCTTCTGCGTATCTATGAGGAATATGCCGACAAAACACTGATGCGTAGCTTTAGCCTGTTTGGCCTGCGTTCCGATTGTGACCTCATGCTCTGGCAGTGTACCTATGCTGTCGAAGACCTGCAAGGACTGACCAGCCGTATCCGGCGTAGTCCCATGGGGCCGTACCTACGCGAATCGCACGCCTTTCTTTCCATGACCAAGCGTTCCATCTATGTGGGCAAAAACGCTCGTGGTGCTCACGATCCGCGCCTGGTGATTACTCCTGAAGATAAGAAATATCTCTTTGTCTATCCCTTTGTGAAGACTCGTGCCTGGTACACCTTGCCCATGGAAGATCGCAAGCGGATGATGAATGAGCATATTCGCCTGGGTCTCACCTATCCGTCGGTGTCGATCAACACCACCTATTCCTACGGCTTGGATGATCAGGAATTTGTGGTAGCCTTCGAGACGGATATCATCAGTGACTTTCTTGATCTGGTGCAAACCCTGCGTGAAACCGAGGCCAGTTCCTACACCCTGCGTGACACACCGATGTTTACCTGTGTCGCTCAACCCCTGCATGAGATACTGGAAGCGATAGGAGCGTAGCTCATGCATGATGCGGCTTCCAGAGCAAGCTCTCTCAACCTCTCACGCTCTCACACCCTTTTTGAAGAGGCCCAGCAGCTTTTGCCGGGTGGCGTGAACAGTCCGGTACGGGCTTTTCGTGCGGTGGGTGGCAATCCCATCTTCATCGCCTCCGCGCAAGGGCCCTACCTCTATGATGTCGATGGTAACCGTTATCTGGACTATGTGCAGTCCTGGGGTCCCATGATTCTCGGCCATGCTCATCCCAGCGTCGTTGCTGCCGTGGTAGAGGCGAGTAAACGCGGCTTTAGCTTCGGTGCGCCGACCCAGGCTGAAAACGAGCTGGCTCAATTAGTGAGTGAGAGCGTTCCCTCAATTGAGATGGTGCGCTTTGTCAACTCCGGCACTGAAGCTACCATGAGTGCCTTGCGGCTGGCACGTGCCTACACTGGTCGCAACAAGATTCTCAAGTTTAGCGGTTGTTATCATGGGCATGCCGACATGTTGCTCGTGCAGGCCGGTTCCGGTGTTGCTACCATGGGCTTGCCCGACAGTCCAGGCGTGCCAGCCCAGGTCACCAGTAATACGCTCATCGCCCCTTACAACGATGGGGCTGCCGTTGAGCAACTCTTTCACACCTACCCTGATGATATTGCTGCCATCATCGTTGAACCCGTGGCTGCCAATATGGGGCTTGTCTTACCTCAGGAGGGCTTCCTTGAGCAGTTACATTCTCTCACACAGCAATATGGTGCGCTCCTCATATTTGATGAAGTGATGACCGGCTTTCGTGTCGCCCTCGGTGGTGTGCAGGAACGCATGGGCATCGTTCCTGACTTAACCTGTCTCGGCAAAATTATCGGCGGTGGCCTGCCCGTTGGAGCCTATGGTGGCCGTCGTGACATTATGGAACACGTCGCACCTGTTGGCACCATGTATCAGGCTGGCACGCTCTCCGGCAATCCTTTAGCCATGGCTGCTGGCATCGCTACTTTGACTGAGTTGCGTAAACCCGGTCAA
>WNGJ01010808.1_pt1 | contig 12991 bp, 11 predicted proteins | sample 5400611 | NCBI WGS metagenome assembly WNGJ01 (sample SAMN13153375, study PRJNA577476) | soil metagenome | isolation source: 40 cm soil or saprolite under Garry oak tree replicate 1 | place: USA:California | collected 2016-06-15
TATCGTTTGCTACCACCACGACACCAGAAGTAGAGAGTCAATTACGAGATCACCTTACCGACCCTAACCGTCTGAATGTGGCTCTTACCCGCGCCCAACGCAAACTCATTCTGGTTGGGGATGCTTCTGCGCTTCTAGAATTGCCTATTTTCCAACGCTTGCTTACCTATTGCCGGGGGTTGAATACGATTATCCTCTACGATCTGAACAGCCACTTCGACACAAAAAATAAGTAAAGCCCACTTGCGGGCCGATAAGTGCGAGCGTAACCAGGAAGTGTCAGGGGGCGAGGCTTGCCTCCACTACGTCATACTCCTCTAGTGACGTCAGAAAATCCACACGCTCACTTAAACCCAGGAATGAATAACAGCGCGCTCCAGCGAGGTTTGTATTTCTGTAGGGACATGCAGCCCTTTCAATACAAGCTCCGTAGCATGCGTCAAGTTCATACTAATGCGAAATGGACCATTGACCTCATGATGGTGCGCGCGAAATTGCTCTAAACCAAGACCCGATAGCACCAATACGACATGGACACCAGCAGCAAGACCAGCGCGTATATCGGTGATACTATCACCTATAAAAACTGCATCATGCATATCAAGGCCCAGTTCATCACGTGCCTGGAACAGCATACCAGGGCGAGGCTTGCGACAGGCGCAAGCCTCATCTTTATCATGCGGGCAACAGTATACTTTCTCTATCTTGCCTCCCATTTCGCTAATACTGGTCATCATCCTACGATGAATCTCATGGACAGTTTCTATCGAGATGGTTCCACGCGCCACCCCCGCCTGGTTAGTACAAACGACGATGCGATGGCCAGCCTGCGTTAGCTTTGCGATTGCTTCACGTGATCCTGGCAAAAAGCGGAATTCACTCCAACTTTTGACATAATCCGAGCGGTTTTCATTGATAACCCCATCTCGATCCAGAAAAATTGTAGACACTAGGCACCCCCTACAGATAGCTCTTATGGCCCATCGTGAATATCAATCAGACCCTTTCTCATTGCATAAATGACCAACTGAGAGCGATCAAAGATATTGAGTTTGCGATAAATGGTGCTGATATGATTGCGCACGGTTTTTTCGCTAATGGCTAGTGTTCGCGCAATCTCTTTGGCAAGCATCCCCCTTGCAATCAGGACTAGCATTTCCATTTCACGAGCCGTTAAGCCCCCATAATACTGCCCTTTATCAGCATTTTGCTTTTCCAATAACTGCAGCATGCGGTTAGTAATATCGGGTGCGGTAACCTGTTCCCCACTATCGACAGCACGAATGGCAGAAATGAGCCCCACAGCAGAAATATCTTTGAGGATGTAACCATTAGCGCCAGCAGCCAGGCCTTCCAGGACATAGCCATCGCTGGTGAACGTAGTTAAGAGGATGATCTTTGTCTCAGGAAATTCTGCTTTAATCTGGCGAGTTGCCTGAATACCATCCATCTGTGGCATTTTTAGATCCATCAATATGAAGGCCGGTCGATACTGACGCACCAATTCGATTGCTTCTAAGCCGTTGCTGGCCACTCCAACCACCGAAACGAACGACTCCGCTGCCAACATGCCTGCAATACACTCGCGGAAGAGACGCTGATCGTCAGCCACCACGATACTGATTTGACGCCGTGACTGTTCGCCGATAGACCAGGCACTGACTCGCTTATCTGTGAGATCTTCTATCTGTGTAGCTATCAAATTTATTCTCCAAAGCCAGGCAAAGGTATATCCACATCCACGCGAGTACCCTTACCTTGAGCGCTCTCTATGGTGAGCCGCCCGTTCAGTAAGGCTGACCGCTCCCGCAAACCTACGAGCCCCTGGTGAAAGCCACTATTTGAGCAATCCGTGACGTCTGGTTTTTTCAATCCTACGCCATCGTCACCGATACTAACGTGCAGATGCCCCTCAAAACTAAACATGCACATGGTGATAGAAGACGCTTTTGCATGCTTACATATATTTGTTAGGGCTTCGCGCACGATGTAGTAGATATTCGAGGTATATTCCAATGGCAAGAGAGCAGGCCAATCGTCACATTCGAACGCTACGTTATAGCCTGCCTCGCGTAGTTCAGTCAGAATAAGCTGAATGGCATGTTCCAGGCCCAGGTCTAATTCAGCAGTCTTGCGCAAGCCGCTCAGCGCCTGGCGCATAGAATCCAGACTATCACGCGCGAGTTCCTGCCAAATTTCCACTTTTTCAGCAACCTGGCGACTAGTCTGGTCTATAGTGGGAAGGCATCGTGTACGAAAATACTCCAGGTCAGCGACAAGCGCGGTCAGAGACTGCACAACACCATCATGCAATTCACGTGCGATCCGACGTCGCTCAGCTTCCTGCGCAAAACGCGTGGATGGGGAATCCAACACATCGAGCATGGTTTTGTATTCCTTCTACCTTCTTGCTTCCCGCATCAGGGCAATTTAAAAGTCTCTTTCTTGCGGGGTTCCAGTGGACAGCCTCCCTGCATCACTACTTTTCATTCGCCCCGCCTAATTTTTGCTTACCTCTTATATATAAGGGTTCATTGTTAATCTTTCATTGAGAGAGGACTGTGATAGAGGTTGAGATTTGCTAATTCAAGCTAAGAGTTCTTAACCTGCCAGGTTATTTAACTCATGTGTTATCCAGGACATCCCGGCATGAGGACATACATATGCCTATTGCTTTGGGCTTTTGTCCCAGATTTGCATGTCTATTCGGACATATCGTATGCTTCCTGACAGGGCATTGTACAGATTCAATTGATCAGGAGAGTACTATGTTAAATAGCATAATTCTTGTCGTTGGCAGCCTCAACATGGATCAGGTTGTACATGTTCCTCGTCTACCAGTCCTGGGAGAGACGCTGCTTGGGGCAGGTTCGCTCAAGCTTGTTCCAGGCGGGAAAGGAGCAAATCAGGCGGTTGCTATGGCACGCCTGGGAGCACCTGTCGCAATGGCAGGCCGTGTGGGAACGGATCCCTTTGGTGAGCAACTACTTCAAACGCTGCTGGCCAACAAGATCGATACTGGACTCGTTGCCACGGACCAGCAAGAGGCCAGCGGTGTCGCTTTTATCTTTCTTTCCCCTGATGCCGATAATGCTATCATTGTGGCTTCCGGCGCTAATATGCGTGTAGGCCAGGATCGAGCGCAACTCACGAACATTTTTGAGGCTATCGCTCAAGCGAGAGCGCTCGTATTACAACTGGAGATTCCACTCGATACCGTCAAAACCTTAATCGCTACTGGACATAATGCGGGCATTCCCGTCGTGCTGAACCTCGCTCCAGCTCAACCACTTGAATGGGAGACACTCAAGCAACTGCAGGTATTAATTGTCAATGAGATCGAGGCCGGTTTTCTTGCGGGTACACGGATCGACAATCTTGATGACGCCCGCGCTGTGGCTACAACACTTCACAAACATGGTATACCCATCGTCGTGATTACACTCGGAGGGCAGGGAGCTGTACTTGCCATGGACGATGGAACAGGACACACACAGATCATCTACCAACCTGCCCCGCGAGTACGCGCCGTCGATACGACCGCCGCCGGAGATTGTTTTGTAGGCGCATTCACCGTTGCCCTGACCGAGGGACAGAATCCTGTGGACGCATTAAAATTCGCGGTGTATGCCAGCGCGTTAAAGGTGACAAAATTTGGCGCACAATCAGGTCTGCCTACGCGAGCGGAAGTTGAGGCATTTCAAACGAAATGAAAGGGGTTTTCATGCACCGTATTATTCTCGACACCGACCCCGGTCTTGATGACGCACTTGCGCTTTTTCTTGCCCTGGCTTCGCCTGAAGTGCAACTTGTAGCGATTACTACTGTCAGCGGAAATGTACACATCGATCTGACCACGCGCAATGCATTGACGTTGCTAGAATTAACAGGACGCACAGACATCCCGTTAGCTCGTGGATGCGACCGGCCAATTATACGCCAACCGGTAATCGCCGACTATGTGCATGGCCACAATGGACTCGGAGGTATAGAGCTTCCTGAGCCACAACTCCAACCTGTAAGTCAGCATGCAGTAGACCTGATAATCGAAAAAGTAATGGCTGCACCCCGAGAAATTATTCTCGTCCCGATTGGACCGCTCACTAACATCGCGATGGCCCTGCGCAAGGAACCACGCATTGCCGAATACGTACGCGAAGTGGTGATTATGGGTGGAGCATTGCGTGTCCCAGGGAATGTGACGCCAGAAGCAGAATTCAATATCTACGCGGATCCACATGCCGCGCACATGGTATTTCATGCAGGTTGGCCTATACGTCTGGTGACGCTCGATGTCACGAATAAAACGCTACTCCAGCGCGAGCAGGTACAGGCGCTCGCATCCAACGGCAGCCCCGTTACCAGGCTCATCCAGCAGATGGTTGTTAACTTTCTAGACAGGTTTGGGCAATCACGTGGCATCACTGCTTTCCAGATGCACGATCCGCTCTGCCTGGCAGCGGCTTTCCAGCCAGAAATAATTACCTGGGAGCCGGCATATGTCGACGTGGAACTGGCAGGCAGCTTGACTCTAGGAGAGACCGTTGCCTATTTTGCAAAACGCACAGAAGACATTGACCCATCACTTGAATACCTGCATCCCCCAAATATGCTAACCTCGATAGGAGTCGATGTCGAACGCTTTATCTCACTGTACATAGACAGAATAATGTCTACCTTCCAGTAGCAGGGTTCCAAGGGGCGCAGCCCTTTGGCAGGGGTTTGGGGGTGTCCCCCAATCTCTCTTCTCTCCCCTCTTCCAGGATGGGAAAAATATTTTTTGACAAGCCCATGGAGTATGAGCTATAGTAAAGAAGTATAATTCCTACTAATTTAGTTGGTTTAATGTACAAAGGAGTCAGAAACCATGGCAGAGATTAACGAAGCTGAAGTCATGGATGCGTTACATGAGTGTTATGATCCGGAGATTCCCGTCAATATTGTTGACCTGGGTCTCGTCTATAATGTTGATTTGAATCATGAGACAGGTCATGTCGAGGTCACGATGACCCTCACCGCATTGGGATGCCCTATGGCTGGAGAGGTGATTAGTGAAGTGGAGATGCGCGTCAGTGAAGTCGAGAACGTCAAATCATGCAAAGTCAATATGACATTCGACCCTCCCTGGTCCCCCGATAGAATGACAGAAGATGCGAAGTGGGAGCTTGGCATGGTATAGCCAGAAAGCAGGAAATTTGCTCTTTCAGGCTGAGCGCGGATATACTATACTGAGCCGCATGTAGAGCCACAGAATAGACCATATGATGAATGGTCAAATATGGGCAGGTGAAAGAGATGGCACTCGAAGGACCGCAAAGTGGCGACATTCGCGCTACGTTAGCACTCAGCCTGGCTGAAGCCCGGGCCGGGAGCAGTCGTACACTCACACTTCCAGGAGGACGGCGCATTACCGTGCCTATACGTGCAGGCATTCGCAATGGCGAAGAGATTCGTCTCAAGGGTCAGGGTGAACCTGCCTGGTCCGGTGGCCCAGCCGGTGACCTGATCCTGACGGCATCTATTGCACCCTCAGAGCAGTATGGTAGTCAACCGAATTTTATTGATGACCCATCCTCCCCTACAGATTTCATACAGGGGTCATATGTGCCACCAACAACCCCAACTCCTGGCTATCCGGTGCCCTATCCACCACCTGTTTCAGCCACCAATAACAATCCGGCTGGACAATACGGCCCAACGTCTCCTAACTACCCTCCATCAGGATCAGGCGCGAACTATCCCAATTACCCTGCCCGGACTCAGGAGCCACTCTACCTCTACCAAAACCAGCCGCCATATGCGGAGCTTTCTCAATATGCCGGGTATCCCCAGGCAGGCCAGCAAATTCCACCGCAATTCACACCCCCACCACCCAAACGGCGGGGATTGTCATTAACTGTAATAATCTTGCTGATCATCATTGTGCTCTTCCTGCTTGGAGGCAGTGGCCTCGTCTACTATGTGGGCGTCTACCAGCCTCAAAAAATGCATGCAGATGCAACTGCCACAGTGAACGCCCGGATAACAGGAACCGCGCAGGCCAACGCTCAAGCTACCGCAAATGCATTGGCGACTTCACAAGCCCAGGCAAATGCTACTGCTACGGCCCAGGCTTCCGCGACTGCGGCAGCCTCTGCGACTGCTACAGCGCTCCAGGCCATCTACAGCCAGGCAACGAGTGGCAACCCAACACTCAATGATTCATTAAATGCTCCAGGTAACAATAGCTGGGATCGACTAGCCGCGTCAAATTCGACTGCAAGTGGGAGTTGCGCCTATACAGGTGGAGCCTATCATTCCAACATGCCCACGAAAGGCTACTTTCAACCATGCTATGCCCAGACCCCAACTTTTAGCAATTTTGCCTACCAGGTACAGATGACCATCACACAAGGTGATGAGGGAGGCATTCTTTTTCGCGCTAACCCCGCGAACTCAAAGTTCTACCTCTTCCGCATTAGTCAGAGTGGGGCTTACGACCTCTATCTCTATATCGATAACCAGGGTACACACGCCAAAAACCTGTTAAGCAACTCTTCTGCACTTATCAAACAGGGCCTGAATCAGACCAACACTATTACCGTCGTCGCCCGTGGTGGCAATTTGTACTTCTACATCAATGGGCAGTATCTTGATAGTGTCAGCAACAATATGTTCACTTCCGGTAAGATAGGAGTGTTTGGGGAGAGCAACAACAACCCCACCGATGTTGCATTCAACAACGCCCAGGTGTGGACCGTGTGATTTCGCTATTGACAAACGACTAAACCACTGGTAATCTAATACTACCAAATAGACAGGCATTGAACGGGACAAGTACCTTTTGCCGGGCACCAGCGAGCTGCGGGATGGTGCAACGCAGCAGTCAGTAAAAGGGAAATCCACCCGCGAGCCAGCGCGACAAGCGCCAACGGTCGCCCCCATTAGCAGGCAAGAGTGAGTTTCAACTCCCTAATGAGAGCTTGAAAGAATCAAGGTGGCACCACGGCTCACACGCATCATGCGTCGTCGTCCTTCGCAATGGACGGTGGCGCTTTTTTATTGGTCATTTGTAAGTAATCAGGGACCATTCTGGCGGGAGAGACCTGCGGGGCTTACCTCCGCCAGGCTAAACAACAGTGGAAGGAGCATTAACTATCATGTTAGATCTCGCATTTATACGCAATCATCCAGACATCGTAAAAGAAGCGGCGCGAGTCAAATACAGCACAATTGACATCGACCAACTTTTAGAAGTTGATCGGCAGGTGCTTGACCTGCAGCACAAGGTGGAAGAAGCCCGCGCCGAGCAAAACAAAATCTCGAAACGTGTCCAACAAGCGGGCAAAGACAAAGCGCTACGCGACGCGCTAATCGCCGAGGGGAAAGGACTCGCCGAACAGATCAAAGCTTTGGAACCGGTGTTGCACCAGTTGGAGGAAGAACGACTGCAGTTGCTTTACCTCGTGCCCAATATCCCTGATCCCAGCGCCCCCATCGGCAAGGACGAGAGCGACAACGTACCCATCAGATACTGGGGTGAGAAACCGGAGTTCGACTTTGAGCCGCTCGACCATTATGCCCTGATGCAAAAACTGGACGTGGTGGACATCGAACGAGCCGTCAAGATCGCCGGAGCTCGCAGCTACGCTCTCAAGGGAGACGCCGCGCGCCTCGAGCTGGCTTTGATGAATTTCGCCATGGATCGCATCGCGCGCAAAGGCTTCACGCCACTGATCGTACCAGCCATGGCGCGAGAATTCTGCTTTATCGGCAACGGGCAATTCCCCAAGGGACGCGACCAGGTTTATGCTATCGAGGATGAAGACACCTTCCTGGTTGGCACAGCCGAGGTCTCGATCACCGGTATGTACAAGGACGAGATTCTCAGCTACGAGGACCTGCCCCTGACCTTCGTCGGCTTCTGCCCCTGCTTCCGTAAAGAGGCGGGCACCTACGGCAAGGATACCCGCGGCGTCTTCCGCATCCACCAGTTCAACAAAGTCGAACAATACGTGATCGCCAAAGCTGATCACGAAGAATCGCTGCGCTGGCACGAGCAGTTGATTGCAAACTCGGAAGAACTGGTTCAGGCGCTCGAATTGCCCTATCGCGTGGTCAATGTCTGCACTGGTGATATGGGCGATGGCAAAGTCGGCATGTACGACCTGGAGTGCTGGATACCCAGCGAAGGCAGATATCGCGAGACCCACTCGTGCTCGTACTTCCACGAGTGGCAAGCCCGCCGCGTGAATATCCGCTACCGCAACGAGAATGGCAAAGTAAAGTTCGTCCATACACTGAACAATACAGCCATCGCCTCGCCGCGCATCCTGCTGCCTCTCTTCGAAGTTCACCAGCAGCCCGATGGCAGCGTACGTATTCCACAGGCTTTACGCCCATTTATGGGCGGGCAGGAATATATCAGGCCACGTGAGGGGGTCAAACTAGAGAGATAGCTTCGGTGTGAACCACTGTGGGTGCGCGTAGCATTTTTGCATAGTCATTCTCGTAGAGGTCAGATTATGCAGATGAAACTGTTCATCTGCATAATCTAGCCAGTCCTCCGTTCAGAAACTGTATGTATACCCTACTGTTCTCCCTCACTCCTCACTAATGACAACATGGAATATAATGGAGCGACTGGCAAAAACAGCAAGCTTTTCAGGAGCAGATTATGGACACTGGCCTGGTAGACCAACAAAAAGACGACGAAAGCTCGACTAGTGGCTCGACCCTGTCAGCTCAACAGTTCTATCAACATGATCCCTTGCTCGTCTTGCTCAAAGACAAATTCCGTCTGAACGATCTCTGGATTATCGCTGGAGTAATAGTGTTTCCGGGAGGCTTCTTTCTAATTTCCTGGCTTGGGTGGGCCAGCAAAGGGCGAGTCTGGACCCTTGGCGATACCCTGAGTGCCCTGTTGCTGACCTTTGTTATCTTTCCCCTCCTCTTCCTGATCTACTTGCTCGTTCCTGTCTCTATTGCTGGCCTCTTCAACACTCTGAGGACTACTGGGGTGATTGGCGAGCCTCGTAGGCATCAACCAGGTTCAGAAACATATGAGCACTTCGTACAGCAACTGATCACTTGGATGGATACGGGCTGGTGGACGGCAGCGGCCGTGGTAATTCTTGTCTTCTATGTCTACTATCGGCTGTTGCTGATAGAACCTCGGATTTCCAGTCCTATACCTTACTGGTATAGAGTCGGTGCGATTGTCATGTATTTGCCCTTGATGTATGCCGCATGTATGAGCGTTGTGCGGCTCCTGCTTTCGTTGGTCTTTACCAATTGGTTGTTCTACTTCTTCACTATCCAGGTCAAGCCGTTGCACCCAGACGGCTCTGGTGGGCTTGGTGCTCTTGGGCGCATTCTCTGGGTCAGTGTCGCCATTATGCTCTGGGACGCACTCCTGCTAGGCGCCGCATGGCTTTCGAACAACTTGCACTGGTTCTCCCTACTAGAAATGATCCTGCTCGCTGCTATTTATGTCGCCCTGACCCCAGCACTGTTGATCGGTTGGTTGGTATTCCCTCATCGAGTGATGGTGAGAGCGCGCGATGAGGCATTGCAGCCTATGGCTGATGAGTTTCAGCAAGCTCTTATGCAATCTTTGTCGTCAACAGAGCACGATACGCGGACCATAGTTGCTGAAACACGCCGGTTGGCAACACTCAAACAACGCTTTGATTTGGTGTGCGATACATTTCCTACATGGCCGTTAGAGGTCAACGCATTGAGTCGTTTAGTGGCAACAGTAGTGCGCTTGGTCTTCCATAAAAGAGTATTCTTTTTCCCAAATTTGACAGGCGACAGAGCCGCTGTAGACTTCTACAACCACACAATCTCCCCCCGCACCTTCCTCGTCTCATCATCCACATACAACAACCCGATACTGCACCTTGGCTGGCGCCGCCGATCAGTAGCGCTCCCCGGATTAAACAGCAATAGCCCGTTGTGTTCCTGATTCCAGGGGATATGAGTATGCCCAAAGACGACACATCGCGCATCGGGAAACTCCTGCCTCGCGATTCTTTCACGATTGTGTGAATCACCCAGGATGTGGATAACGCCGATTCTACAATGCCCCACGACAATCTCGCGTTTAATCGGCAACTCCCGAATCACTTCATCTTCCTCAATATTGCCCTGCACAGCTACAACGGGAGCTATCTTCTCCAATTCTGAAAGGACAGACAGACTGAGAGATCGCCGGCATGCATAATAAGCTCCACCACTGCAAAATGCTCCCAGATGGCTTCGGGTAGTTTTTTGAAGTGTGGGATATGTGTATCAGAGATTACTCCTATTTGATGCTGCAATTTGGTCTACACCTCTCTTTTGAGGTATATTACATATGGCTCTTATTGTTCTCATGTTGCCTTGATACAAGGATATCACATGCGTATCGCTATCATATCTGACATTCACGGAAACCAGGTTGCGCTTGAAGCAGTGCTGCAAGACCTTGAGCGCCAGCCCGCTGTAGATCACCTGGTCATTGCAGGCGATCTCTGTCTGAACGGCCCGTGCCCACGTGAAATTCTCGAAACGGTACGAGGACTCAACTGCCCCGTCCTCCAGGGCAATGTGGACCTGGAAGTGGTCACCCAGGCGCCCGGCAAAGGCGAGAAGAAGCGCAATACTGCCGCCTGGACACGAGAGCAGATTGGGCAGCCAGGCATCGACTATCTCGCATCACTACCGCATTCACATCTTATTGCCAACTCGCATGGCAATGATCTTCTCGTCGTACATGCCAACCCGCTGAACCTGGAAGATGCCATCTTTCCCAATACCTCTGACAGCACACTAGAGTATCTCCTGGGCGGTTTGGATGATAGTATTGGTGCTATGGCTTTCGGACACTTGCATATTGCGTACACACGGAGATGGAGGCATCTGTTCCTTGTCGATGTTGGCAGTTGCGGACTTCCACGCGATGAAGACCTCCGCGCCTCTTACGCCATTCTTAGCTGGCAGGCTAATAGCTGGGTGGCCGAAATTCGCCGCGTACCCTATGATGTCCAGGCAGTCGTGAAGCAAATCAAAACGTGTGGCATGCCGAACGTGGATAAACGAGTAAAGACACTTTTGGATGCAAGGTACTAGGGAGAGAAGAAACGTGGGGCAGTTCGGAAGGCCGAACTGCCCCACGCCGGCAACGCATATATTGCTATATCGCGCAATTACACAGGGGAGCGGTACAGTTAGTTTGCTGAACTGAGACGATACAAGGCCAAGCTGTATGTTGCACAGAAACGATGGATTCCTCTCCCACTATAATCTCCTCCCCCAGGTAACTGGCAGCGTCTCCGATGTCAACCAGTTGCAGTTCTTCAATAATAGCCCGCAATTCTCCGGTTGTTGCCATAATAATTTCTCCTCATTCATTAATAAAATTGAGTTAAGTCCGACCCACTTCCACCTAATACATCGAGCACCCACCTGGTAAACGTTGCGCAGGATGTTTTTTTGTTATTACGATTGTCAGATAGGCCGGTAGGTAGAGCGCTGTCACCAGCTAATAACCTCTACACTTATATATACGTCTGACGTTACACTTTTTTATCTCATCCCCACTAGAGTAGTCCAAATTGGTTATAGGGCAGAAGTGCGAGGGCGGGGTAAGCCCTGTCACGCATCCATCATGCCCCTGCCCGCAGGCGCGATAATTCGCGCCCCTACACGTGTCACCTTTGGACGTGCTATACTGACAGCAATAAAGCAACACGCGAAATACAGGAGAATAATTATGGCAAGCACACACTATAACGTAGCAGTGATTGGCGCGGGGCCTGGTGGCTATGTCGCCGCCATCCGCGCCGCACAACTTGGCGCAAAGGTCGCAATTGTTGAGAAGCAGTATCTCGGCGGCACCTGTCTCAATGTTGGTTGTATCCCCTCCAAAGCAATGTTGCATATCGCCGAGGTTTTGCATAATATGAAATCATTTGAGGACATGGGCATCCACATACCACAACCGCCTACCTTCGACATGCGTAAAGGTGTTGCTTACAAAGACAAGGTGGTCAAGCGCATGACGAACGGCGTCGGCGTATTGATGAAGGGCAACAATGTCGATGTCTATGACGGGCTGGGCACAGTTGACGCCTCGCGCACTGTCACCGTCACAAAGAATGATGGATCACACGAACAAATCAGCGCTGATAAGATCATCCTCGCCACCGGCTCTGTTCCGCTCATGCCACCTTTTCCTGGCATTGACGGGAACAATGTGATCAACAGCGACACCTGCTGGAACTTGCCCAAAACCCCTGAAAGCATCATCTGTGTTGGGGGCGGCGTAATCGGCGTCGAGCTGGCCTGCATGTTTAATGCGCTTGGTTCAAAGGTTACGATTGTTGAAATGTTGCCCAACATCCTGGCGCCTGTCGATGATGAAGTACGCCAGCTGCTCGTGCGTATCCTCAGGAGACGTGGCATCGAGATTGTAACGGGCGCGAAAGTCGAGTCCATTGCTGATGAGGGCAATTTGAAAAAAGTGATCGCCAGTTCAGAGAAAGGCGAGCAAAGCTTCACCGCCGAATATGTGTTGATAGCAGTCAGCCGCAGTGCCAATACCAGTGGGCTAGAACACCTGGTGGAGCAGGGACTGGACAACGACCGGGGGCGTATTCGTGTCAATGAAAAAATGGAGACCAACCTTCCCAGTATCTATGCTATCGGCGATCTTGTACACGGCGCTGGACTGGCCCATGTAGCATCTATGGAGGGCGAAGTCGCGGCTGATAACTCTCTGGGGCATGAAGCTCAAATAGATTACAACGTGGTGCCGAACCCTATCTACACCTTCCCGGAAGTGGCCTTTATTGGATTGACTGAGGCGCAAGCTAAAGAGAAATATCCCGAAGCTCGCGTTGAGCGATTCCCTTGGTCCGCTAACGGAAAAGCTGTTGCGATAGGCGAGACAGACGGTTTCACCAAGGTCATCATCGGCAAGTACGACGAGATCATAGGGGCGCACATCATCGGCCCAGACGCTACA
>WNGJ01056747.1_pt1 | contig 12991 bp, 8 predicted proteins | sample 5400611 | NCBI WGS metagenome assembly WNGJ01 (sample SAMN13153375, study PRJNA577476) | soil metagenome | isolation source: 40 cm soil or saprolite under Garry oak tree replicate 1 | place: USA:California | collected 2016-06-15
CAAGGGAAAAATCGCGAATCACACAGGGGAAGCTACACAGGAGATGCACAGGATTTCCACAGACACAAAGGGTTCAGCTCCGCCCCGAGTGGAAATTACTCGGCAGCCACCTGTCCCAGTTTCCCGTGATTTTCATTCTTGGTCTTCCTTCTTGCCTTGCTGTGTGAGGAAAAGACTGTGTAAACGATGTGGGTGGTTTGCGGCCACTGTGGAAAGCCTTCTTGCACGCGATCTGGCAGTGCCGGTTTTCCACCGGCCGCGAACAATATTCTCCGGTTCGTCCACCCGATATAGCGCTTAAACAGTGGGCCTTGAGACGATATCCTCGTTTGCACACGCACGGTTACTACTACTATCTTTATCCCTTCTTTAAAACAGGGTAGAGTAGCCGGTTTGAATCCGTGGCTTCCGGCGGAGGAAATCGTAGATGGAATTTACGGTGAAAAAGTACGACCTGCTGGCGGAGTTGAATCTCACCCAGGGCGTCGTCGAACGAAAGACGACCATCCCCATCCTTTCGCATCTCTTGTGCGAAGCGAAAGGCAATCACGTCACGCTAACCGCCACGGACCTGGAGCTCAGTATTCGAACTTCATGTGAAGCCAAAGTAAAGAAAGAGGGTGCCGGTACCATCCCCGCAAAAAAGCTGCTCGAGTTAGTGCGATTATTACCAGAAGGCGAGATTCGCTTCCGCCTGCTCGAAAATCATTGGGTGCAAATTACCTCCGACCGGCGGAACTACAAGATGGTCGGCATGGCCAAAGACAATTTTCCGGCTATTCCCGTATTCCCTCACGCGCTCGTGAGCATACCCGCGGGAATTCTTTCGTCGCTGATTGCCCGGACGGCATTTGCGATTTCTATGGAGGAATCTCGTTACACGTTGAACGGCGCTCAACTCACTTTGAAGCCCGATATGATTGCCATGGTCGCAACGGACGGTCACCGCCTGGCGCTCGCTGAGACCGATCACTCCTTTGCGGGGCTGTCGAATGAGACGCGTCCCCTGATTCCCAAAAAGGCCATGGCTGAAATCCAACGTCTCGCTGGCGAGGCCGGGGAGAACGGCCAGATCGAATTTGCCAGGGACGATAGCCATCTGTACTTCCAGGTGGAGTCGCGCTTGCTGATCTCGCGCATCCTCACCGGCCAGTTTCCCAACTACGAGGCCGTCCTGCCGCGGGACAACAACAAAAGAATTGTCCTCGAGCGCAGTGAATTCAACGATGCGGTACGCCGCGTCTCGCAGATGGCCGACCAACGCTCTCACGCTCTGAAATTCTCCGTTAGCCAGGAAGGCGTAGAACTTTCAGCCTCGAGTCCCGAGTATGGCGAAGCCACCGAGAACATCGAAAAAGAATATAGCGGCGAGCCCATTGCCATCGGCTTTAACGGTCAATATCTTCTCGATTTTCTCGCCGCTGCTCCCGATGGGCCCATCAGTGTGGAGCTGAAAGATGAGCAGTCTGCCGGTCAATTGCGTCCCCTTGCCGACGACCAATACCGCTATCGCTACATCATCATGCCCATGCGCATTTAGATTTTCGGCCCAAAATTGATGCCGGCTTGCTTGCAAGTTATGGTGCAACAATAATGCCTCTAGATCTTGAGAAAACTGCCCGAATAGCGTAAAATCAATTTGGGCATTCACACAAGTTTTGGGTCCTCCGGAACGGCATTTGAGGCTCTGATCTGCGGCTGAGTTTTCTCGTTTGCGCCAGAACGAGCAGGCGCGGTCAGGCAAACATAGTCTTCGCCGCGTCCGCTTTCGCATGACGGAAATCCGGACGGGATGGAGCAGAAAACGCCTCTGGTTCGCGAATCGAAACCAGGATTGCACGTTAAGGCGGAAAAAAACCGTTCTGCGGCAGCCTTCCCCTCCACGGTTATTCAGGAGACGCACACAATATGGGTGAGAAAGAGACGGTGACCGGCAAAGCTGCGGGCCATCGGTACGACGCCACCTCGATCAAAGTGTTGGGCGATCTCGAGGCGGTGCGCAAGCGCCCGGCGATGTATATCGGCTCGACCACCGAACAGGGTCTGCACCACTTGGTTTGGGAAGTGGTGGATAACTCGGTGGACGAAGCCATGGCTGGCTACTGCGACGAAATCAACGTTATCGTTCACGACGACAACAGCGTCACCGTAATCGACAACGGCCGCGGCATCCCCGTAGACATGCACGCCACGGAAAAAAAGCCCGCTGCCGAAGTGGTCATGACCGTTCTTCACGCCGGCGGAAAATTCGATAGTGAAACCTACAAAGTTTCCGGCGGCCTGCATGGCGTGGGCGTTTCCGTCGTCAACGCGCTTTCCGATTGGCTGGATCTGGAGATCTGGCGAGACGGCGAGGTTTGGGAACAGTCCTATAAATGCGGAGTGCCCAAATCGAAGCTCGCCGTTACCGGCAAGACGCGCAAAACCGGCACCAAGATCACGTTTCACCCCGATACTAGCATTTTCGAGAAGATCGATTTCAGCTACGACCTTCTCGCGCAGCGCCTGCGCGAACTGGCCTTCCTGAATAAGGGCCTGAAGATCACGCTTCAGGATGAGCGCAGCGAAAAAACAACCGAGTTTCGCTTTACCGGCGGGATCGTGGAATTCGTCAAGCATCTCAATCGCGGCAAGCAGACGCTTCACGACTCCCCGATTTACATTGAAGGCAAGCGCGATAACGTCGAGGTGGAGATCGCGCTGCAATATAACGATAGCTACGCGGAAAACGTCTTTTCTTTCGCCAATACCATCAACACGGTCGATGGCGGCACGCACCTCTCCGGTTTCCGTTCCGCGCTCACGCGTTCCATCAACAATTTCGCCAGTTCCGCAGGCATGCTCAAGGAACAGAAAGACGTCTCGATCACCGGCGATGACGTTCGCGAAGGGCTCATCGCGGTCGTATCCGTGAAGCTGCCGCAGCCTCAGTTCGAAGGCCAGACCAAAGGCAAGCTGAATAGCGACATCAAGGGCCATGTGGAGCAGTTGGTAAATGACCGGCTGGGCGAATACTTCGATAAGCATTCCACGGTGGCGCGGCGGATCATCGGGAAGTGTATTGACGCGGCGCGGGCCCGCGAGGCGGCCCGCAAGGCCCGCGAGCTTACCCGCCGAAAATCCGCCATGGATTCGGGAGGCTTGCCCGGGAAGCTGGCCGATTGCCAGGAGCGCGATCCAGCCAATTGCGAGATTTTTATCGTTGAGGGCGAATCGGCCGGCGGCTCCGCCAAGCAGGGCCGCGACCGCCGCTATCAGGCCATCCTGCCCCTTAAAGGAAAGATCTTGAACGTGGAGAAGGCACGCTACGACAAGATGCTGGGTCACGAGGAAATCCGCGCCATCATTACCGCCCTGGGAACGGGAATCGGCAAGGATGATTTCGACGCCGGCCGCTTGCGCTACCACAAGATCATTCTGATGACCGACGCGGACGTGGACGGCAGCCACATCCGCACTCTGCTGCTCACGTTTTTCTTCCGCCACATGAAGGAACTCGTCGAGCGCGGGCATGTCTATATCGCCCAGCCTCCTCTCTATCGCGTCAAGCGCGGCAAAATGGACCGCTACATCCGCGACGAGCGCGAGTTTTCTCATGAGCTGATGCGCCGAGCCACCGAGGATCACATCGTCAAGGCCAAAGAGGGCATCTCGCTCGAGGGCGCCGCGCTCACCACGTTCCTTCTTAATGTGCAGGAATATGACCAGATCGCGGCCAAGTTGCTCCGGCGCTTGCGCGAACGCGCGCTGGTGGACCTGGTCGCGGCAAGCGATCTCGAGAAGAAGGCCGATTTCGAAGATAAGAAGGCGCTCGAGAAACTGCTGAAAGCCATCGAGAAGGCCAAACTCAAAATGGAAGCCAAACTTTCTTACGACGAGGAGCACAGCCTCTACGAATTGGTGCTCGGCAACGACTCTGGCCCCTGGGCGCGAATTAATTGGGCGCTCGCCTCGAGGCAGGACTGGAAGCGATTGCGCACGCTCGGCCGGGCCATTTCTGCTTCGGATAAACCGCCGTTTAGCGTCTCTTGCAATGGCGACAAAGTGAGCAAAGAGAGCGCAGTTCAGGTACTCGCCTTCGTGCTCGAAGATGCCAAGAAAGATTTTACGATTACGCGCTTTAAGGGCCTGGGTGAGATGAATCCTGACCAGCTCTGGGCCACCACCATGAACGCCGAGACCCGTACTCTGTTGCAGGTGAAGCTCGAGGACATGGTCGAGGCCGAGACGATCTTTACCACGCTCATGGGCGAAAACGTCGAGGAGCGGCGCAAATTCATCGAAGACAATGCCCTCGACGTCCAGAACCTCGACATTTAAGTTTTAGCGCGCACCCCAGAAAGGAAGCCCAAAGCCAATGGCAGAGGAAAAAACTCCAGCCATTTTAATTCCGGTGGATATCGAAGCCGAGATGAAGAAGTCCTATCTCGACTACGCCATGAGCGTGATCATTGGGCGCGCGTTGCCCGATGTGCGCGACGGCCTCAAGCCCGTGCACCGGCGCATCCTTTATGGCATGCACGAGATAGGGCTGACTTCCACGAGGGCTTACCGCAAGTGCGCCAAGATCGTCGGCGAAGTCCTCGGCAAATTTCATCCGCACGGCGATGCTCCCGTATATGACGCCCTGGTGCGCATGGCGCAGCCCTTTAGCATGCGTTACCCGCTGGTGGATGGACAGGGCAACTTCGGCTCGGTGGATGGCGACCCGCCGGCGGCCATGCGTTACACCGAAGCGCGCCTGGCGCGCATCAGCGAAGAGTTGCTGGCGGATATCGATCGAGAGACCGTCGATTTCGTCCCCAATTTCGATGAAACCGAGCACGAACCGGTGGTGCTCCCCACGCGTGTGCCGAACCTGTTGGTCAATGGGGCCAGCGGCATCGCCGTGGGCATGGCCACGAATATTCCTCCGCACAACCTGAAGGAAATTATTGACGCCACAGCTTTGCTGCTGGAAAAGCCGGACGCCTCGCTCAAGGAAGTGATGAAGCTCGTTCCCGGTCCCGACTTCCCCACCGGCGGGTATATCGCCGGCCGCGATGGCATCGAGCAGGCCTATAAGAAGGGTCGCGGCAGCTTCATCATGCGCGCTAAAGCCTCGATCGAACAGGTGGGCAAAGACCGCGAGAATATCGTCATCACCGAAATTCCCTACCAGGTAAACAAGGCGCGCTTGGTCGAGCGCATCGCTGAACTCGTACAGACGAAAAAGATCGAAGGCATCTCTGACGTGCGCGACGAGTCCGATCGCGAAGGCATGCGCGTCGTGGTCGAGGTCAAGCGCGGCGAAGAAGCTCAGCTCGTCCTCAACCACCTCTACAAGCTGACACAAATGCAGGAATCGTTCGGCATGATCCTGCTGGCCATCACTGGCGGCCAGCCGCGCGAGATGGGCTTGCTCGAACTGCTGCGGCTCTTCCTCGAACATCGCCGCGAAGTGGTGCCGAAGAGCGCGAGCACATCTTGCTGGGCTTCGCCAAAGCTCTGGAGAATCTCGACGAAGTGATCAAGCTCATTCGCCGCAGCAAGTCGCCCAAGGAAGCCAAAGAAGGCTTGATGACGCGCTGGAGCTTCAGCGACCGCCAGGCGCAAGCCATTCTGGACCTGCAACTCCATCGCCTCACGCAGATGGAGCGCGAAAAGATTCTCGAAGAACTCAAGCAGATCCAGGCCAAGATCGCCGAACTCAAGGAAATTCTGGCCAGCGAAAAGAAATTGAAGCAGGTAATCGTCTCCGAGCTGCGGGATATTCAAAAAGAGTTCGGCGACGGACGTCGCACGCAAATCGTGGACGCGGTCGAGGAGATCAAGGTCGAAGATCTGATCGCCGATACCGATATGGCCATCACCATCAGCCATGCCGGGTATATCAAGCGCACGCCCGTGGACGTCTATCGCCATCAGTCGCGCGGCGGCAAAGGGCGGATCGGCGCGCGCACGCGGGAAGAGGATTTCGTTGAGTACCTCTTCGTCGCCTCGGCCCACAGCTACATCCTGCTCTTCAGCTCCAAGGGCCGGGTCTACTGGCTCAAGGTCTACGAACTTCCTGAGGCTGCCGCGGCCACGCGAGGCAGAGCCATCACCAGCCTGGTGAAGTTCCAGGAGGACGAACACCTCACCGCGCTCGTCCCGGCGCGCAATCTGGAAGAGACGGGCCGCTACGTCTTTTTTGCCACGCGCAACGGCACGGTGAAGAAAACCGAGCTTGCCGAATTCAGCAATCCCCGGCCTTCGGGAATCATCGCCATTACTCTGGAACCCAAGGACGAATTGATCGGCGTGAAGCTCACCGACGGCAAGCAGATGATCTTCCTCGCCAGCCACGAGGGCCAAGCCATTCTTTTCCGAGAAACGGAAGTTCGCGCCATGGGCCGCCAAGCCGGCGGCGTGAACGGCATGGACCTTGGGCAGGACGATTACGTGGTGAGCATGGATGCCGTGCAGCCGGATTTTGAGATTGTCCGTAAGGAATCGAAGAAAGATACGCAAAGCCTGGATGAACTGGAGAACGAAGTCATCAAGGATTCGCTCACTTCCCTGATGTTGAGCATCTCCGAAAAGGGCTACGGCAAACGCACGCCGCTGGCCGAATACCGCATCACTTCGCGCGGCGGCAAAGGCGTGATCAATCTGAAGACCACAGAACGCAATGGCCCCGTGGTTGCCGCCCTCCAGGTCGGCGAAGATTCCGACGTGATGATCATCACCGAATTCGGAAAGATCATTCGCGTGCATTCCAAGGAAATTCGCGAGGCGGGCCGCTCCACTCAGGGCGTGCGCCTGCTTCGTCTCGAAGGTGAAGATAAAATTGCCGCTGCCGCTATTCTCGAAGAGGAAAGTAACGGCGCCGATGGGGCGGGTGGGGCTCCCGCCGGAGCGCCTGGCGGGGCGAAGGAACGGGAGCCAGAAAAATCCTGAGCGCCTCTCCTACGCGCCCGGTGAACTGAGGTAGTAGCCCGGTCGCGAGCGCACTGTCAGGCCGCGCCGATCGACCACTTGCACGCGAATTTCGTGATAGCCGCCGCTATCGGTCCCCGAGGGACGATAGCTGATCGTATACTGCGCGTGCAGCTCGCCGCCGATCTCGTCGATGGCCTTTTCGATGGAAGCATCCTTAACGGTGGATTTGTAAAGACCGCCGGTCGCCGCCGTAGCCACTTCCAGTGGACGCTCCTTAACCGCCGCCTCCGCGTGCTGCACCACCCAAATTGCTAACGCCATAACATCGATATTGCCGCTGCGCTGCTCTTCTGTGGTTGGCGTCTGTGGTGTGCCCGGTATCGGCGGCAGCCCAAAGGTTCCCGGAGGCGTGGCGGATGGCGGCGCGCCGCTCTTCTGCTCGCCACGCATTTCCGCTGCCGTTGTCGAGAGGCCGACCGAGTAGATGGTGATATTGGCGAGTTGCGCGTCTCGCAACACCTGTCCCAGCTTTTCTTCGCTTCCGGAATCGACCGCTTCCGCCACGGTAATGATCACGCGCCGCCGCGCTGCTGGCCGATTCTCCAGCATGCCCACCGCGCTCGAAAGCGCGTCGTAGAGCCGCGTTCCCGACGTGCCCGGCTTCAGGTTCGCGATGCTCTTGTCGATGGCGTCATGGTCGCCTGTGAAATCCTGCAGACGATTTACCTGGTCATCGTAGCCGATCACGGCGGCATCTCCGCTCTCGCCCATAACGGTCTCGGTAAATAAGACGCCGGTGCGGCGAAGCGCCGGAAATAACGGTTGGATGCGCGAGCTTGTCTCCATCACGATGACCGCCGAAAGCGGCCCGCTACCCATATCGAATCCTTCGAGCTTTTGCTGCACGCCGTTATCGAAGACGCGGAAATTATTCTCGAGAAGGTCGAGCACCAGTTCACCTCGAGCATCCCGCACAACGACCGGAGTGTTCACCAGGTTCACCCGCACGCGGATCGACTGGTCGAGCGGCTTCTGGCTCGCCCCTTGCGGTGGTTTTTGAACCGCTTGGCCCGGCTTCGGGGCGATCGGCCCTGAGGTCTGGGCCAGCGCTGTGTGCGCCGCCAGCAGCGCGAATCCGGCCAGCGTTGCAGTCAAAACCCGAGTTCTCTGTCCCCATGGCACAGCGCTCATAATCCTGCCTCCACTCGAGTGCCCTTCGTTCCCCTGCCCCAAGTTTACTAGATTGGACGCCTCGGGCGCCGCTCATGTTGGATGGCTTCCACGCCTTACGTAGAATGATGCCTCGTCCATTTCCCCCTGGAGGGTTCATGGCTCGCCGTCATCGAACGCCGCAGCAGCCCGCCTATCGCGACGCTCTGTTCATGGAGAGTGTCGCCGCACGGCCGGTGCGCATTCTCACCGAATATCTCGATCCACTCGCTCGATTCCGGCGCGAAGAGGTCGGCGATACCATCGTGATGTTTGGATCGGCGCGCATCATCGGGCGCGATCGCGCGCAAGCCCACCTGCGGCGCCTGAAGTCGCTTCGGGGAAAAGGGACCCCCCGCCGGCGCATCGCCCTGCGCGACGCGCGGGCGGCGGTGGCGATGTCGCGTTATTACGAAGAGGCGCGGGAACTTGCGCGCCGCATCACTGCCTGGTCGCTAACGCTGGGTGAGCATCCCCGGCGGTTCGTCATCTGTTCCGGCGGCGGTCCCGGCATCATGGAAGCGGCCAACCGCGGCGCGGCCGAGGCCGGCGGCAAAACCGTCGGTCTGAGCATCGAATTGCCCCATGAGCAATGGCCGAACTCCTATATCAGTCCCGGGCTCAACTTTCAGTTTCACTACTTTTTCATGCGCAAGCTGTGGTTCGCGCAACTCGCCAAGGCGCTCATCGTCTTTCCTGGGGGATTCGGCACTATGGACGAGCTTTGGGAAATGCTCACCTTGATGCAGACAGGCAAGCTGCAGCGCCGCAATCTCATCCTCATTTACGGCCGCCGTTATTGGAATCGCGTAATCGACTGGCGGGAGATGCTCAATTGGGGCACCATCAACCGGCGCGAATACAATCTGCTGCAGTTTGCCGACAGCGTGGACGAGGCGTTCGACCGCATCCGCAGCGGTCTCGAAGAGTTTCACATGTCGGACACGCTGTTTCACGAGTAGGCTGGCGCCGCGTCGTCCACTAATCCACGCGGCTATGCGTCTGGCCTTGCATGGATGCGAGGATCAGGCAGTCCGTAGCGGTGCCACGTCCATGTGGTCGCTATTGACCCGAGCTCCTCTAGCTGGGCACCGCAATCGCTTCCTCCGCGAACACAGCCTCAAAGCGTCGCTTTTCGTCGCGATCGTGCACCAGCACCACGGGAGCAACATGCAGAGCCCTGCGGCAGGCCTTGCAGGTGGTCACTTCACCTTGCGTGTCCTGCAGGAAACCGTCGGTGAAGTGATATTCCGACCGCGCCCGGCGGGCCGGTTTCAATCCCTATTCAGAGCCGCCCAACCCGTATATCGAACTCCTACGATGTCTTCGGAATGAGAATGATTGTTCATAGCCAAAGCCCTCGAGTATGGTTAATGACAAACGTATAGATGCCGGGTTAGAGGGAATTGATGCAGACCGGCTGCGCTTTCTTTGTCTTTGCCTAATCCCAATATTTACAACGGGCTGTCAAGAAGCTCAGATCTCAGACTGGTCGTCATAAGCCGGCGTGTGAAGCAAAGGCTCCCCGGAATGGCTGGAAATAATCGTTCGAGTTTCATCCCGTAGCCGCAAGACCTCGGCCCATTCGCGGCCAGCTGAGTCAGGGGACGAAAAAAGGGCTGGGCAAACGATCACGCTGATTCGAGCGGGCTTGGGCAGCAAGGTGCCGTCCCGCAAAAACCGCCGAGTGCCTCGCAGCACCACCGGGACGATCGGCCTTCCGGTCCTAACCGCCGCCCGGAAGGCGCCCAACTGAAACGGGCGTACGCCCGGCTGCGCGGTAAACGTGCCCTCTGCAAATACGAAGAGGGATTCGCCCCGAAGCAGAGCTTTCTCCATCTGCTCAGCTTGGCGGGACCGCGCCCGCAGCTTGCTCCGCTCGAAGGCAAAATGTCCCAGTTTGCGCAGAAAAGTGCCAACGAACGGCATATCGTTGATCTCGTTCTTGGCCAGGAAGTGATAGTTCGTCTTGAATAACGCCATGACGGCTGGCACATCAAAATAGCTCGTGTGGTTGCTAACGTAGATACATGCACCATAGGCATCCACATGCTGCTCTCCTTCCATGTGGATCCGGCAGCCGATCAGTCTGAAATAGATGCGAAGCGCCGCCGAAGCCATCCGAGCCGCCGCTCGGCCTGGTGGCATCACCAGGACAAGAAGCCACGAAAGCACCAGCCAAACGAAAAATACGCCCGCGGCATAAGTCCCATAAATTGTTTCCCAAACGCGCCGAAACAACTGGGCGTGCTCGTGGGTCACCTGGGCGCCGGCAGGGTCCTGAGCGCGCACCTCTGAGCTCGTTTGGACCGATACCGATTCAGTCGCTCCGGTATCACTTAAAGATACGGTGGGAGCTCGCTCTGAGACGCTGGCGCCATCCGTCGGTCCGGCAACGATCGCGATAATGTCATCGAGGGTTTTGGCCTCGGCAATGGCGCCCTCCGGCAGAGACGTTCCCAAGGTCCGCTCGAGGCGCGAGCTGAGTTCCACGCGCTCAATGCTTCCCAACCCGAGGTCGCGTTCCAGGCTGGCAGAGCCCCTCACAGCTTCGCCTGCCTCGCTATTCCCCAATTCGCGGAGGAGCTCGCGGGTGATTGCCAGCACTTGGGCTTTGATCGCCGCACGGTCAGGGCGTGGGATAAGAGTCGCCACATTTGGAATTCTACCCAAATTGCCCGCTTTTCTGGCTGTAACTGCCACAGGGTGGGTCAAGAACCTAAACTGTTTCCGCCCTCACGCACAGGTGCACCCGGCGGCGTTCCGAAGGCCCAGGCGATGCCAAGAATGAGGCCAGGAAACCTACGACTCAGGCCAATGGTAATGTAAGGCACATGTCCTCATAGGCTTAGAGCCAAGTACTTCCGTACCGGCCGAATGGGTCCGCCGGGCCATAGACCCAGAACGGCACGAAACGGAAAATGTACGCGTGTTCGGCGTGATGTGCGGTAGGTCGGGCCTCACGGTAACCTGCCCTTATCGGCGAGGCTCCTGAGCCGGCTAGTCCGGCTGCTGCCGCAGGTTGCGCCTGGCATATTCCTTCCAAAACCCCATGCCACGAGCGGCCGCCCCCCCAACGGCCGCTCTTTTTTTAACATCCGCTACCTACGCCCGCTGCGCTCCGGGAAGCAATCGTGCCGAATTCAAAATGAAGGCGAGTTCTGAAGAGACATGAGTGAAGGCGCCGACAACGGGTTGAGCATGCCGAACGCGGCGAGTCCAACGCCCGCCCCATCCACGAGGAGCGTGTACGGAAATACTTTCACGCCGCAGCTGAGTTTGTAGGTTCGCCCGGACTGTGTTGCTGCTTTGCTCTTCCATATGCTTTATTGATCTGTTTCAAAAGCTGGTTTCGTCAAGCGGGTCGATAGCTATCTTAAGCTCACTGTGAGATCCGCGGGAACCACGGAGACAATTCCGGGGCGAAAAGCGCAACCAGACCGCGCAGCTGCTTGCTAGAAGGCGCGCCGCCTGGGCCGGTAGGTCGTCAGCGGACGTGGCCTTAGCCTGAGCTGCGGGCTCAGGGGCGGCGGCACGTTGTGAAGCGGTTCGCCGCAATTGCTGCAATGCTCCTCCGGTGCGGCATCGGCGCGTAACCAATGTCCGCGGGCTTGGCATTCTGGATTGATGCACTGCACGGTCCATCCTGGGAAATAGCGCACGCTGCCTCCGTTTTTGCGCTCGAATCGAGCGCCTCGAACAATGGGAGCGATTCTCCGGCCAGGTCATTGTGGTGTCAAGCCCAAAGCTACTACCTATTGCGGTGCAGTTCCTAAGCTGTGGAAATCCGATTGGAGGCCAGAGGCGAGTTCCCGTTGGATTGATCCGAATTGATATGAAGTGGGGGGATTCCGTATTCCGGCTACAAGAGTAAGGCGAGAGCCTGCCCTCTCCTCCCTAAACCTTCCCGCACGCGAACTCGGGATAACTCCAAACGCTATGATATAAGTTTTATGTTCGTCCGGCCCGCGAACGCGAGCCACGTCGCTAGGAGGATGCAATTCATGAGCAAGCTTTTCATTCTGATGCTATTCGGATCTCTTCTCGCAATTCCTGCTGCGGCTCAGACGGGTCAGCAATCCGGCGCGGGTTCCGCCAATCCGTTGTCCACCTGGCTGCGCAATGCCTATATGGGCAATCGCAACACGATTGTGAGATCGGCGGAGAAAATGCCGGAAGAAAATTACGGCATGCGCCCCGGGACGCAACTGGAAGTTCGTACCTTCGGCCAGCAAGTCGGGCATGTCGCCAATTACAATTTTCTGTGGTGTTCGCAGGCCAAGGGCGAAAAGAATCCCAATGCCGGAAATAGCCTCGAAAAGCTGAATACCAAGGCTGAGTTCCTGAAGGCTTTGAACGACGCCTTCGCATATTGCGAAGGTGTCTACGCTTCGCTGACCGATGCGTCGGGCTTGGAGATGGTCGATATTACCCAGGAAAGCGGCCGGCAAACTCGCAACTTGCGCATGGCTCTGCTGATCCTGAATTTTGCTCATAACAATGAGATCTACGGTCGTTCCGGCCTCTTCTGAGCCGCGGCCCCAGCAGCAACAACCGCGCTGACGCGAAGCAAGGACATTCGCCGCCGGTGCGCGTTGAGCGCACAATATGGCGCAATCGTGGCTGCATTTTGGAAAATTCGATTGGTCGGCATATTCGCCACTGCTCTTGTGTTGCTGACACTGCGCTCGGCCGCCTTTGCCACCCCGTTCGGCTCAGGGGCCACATCGTCGGCTGCTTGGTTCCAATCCGCCAGCCAAAACACCGAGACCTCGCCTGCAGAACAGCCGCAGCCGAGGGCCTACACGCTTCCCCCTGACAAAGAGGCTCGAGCCATCGCCTACGCTCACGCACGCCACGAGCTCTATTTCCTCGACTT
>WNGJ01014343.1_pt1 | contig 12989 bp, 15 predicted proteins | sample 5400611 | NCBI WGS metagenome assembly WNGJ01 (sample SAMN13153375, study PRJNA577476) | soil metagenome | isolation source: 40 cm soil or saprolite under Garry oak tree replicate 1 | place: USA:California | collected 2016-06-15
GGGTGGGCCGGATCGTGTACGTATCGATCTCCCCCGACGAATCGCTGATGGGATTCGGCTTCCCGCGTGAGGAGCGCGCCGCGCTTGTCGCCGCCGAGCCGGACAAGTTCGTCATGCCCATCCGCTCGGACGAACGCTACAACTGGGTACGGGTCAGGCTCGCCGCGATCGGCAAGGCCGAGATGACCGAGCTTGTCGTGGACGCGTGGCGGATGGTCGTGCCCAAGCGCGTCTCGGCACTGCGGCCCTGGGCCGGCCCTTCCCGCCGGTCACCGCGGGGCCCTGTCGCGGTCCAGCAGCACGAAGACCGCGCGCACCCGCTGGCTCCCTTCGTTCCAGAACTGGTGCGGGATGGTCGCGTCGAAAGCACAGGAGTCCCCGGGGCGCAGCACGAACCGGTCGAAACCGATCTGGGCGGTCAGGTCGCCTTCGATGATGACCGCGTAGTCTCTGCCGTTGTGCTGGATGGCGCGTTCCGACCTGCTGGAGCCGCCCCCGACGTCGTAGTACACCTCGCGGAGCTCGATGCCCCGCTCGGACCGCGGGGTGAGGCGCTCCCAGCGGACGCCCTGCTGCAGGTCGATCACCGATCTGTCCTCGTGGCGCAGCACCACCCCGCTTGACTCCTCGGTTTCCGCCGGGACGCGTGCGGCGGGTGGTTCGGCTGGGTCGGGGAACAGACTGTCCATCGAGATCCCCAGCGCCGTCGCGATCGCGTAGAGCCTGCTCACCGACGGGGTCGCCTTGCCGCGCTCGATCTGGGATATCAGGCTGGGCGAGCAGTCGAGCTGGCTCGCGAGCTTGCGCGCCGACATTCCGGTTCTGATCCGTGCGTCGCGCAGCCGCCTGGCCATCATCGACCGGTGCGACACGTCACCGGGCCGGCGCCCGGCCCGGCCCTCCGGCTGGCTAGTCACGGCGACCGCCCGCGGCGGCCTGGAAGATCTCCAGGGTCAGCCCGTCGGGGTCACGCAGGTAGGCGAACGCGCACCCGGCCAGCGGCCCGTCCGTGATCCGCAGCGGCGGCGAGTAGAAGTCGGCGCCCTTGTCCCTCAGCTCCTGATACGCCGCGTCGACGTCGGGCACGTCGAAACACAGGTGGGGCGCACCCACGTCGCAGTTGCGGCTTTCGTAGCGGGTCCGCCTTTCATTGCCGTACTCGATCAGCTCGACGGTGCCGTTGCCCGCGTGCAGGAAGGCGAAGGTGAGCTTGGCGCTCGGCACGCCGACGGTACGGCTCAGGTCGTCCCCCTCGCCTTTCGCGACGAATTCGGGCTCCAGCCCGAACATTTCCTTGTAGAACGCGAGGGAACGGTCCAGGCTGGCGACCGTCAGCCCGATATGGTGCATTCCGTTTATTTCCACCGCTGAGTCCTCCATCAAGTGCCCGCACGGGCGGCGCGGGCGTGTATGCCGGGAAAACGCGAATCCGGAAGGTGCGTCAGGAGCATGATGCCTCCTCGATGGCGGCGAGTGCCCGGCCGACCTCCGCCTCGCCGATATACGGCGCCAGCCCCGCACGGACCCAGCCGCCGGATCTGGACACGCCCATGCGCCTGGCCAATGTTGCGGCATAGAAATCACCATTCGTGACGAAAACGCCTTTACTTGCGCAAACCCTGGCCACCTGGGCCGGGCCGGCGCCGGCCACGGTAAAAGCCACCGTGGGCGTCCGCGCCGCACCCGCCGGGGCGCGGCACACACGGACGCCCGGCAGGGACTCCAGGCCCGCCTGCAGACGGGCCGCGAGCGGGTCCTCAAGCGCCTGGACCGCCCGCATGCAACTGACCAGGCGCTCCCTGGGCGTCACGCCATCGCCGAGCGCGGCGATGAAGCCGAGCGCGGCGGAAAGGCCCGCGACCGCCTCGTGATTCTGCGAGCCGGTCTCGGCCTTGTCCGGCCCGGTTTCCGGCGCCGGGGCGACCTTGTAGAAGCGCACCCGATCGGCGAGGTCTTCGCGGATGGCCATGATGCCGATGTGCGGCCCGAAGAACTTGTAAGCCGAGCAGAGGAACACGTCGGCGCCGAGCCCGGCGACGTCCACCGGCGTGTGCGGCACCGCGTGCACGCCGTCGACGACCGTGATGCCGCCTGCCTCGCGTGTCCGCTTCGCGATCTGGGCCACGTCCTGGATCGTGCCGACGGCGTTGGAGGCGAGGCTGACCGCGGTCACCAGGCATCGGGGCGTAACCACGTCATCGAGCCGCGCCAGGTCGAGGCCGACCGTGCCGGGGTCGACGGGCAGCCAGCGCAGGCGAAGTCCCCTGTCCGCCGCCACCGAGCGCCACGGGTCGACGTTGGCGTGATGATCGATCTCGGACACCACGATCTGATCGCGCTCGCCACCGGGCGCCCAGTCGCGCGCGAGCGAGGTGGCGAGCGCGAAGGTCAGGGACGTCATGTTCTGCCCGAAGACAATGGCGTAACCGTCCGCGTTGAGCAGCGCGGAGACCTGCTGCCTGGCCCGGGCGAGCAGATCTTCTGTCTCCACGCTCGTCTCGAACGCGCCGTGACGGTTCGCCATACCCCGGTAGATGTAGTCCGACATCGCGCGGGCCGCGCACTCGGGCATCTGCGACCCCCCGGGCGCGTCCAGGTACACGGGCATTTCCCCGTGGACGAGGCGTGCCAGGGCCGGTGTACCGCGCCGGAACTCGGCCGCGATCATTTCGCTCCGAATCACGATGTCGCTCATGGCCATGCCGCTTTGCTCACTTCACGAAGATGGGATTTACCGGAGATCCGCTCGCCCCGACCAGCTTGAGCGGAGCGGCGATGTACAGCCCGTCGTAGCAGTGGTCGCGGGCGCAGTCGGCCGCGAGGTCTTCGAGCCACAGCGCCTCGTGAAAGATGACGCCCAGGTTCCTGAGCAGGTAACGGTGCAGCGGATACTGCGCGGCAATCGTCGGGGACTCGGGCAGTTCGTTCGCCAGGGTGTCGCTGCCGAGCCCGGAGATCTGGTTGTCGCGGAACCAGTCGATGAGCTCGGTCTCGTAGCTCAGCCCCGGCTCGGAGTAATCGCGGAAGAACTCTTCGGGGCCCGCCGCGTAGAACCAGGGGATGCTTCCGGTGCGCACGAGGACGACGTCCCCCGGCTGGATATGGGCCGACTGGGCCTCGATCGCCGAGAGCAGCTCGGCGAGCGTGATGTGGTGATCGCGGTCCAGCCTGTCCTCGCCGCGGAAAAGCGCGACGTCGGCGAGCACCGCCCGGCAGAAGATCCCCTGCTGGGCGAGCGGTGCGACGCTCGCCCAGTCCAGGCCGGCGGCCGCCGACCTGGCATCGCGGCCGTGCCACATCGTGCCGTCGGCGATGATGTGGCCGAGCGCATCGACGTGGGTGGTGCCGTGGCAGGAGATGAAGAAGCCGTCGTCCACCGAGGCGACCCCGCCGGGCAGCGGATCGCACCTTCCCGCCAGGTAGTGCGCCCAGTCGCGGTATCGCACGTGCATCGCGCGCGGCCGGTCCGGCGAGAGCGGGTCTCCGCGCTCGCTGAAGATCTGAATGCCCAGGGTGAACACCCGGCCGTGGCGCACAAGCCCAGCGGCCGCGACCCGGCGGTCGGCCGTGACGAAATTGAGCGCGCCGATCTCAGGGTTGTCGGTGAACATGCCCCAGGAGGTGCGGCCGTCGTCACCTGCGGGCCTGACGTCGTCACCTGCGGGCCTGCCGCCTCCCGCATGGTCTTCCCGCGGTCCGGTCACTCGCGGCCTCCAGGGCGTCCGCTGGCTGTCACGTGCCGTGCAGGCCGAAGTCGAATTCCGATCCGCGCCGCCTCATGACCGCCGCGGCGGCGAGGGCGGCGAGCACGACGCCCGCGACCGCCACCGGTGTCAGGTTGTAGGGGAAAGCGGGCTGCGGCACGACGGAGGCGTAGAACGCGTAGCCGAGCAGGGCCACCGACACGAGGGGGATGCCTGTCCCGATGGCGAGCGGCCCGGCCGTTTCGCCGCGCCCCGACGGGCGTGGCCGCAGCGCCCACAGGGCGCCGATCGACATCATGATGTAGACGAGGATCAGGCCGAGCGTGTTCGCACCCGCGAGGAACCCGATCATGGTGCTCGGGGTGGTGGCCAGGCCGACGGCGAGGGCAAGGACGAGCGCGATCGCCGACGCGGCGATGACGCCGACATAGGGGGTGGCGAAGCGCGGTTGCAGCCTCGAAAATGCGCGTGGCGCAAGCCCGCTGCGGCTGATGTCGAACAGCACCCGCGTCGACAGGGTGACGAGGCCGAGCCCGGAGGAGAACGCGCTGATGGCGACCATCGCGTCGATGGTCTGCGCCCACGCCGACCCGGTGAACTTGCCGACGATCGTGTCCAGCGGCGCCGGATCCGCCGCCCAGGTCCCCGCGTGCGTGACGCCGTATCCGATCGAAAGCGCGTAGGTGACGAGGATGTAGAAGACCGCGGCGGCCAGCAGCGAGAAAACGATCGCGCGCGGGATGACCCGGCGTGGATCCCGGCTCTCCCTGCCGAGCGCCGCGGCGGCCTCGAATCCGGCGAACCCCGAGAAGCCGTAGATCATCCCGTAGCCGATGCCGCTCCAGCCCTTGGGCGACAGCGAAGGATCGGACGGACGCCGAGGAAGTTGAGCCCCGCGACGATCGCCAGTTCGGCCAGGAAGATCCACGCCCAGCTCACGGTGACCCCGGCCCGCGCGAGCAGGGCGCTGAAGGACACCCCGCCGATGGCGAGGACGACCGCTGTCGAGGACAGCCAGGCCGCTACGTACAGCCAGCCGGTGACAAAGCCCGCGAGCTTGCCTAAGGATGCGCGCACGTAGGTGTAGGCGACTCCGCTCGCGACGTCATAGCGGCGGGCGAACCGGACCACGACGTACGCCAGCGAGAACGAGCCGATCATGGCGAGCAGGTACGACAGCGGCACCGCGCCGCCCGCCTCCGAGGCGGCGAACGCGGTACCGAGTGCCATCGCCATGGTGGGCGCCAGCCCGGCAAGGCTCAGGCCAGACGCCTCGACGGTGCGCAGGTCCGCCCGGCCGATCTGCTCGCTCTCGCCGGGTCGTGCGACCGGTGCGGCCACAGCACTTGAGTCCTCGGCCATGACGGACCTCCTCCGCGCGAGGCTCCGGGGTTCCCGGGTTCCGGCCGCCCAAGACGGCAGGTGGCGGCTTGGTTGTGCAAATTAACCGTCACTTACCACGAGGTTGTCAATAGTGATCACCTTGCAAATTCAGGTGACTACGTTGGGTGGGAGCAATCCCCAGAAATTAGGATAATAGCCTCATAAGGCGAAGACCTTACCGAATAGGCAGTCTGTGGTATGTTAAATAGTACTTACTTCGGCGCGCCGGGACGAGTTTCCGGAGCGCGTGAAGTCCACCGCGGTCGTGTTCGCGGCACTCATGTCCACTGCGGCCGTGTCCTGTGCCCCGGGCGTGCCGGTCAGGAAGCCGGTGGCCCATTCGCGGGCACCCGCCACTGGAGCCTGGTGCCGGCCGGCCGCGCCGAGCTGACCAGCAGGTCTCCACCGAGAGCCCGGGCCCGCTGCGTCATGCTGCGTATCCCGTTGCCCGCACCGGGCATCTCGGCGAGACCGATCCCGTCGTCCACGACCGTCAGCACCAGTTCGTCGCCGATGTCGACGGTCACCTCGACCGCGCTGGCGCTCGCGTGCCTGATGACATTGCTCAGCGCCTCCCTGAGCACCGTGAGCATCTGTTCGCTGGCGGCGGCCGAGGTTTCCGTCCGGCCGCCGAACGTCACCTTCGGCAGGAAGCCGAGCGACTCGCCGGCCTCGGCCGCGAGGATGTGCACCTCGCTGACCAGGCTCCCCTTGCGCGGTGGCCGCAGGCCGTAGATGGTGGCGCGGACGTCCGCGATGATGTCGTCGATGTCGGCGACCACGCGGGCGAGCCGATCCGCCACGGGTTCGCCGGCCACCCGCTGCGCCGCCTGCACGTCGAGGCCTATCACGAACAGCTGCTGGATGACCCGGTCATGCAGGTCGCGGGCGATGCGGTCCTGGTCGGCCAGGACCGCGAGCCGCTGCGCGCCCGCACGTGCCTCGCCGTAGGCGAGTGCCACCGCCGCGGACTCGGCGAACATCGCCACGGCGCGCAACTCGTCGTCGCTGAAGGGCATGGCGGCGGCGGGCCTGGCCACAACGATCACACCGAAGTCCCGGTCCGCCGAGGTCATCGGGACCATCAGGGCCGGGCCGAGGCGTATTTCCTGCACGTCGGGAGAGACATCGGCATGATTGGACAGGTCGGCGATATGCACCGGCCGCCCCGCTTCCATGATGCGACCGGCCAGGGTGCCCGGGCGGTATTCCACACCCACGAAGTGCGCGACGCCGGGGCCGCTGGCGGCCGCGATCACCACCGAGCTGGGATTCGTGCCAACCGTCAGCACCCCGCCGTGGGTCGCGTCCACCATCTGGCGCGCGCGGCGGGCGGCGATCCCCATGATCGTGCTCTGTGGCTCACCGGAGAGCAGCGCGCGGCTCAGTTCGTTGACGGCGCGCAGCCGCTGCTCGGCCCACCAGCGTGGGGTGATGTCATGGAACGTGGTGCACGCGCGCTCGTTGCCCGCCGGGTCGGTGAACAAGGCCGACGACAGCTCGGCCATCAGCCGCGAGCCATCGCCGCGCCGCATCGAAAGCTCGGCGCGCACCTTGCCTTCCGTCGCCCGGGTGGCAAATGCCGCCTGCCACCCCGTATCGGCGGGGTCGGCGAGACCGGCACGGCCGCGCTCGCAGATCTGCGCCTCGGTCATCCGCAGCATCTCGCACGCGGCGGGGTTGGCCGCGAATATCCGGCCGTCAGGTGCGGTGAACATGACCCCGTGCAGCGAGTGCGCGAACATGGCCTCGTATGCCGCGAAATTAGGCCCAGCCGCCTTGGGGCGTGCCAAGTCCACCTTCACCCCCGGTTGCGCGTTCAGCCGTACCGCGCGGGTCAGCACACGGTAAGCAAACAGACAATCACGCCAACAGTACCCGCCCGGACGCCCGCAAACGGCTGTTTTCTGGCCCCTAGCCTGGGCAAACGGGGCGCCCGCCGCCCGCGGGACCGGTCTTTGGCCGCAGGCTGGCCGCGACCTCGGCGAACCTCTGCCCGGCGGCGGGGCCGCCGGGGGTGTCCAGGACCGGGCCGAGCGCGGCCGCCCACCCGTCGCAGAACAGGCCCCAGCCGTCGTGCACCCGCAACCCACCGCTGCTGGCCTGGTCACGCGCCTGGCCGAGCATGATGAGGTCACCGCGGTAGTTCAGATCCCAGACGACCGAGCGGGCGGGATACCCGACGCCGGCCGAGACCGGCGCGCCCGGCCGGTCCTTGCCCAGGCCAGTGGCGTTGACGATGAGAGCGCCCGCCGGGGCGGCGGCGACGACCTCGTCCCAGGGACCCTCCCCTACCTTGATCACGAGCTCCACGCGCCTGGCCGCCGCCCGGTGCCCCAGCACGGATCGCAGCCGCCGCCCGGCGGACACCGCCCGGTCGGTGAACACCATGCGCGCGGGCGGCGCGGTCCTCGACAGCAGGTGCCGGCCCAGCGCTATCGCGGTTCCGCCGGCCCCCAGGCAGACGGCGTGGTCCCCGCCCGGCCAGATCCTGGCGGCCTGCCATCCGACCGACAGCGGGTCGCGAGCGAATCCGGCCAGCCCGCCGCCATCGCGCCTGATGGCATTGATCTCCCGGCATTCGGACGCGAGCTCGTCCAGGCTGGAGAACAGGTCACGCGCGGCGGCGAAGATGCCCACCTTGTGCGCGGTGATCACCGCTCCCACCGCGCTCGGGTCGCCGGCGAGGTCGCGGACGAACCCGCGGTAGGTGGCGCGGGACGCACCGAGGGGCAGGTCACGCCCGGCAAGCCGCACGTCGCGGCCGAGATCGTCCATCCACAGGGGAAAGGCCAGGTGGATGAACGACTGCCCGGTCGTGACACCGGCGAACCACAGCCTCGCCTTCATGCCCATCAGGTGCCGCCGTCGCGCGGGCGTATCGGCGCCGCCGCGGCGACGCCAGCGGGTTCTCCCGGGCACTTCGGCGCCATGTCCCCCGGCGGTCCCGGCCGCTGCTGCCGTAGCGCCCTCGCGCCGCCGGACCGGGTAGCGAAGAAGGACCCGGCGACAATCAGCACGAAGGACGCCGCGATGGCCGGGGTCAGGCGCTCGCCGAGGATGCCCACCCCGAGCGCGACCGCCACCGCGGGATTGACGTAGGTGATGACCGTCGCCCTGGCTGGCCCCACCTCCGCGATGAGCGCGAAGAAGAGCACGAAGGCGGCGCCGGTGCACACCACGCCGAGCGCCACGATGGAGGCGAGCACGTTGCCGTGCGGCACCGCGTGTGGCCAGGTCGCCGCGGCGAACGGCGCGTAGACGAGGGTGGCGAGCGTAAGACAGACGGCATTCACGCCAAGGCTTGGGGCCTGGCTCAGCTTCCGGCTGGCGATCAACGGGCCGATCGAATAGCCGAGCGCCGTGAGCAGAACCTCCGTCACCGCCCATGCGTCACCGCCGTGGGCCGTGGGGCCGGCGAGCAGCACCACACCGCCGAGCCCCAACGCCAGGCCCACCCACCTGACGACGGTGAGGCGGTCGTTGTCGCTGGTCAGGCGGGCGAGCACCGCACCCATTATCGGCACGGAGGCAATGAGCGTCCCGGTGAGCGAACTCGGCAGCCTGCGCTCGGCGTCGGACAGCAGCACCCACGGCAGGATGACCTCGACCAGGGCGAACACCACCAGCCAGCGCCAGTGCGCGCGGATCGGGCCGATCTCGTGGCGGCGCAGCGCCAGGGGGGCGAGCATGAGCGCGCCGATCGCGGTCCGCCCGAACACGAGAACGGGAACCGGAACCCCGCTGTCGGCGACCTTGATCAGCAGATAGGGGATGCCCCAGATCACGCTCATCACCACGAACAGCACCCAGCCACGGCGGGTCACCGCACCACTCCCTTCCTACCGTCCCCGTGCCTGTGCCTGTGTCAGGCTATGCCGGCGGGAATGGGCGCCGGCCGCCGAAGCCGTGGTCCAGCGGCAACGTCCACGAGACGGCGACCGTAAAAGGAACTGTAAAACGCCAAAACTGCAGGCGGGATGTTGCGGCCACGAGCCGGGCGGCGCGGTCAGGTCGCGGTCAGCTCCGCGGCCACGAGCTCGGCGATCTGGGCCGTGTTGAGCGCGGCGCCCTTGCGCAGGTTGTCGCCGCATACGAAGAAGTCCAGCGCGCGGGTGTCGTCGGGTGAGCGCCGGACCCGGCCGACCCACGTCGGATCGGTGCCGACGACGTCGGCCGGCGTCGGGAACTCGAGTTGTTCAGGATCGTCGGCCAGCACCACGCCCGGCGCGCCCGCCAGCACGCGCTGCGCGTCCTCGCGGGTGACCTCGCGGGCGAACACGGCGTGCACGGCACACGAGTGCGTGGTGACGACGGGCACCCGGACGCAGGTCGCGGACACCCTGAGGTCCGGCAGCCCGAGGATCTTCCGCGACTCGTTGCGGATCTTCAGTTCCTCCGAGCTCCAGCCCTCTTCCCTGAGCGATCCCGCCCAGGGCACCACGTTGAGCGCGAGCGGCGCGGGAAATGGCCCGAGGTCGCCGACCACGCCGCGCAGGTCCCCAGCGCGCTGGCCGAGCGAACGTGTCCCCGCCACCTTGCCGAACTGCGCGTACAGCGTATCGATACCCGCCTGCCCGGCGCCCGAGGCCGCCTGGTAGGAGGCCACCACCAGCTCGCGGAGGCCGTAGGCGCGATGGAGCGCGCCCACCGCGACGATCAGCGAAAGCGTGGTGCAGTTGGCGTTCGCGATGATCCCGCGAGGCCGGTTCGCGACCTGCTCGGGATTGATCTCGGGGACGACCAGCGGCACGTCGGGATCCATGCGGAAGGCACCCGAATTGTCGACCGCCACGACGCCACGCGCGGCCGCGGCCGGCGCCCACGCCGCCGACACCTCGTCGGGCACGTCGAACATGGCCACGTCCGCGCCGTCGAAGACCTCCTCGCTGAGCGCGGCGACCTTCAGCTCCTCGCCACGCACCGTGAGCCTGGACCCGGCTGAGCGGGCCGATGCGGCCAGGCGGATCTCTCCCCAGACGTCGTCCCTCGTCGAGAGCAGGTCGAGCATCACGGTGCCGACCGCGCCGGTGGCGCCGACCACGGCAAGGGTCGGCTTGGCGCCGGCCGGCGCCCGGCTCACCGGCCAGTCCCGCCGTAGACGACCGCCTCGACCTGATCCGCGCCAAGGTCGAACGCCTGGTGGCTGGCGGTCACCGCGGTGTCGACGTCGTGCTCGTCGACCACCACCGAGATCCGGATCTCCGAGGTCGAGATCATCTCGATGTTGACCCCCGCCGCGGCGAGGACGCTGAAGAACGTGGCGGTGACGCCGGGGTGTGAGCGCATGCCGGCGCCGATCAGCGACACCTTCCCGATCCGGTCGTCGTAGAGCAGCGACTCGAAGCCGACCTCCTCCTTCAGGCGCTGCAGGCGGGCCATCGCGGCCTGGCCGTCGGCGCGCGGCAGCGTGAAGGAAATGTCGGTGCGCGCGGTCGCCGCGGCGGAGATGTTCTGCACGATCATGTCGATGTTGATCTCCGCATCGGCGAGGGCGCGGAAGATTCTGGCCGCCTCGCCGACCTTGTCGGGAACGCCGACGACGGTGATCTTCGCCTCGCTCCTGTCGTGCGCGACGCCGGAGATGATCGCTTGCTCCATCTCTTCTTCCTCTGCTCGCTGCTGCGTGCCCGGGGCCCGGAGGCTGCCCGTCACCCAGGTGCCAGGACGGTGGCTGAACGACGAGCGGACGTGGATGGGAATGCCGTAACGGCGCGCGTACTCCACGCACCGCAGGTGCAGGACCCTGGCGCCGGATGCCGCCATCTCCAGCATCTCCTCGTAGCTGATCCGCGGGATGCGCCGCGCACCGGGGACGATACGCGGATCGGCCGTGAAAACCCCGTCCACGTCCGTGTAAATCTCACACACATCGGCGCCGAGCGCCGCCGCGAGCGCGACCGCGGTGGTGTCGGAGCCGCCGCGGCCGAGCGTCGTGATGTCCTTGCTCGTCTGCGACACGCCCTGGAACCCCGCCACGATCGGGATCGCGCCATCGGCGAGAGCGTCCCGGATCCGGCCGGGTGTCACATCGATGATCCGTGCCCTGCCGTGCATGGAGTCGGTGATGACGCCCGCCTGTGACCCGGTGAACGAACGGCCGTGGTATCCGAGGTTGCCGATAGCCATCGCGAGCAGTGCCATGGAGATCCGCTCGCCGGCGGTGAGCAGCATGTCGAGCTCACGGCCCGGCGGCAGCGGGCTGACCTGCTGGGCGAGATCGAGGAGTTCGTCGGTGGTGTCACCCATCGCGGACACGACCACGGCGACGGAGTTTCCCGCCTTCCTCGCCGCCACGATGCGCTGTGCGACGCGCTTGATGCCCGCGGCGTCGGCGACGGAAGAGCCACCGTATTTCTGCACGACAAGCGCTCCGTCAGCCACGAATGCGCCGCTCCTCCCATCAGTCGTTGCCGCATTCGCGGCAGCCGTTAAGGCTATATTTGATCTTTACGGGCGTGCGCGGGAGCCTCAGCCCGGGGTGGATTCATCGACGACGTCGAGCCGCGCGTGCGCGACCACGGCGTGCAGCGCGCGCAGGGCCGCGCCGCCGTGAGTGCCCCAGTGGTTGAAGTACGAGTACTGCCACCACCACAGCGCCTCGAGCGGCCGGCCCGCCTGGTAGTGCTTGAGTCCGTGGACGAGATCGGCCGCCACGGCGGCCACGTCGTCGGACAGCCGGAACGACGTGGCCTTGCTGTCCGCGTACGGATCGAAGATCTCCAGGTAGTCGTCGTAGGGTGCGAAGCGTTTCGCCAGCCCGGTCCGCAGCCCGTCGAGGTCGGGATCGGCGCCCACCTCGGGTTCGGAGTTGTCGGGCAGTATCACGTCGGTCGTCGCACCGAGCTGGGCGCCGGCGAGCTGGATCTGCGAGACCTCGAGCAGGAGCAGTGGCACCGTCTCATTGCCGCCCTCGCCCCGGGCGAGCGCCTCCACCCCGTCCAGGAAATCCTGCACGCTCCGGGCGATCCGGTCTGCGACCGCGTCCCAGCTCTCGCCTGGCTGTGCCCGCCACCCAGCGACGTGCGGCGGTGAACCCGGTTGGTCAGACATCGAGCAGCCTCCGTCCTTCGAATGCGCGGCCCAGAGTGATCTCGTCCGCGTACTCCAGATCACCGCCGACGGGCAGGCCGCTGGCCGGCCTCGTCACCCGCAGCCCCATGGGCTTCACCAGCCGCGCCAGGTACGTCGCGGTCGCCTCGCCTTCGAGGTTCGGGTCCGTGGCGAGAATCAGCTCGGTGACCGTTCCGTCCGCCAGCCGGGTCATCAGCTCCTTGATCCGCAGATCGTCGGGGCCGATCCCGTCGATCGGGCTGATAGCGCCGCCGAGCACGTGATAGGTCCCGCGGAACTCACGGGTCCGCTCGATCGCCACCACGTCCTTCGGCTCCTCCACCACGCAGATCACGGTGAGATCCCTGCGGGTGTCACGGCAGATGCGGCATTCCTCTTCCTCGGCGATGTTCCCGCAGGTCCTGCAGAACTTGACCCGTTCCTTCACCTCGAGCAGCGTGGCCGCGAGGCGCCGCACATCCGCCGGGTCGGCCGCAAGCAGGTGGAAGGCGATGCGCTGCGCACCCTTCGGCCCGACACCCGGGAGCTGGCCGAGCTCGTCGATGAGGTCCTGGACGACACCTTCGTACACGTCACGGCCTCACATACCTGGCAGGCCAGGCGGATTCTGCCCCCCGGGCCCGCCGAGGCCGCCGATCCCGCCGAGGCCGCCGATCCCGCCGGAGCCACCCATTTCGCCGAGCCCGCCCAGGCCGCCCAGGCCCTCCGCGAGCGGGCCCATCTTCTCCTGCTGCAGGTCGGTCACGGCCCTGTTGGCGTCCCGTACCGCCGCGAGCACGAGGTCGGCGAGCGTCTCGGCGGTCTCCACCGGATCGCTGGCATCTATCG
>WNGJ01033501.1_pt1 | contig 12987 bp, 13 predicted proteins | sample 5400611 | NCBI WGS metagenome assembly WNGJ01 (sample SAMN13153375, study PRJNA577476) | soil metagenome | isolation source: 40 cm soil or saprolite under Garry oak tree replicate 1 | place: USA:California | collected 2016-06-15
GTGGCGGTTGCCGAGCGCGAGCTGGAGTTGAAGTGGGCCCAGGTCGCCGACCGCGAACGGCGGCTGCGCGCCGAGGTGCGTTTGAAGGCCGGAGAGGCGCTGGCCGCGGCCCGGAATCTGCGGTTCACGGAGGAGCTGCTCGATGTCAACCGCCAGGCGCTCGGCGTGATCCAGGAGCGCGTGCGGAAGGGAGCGGCGCCACCGCTGGAGGAGAGCCTCCTGCTGGTCGAGGTGAATCGGTTGGACGCCGGCCGCCAAGGCCTGGAGAGCCGCGTCCAGGTGCTCGCCCTCCAGCTCCGGGCGATGGTCGGCCTCGAGCCGCAGGTCCGGCTGTCGGTCCAGGGGGACCTGAGTGACGCGCCGGAAACGCCGGCGGGAGATCTTGGAGTCGAGCGGGCCCTGCAGGGTCGGCCTGATCTCGGTATGGCCCGAGCCGATTTAAGCGTGGCCCGTGCCCGCATCCAGAAGGAGGAGGCCGAGGGCCGGTGGGACGCGAGCGTCAACGTCGGCTACCAGCGACAGGACACGGGCTTCGCCCTCAACGGCCTGACCGACCGCGGCGGCACCCGGCCCATCCAGGACGTGTTCCACATGGTCGGGGGCGGCATCACGATCACGCTGCCCATCCGGAATCGCAACCAGGGCAATGTCGCGGCGTCGAAGGCCGAGACGCTGGCGGCCGAGCGGCGGCTCGAGTTCATGCGGCTCATCATCCGGCAGGAAGTGGAGGCGGCCTATACGCAGGAGCGCGCGGCCCGGCAATCCCTGGAGATCTACGCCCGCGGCGTCCGCGAAGTGGCCCGTCAGAACCTGGACGTGGTCCGGCAGAGCTACCAGCTCGGCCGGATTCCGTTGTTGGACGTGATCGCCGAGCAGCGTCGCTACATCGAGATCGAGACCGGCTACACCGACTCGCTGAAACAGGTGTACGACGGGGCGGTGGAGATCGAGCGCGCGATCGGATCGTCGGCCCGCTGACGAAGGAGTGAACATGAAGATCCTGACATGGGCCGTGGTCGCCGTGGTCTTCTTCGGACTCGGAGTCCTGGCCACGACACTGGCGCTGCGCTCGAGACCGGTCGCCTCTACGCCGTCGGTGGCTCCGTCGAGGGGATCCGACACACCCGCGCCCACCACGACGGCGGGCTCGGGGGACGAATCGGCCGACGTGGAGGTGCTGCTGCTGACGTCGGATGCGGTTGGCCGACTCGGGATCAAGACCGCGAAGATCGGTACCACGACGTCCACCGCGTCGATCGAGCTGCCCGGCAGCGTGATGACCAATGCCTACCGAGAGGTCAAGGTGACGCCCGTCGCTGGGGGCGTCGTGACGAAGGTCCAGGTGGAGCTAGGCGCGACCGTCAAGCGGGGCGCACCTCTGGTCACGCTCTTCAGCAGCGAGCTGGCGGATGCCCAGATGAAGTACCTGTCGATGCAGGCTGCGTTCGAGGCAGACCACAAGAAGCTCGACCGAACAGAGCAGCTCGTCACGATCGGCGCCGCCAGCCGCCAGGAGCTGGAGGATGTCACGGCGCAGCACGCCGCTCACGAAGCCGACCTTGAGGCCGCGCGGCAGCGGCTCGTGCTCCTGGGGCTCACGCCCGAACGGCTCGGGGGTCTCAAGGCGCCGGGCCAGATCGCGTCCGACATCCTGGTGCCGGCCCCCATCGACGGGGTGATCACCGCGCGGTCCGTCAACCTCGGCCAGGTGGCGGCGGTCGGCCAGGAACTCTTCACCGTCACCGACCTCTCGAGCGTCTGGGTCGTCGGCGATCTCTACGAGCAGGACTTTCGGGCCGTCCGGGTGGGATCGGACGCCACAGTGACGACGCAGGCGTACCCGGGCTTGGTGACGCGTGGCCGGGTGGCCTACATCGATCCGCGTGTCGACTCGCAGACCCGGACGGCCAAGGTCAGGGTAGAGGTGCCGAACCCGGCCGGCCGCCTGCGCCTCGGCATGTTCGCGACGATGGCATTCACCACGCCGCGAGGCGAGCCGGCGATGATGGTCCCGCGGGCCGCCGTGCAGGCCATCGGGGACCGCCAGATCGTGTTCGTGGCCGCTCCCGACGAGGTAGGAAAGTTCGTGGCGCGGACGGTTCGACTGGGGAGCCCCGTGGGCGACGGCTATCTCGTCCTTGCGGGCCTCAAGCTGGGGGACGTTGTGGTCACAGAGGGCAGCTTCTTCCTGCGCGCCGAGGCGCTGAAGAACTCCTGATTTGGCTCCGGAGCTGCCGTGCGGTCGCTACGCCGCGGCGTGGGGGAACCTCTTGATGAAGCGGCACAGACGCAAGCAGAAAGATGGTGCGTCGGCCGCGGATGATACCGTCGTGCCAATGACGTCTACAGCCAAGTCTAAGGACGGGCCGGCCGCCCGAACGGCGCCGGCTGCTCGGGCGATGCACGGAACGCATGCTGAAGGCGGGTGAGGTGCTCTTCGCAGCGGGAGAGCTATGCCGGGGCCTCCACATCCTGGTGGAAGGCCGTGTCGAGCTCCGCCAGCTCTCGCCCCGAGGGCGAGAGCAGGTCCTCCACACGGAGGGTTCCGGAGCAACGCTCGGTGAGGCCCCGCTGTTCGACCACGGGGGATACGTCGCCTCCGCCGTTGCGGCGGTGCCGACGCGGGCGCTCTTCGTTTCGAGGGCGGACGTGATCGCCCTCCTCCGGCGGCACCCTGCGGTCGCCGTGTCGCTGTTGGAGACCATGGCGCGGCGCGTGCGTCGCTTCGCCGATATGGCGGGCAGTCTTGCCTTCCGCCCGGTGCACGAGCGGCTCGCGCACTACATCGCCACGGCCGCCGGTGAGTCGGGACGCCCGGTCGCCGCAGGGCTCACGGTGGATCTCGCCCTCACGCAGGAGCAGCTCGCGGCGCGACTGGGGACGGTGCGCGAGCCCGTCGCGCGAGCCTTCTCGCAGCTCGAGGCACGTGGGGTGATCACGCGGAAGCGCGCCCGCATCGTGATCCGGGACGCGGCGTTGCTGGCGGCACTGGCTCGAGGGGACCTGGTGAGCACCTCGTAGCAAGGTCGCGATGTGACTTAGGTCATAGATGTCGAGCCTCGATTTCCCCATACTCCTGTCGACTGGATTTCCCCAGTCAGGAGGAGACCATGTGGAGAGTGGGACTGATCACGCTGGGTGCCGTAGCGGGTGCGGCCCTCGTAGCGCACACCGTTCTTGCCCAGAGTGCGCCCATGCAGCACCAGCCGATGCAGCATGAGTCGATGCCCGAGGGCCAGATGCCCAGGTCCCACAGTGTGATGCACGGCATGAAGCATGAGATGGCGAGTACCGGGACGCCCGCGATGCCTGGGCAGGACGCCTTCGGAGCCATCGCCGAGGTCGTCCAGATGCTCGACGCCGATCCCTCGACGGACTGGAGCAAGGTCGATCTGGAACGCCTCCGCCAGCACCTCATCGATATGAACAAGGTAGTGCTGCGGTCGCAGGTCAAGCAGTCCGAGGTGCCCGGCGGGCTCGTGATGGATGTGACTGGCACCGGTCGCACCGAGCAGGCGATCCGCGCGATGGTCGTCCCCCATGCCACGGAACTCGACCGGATGCCAGCGCTTACGGCGAAGACCGAGCTAGTTCCGGGCGGGGTGCGGCTCACGGTGACGGCGAAAGCGCCAGACGATGCCAAAGCCGTGGCGCGGCTACGCGGCCTCGGCTTCATCGGGCTGCTCACGGCCGGTGCGCATCACGGGCCTCACCACCTCGCGATGGCCAAGGGCGAGACCTTGGTGCACAGCCACTAAGCATCTATCTCGAGCCCATGGTGAGCGTAGCCCGGGCTCGACGCCGATCGCCCGGTGTGGAAGAGCGGGTCAACCACACGTGGCCCTCATTCGTGCGGTTGACCCGCCGTTGAATCAGATCTTCGCCAGTTGGCCCGACTGAATCAGGTCGACGAGCAGATTCCATTCGTCCTTCTTGAGTACGGCGAGGTTGCCTGTCTCGCCAATCCGTACCTTGTCGCCAGCGATCTCCACGTCCGGGCACTGACCGCAGCCGGCCGGGCACAGGGTGACTTTGTGGTTCGCCATGGTCTTCACCTCCCTCCCTTTACGACAGTCAGGTGTTCGATGCAGGGACAGATGGCGGCAGAACGGTGTCGGCGGGCCTGCCAGGATCGTAGCAGCCCGCGAAGGTTCCCACGCACCTCTGACATGTCCGTGAGCGCCTGCTCGATGTTCTTCAGCTTCAGATGGACGAGATCCAAGACGTGCTTGCAGGGCGTGCGTCCTGACCGCTTGAGCGTCACGATTCGCTTGATCTCATCCAGTCGGAAGCCGAGCCGCCGCGCTTGCGTGACGAACCCGAGGAGGGCCAGCGTCTCAGGTCCATACACGCGGTAGCCCGATCCGGTGCGGCGAGTGGGCGGGAGAATGCCGGCCTTCTCGTATAGGCGGAGTGCCTTCCGGCTGACCCCGCTCCTCGCTGCTACCTCCCCGATCAACAGCCCCTCGTGTGTCATAGGAGCAGCCTAAACCCTGCCCCCCAGGGCAAGGTCAAGCGGATTTTCTACGCACAATGAGCGGATGTTTCAGCAGTGCGCGCGCCAGAATCGGAAGCCCCACGATGCTAGGTCCCAGCCAGTACGCGAGTGCCGGCAAGGAGCGCCAAACCGGCAAGGAAGGGCCATTGTCTACATAGAACGCGGTCAGCAAGAGGACGTAAGAGAGCCCCATCCCGGCGATGTGGATGCGGAGCCACCCTTGCCATCGTCCGCGTCGCGCCGTGCGACCGATAGCCCCCGCGCCAAACGAAAGGATGCCGAGCACGAGGAGATGGGTGTCGGCAGGCCAGCGCATGATGGAGAGGGCGGTCATCGACAGCCACACGACCACGAGGCTCCAGTAGTAGAGGGTCCCGGCGGTGGGATGGCGGCCCGGAGCCTTGAGACTGAGCATTGCGGTCGCACCGGCGCCGACGCCGACGAGGCCGGCCACTACATGCACGGCCACGATCGTCAGGAAGACCTTGGACGACGAGGGAATTGCGATCCCGAGGATGACGATGCCTTGGTCACTCACGGAACAGACCTGTGGCGGCCTCACAACGAGATTGGTCGCCCGCCATCATAGTGGAAGGGCACGCGCTCGACTAGCCGTTCGAAGGAGCCGGCGCGCGCGCCGTTCACCGGGTCACGACGGGCGTCGGCGCGGGCCCCCGCATAGTCGCGCCCACCACGAGCCCCGATGCCAGCGTGAGCACCGCCACCACATGGATGGCCGCCCCGAGGCCGATCGCGTCGGCGATGAGGCCGGAGAGTAGCGCGCCCACGGCGTAGCCGAGGTCACGCCAGAACCGGTAGACGCCGAGGCTCGAGGCGCGCCACGTGGGGTGCGCATGGTCCACGATCGCCGCCAGCAGCGTGGGATAGACCATGGCGGTGCCGAGGCCCTGGAGCACGGCGCCGAGGATCCAGGCGGCATAGTTCGGCACCAGCACGGTCAGCCAGATCCCGCCCGCCTGCACGATCATGCCCCAGGCGATGAGGCCCTTGCGTCCCCAGCGATCGGAGAGCGGGCCCGTCGCCACCTGGAGGAGGCCCCAGACGGCCGGGTACACCGCCTTGACAGTCCCGATGCGCTCGATGGGCAGCGCGTGCGCGGCAAAGAAGAGCGGATAGAGGCCCCAGGACATGCCGTCGTTGAGGTTGTTCACGAGGCCGGCCTGGCACGCGGCGAAGAGGCTCAGGTTCCCGGCGCTCGTCACCCAGAAGATGCGCCGGAGCCCGGGGGGCCGCGGGCCGTGGGGGGCGGTCGGCGCCTCGAGCGCGACGTGCCCGCGCGTCTCGCGGATCACCAGGACGGAGAGCAGCAGCCCGATGATCGCGATGCCGATGCCGAGGTAGAACGGCTGGCGGAGTCCCGAGTGGGCCGCGATGTAGCCGCTGATCCACGACATCACGCCCACCGCGAAGTAGCCCGCGAACTCGTTCAGCCCGAGGGCAAGACCCCGGCGGCGCGGCCCCACCAGATCGATCTTCATGATGACGGTCATGGACCATGCCATCGCCTGGTTGGCGCCGAGCAGCACGTTGGCGAGATCGATCCACCACCAGGCCGGCGCCATGATGATGAGGAAGGGGACCGGCAGGGCCAGGAGCCACCCCGTGACGAGGATCGGTTTGCGGCCGATCCGATCGGAGAGCCGGGCGGCGACGAGGTTGATGATGGCCTTCGTGATTCCGAAGCTCACGATGAACGAGGTGATGGCGGTCTTCGAGGTGAGCCCGAACTCCTGCTCGCCGAGCAGCGGGAGCACGGTCCGCTCGAGGCCCACCATCCCGCCCACGAAGGCGTTGAGCAGGACGAGCAGGGAGAACTGGGGCAGGTTCTCCCTGAGGCCCAGCCGGGGTGGGCTCACGTCTGGCCGAGATTCTGGCGGCGGTGCTCGGCGAAGGCCTCGGGTTGTGGCGGCAGGTCGGCGAGGACGAAGCGGACGAACTCGGCCTTCGAGGGGAACTGGAGTGCCGGGTTGAACCGGCGCTCGAAGCCGATCGTGGACCCGGGCTTGCCGCTCAAGCCCTTGCCGCAGGCCGAGCCGCCGAAGTGTGCCGGGAACACCTCGAGGTGGTCGGGGAGTGTGAGGAGCCGACCGTAGAGGCTGTCATAGAGCTGCTCGGCGAGCTGGGTCTCCGCGCCGTGCCCGAGCAGATCGGGCCGGCCGACGCCCCCGGCGAAGAGGGTATCGCCGGTGAGCACGAACCACGGCTCGGGCCCCCGCGTCCGGTCGGTCACGACGAGGCAGACGCCGTCTGGCGTATGCCCGGGCGTGTGCAGCACCGTGACCCGGACGTTGCCCAGCTCGTGCTCCTCGCCGTCCTCCAGAGCTACGTGCGCGAATTCGACGGGCGCCGAGGCGTGGACGAGCACCGGCGCGCCGGTGACGACCGCCAGCCGCCGGGCGCCGGACACGTGGTCCGCCTGCACGTGCGTCTCGAAGATGTGGGTGATGCGCATGTTCTTCTCTGCGGCCGCCTCGACATAGGGCTCGATCTCGTGCTGTGGATCCACCACAGCGCAGCTGGCTGCGCCGCCTCAGCCGAAGAGGTAGCTGGCGCAGCCCGTCTTGGGAGCAAGGAACTGTCGAAAGATCATGGGTGGCCTCCTGCCGCCCGTCCATGGGGCGGCTCACTGGGTCCACTCGTAGCCCTCTAGTCCGATAAGCGCCAATACCGTTTTCTTACCGGATCGATAGGGCTAGACTTATCGATGTGACTCTTCGTCAACTCGAGGTGTTCCTCGCCATCGCTCGGGCGCGCGGCTACCGGCGCGCGGCCGAGGCGCTGCACACGAGTCAGCCCGCCCTCTCCCAGCACATCCGGGAGCTCGAGGCGGAGCTCGGCGCGCGGCTCTTCGATCGGCTCGGCAGGGGGATCGCCTTGACCGAGGCGGGCCGCCTGCTCGAGGAGCGCGCCCAGCGCGTCTTCGCGACGCTGGCCGATGCCCGCGAGGTGGTCGGGGAGCTCCACGGTCTGCAGCGCGGCTCTCTGCTGATCGGCGCCAGCACGACACCGGGCATCTACGTGCTGCCGCCGCTCATCGGCCGGTTCCGCCGCCGGTACCCCGGTATCGAGCTGCGGCTCCGGATCGCCAACTCCCGCACGATGGAGGAGGCGGTCCGCGCGCACGAGCTTGATCTCGCGGTGGTGGGTGGGCATGGGCTCTGCTCGTACGTGAGGAGGGCTCGGCCACCCGGCAGGTCACCGAGCGCACACTCGAGCGAGCGGGCGTGCGCTGGCGGGTCGGCATGGAGCTCAACCACACCGAGGCCATCAAGCAGGCCGTGATGGCCGGCCTCGGCGTCGCCTTCGTCTCGGTCCATGCGGTGCGTGGTGAGGTGGCCAGTCGCCGCCTGGCCGCCGTCCGGCTGCGGGGTCTGCGCATCCGCCGTCACTTTCACGCCATCCACAGCGAAGCGCGGACCCTGTCGGCGGGAGCTCGGGCCTTCGTGGCCATGCTCGTGGAGCAAGCCGAGGTGTCGCCGGGGCGGGCCCGGGCCGCTCCGTGATGCGCAGGTTGACACTGCCGTGGCGATACGAGAAGGAGGACGCGCTGAACGCGTGGCTCGGCTACTGGTGGGTCGATCGCTAGCGGGCGTGGGCGATGGTGCGGGTCATCGCCACGGAAGACGTTGAGGCAGTTCCCGGGCGCACCTGCCGCGCCGATTGACGGATGGCAGCGCGGTTCGTCACGCGCTGCTCGTCCTCGATGCCTGATCGGCAGCGATGGTCTTTAAGGAGTCCTGTTCCAACGTCAGGACGTGCTTGGCCACAACTCGATAGGTCCACTGGCCGGGGGCCGTCTCGCTGTTGAATTGTTCGTCGTTCAGCCCGATGAGTGAGCCGATGAGACGTGCCCGCTCCTCGAGCCATTCCGCGAGGAGCCGCTGCATCCGAGAGGCCGTGATCCGCGATTCGTAGCGGGCTTCCAGGATCTGCCCCGTATGGATCTTCTCGTGATCGATGTCGTTTGTAAGAAGAGTCCACAGGTCTCTTCCCTGCGCGCATGCATGGGACGACGCCATCGTCAGCTCGTGGTCAGAGGCTTCGAGCAGGGCATCCATCGTCGTCATCGTCTGTGTCATCAGCTCGCGGATCGCCTCTCGGACTGTCGCGGCCATAGTCGCCTCCTTTGGGGCGTGGGCGGTCGATACCGACTATCGCACGAACGGCCCCCCCCAAGGGCCTTCACAGACCGCGCCAAAGCCATACTGCAACGGCCGTCGATTGTCCTTCTGTCGGGGCCCTCTGTCACACTCCCCGACGGGTAGTGTCCAAGTGGTAGGGAACAACGGACGGTGACGACCTGGCCATTCGCGGGAGGCGAGCCATGAGCATCAGGAGCCCTTTCGTCAACGACGATGCCTCTGCCGACCAAGAAGATCATGCCTTGGTGATGCGAGTTCGGTCGGGCCGTCGCGAGGCACTCGAGGACCTGGTGCGGCGTCATCAGCCGTGGATCTACAACATCGCCGTTCGCATGCTCTATCACCACGAGGATGCCCAGGATGCGACCCAGGAGATCCTCATCAAGGTGCTGACCCGGCTGTCCTCGTTCGAGGGGCGCAGCAGCTTCCGCACATGGCTGTATCGCATCGTCGTCAACCACGTGCTCAACATGAAACGTGGCCGCCTGGAGCCGCCGATGCTGACGTTCAGCTGTTACGGCCACGGTCTGGCGAATACCCCTGACCTGGATCCGCCCGATCAGGGCACCGTGGCGGCGGATGTGCGGCTCCTGGTGGAGGAAGCCCGGATCGGCTGCACGGCCGGTATGCTCCTCTGTCTCGATCGCGAACAACGCCTGATCTATATCCTCGGTGAGATCTTTGAGGTGACCGATGTCGTAGGCGGCGGGTTGCTCGAGATCAGCCGTGAGAACTTCCGCCAACGCCTGGCCCGCGCCCGCCGGGACCTCCATAGCTTCATGAACGACAAGTGCGGGCTCGTCAATCAAGCAAACCCTTGCCGGTGCGCCAAGAAAACCCGCGGGTTCGTCCAGGCTGGCTACGTAGACCCACAGAACCTCCTGTTTGCGCGCGAGCGTGTGCAGCGAGTGCGCGAGATTGTCCAGGCGAAGAGCGAAGCCATCACGACACTCGACGAGCAATACGCCGCGATCTACCGGGACCACCCGTTCTATAAGTCACCGGATCTGGTAGGGGCGCTGCGACGGCTGGTCGAGAGCCCCGAGTTCAGAAGCGTGGCTGATCTCCTGTAACGGCCCTACTTCGCCCCGCAAACGTCCAGAACGCCAAAGGGGGGACTATGAGTTCGAGTCGGCTCGATGCACGGGCGATTGTCCTCGCCGTCCTCATCATGGCCATTCTTGGCGGGACCTACACCATGGTCAAGGTGGGCCTTCGCGATCTCCCAGTCGTCGGCTCGCTGCTGCTCCGGATGCTCGTAGCCACCGCGGCCCTCGGCGCGTACGCGCGTTGGGCTGGGGTGACCCTGCTATACCGAGGGCGCGCCGCATGGTTCATCGCCGCAGGAACGCTGGCCTTCATCGTGATGCAATTGCTGCTCTACGCGGGGCTCACCGCGACTCCCGCCGGCCGAGCTGCGATCCTCTACAACATCCAGCCGTTCTTGACCCTGCTCGTGCTTCCATGTGTCCTGCCGGCGGAGCGGCTCACTTTCCGGCGAGTGCTGGGTACCGGGATGGCGTTCGGCGGCGTGGTGCTGGTCTTGGCTGAGCGCGGTACGAGTGGGGGTTCGCTGCTCGGCGACGCGTTGGTGCTACTCGCTGCCGTGACCTGGACTATGGTGATCATCTTGAGCAAGACGACGCCGAGCGAGGTGAACGCGGTTTCGCTCATCTTCTGGAACGTGGCGGGTGCCGCGCCCGTGCTGGCCCTACTGACGGTCATCCTCGAGCCCAGCGCGAGCTGGCGCCTGAGCGCTCCCGCCGTGGCGAGTATTCTCTACCTGGGCGTGCTGGCTGCCGGAGTTGGCTTCGTTGGATTCGTCTGGCTGACGCGCACCTACGCGGCGACCCGCGTCAACGCCTTCGTGTTCCTTTCACCGGTCTTCGGCGTGCTCATCGCCTGGGCCGCCCTCGGGGAGTCGGCTACGGCACTCCAGGCTGCCGGGGCGCTCGGGGTTGCCTCCGGCATCTGGATTGTGAACACAGGGCGCTGATTTCCGCAGCCTGTTGCAAATACAGTCCGTCGGCCGCTATCTCGATGCGGGAAGGCGTGCCCATGATTTCGGCGAGTGCACCCGCAGATCCGAGAGTCGCCTGTAGATCTTGAACTGGACGTCGCCGGGGTCCTCCCACTGAGACGTGCGCGGGAGATGGCGGCCAGGCAGTAGGACGCGCGGCTTTCTCCGGCAGACGAGGGAACCGCCGAACGGCACAACGGGCTCGACGTCCTCACAGCGGAGCTAGACGGCACATGTGGCTTCCGCCACCGCATGCGTAAAGCCTATCGGAAGGCCTGCACATTGCCGCAGGAGGAAGTGCCGCTTTGCGAGGGCAGTCGAGCAACAACTGATTCGTAAGCAACCCCAGGCGCCTGGCGACAATACGCAAGACGACGTAAACCCCGGTAAGGAGACGCAACAGTCATGACCCGCACCAGCTTGCGTTGTCCTCCGTTGGCCTGCGTTGGAACCGGAATGGAACCAGGGAGCCAGCTGTCGGTGCTGTCCACATCGCATACACCGCCCGCCCGCCCCCTCCTAGATCCGAGCGCTCGCGCGGTAGCAAGCTGAGAGCGCCCAAATGTCGATGTGAGCACCGACCGAAATGGGCCGAGAAGTTCATCTCCGTGAGGCGCCAGGACAAAGTTCAAGAGATCGCCCCGTGGTGCCATCCGCCTCTCCAGCCGAGCGGCTCATTCACGCCCTGGGGCTCTGGCGACACCGCGAGGTCTACTGGGCTGACGGTTCCGGACGTCCGGCACTTGGTAAGGGAAGATGCCCGTGACTGAAGGGATCCGAAGCAGAACTTGGAGACAGTCCAAAATAGAGTGCGCCGGCCTTGAACCACGATCCTCCCGACAGGTCGGCTCGCTCCACTTGGCGGCTCCGCGCGGGCGCCTATTTCAGGGTGTTTGATCTCCCGCCGGTTCTCGGCGATGATCGCGGCGAGAAATGAACCCGGCGCGGATCCTGCTCGTGGACGACGAGCCCGACATGCTCGAGAACTGCTCGCGCATCCTCTCCCGGCAGGGCTACGCGTGCGTGACCGCGGAGAACGGCCGCGCCGCGCTGGCCATCCTCGAGCACGAGCGTCCCGACCTCATCTTGACCGACCTCAAGATGCCCGAGATGGACGGCATGGCCCTGCTCCAGCACGCGCACGCGATGGATCCGGATCTGCCGGTCATCGTGATCACCGGCTTCGCTTCCATCGAGTCGGCGGTGACCGCGGTGAGGGAAGGGGCCTTCGACTACCTGCCCAAGAGCTTCTCGGTGGACCAGCGCCGGGTCGCGGTGGAGCGGGCCCTCCGGCACCGCGGGCTGCAAGTCGAGAACCGCAATCTCCGCCAGCAGCTGCAGCAGACGCTGGGGCTCGAGAACGTGGTGGGCCGCAGCCCGGCCATGACCCAGGTGTTCGAGCTGGTGAAGAAGGCGGCACGCTCCGAGGCGAACATCCTGGTCCTCGGCGAGTCGGGCACCGGCAAGGAGCTGATCGCGCGCGCCATCCACGCCAACAGCCCGCGCGCGGGCGGCCCGTTTGTGCCGGTCGATTGCGCCTCGCTCCCGGAGCAGCTGCTGGAGTCGGAGCTCTTCGGCCACGAGAAGGGCGCCTTCACCGGGGCGATCCGCACCAAGACCGGCCTGGTCGAGGCGGCCCACCGCGGCACCCTCTTCCTCGACGAGATCGGGGACCTGCCCGCCTCGCTCCAGGTGAAGCTGCTGCGCGTGCTGCAGGAGCGGCAGATCCGCCGGGTGGGCGGGACCGGCCTGGTGGACGTGGACGTGCGGGTGGTCTCGGCCACCAACCGGAACCTGGCCGACGCCATCGCCAAGGGGCAGTTCCGCGAGGAGCTCTACTACCGCATCAACGTGATCGCGATCCACCTGCCCGCGCTCCGCGAGCGGGCCGGGGACGTGCGCCTCCTCGCCCACACGTTCCTCAAGCGCTACGGACAGGGCCGGGTGACCACCATGGACGACGCGGCCGCGGAGATGCTCGACCGGTACCCGTGGCCGGGCAACGTGCGGGAGCTGCAGAACGTGATCGAGCGGGCCTGCGCGCTGGCCGACGGAACGAAGGTCACGGTGAAGGACCTGCCCGAGCACGTCGTTCATCCGGCCGCGCGCCCCGCCGCGCCGGGGGTCAACCCGGCGGCGACCGGGCGATCGGGCGAGCTCCCGCCGGGAACGGATCTCACGCTGAAGGAGGCCAAGGACCAGTGGCTGCAGGTGCTCGAGGTCTCCTATCTGTCTGACCTGCTGGCCCGCCACGACGGCAACGTCTCCTCCGCCGCGAAGGCCGCCGGTATCGACCGCAAGACGTT
>WNGJ01005822.1_pt1 | contig 12986 bp, 11 predicted proteins | sample 5400611 | NCBI WGS metagenome assembly WNGJ01 (sample SAMN13153375, study PRJNA577476) | soil metagenome | isolation source: 40 cm soil or saprolite under Garry oak tree replicate 1 | place: USA:California | collected 2016-06-15
TTCTCGGCTGGCACGACGCACACGTCAATTTCGAGGCTGCTGTCGAAGGCGTCCCTGCGCGGCTGCATGGGGTGCGGCCAGACGGGCTGCCCTATTCGCCGTGGCAGTTGTTAGAGCACTTGCGGCTGACGCAGCGCGACATTCTCGACTTCTGTCGTGACCCCAGCTACGAGGCGCCGGCCTGGCCCGATGATTACTGGCCGAAGAGCCCGGTTCCGCCCACGCCGCAGTCCTGGCAGGAGAGTGTGGGCGCATTTCTTGCTGACCGAGAATCGTTGGTGAAGCTAATTGCCGATCCGAGCCTCGACTTATACGCGAAAATTCCGCAAGGCGAAGGACAGACGTATTTACGCGAGGTGCTGCTGGTTGCGGATCACAGCGCCTATCATGTAGGTGAGTTAGTGGCGGTGCGGAGACTTCTGGGAGTTTGGAAATGAGCGGTCGGATTTGATTAGCCAGCTTGGCGGTTTTCCAGCAACGTCTCAACAGTTTTCAGCAGGGCATCGCCGCTGAAGGGCTTTGAAATGTAGGCGCTGAAACCCGCCTCGAGGGCTTCATTCCGATTCATCTCGGCGTGGGCTGTCACAGCAATGCAGGGTACGGTCCTGGTGCGCTGGTCCAATTTCAATTCCCGAAAAACTCCCCAGCCATCCAGCACCGGCATTGATAAGTCCATGACAATCAGGTCAGGCGGTTGGTCGCGGGCCAGGACGAGGCACTCGTTTCCATCTTTTGCTTCGCGCACGTGATAACCGGCATTCGCAAGTAAAAGTCCCAAAAGCTCGCGGTTATCGTCGTGATCATCGGCAATAAGGATGGTTGCAGTCATATCGTGCTGTCGGATGCGATTGAATGGGACGGCGGTACCGTTTGGACTTATAGCTTAGCGCTGAAACGGTGTCAATTGGACTTTAATAAACCATTTCTTGACTCACCGATTCCCGCACGTCCATAATCGCTGAAGAGACGCATTGCCCCCGCAAAGTGTCAGCAACAGGCGTTTATCTCAGTTATGATTCTCACCGATGAAAAGATCCTGCAACGGAGGAATAAACTGTGGTCAGCGGACAACTTGAAGATAGCTTGCGCCACGATATAGAAAGCTATATTGAAGGGCGCCTGAGTGGTATCAAACAGGAGATCGCCGCGCTTCAGAGCCAGCTCAACGAATCGCTCAGCCGTCTCATGGATCGGCAAGGCGAAGTTCAACTTGACGGTGGCCTGGCGTCTTCCATTCTTGAGCACTTGAGAGCGGCCCACGAAGAAGGCATCGATCTCGCCGCCTCTGAATCGGCACGCGCCAAAGCCTCCAGCGACATGGCCATCGTTAAGGCGGCCATCTCCGAAGTAGACGAGCAGAAATCGCAAGCTGATATCTTAAAGATCCTGGTCAACCGTGCGGCTGCCTTTGCGCCGCGAGTTGCTTTTTTCGTGATCAAAGGCGACCAGGGTATTGGCTGGCGTGCGCGCGGCTTTCAGGGAACCGTGGGCGACAATGCGATTCACCAAATGTCGTTTCCAGTTACTGCGGATACGGCGGTAGGCAACGCGGCGCGAACACAAACTTCGTGGAGCGGTGGGCCAGGTTCACATTCTGAAGATCACATGATCCTCAACCGGCTGGGCGAAGAGCCACCGGCCAGGATTGTTGCCGTGCCACTCGTCGTTCGTAATCGCACGGTGGCAGTTCTTTATGCCGACTCGGCCGATCTCGATTCAGAAGCGATCAACCTGGAAGCTATCGAGACGCTCGTTCATGTTTCCGGAATGGCTGTCGAGTTGCTTGCCGGCCGCGGTGCCCGCGCGAAGCAATCAGCCGCACCTCAAGTTGCTCCAGCAGAAGAAGCAACAGCCGAAGAACCTCAGGCTTATGAGCAACCGGCCTACACACCGGAGGTTGAGTATGACGAGATAACACCGGTTGTGGAAGAAAGTGCGCCGGCGCCTCAGGTCGCAGAAGTTGAAACACAACCGAAACCGGAACAGTTTCAGCCGCAGCCCGAACCGCAGTTTGAGCTGCAGCCCGAGTATCCATTTGAAAGTCAGGTTGCGCCGCAGCTTGAGACGCGGCCTGAGTTTGGGCAAAGTGAGGCCGCTCCAGCGGTTGAAGCGCCGGTAGAGGTAGCGGCGGAGATTGCGCCGCAAGTTAGTACGGAGACCGCAGCGACGGGAGCTCCGCGACGAAGATATGGGGCGGATGTCGAACTGCCGGTTGAAGTCGCAAGCGAGGAAGAGCGACGCCTGCACAACGACGCGCGCCGCTTTGCCCGCTTGCTGGTTTCGGAAATCAAACTCTATAACGAACAGAAGGTCACTGAAGGCCGCTCGCAGGGTGATCTCTACGGACGCCTGCGCGAATACATCGATCGCTCGCGCGAGATGTATGACAAACGCGTTAAGCCGGAAGTCGCGCAACGATACGACTACTTCCACCATGAATTGGTGACTACGCTTGCCGAAGGCGACGAGGCTAAGCTTGGCGGTGCGTATCCGGGAGCAACGGTTTCGGCATAAGGCGCGACTAAGTTTCGGATCTTAAATTTCCGGGTTTCGAGTTTCGAGTTTCGAGTTTCCGATTTGAAGCAATCGAAAGTTCTTCGGAACTTGAAACTCGGAACACGAAACTCGAAACCGTTTTGGGGTGCAAAAATCTGTGAAGAAGTTAGGAAAGTATCGTCTAACGCTCATTATCATAAGCCTGGCAATCGTCATCGGCGCTTCTTTACCAGCGTTTATGACGGCAAGCTGCCTGACGCGACAGCAAACTCCCGCCGAGATGAGAGCGCTGGAAAGTCTACGCACGATGACGCGCGGCGGCGTGTTGCCTTCGGAAGAAGTGGTGGCGCGTATTGAATCAGATTTTCCACGTACGAAGGCGGCCGCACTTGCGAGAATTGTTCAGGCGCGCATCAGAATTAATGCTAAAGACTTTGCCGGCGGCGCGGCGCTGCTTGATGCGAGCGTAATCCGCGACCACAGTCTGTTGGGCGACTACGCGCTTTTTATGCGCGGCGGTGCACTAGAACAAGCAGGCAAGCCAGTCGAGGCCCGCGTAACTTACGAACAACTACTCGAAAGTTATCCTGCGTCCACTCGCGCACGAGAAGCGACCTTACGAGTTGCCAATATCATGATGAAGAGCGGCAATGCTGTCGCTGTTCCTTCCCTATTGCAGGATCTGGCAGCGAAAGATGATGCAGCGGCGCTTCTATTGCTGGCCAAAGCTTATGAGCAAAGTTCTGACACAACGCAAGCGCTTGTGTCCTACCGTCGTCTGTATTTTTATGCACCGGCATCGGCAGAAAGTTTAGAGGCCGCGGCGGCGCTTCCGAGGTTAGGATCAACGCTTTCGCCTGCTAACGCTGACGAAGCTGTCGCTCATGCTGACAAATTATACGAAGCGAAACGATTTTCTGATGCGTCGCAAGCCTACGCTGACGCGTTCGCAAAGTTTTCGCCAAAGGTAGATTCGCAAGTACAACTACGTCGTGTAATTGCCGCAGCCAGCATCAGGAAGACTGCCGACGCAGTCAACGCGCTGAATGCTATTCCTGTTTCCGCCGGCGAGACGCGCGCGGAAGCGCTTTACAACGTGGCGCAAGCCTACGCGCGGGCCCGGCAGTGGGAACAGGCGCGCGCTACCGTTGAAGAGTTACGACGCAGTTTTTCCGGCAGTTTGTTTACGCAGCGCGCGCTGGTAACTGTTGGTCAGATCGCGGAAGACGCTAAGAACGATGCTGACGCTTCGTATTTCCTGCGTACCGCAGTCAATAGTTATCAAGGTTCGGGTGAAATTGCGCAGGCGCAATTCGACCTGGCCTGGAAAACGCACGAGGATAAGAACTTTTCGGAGTCATCAAAATTACTGACTGAGCATCTCGCTTACTATGCCGACAAGAATACCGACAATCGCGGCCGCGCAGGGTACTGGGCCGCACGCGATTCAGAACGCGCCGGCAAACTTGCGGAAGCGCGTGCGCTTTATCAGGCGATGCTCGGGCGTTATGACGCTAACTGGTATGGCTATCTGGCCAAACAGCGATTAGATGCCCTGCCGCGCAGCGGAATTGAAACAGTTCCGCCGAAATCCTTCCCTGCTGATTCTGTGGTTGCGCGGGCGGTCGCAAACCTGCAAACAGTGACAGTTGCCGAAGAGACTGCCGGCGCGGCGGAAGATAAAGAGATTGCCAAAGCTGACGAACTCAATAATGTAGGTCTTAACGATTGGGCTTTGGACGAGTTGGCTGCCGCCTCAGCATCAGCGGGAAACAGTCCGAAGGTTAATTTGGCAATCGCTCGAGTTTATCGTTCTGGGGAAGACAACGTGAGGGCGCTTAATATCCTCAAGAAGAGTTTTCCCGACTATTCCCAGATGAAACCCGAGGAATTAACTCGTGAAGAATGGGATGTGTTTTATCCGCTGCCCTACTGGGACATCATCGTTCAGGAATCACGCGCCAGAAACCTTGATCCATTTCAGGTGGCGGGCCTAATTCGGCAGGAGACGGTTTTTATGCCGCGCGCTCGCTCATCAGCGAGGGCTTACGGGCTAATGCAGGTGCTCGTTCCGACCGGCATGCTAACCGCAAAGAAGTATGGCGTGGAGCGAACGATAACCGAGGAGGCGCTTTACGAGCCGCGCTTGAATATCCAACTGGGCACGGCTTACCTGCGCGACCAGATCGATAAGTTTGGCCGCATTGAATACGTGGCTGCCGCTTACAACGCCGGACCAATTCGCGTGGTGCAATGGCGAACTTCTTTGCCTGCGGAAATAGATGAGTGGGCCGAAGCTGTTCCTTTCAAAGAAACGCGCGGCTACGTTCAGGGAGTGGTGCGAAATCGGCTCCAGTATCTGCGGCTCTACGACGCGAATGGGAAGTTTCGTCCGGAGGTTGGCACTCGGGCGATAACGAATCAGCCGGCGACCGGCACAACGCCGGGTGGGACGCCTGAAGACTCATCAGTGCGCAAGCGCCGCGTGACCGGTAACGAGAATGAGGAATAAACTTCTAACAGTCAAAACGTCGACTCCGCTTCGATCCCAATTGAAAATATGCCTGGCGTTGGCAGTAGCAGTTTTTCTTTCCAGTACTAACGCAATCTTCCCTCAAGGTCGCAGCAATGCAGCGGCTTTGGCTCCCTCGGGTTCGCTTACAATTTCAACCGAGCCAAACGCGATTGTCTGGATTGACGATATTCGCCGCGGTGTAACTGATGCTTCGGGTAGGATCGAGCTAAACAAATCTTCCGCCGGCCGTCACATTCTGCGAGTGAGAGCAACCGGTTTTAGGGAAGCGACCATGCCATTGCTGGCGAACAGACGAAGTGTGGCTCTGAAACTGGTAAGGACCACGGATCAGGCGGAGCTTACATTTCAACAAGCCGAAGATGCGCGCGAAAGGGCAAGGGACGACGCAGCGAAACAAAAGGCGGCCGAACTTTACCGCGTCACGCTGAAAGTTCGTCCGGCTTATCCGGCGGCGCGCGTTGGCCTGGCCCGCGTCCTGCTCGATCTGAACCAATACGAAGCGGCGCTCAATGAGATTGAAGCAGCGCGTCGTACGCGTCCCGTTTACGCGGAAGCTTCCGCCGTGGAAGGACGCATTAATCGCGAGGCCGCCTTTACTGACGATGCGATTAAATCATTTCGCCGGGCAATCAGAGAGGCGCATGGTTTTCAGCCGGAGGCGCACGTAGGGTTGGCGCGAGTCTTCGAAGACAAGGGACAATATGACGAGGCTATTCTCGAGTTTCGCAAGGCCATCGATCAGCTTTCGGATTCCGAGCCGGTAATTTACCAACTGCTTGGTGCCGCTTACGAGAAGCAGCAGAAATACAAAGAAGCAGTGGCCGCCTATGAGAAGTATCTTGCGTTAGCGCCAAATGGAAGCCTTGCTCCTGCCATCCGCTCGATCATCGAGCAACTCCGGCGCGATGCCGCGGGGCAGGAGATAGTTCCGTAACTAACCAAATTGTAAAAGTGGCGTCAGAAGCTGAAATTACGGTTGAGCGATTGGATCGTTAGCAGTCGCCGGCGCATTCGGGCTGACGTGTAACGCAGATGAAGTTGAGTCAATGTAAAAGTGTCTGCCTTGAAGCTGAGGGCGTGCCGGATCTGCTTTGCAACTATAGAATGCTTCCGCTGTGTCTTCTGTCTTAGGTCTCACTTCGATCGTCAAAACATAATCCTTAACCGTAGGCTGGCTGGAACTAAAACGCTCATCCAGATAGCCGGCCTCGGAAAGCTGTTGAAAGGTTCCAAAAGCGCCTTCGTGGCTGGCTGAATAAGTTTGCTCTGCCAGCGCGACTGTGTGCAGCGCTCCTGTTGCCGCCGTTTCATCGGCACGCTCAACACTTTGCTGCAAACCTGTCGTATAGCTTTGGCAAGCGAGCGATGCGACACAAAAAAGAAGGGTCAGCAAGATAATGGCATTTCTAAACATTAGGGCGATTCTCGCCTCCTTGCCTGAAGACTAGTTAATCTCTCGAAATCGAAAGCAACTGTAATTGTGATCGTTAACCATCCCGACCGCTTGCATGAATGCATAGCAGATAGTAGTGCCGACAAACTTGAAGCCACGCCGGCCAAGGTCTTTGCTCATCGCGTCTGATTCCGGAGTGAAGGCCGGCACGCCCTGCGCGCGCTTTCTCTTCCTGGGAACCCGATCTACAAACTGCCAGATATAGCGATCGAAACTACCAAATTCTTTACGCACGACAAGAAAAGATTTAGCGTTTTGAACGGCCGCGGCAATCTTCAAGCGATTACGAACGATACGTGCGTCCTGCAGCAATCTCTCAAGCTCCCGCTCGCCATATCTTGCCACCTTTAATGGATCGAAGCCGCTGAACGCAGCCTGATATCCTTCGCGCTTGTTCAGAATAATTTCCCAACTGAGACCAGCCTGGGCCCCTTCCAGGATGAGAAACTCAAAGAGTGTGCGGTCATCGTGCACTGGCACGCCCCATTCCTTGTCATGATAAGCGATCAATGGCTCGGTGCGGGCCCAGTCACAACGTTTCGGCGAAACCAATTTCACTCCTGCGCTTCCAAGTTGAATCTGCCAATGGCCAATGAGAAATGAAAAATGAAAAATGGAAAATGGAAAATCCTACCTGTCACTCATCACTCATAATGACTCATCACTAATCAGTCATCACTCCTCACTTTTCCGTCCAGCCTGCCGGTCAGACTTGCCACAACCATAACCAACTCGTTGGCATCCACCGGCTTCGCAATGTGCGTGCTGTAGCCTGCCACTATTGCCTGCATCCGATCCTGAACCCGGGCGTAAGCAGTCAAGGCCACGGCTGGAATACGCCTCTCGGTACCCGCTTCCTGCTGTCGAATCCGCCGTATCAGATCGTAACCATCAACCTTCGGCATGCCGATGTCGCTAATCAGCAGATCGAATTGGCGGTTTTCGAGTGCCTTCAGCGCATCCCCGGCATTAGTAGCACCTGTAATTTTCGCGCCATGTTGAGCGAGCTCCACAGTGATTAAGTCCAGAGTATCAGTTTCGTCGTCAACGATCAGAATCTGTAACCCTTCCAGGCTTGCGTTTTCCGATTGACTCTCTTTTAATGCCGAGTCCGCAGCGGCCAACGTTTCAGGACGAAGCTCGCCACTTGGCAAGGGCAATCGAATTGTAAAAATGGCGCCGTGACCGTCTTCACGATTCTCCACCGCAATTATCCCGCCATGAAGTTCGATCAGATGACGAACGATGGCCAGGCCAAGTCCCAACCCTCCGTGCATCCGCGTCGTTGAGCCATCGCCTTGACGGAATCGTTCGAACACGTGGGGCAGAAACGCGGGTTCAATACCTGGTCCACTGTCTTTAACCTGAACGAGAACGTGCGTGGCAGTCTGGCTAACGACGATTTCTATTTTGCCTCCATTCGGTGTAAATTTCGCCGCGTTTGAAAGAATATTCCAGATCACTTGCTGGAGACGATCGGGATCGCCAGAGACCATTCTCAGGCTGGCATCAATCAGAGTTTCAATTTGAATTTCCTTCGCTTCAATCGCCGGCCGCACCGCATCAAGCGCGGCATCAACAACACCAACCAGATCTACCGGGCTAAGATTGAGTTGTAGTTTGCCGGTAATCACGCGCGAGACGTCGAGTATGTCTTCAATGATCTGTTTTTGGGCCCAGGCATTTCGTTCAATGACTGCCAGTGCATGTTTCGAGCTCTCGCGATCAAGGCGACCGGAACTCAACATTCGTGACCAGCCAATGACAGCGTTCAGAGGTGTGCGCAGCTCATGAGAAAGCGTAGCGAGAAATTCATCCTTCAAACGATTAGCCTTTTCCGCATCGGCACGCGCAGCCCGCTCACGCTTAAAAAACTCAGCAAGGTCGTCTTCAACTCGTTTTCGCTGAGTAAACTGCCCAATCTGTCCACCGATGCCGGCGACCACCCGCAGCAACTCCTCGTCCGGTTCTCTGATTTCCGCACTGTAGAATTCGATTACTCCCCAAACTTCGCCGCCCACCAGAATCGGAAAGCCAAATGCCCCTCGCAACCCTTCACGGGTAGCCACGATTGCGCGCGGAAAGTTTTTGTTGGCTGACACGTTATTGATCCAGGTTGGCTTACCGAGCTCCCAGATTCTTCCTGGTAGTCCTTCGCCTTTCTTGAAAATAAGAGTTTGCGTTAGCCGATCGAATTCAGGCGTCGACGCTGAATTAGCGTGACACATCTCGACGCTGCGGATCGTTTCAGTTTGGCGATCGACTTTCCATAGCGCGCCCACCTGCCAATCAAGACTCTCGCAAACGGCCTTTAGAATGCTCTGCGCACTTTCAGCGAAATCACACGACTCAGAAAGAATCTTTGTTACTGCATATTGCAAAGTCAGGCGGTTCTCAGCGCGTTTTCGCTCGGTGATGTCTCGTGTAAAGCAACGAGTGTGAATAAACTTGCCGTCTTCGCGGTAGACGCTGGAGTTAAGGCGGACCAACTTTATCGATCCATCTTTACAACGCAATCTTGTGTCGTAATTCTCAAGCACGTCACCGGCTTGAAGACGAGTGAGAATGTCTTCAATAACATCCGGGTCGACATGGAACTCGGCGATGTGATGTCCCTCATATTCGTCGCGTGAGTAGCCGAGCATTCCCAGTTCAGCTTGATTGACACGCAGCACCGTGCCGTCAGGCGCAAGCCAGTGCAACCCAATGGCGGCGTTATCAAAAAAGTCGGTCAACTGAGCCTCGCTTCGCTGCAGCGCTCGTTCTGCCTGCTTACGTTCAGTGATGTCTCGCTTGATGCCAACATAACAGAGCGGCGCGCCCGAATGGTCGCGCATTGCAAACGCAGACAGCTCGATGTGCCTGGTTTCTCCCGCCTTCGTTTTACTAACTACCTCGCCGCGGTACTCGCCTGTCTCCATTAACCGGCGCGCTATTTCGGCGAAAGCTTTTTCGCCCAGATGTATGGCCGGCGTTTGGTCTTTGAGTTCATCGTCTGAGTAACCAAGCAACTCGGCGTGCGCAGCATTTTGTTCGAGGTAAACACCCTGCGGGTCGACTATGGCAATGGGCTCTCGTGAATGACTGAAAATTGCTCGATACAAATCCGGCTGGATTTCTTCCTGTTCACCGGGGTCCCGACTCATTGGGAGCGTGGATGCTTTGCCAGACATAGTTTCAGATAGAAAACTGGGGAAAGGTAAGCTGCCATCGCCGTAAGGGTTGGCGTCAGGGGGAACCCAAATAATACATCAACCTGAACGCAGGTTAAACCAGGCAAGCGACGCCCGAGCTCGACGAACTTCACCTGTGCAGTCCCCGGAGTTTGACTTCGCGCTGACTTTGGATGTAAAAGCGTTGCGGACTCATACAACAGCCAACCAGAAAACGTCTCCCTTGTAGTCAGCGAAGGGGAGACCACTCTTTATCGATGGAAGGAGATCGAAATGGCTTTACGTTTAGGCGACATTGCACCCGATTTCACAGCGGATACGACCGATGGCCCAATTCGCTTTCATGAATGGATCGGCGACAGTTGGGCCGTCCTTTTTTCTCACCCCAAAGACTTCACGCCGGTTTGCACCACCGAGCTTGGGGAATGCGCGCGTCTCAAACCCGAATTTGACAAACGCAACGTCAAGGTCATCGGCCTCAGTGTTGACCCAACGGATTCGCATAAGAGATGGGCGGAAGACATTCGAGAGACACAGGGGACCGCGCTTAACTTTCCCGTCATCGCAGATCCGGATCATAAGATTGCGGAGATGTACGACATGATCCATCCGGAAATTAGCGACGTGTTTACGGTGCGTTCCGTTTACATTATTGGGCCAGACAAGAAAATCAAATTGATGATCACTTACCCGGCGAGCACTGGCCGCAACTTCGACGAGATCCTGCGAGTGATCGATTCACTGCAGCTCACGGCGAAGTACAGCGTCGCCACGCCGGTGAACTGGAAGGATGGCGATGATGTGATCATCGTTCCCTCAATGTCTGATGAAGATGCGAAGGCGAAGTTTCCCGCCGGCTGGAAAGCGCCGAAGCCTTACCTTCGAATTACGCCGCAGCCAAATAAGACGACGCCCGCGGACACGGCCGCGAAGACCGCCTCGTAAAGCGCTCTTGCGCGACGAGAACGCTCCGTTTCACAACCAGGGCGTAGAGCCTTACAAGCTCTGCGCCTTTGGTTATTCGGAATCTGCGAGGGCTTTTGCCGATATGAAAGTCATAAGGTTCATTTTGATTGCAGCGAGCATTGTTACCGTCAGCGCCTCTTCTCACGCACAAAGGAAAGCGAAACCATGGAAACAGATGTCTCCAGATGAAGTGGTAAGGGTTCTCTATAGACAACATAAAAGGCGGAGCCCGTTTTTCCAAACGACGAATCGGGCCCTCCTTGATAGATATTTCGAAAAGGAATTCGCTGATTTGATTTGGAAGGATGCGGTCACTTCGAAAGGCGAAGTAGGCGCAATCGATGGCGACCCGTTATTCAACGCGCAAGACATGGATATCAAGAAGTTTGTGGTGCATCCGGCTGACTACACAGCCTCCTACGGTCCTTATCCCTCGAAACCCCTTAACAAGCTACCAGCGCCGACAAAAGCATCCGTAGAGGTCACTTTCGAAAACATGGGCGAGAAACATTCTGTAGACTTTGAAATGAGCCTTACCCCAAGCGGTTGGAAGATCTGGGACATTCGCTACGACGACAGCACGCAGCTGCGCATGATCCTGGAAGGCCAGCATTGACTTTGGCGCGAACGGATGTCGGACCGGTTCCGCCGGAGGAGCACAATTGCGGCAGATAGTAACCACCGCAAATGGCGGCATTGACGTCCTGAAGGTTCAGGAAGCGCCTGACCCGCAACCGGCCAAAGGCGAGGTTATAGTCCAGGTAAAGGCTGCGGGTCTAAACTTCGCTGACATACTTGCGCGCCAGGGGCTTTATCCGGATGGACCGAAGAAACCCTGCGTCATGGGTTATGAAGTTGCCGGCGTGATAGAAGCAGTCGGTGAAGGCGTTGATCCGGATCTGCTCGGCAAACCCGTCGTGGCAATGACTCGCTTCCATGGGCAGTCGGAGAAAGTGGCGGTCAGCATAAATCAAATATTTGAAAAACCCGAGACGTTGAGTTTTGAACAAGCGGCGGCGCTTCCGGTGAACTACCTGACCGCCTACGCACTCCTGGTTATCATGGGATCGCTAAAGGCGGGTGAATCGGTTTTGATTCACAATGCCGGCGGTGGTGTCGGCCTGGCTGCGCTCGACATCGCCAGGAAGATTGGCGCCATCACTTACGGCACGGCGAGTCCCGGAAAGCACGAGTTTCTGCGCGAGCGCGGTCTCGACCACCCGATCGATTATCGCAACCAGGATTGGCTTCCGGTCTTGAGAAGCCTCACCAACGATCGAGGTGTTGAATTGGTGATAGATCCAATTGGCGGCGCTCACTGGAAGAAGAGCTATGCGGCGTTGCGTCATACCGGCCGGCTCGGTATGTTTGGCGTCTCGGCCGCATCCGCCAATGGTCTGAAAGGCAAATTGAAACTAATAAAGGCTGCAGTGCAAATGCCAAAGTTTCATCCGCTCGGATTACTTAACAAAAATCGCGGCGTCTTCGGACTCAACCTGGGCCACTTGTGGCACGAGCCGGAGAAAGTTGCGGCCTGGATGAAGGTGATCCTGGATGGAGTTACTGAAGGTTGGGTTCGTCCTTTTGTCGATAAAGCATTTTCTTTTGAGCAGGCAGGCGATGCCCATAAATACCTGGAAGAGCGCAAGAATATCGGAAAAGTGGTACTCGTCCCGTATTAGAAAAACGAGGCGCGTTGCCGTTTTGCCAGAAAGAAAGAGATCACCGTCGAATAGATAAGGCCGAAGATGAGCGAACCGAGAAACAATCCGGTGTAAGCAAGGGCTGTCACCTGCCAAAGCGGACGATTCTGTGCGCCGGCCTCGCTCAAGAGCAGCTTTGGCCCAGCTACCAGATACTCGATCACAAAGAAAAGGCAGGCGGAAACGGCATAGACGAACGAGATTCCCACGCCCGTTTTCACTCCGTCTTTAAAACTTAACTCGCCGCCCGCCTCTCGTTTACGTCTTATCAGGCCGAGACAAATCGCGACAATAGCGGCGATGTTGAAAAGGATGGGAGCAATCAGGTTTGTCTTTGAATCAGCGCTGACACCCATCACCAGGCGCACTATCACAATCCACGCCACCACTACGGCGGTAATCAGCAATCCATACTTGAGCGCGATCTTCACGCGAGTTTCACTTTCCTATCGAGCAGTCAGGACTCAGAAGTCAGGAGTCAGGAGTTAGAGATCAAGCTGTAGAACTTTCCTGAAATTGGCCGAATTGTCCCCTGAGTATCGCGTCCCAACCATCCGCGAAATTATTGTCCGATCCTACCGGATTGTTTACCGCGTCGATCACCAGCGAAAGCTTGTCGAGATACGAGTAAGGCATGGATCCCGAGGCATGCCGGACGT
>WNGJ01017547.1_pt1 | contig 12986 bp, 13 predicted proteins | sample 5400611 | NCBI WGS metagenome assembly WNGJ01 (sample SAMN13153375, study PRJNA577476) | soil metagenome | isolation source: 40 cm soil or saprolite under Garry oak tree replicate 1 | place: USA:California | collected 2016-06-15
CCGGCGGCGGGGACGCGAGGCCATAGCGGGGGTCCTATATTTCCCAGACTCTGATCAGACCAACATGTTCGCGCCGATACCCTCCATAAACGCCGAAGGGTTTACCCATCCGATCTCAACTCCCCAAGTCGGCTTGTGGGACATTGAAACGGATCCTCTAATTTTTTTCCGTTGGCCGCACACCTCGCATATCAGGCAGCCTCAATGTCGATGGCCAGCAAATGGATTCGGTACCGATCTTCTAAAGCTCTTGCCAAATCAATCGAACGCAATCCGATTACGGTGACCTGCGTTGGCTTAAGATCGCGTAGCTGACGAGCGGCGTGCGTTCCTTGCAGACACGTCACCTTCACCTGCCTTGCAATTTTGGCGCGACTGTTGGAGTGTAGCCATGCATGTCCGACACGATCTCGAAGCCCAAGCTCAATCGAGAGTCGTTCATCGTGTCGAGCCGACGTCTACTTCGTATTCGAGATTCACGAATAACTTGAAAGTTGCATAGTCGTCATCAACGTCAATTAGATAGATTGTTACTATTGCCTGCGCGGCACCCATTGGGATGCCCGCATGTCGGCTTTGAAGATCGGTTTCTGCAAAAATGGATGTTTTTGAGCTTCGAAATCGGTTAGTAGAAGACTATGCGAGTTTGGCTCTTTCGATTCTTGCTGGGAATTCGCATCCTCTCGCCGTCTGTCACTTGCCAGGGCCAGGAGGTGAGCGCGCCCGAAAAGCCGAGGTCTGCCGAAGTCGCGCCCGAGACGCCCACGCCTCAAGCACCCGCCGATGACAAGCGCACCGAACTGAATCTCCTTGGTAAAACCGAAGTACAGGCGGGCGAAAGCCGCCGCAACGAGAATGTCCAGTTCAATCTGATTGACAACAACGCCCTCAAGGAGCTCAATGCCCGCCTCGGCAGCAGTGCCACCGTCACGCCCGCCTTCCAACCGGAATTCCGTTACTTCGGTACGGAGTTCGGCAATAAGCCGTCCGGACCGATGCACCTGGGCCCAGCCTCCCGCTCCAGAGACTTCTATGGCGGGATTTCCTTCACTCACAGCAACAGTATCTTCAGCGCGCGATCGTTCTTCCAGGTCGGCGGCGTGAAACCCGCTCACGAAAACAACTACGGGTTTGTAGTCGGTCTTGGCCTGTGGCGCGGCGCCCATCTTACGCTCGATGGCTCCGGACAAAACCTTCGGGGCAGCGTGAACGGGAATGTGCTGGTGCCTCTCGCCTCTGAGCGCGTTCCGCTCACCACCGATCCCGCCGCCTACCGCCTGATCCAGCGATGGATCGACGCCTACCCGAAACTTGCGCCGAACCGTATCGACGTCGATCCCCGGATGCTCAACACCAACTCGCACCAGTCCATTAACACCGACGGTTCGACGATCCGCCTAGACCAGGATCTGGGCCGGCGCGACCGCCTACTCCTGCGCCACGCCTTCACAAATCAGCAGGTCCAGGCGTTTGAATTCGTGGCCGGCCAGAATCCCGACACGAACACTAAGTCCCACAATGCGCGTCTGACCTGGAACCACGTCTTCGATCCCCAGTCGTTCATCGACTTGACTGCGGGTTTCGATCGCGTGCATTCGCTGTTGCTTCCGGAACCCAACGCATTGGGACCGCAGGTAATCATCGGGACTTCCTACAAGAGCCTCGGTCCGGACGCAACCATCCCAGTCGATCGCCGCCTGAATCGGTTCCGCTACGCCGCCCTCTACCGCCGCCAGATTGGTAAGCACTCCTTCGCCGTGGGTGCGGAGTGGGTTCGGGATCAAAACAACGGTCGTGAAGCGTCGAGCGACCGAGGCAATTATTACTTCCGCGCCGATTTCGGCCGCGACGCCATTACCAACTTTCGCTTGGGTATTCCCAGCCGTTACAGTGTCGGCATTGGCGAAGGGTACAGGGGTTTTCGCTGGTGGGAGCAGCAGTACTTCGCGGGCGACGTCTGGAAAGTCCACTCCAATTTTACTGTTAACTTCGGTCTCCGCTACCAGCCAATTACCGGTTCCAGCGAGGTGAACCATCTTACCGAAATAAACTTCGATTGCGACTGCACGGCGTTTGCGCCACAGTTCGGTTTCGCGTGGCAGCTCCCACGTGCCGGCGTCTTTCGTGCCGCGTACGGACTTCAATTCGGCGATATCTACTACCAAACTCTTCAGCAAGTCCGCTGGGATCCGCCGGGATTTCTCAAAGTCGAGGTCCAGGCGCCGCCGCTCTTGAACCCGCTCGCGAATACATACCTGGGACCGGGCGCGCGTCACACCCATTTCGAGGTGCCGTCCCACTTGAAGTCGCCCTACTCGCACGAGTACAACTTCAGTTGGGATCCTTTAGCGGGCCGCCCCTGGAACATCCAACTCAGTTACATCGGCAGCCGCACCCACAAGCTCTTTATGATGTGGTTCACGAACCGGGCCGTGCATGTACCCGGCATCCCGCAGACCACGGCCACCATTACCGACCGGCGCCCCGACCCGCGCTACTTTGAACTCCGCCGGGTTCAGAACGCCTCGAACGCCTACTTCGACGCGGCGCGGATCGACATCAAAGCTCCCGCGTGGCGTGGCGCCACCTTGGATGCGTCCTACTGGTTCAGTAAGGCCATCGATACCGGTAGCGCCTACAGCAACATGGCCGCGGGCGATGAGGCACGCCAGGGCTACAGCCAATCGCAAGAACCGGTCGCGCAGGATCTCAAGGGCCCAAGTGCGTTCGATCAGTCCCACGCGGCGATTGTGCGATTCCAATATGCAATCCCCTCGTCCAAGAACCACTTTCTCCGGCGCGTGGCTGGCGGATGGCGAATTTCTGGTGTATTCCTCGCCAAAAGCGGACTCCCGTTCACCGTGAACTCCGGGTCCGACGGACCCGGGTTTGGGAACGTCGACGGCAGCAATGGCGACCGTCCTAGTATTCTCGATCCCACGATTCTCGGCCGCTCCATCGGCAACCCGGACACTTCACAGTCGCGCTTGCCGCGTTCGGCCTTCGCGCTGATTCAGCCGAACGATTCGCGCGGCAACCTCGGGTTCAACACCTTCCGGCGAGGAGGCATCCGCAACATGAACGCCGCCCTCGCCCGCTCGTGGCCGCTGCGCTCGGAAATGATTCTCACCTTTCGCGCCGAGTCGATCAACTTCTTCAACACGCCCCAATTTGCGGACCCTAACCCGGACTTGAGCTCTTCGGCATTCGGCAAGATCACCAACACGTTGAACGACGGTCGTAGCTTCCAATTTACTTTCCAACTTCAATTCTGAAGGAACGCTTGAAACATAAATCGAGTGTTGGTTGGAAGCCCAGAACCGATGTTTCCTGGTGAAAGCGGCCTGTTTTACGACCCCATCCCGTGTTTTTTGGTCAGAACCGCGTGGAAATTCTCAGACCCCGGTGAATTCGGTCGGAGGACGCAGGTGCATCGTTCGGGTCATCATGCTTTTTTGTCGGGCATGATGGTTTTTGTCAGGGCATCGTGCCTTTTTTTGTCAGGCACGGTGTTTTTTCTCAGAACCGCATCCAAAGAGTTCAGAACACCACTTTAGTTTGTGAAATCCATGCAGTCCGGGCTATAACCCTTCTCCAGACCCTCCTGCCGGCAGACATCCGGCGGCAGCCGCCCGGAGAGCGGCACAAAGTAATCGACGTTCCACCCTTCACTTCGTCAAAGCCTGGTCATTTCCGGCGGGACCGCATCGAGAAGATGATTTCCATGCACGGAAAAAAGCGCGGTGTTCTGAACTGTTTAGTGCGGCTCTGAGAACAAAACGACGTGTCCTGACAAAGAAGCGTGATGCCCCGACCGATTCACCGAGCCCCCCGGCCGAATTCATTGCGGTTTCGACAATTGGAGTGCGGTTCTGACAAAAAGACATGCGCCTCTCGCCCCAGAACACTCGCTTTCAGTACGAAACACCTGTTCTGGGTCCATACTGTCGATCCACAACGGCAAGCGGCGAGACCCAAAAGCGAACACTTTTCCCTGCTGCCAAACCTCGCCGTCACTCGTTAGGTATTGGTTTTTTGTGTTCGAATATATCGGACTCGACGTGTTTTGGCCAAACCGGGGCCGGAAGTGGAAGAACTACTGAACGAGCAGAACCCGCCGACAAACTAAACAAAAGATGGAGAAAAATCCCTTTCAAACACGCGAAGCCAACATTCTTGAAAACGATCGTATCCGCGTGCCACAGCGTGAAGCTTATGCCGCGCTGGAAACATTTGCCAGCGATCCGGCCAGCCAGGAAAGAGAAATCGGAGTAGTGCTACCGGTCGGTTGTGGCAAGTCCGGATGCATTACGCTCACGCCGTTTGCATTCAGGGCCACCCGAACCCTTGTGGTCGCGCCAAGCGTGCCGATCGCTGGGCAGCTCCAGAAGGATTTCGATCCTTCCCGGCCCGATATGTTCTACATCAAATGCGGCGTTCTCGATGGCCAGCCCTTCCTGTCGACGTACATCTCGCCTTCGACGGTACCCCCATTACTCAGGTAATGTCTGCATCGGCGTTATCGAAGGTTTAGCCAGAAAGGTGCGATTCGAACCTCCGGCCCTTGGGTTATGAGTTGAATAATTGAATCGACCCTCTTCTCTCTTCAATCAGTTAGCCCGGTGCTCATCGACCGTTTTGTACCCTGTTCCAGGGTATTCTGTTCGCGACTTGTTCGTGGTTTTGTTCGCGAGTTTCTGATCCTGGGATTCAACACCCGAGTCATTCTTACTTGGGAGCGCGCATGGGTTCAGGAGCAGCGGGCGCCCCACGTAGCAAACCCTCAGTGCTGAGGTCCTCATCAATGTCGGGCCAGTGGATTCCGTACCCGGCGCCGCTGATTTTCCAGTTCAGGCGTTGTTCCGCCGTCGCTTCCAGCAGTCTCGGATACCATGCCAATGGCACGATGATAGTCCGACCATCGACCAAATCGACGGCCAGCGTGTCTTCGGTAAAGTGAACGTCTTTCACACGTTCGCCAGGCTTAACTTCCGAAACGTGCATTCCATTTCTCCAAGAGGATCGCTTCGTTTTCCTTTAGCATACGCTGAATCCGACGCAGCTCCACAGGACTGAATCCGAGGTTGCGAGCAAGAGCCACCGGATTCAGCCAAAACGTTGCCGATTGCTCGTCCCGATCGACGTGTACGTGAGGAGGTTCGTTCGGTTCGTGGCTATGAAAATACACGCGATACGGTCCAGCTCGGAGTATTGTCGGAACCAGGTCAGTATCTCATTCCTTTGCCGAACTGCAAGAAGTCGCCGTCCATACTTCGCTTGATTAACAGCTTTTGTAGTGGGAACGGACTCAAGTCGTCAGAATCGTCGGACCGAGAATCCATTCTTCAAACTTAAGACGAACGAGCTTGCGTTGCTTGCCGACTGTAAGTGATGTATCGAGACGGTATCCGATAACGATGACTTGTGCTGCGTTGGCAAGGGCATCCGCAGCCCGATTCCAAAGGGAAAGAAGCGCGGCATTTGTGCTGATATCTTTCAAATAGGTTGGGACAACCAGATAACGACCTTCATGCCAACCGGCCTCGATCGATCCGCCTGTATCGTCGTCGTTTCTTGCACCCGGGAAGAAAACCGCCTTGTGATCGACGGTTGGGACTTGGTCATATTCATGGCGTTGTTTCCAGTTCGTTGACCCGTGAAGCTTGAGTATTGTGATCGGTGACGACACGTTCGATTCACTCGAACCAACGAAGCCGTACCCATCATAAGGGTGCCACTTGCCTGATTCTTTCTTGAGTCTCAGGGTTCGATGGTGCAGAATTCTGTCGTATGACAACCAACTTAGAAAACTGGAGGGAGGCATGAGCCGGCGAGTTTTTGCCGCAACGGCCGCAGTCGCGATCATGACTGCGGTTCTGTTGCTGGTGTTGGCACGCGGTACTGGCCCGACTTCGTTCTTGAGCTTCGTTGCAATTGCGGAGGCCGCTGGTGGTCAGGGTGCCCAGGCCTCGTCATCTGATGCGAAATCGAGGGTCGGGGCGAAACCGTGGACACCGCCCCGGACACCGTGGGGCCACCCGGATCTACAGGGCGTGTGGGATTACCGCACCATTACCCCCTTGGAACGGCCCAGCGCGCTCTCAGGGAAACAGTTTTTGACGGATGAGGAAGCGGCGATCTTTGAACGGGAAGAGAATCGACGTCAGAATCGTGATCTCATAGAACCAGCGAAGGGCGGGCTTCAGTACCCGCCTGGCGGCGTTGTTCCCTACAACGAGTTTTGGTATGACCGGGGAAACTTGGTTGTCGAATCAAAGCGCACGTCGCTGATTGTGGATCCACCCGATGGCCGACTTCCTCCCCTAACGCCGGAGGGGCAGAAGCGTGCGGATGCGAGCGCGGCGGAGGAGCGTGAAACCCAGCTTGGACGTCCTCGTGCTGAGTCTTATGAAGACCGCCCGCTTTCGGAGCGCTGCATTCTGTCTGCAGGCACCTTGCCCATACTTCCGGGTCCCTACAACAACAATGTTCAACTTATCCAGACTGCTGGATATGTGGCGATTCTCAACGAGATGATCCACGAACATCGCCTCGTTCCGCTCGACGGACGCCCACATCTCGCCCAGAACATCCGCCAGTGGCTGGGTGACTCCCGCGGGCATTGGGAAGGCGATACGCTTGTTGTCGATACCACAAACTTCTCCCCGAAGTTCGATTTCAGAGGGGCCGGGCCGAGCTTGCATGTGGTCGAACGCTTCACACGCGTCGCCGCAGACACGCTTCAATACGAATTCACGGTCGACGATCCCACGATCTGGACGAGATCCTGGACTGCAGTGATTCCCATGAAGAAGAGCTCGGAGTTGATATACGAATACGCGTGTCACGAGGGGAATTTCGCCCTCAAGAATGTTCTCACTGGTGCTCGCGCTCTAGAGAAGCGCCTCAACCGCTGACGCGAGGGGAGTTTAACTTTGAACGATTCGTACCCGGTATTACTCAAGTAACGCAAATTACGGATCTTTGGAAATCGTGAAAAATATGAGGATTGGTGATCGTTTATGCGGAAAGGCTTACGGATCGCCGCCGCTGGAAAGCAATCGCACCTCCGATTTCGCATCTGGGCAAGGGACCATCACTTCCAGAAGCCCCTCGGCCACCTATTCAGCACACCGGGACCGGCTCTCAATGCAATGTCTTTCGACTGGGCGAGCAGCTTCCGCCACGCCTCATAGATGAGTTCCTCGACGCTCCTTCCATCGAGTTGGCTCCGAATCATACATTCCAGAACGTCCCGGTACCCGTCGGTGGGCCCGATATAAAAATCAAGCCAGTCGTCCGTTGTCGCGTCGCCGTGTTTCTCTTTCGTATATAGGCGGAGAACTGCCAGGAGGACCTTTGCTCTCACATAGGCATGAAGTGAAGTGATGTCGTCTCCACGGTCCTTCAGTATTGCCTCGATCTTTTTTCCGAGCGCGATCAGGTCGGCTTCGTCTCTCCACTCTGCGTTTGACTTAATGTCATCGATCCAATTCGTTTATTTTCCAAGGTCCGCCACTTGCACAACGGACTCTCGCAAGGTGATCCGAGCGTTGCAGGAAGCAAGACAGGCTTGTTCAATCCTCAGGACTTCAGCCCGGAGGCGTTCGTCTGTTTGAGGTAGAGGCGTCGAAGAAATGTGTGCACGCAATGTGATGCGTTGGCAAGTACGGGCAGTTGACAGTGTACGCGGACGGAGCTAACATTATCAGTATGACCAAAGAAGATATCGTCCGTCTGCTGCAGCAGAAGCAAAGCGATCGGTCGTTGCGCTCGTTCGCGGGAGAAATCGGATGCTCGGCGTCTTACTTGTCGGATATCTATCTAGGCCACCGGGAGCCCGGACCCAAAATAGCAGCGTTTCTCGGTTTAGAGAAGCGCACGACGGTCAAGACCACGTATGAAAAGCCGGTGAAAAGGAGATGGAGATGAGCAAGACGAAAGTATTGGTGAATTTCATTCAAGACCGCTCGGGGTCGATGGCGTCAGTTTGGGAAGAGACCATGAACGGCTTCAAAGTCTTCATCAAAGACTTAAAGGATAAGGGGCAGCAGGATGGAGTGGATTACCTGTTTTCATTGACCGTTTTTGACACCGTTATCGAGACTCCGCTCCTCGCCGTCCCAATCGAAACAGTTCCCGAAGATGCGTTGGGCAAGTATGGACCACGGGGTTCGACCGCGCTGTATGACGCCACTGGAAAGACGCTCGAAGCCATCAGTCAGGCCAGCCACGGCGCGGACAAACTCATCGTCGCTATTGTGACCGACGGCCAGGAGAACAGTAGTCGAGAATGGTCGAAAGACAATCTTAACAAAGCCATCGAGGACCGTCTGAACCGAGGCAACTGGTCGTTTGTTTATTTGGGTACGCAGCCGGAAACATGGGACGACGCGCACTCCATCGGCATCGGAGCCGGCGCCACTGCTGTCTATGATCCTGCTCGGGTGGGCGCCTCTTATCAAGCAGTCGCGACTGCGCTACACGCGCATGCGCGCTCTGCCGAAGCTGGGACGCGGGATTTGTTCGCCCAGCGATTGAGCCAGCCGGAGGCCGCAGCCGCAGGCATGATTACGGACCGGAAGTCTGCGCAACGCCCGCCAAAGCAGAGCGCGGGTCCGCGAGGGCGGTGGCGGTAATCAGTCCGGATGTGGGTGCGCTTATGAGGGCGCTGGCCCAAGCTGTATAATGGCCTTAGGTTTAATCAGCATCATGGCTAAGCTTGTCGATCGGCCCCTAATCAAGAAGGTCACTCCAGTTGCGCCAGAGCATCTCGTCGGAGATTTGATTCAGTCTGGGCATCCATTGTTCGGGCTGGTGTGGATCAATCCAGAACGCGTCAGTGGTGCGCCTTGCTTCTACGGAACGCGCGTTCCAATCAAAACCTTGTTTGATTCGCTGGCTGCCGGCCAAACGCTGGAGGAGTTCCTCGACGATTTCGAAGGAGTTTCACGCGAGCAGGCAGAAGCTCTGCTGCAGTTGGCGGGATCTCATCTGCTTGAAGACCTGCCGAAGCCATAGCCGTGAAGATTCTGTTCGACCATAATCTGCCTCGCAGATTGCGCGAACACCTGCCTGGACATGAAATCCGCACAACGAGAGAGATGAAGTGGGAACAACTTCGGAACGGCGCTTTGATGTCCGTTGCCGCTGAGGCCGGTTTCGAAGTGTTCGTCACGATCGATAAGCAAATTGAGCATCAACAGAATCTCGCCGCTCTGGTGCTGACTGTCGTTGTCGTGGATGGGAAATCGAACGCGCTGCCAGCGTTGCTGCCTTTCACGCCATTCTTAGGCAACCTGTTTGCCTCTTCACTTGAACGCACCCTTTACGTCGTCGAGGAAAGCGGAAATGTGCTTCAGCTAAGGGAACCTCGCAGCCGCTGACCATTGGATAAAGAATTGGGTAAAGAATTCTTCAAAAACCCTCGAAATGCTCAAAAATGCCTGCAAACGGCGAGAGCGCGTCAGTAACATGCTAAGGTCTTAGAAAAGTTGGGCCGTCACAAAGAGGCCACGGAAATGGAATCACGCGCCAAGAAAATCTTCGAGAGGTATCCGAATCGCGATTAGGTTCTCTTTTTAGGTGAACTTTTGAGTGTAGTAAGCAGAGCTGCCTGAAAACGGCAAGGGCGGCTGACAAATGACCGATGCTGAAGGGACGCGAAAATTGAGCCAACCAATCAACATGACATGGCGTCAAGAACTGGCCGCGTTCTGGTCGATTCTGTGGCCGTGCTGGGTGCTCTCCGTTTTATTTGCCGCTGTTTTGTCTCGCATCACCGCACCGACTATGACTAGTGCAATTCGGATTACTCAGACTTTCATTGTGTTGTTTGGCCAAGGCTTTTTGTTGTTTCGTCTTGCCCGCAAGAAATACCGAACTTTTTGGATAGGCGTCCTACATCAAGGAGAGCCCTTGAAGCAGAACCTCAGTTTTTTCGAGCAGAGTCGGGTGTGGCTGCAGCTCCTTTGGCCACAGGTCGCATTTCAGGTGATTTTTGCTCTGTTTGCCTTTTGGATTACTGACTGGGTCTCGGGTCAAACTCTGCGTAGTGTAAACTCGCTGTCACAACCGTTCTACATCCTTGTCGTAGGCCCGGCTGCAATTCGTTGGGCGATGTACGCCAATTATCGTGGCTTTCGTTTGCAAGCATATCGCCGTAACGAATGAAAATGATGTGCTTTGTGGGAGAAACGCACAGAGCGCGCATGAGCGACTACATCGCCGTGCATGCGGTCCGTGATGAGCTCGCCGTTCCCAATCCCTTTGCCCAGGCGATTCTGTTTTTCCGCGGCGGCGGATCCCGGCAGGAAGCAAATAATCCGGAAGCGAGGTCCGGCAGCCCGGCCGGTGGATCTCGTCACGCCTGACGCTCAGCGTTTCCTGTTTCCACTGCCCGCGGGCCAAGCCGGTGGTCCCTCCGATCACTGTCATCAGCAACTGGACAGCCGCTCTCAACAAGAAGTAGCTCTTCCAAGCCCAGCGCCTGGCCATGGACAGCTACCGCGATGGCGGTGACTGGGGAAGCGGAAAGATCGCGATCCGATCACCGCGTACCGAACCGAGCCAAAGTTCTTTGCCGATCTGAATGGCGACGGTAGTGACGCCGAACCCATCGATATTGGGATAGCGAACGAGTTCCTGGAATTTCAGCGTGGCCGGATCGACCTTCACGACATTCGATGTCTGCGAAGGCGCGGTCCCTCCCTGACCGGCAGCCAGAAGCGTGCCGTCCGGCGCCCACCGCAGATTGTCCACGCGAAAGCCAACCGCAACGCTGTCTCTCTTGACCGGCGTTTGCCCATGCGACAAGCGGATGACGGATTGGCTGCCCCATCCGCCGATGTACAGCCACTTACCGTCTTTCGAGATCTCCAGCCCATTCGGGCCGGCGGATTCGCTGCCTAGCACCTTCTTCCATCCAGTACTCGTGTGCCATTCCCAGACCTCACCGTTGTTCTCGCCCGCCATCATTCGCGCGCGCGCCGCCGCATCGCTGCCCCGCGGCGAAAAGTTGGTGGTGATGAACCCGCCGTCCGGTAGACCGACGACAGAATTTAAGCCGATCGGATCGGGTGTAATCGCGCATCCAACCCAGGTCAATGTGGGCGGCTTGGACCGAGCATCAAATTCGAAGACTTCGATCGATTCCCTATCGCCATGATGAACGACATACAGCGTATGAACGGCATTCGGTCCAGGGCGCAGATATAGGCCGTGCGCCCTGAACTTGTCGCCTTCGGAACCGATCGGGCCGGGACATGAGTCGTAGGTATGCTTATTCGGCCGCTCTTTCGATGTCGCCGACGGGAAAAGCACGGTCGTCGTCTTGTCGCGCAGGTTGATGAGACGGATGGCGCCATTGGCGGCCATACCCGACGAGAGTACCCACTCCGATCCGGGGACAGCCGCGAGATCTTCAGGTCCAACCTGATCGCATATAAACCGGACATTTCCGATCGGATCACAACCGGCTGCTCTCGCTTCAAGGTTCCCGGTTACCAGTAACATGACAACGATACCTAGCGCGGATACGTGCGTCTTTTTCATGCGGCACCTCGATGACGATTGAGAGATTGCCGTATTGTAGCGGAAATATGGTGTTACGCCGAGGGGCAATACTGTCGCTCTCCACCGGACAGAAATATTCCCATCGGAATGTCCATAGCTTGCTGGTCGGCGGCTGAGAACACTTCCCGGCAATTTTCAGCTGCAAGCCGGTCTTACGGCCTGTTGTGCTCAGGTAGACATGCTCGGCATCGAACGGATTCTTTGCGATCAAAATTGTACAGAACGATCCTGACGTGACCCCTTTTAGAGTTCGCCTTTCGCGAGTCGAGAATCCGGCGAGCGGGTCATTGCTAAACAGAACTTCGGGCTTCCGGCTGGCGATATGACATGATGGAACGGGGGCTGGAATATGGCGAGATGGACTTTCGAGCCGGGCCACACGGCTGCCGAGTTTTGCGTGCGGCACATGATGGTGACCTATGTACGAGGGCACTTCAAGAACATCCACGGCACACTCGATTTTGGTCCAGCCCACCCGCAAGCCTCGTCTGTCGAAGTGGTTATCGATGCCACGACCCTTTGGACCGGCGAGCCGGAACGCGATGCCCACCTGCGAAGCAGCGACTTTCTTGACGTTGAGAACCACCCGCGAATAACTTTTCGGAGCCCTAATGTGGAGTTGATCGGCGGACACGACTACCTGGTCACGGGCGATTTGACGATCCGCGGGGTGTCGCGTCAAGTGAAGCTGAATGTCCGGTATTTGGGGCAGTGGGAAACGCCCTGGTGGGAGGACGGCGTAGACAAAGGTCCCAAGACACGCGCCGGTTTTATAGCCACAACCGAGATCAATCGTCATGATTTCGGTGTGAGTTGGAATGCGCCGCTTGATAAGGGCGGTATCGTCGTGGGCGACATAGTCGAGATCACCATTGATGCTGAAGCCATCCTGGAAAGCGATTTTTGAAGATTGGAATCGTGGCACAAAAACCTCCTCCGCTCCGTGCCGGATTCACATTGAAAATTCTGGTATCTCACGAATGCTGAGAGGCTCGCCTTCATGCGACTGTTGCCCACATACACATCGGCCAGCGCGGTGTCGCTGGTGGAGTTGTCATATTCTTATGCGGAGGTGGAGGCAAGCCCGCCTGTCCGTCTCCTTCGGGAAGTATCGAAGGAATAATTACAGCAGCTGATGTTGTGTCTCTTCCAGCTCAGGGGATCGCCGCAGGTGAACTTGGCGAAGTGATGCGCGCTATTCACGCGGGAGTCACCTACGTCAACGTTCATTCGACCAGATTTCCCGCCGGCGAGATTCGAGGCCAAATCACCGACCATGATGATGTTGAGTAGATAAAGACACAGAGACACAAAGAGCGCCGCTTTTAAAATGATTTGAAGGGCGCCATTTGAGACCACGGGAACTGCGGCAAGATTCGTCGCTCGATGAGTTCCGGAGGTATCAGCGAATA
>WNGJ01005824.1_pt1 | contig 12984 bp, 9 predicted proteins | sample 5400611 | NCBI WGS metagenome assembly WNGJ01 (sample SAMN13153375, study PRJNA577476) | soil metagenome | isolation source: 40 cm soil or saprolite under Garry oak tree replicate 1 | place: USA:California | collected 2016-06-15
CGAGTCACTCCACGCGGTTCAGCCTGCGGTTGCGCGTCCCGTGGATCGGTTGGGTGTCGCGGTGAATAACGCGCCACTCTCGTATGCGATCGAGGATCCTCAGATTGCGGCGGTCGGTGAGGGTGGGGAAGTCAGCGCGCTTAAGAACGGGACAACCGGTTTGCTGGTAAGCACGGGCGGACACACGAGCCGAGTTGGCGTGCGGATCGCGCAACGTCCCACGCATGTGCGCTTCTCTTCTGACACGATTCGCTTCCAGGCGTTTGGCGACACGGTGACCCTGAGCGCCACCGCTCTCGATTCGTTGGGCTCTCCCCTAATCGGCGGCATCACGGGCGTCACGGTCACCGATACCACGATTGCGCTTGCGTCGCAGTCGGCAGTGGTCCGCGCCAGGGGGAACGGCGTTACGCAAGCCAGCGTGACCGTGGCTGGCATCAACGGTCAGGTCGTCATTACCGTCGATCAGGTGCCGACGCTGCTGAGTGTCTCGTCGACGTTTGGGAGCGCGGTGGTGAGTCTGGCAGCCGGTGCGCCGTTCCCACTGTCCTGCAAAGCGTTAGACAGAAATGGTTACGTAATCGCTCGGAACCCCGCTCTGGTTGGGAGTCGGCGTGGGACGGTTACGGGATCGGGATGTGCCGATGCGCATGTGGCGCGATCGGGATACGACACCCTCTTTTTCAGCCTCGGTGGAAAATCTGCGGCACTGCCGGTGATTGTCGCGACTGCTCCGGACTCCGTCGGAATAGAGATCGCGGCGCTGCCGCTACCGGATACTGATCGGATCCGGTACAGGGGAGAGAATCTGTCGAACGCTTCGATTCTCGCGTTGCGCCCGCTTGTGCAGGAGATCTTTGCTGCTTATGGAAATCCATCAACCAATCTCGGGCGCGCTCGCGCCATTCGAGATTGGGTAGCGAGAACAGCGATTCATCCCCATCCTCCCCTCCATCCTGATGCTAGCACCGGTAATGTCCGGGTTCTCCCGCCCGGCACCAGTTGGGCTGCTGTGAATGCTCTGACGGCTCCGCCTTCGAAGGACTCACTGCTCAACGCCAACGTTCAATTCTGGCAGTCCGTGGGCTACGATGGCTATGCAATGCTTGATCGACTACTGGGCACTCTGGATCCAGCTACCGGTGACCGCGCGGACGACGGAATGATGGAACACGTTGCTGGTCCATGGTACCGTATCCGTGATCTGTCTACTTACAGATACCCGATTTGTACCTTCCAGGTGATCATGCTGAATGCTTTGTGGGCGGCCGCCGGCCTGCAAGGAATGCTCACCTCGACTATCGATCATAATCCGGCGTCTGTCTTCATCCCCGATTTGAATCAATGGGTCTACGAGGATCCTACATTCAATGAGGAGTACGCGTTGGACGGCACCGGACAGCCGCTCTCGCCGGTGCAGCTGCTCGACTACAGTTCAGGTGGTAGTGCGAGCCGCTTGCGGCCTGTGAAATTCGTGGGTCCGAGCGACGATCCCGAACCCTATGTCGCGACGGAATCGTATGTCGGGGAGCATCCCAACGGGATGCTCATCATGGGCAGCCAACTCAATAACCAGGTCGTGGGGATCGGTGGATGGTCGACGCGGCTTGTGCAGATCGCTGTTCCCCAGCTCGCGACGGCTCCTCTGCCGTACAGTAATTCATCGAGCTATGTCCCAGTGACCGCGTCACACGCCTTTCCACTCCTCGGGCCGGTGGTTGATCAAGTGGAGCAACAGGATTCGGTCTACGTTGTACACTTGTCGTCGACTTTCCCCAACGGAACAGGTTTCGAACGACGGCTGAGTGGGGGTGAGTGGCAAAGCGTTTCCTCCGACGATGTGCTGCCGGTTGGCGCATGCCTTGTCGAGTACCGTAGCGTGGGTGCGTTGGGTAATTATAGTGCGACAGCCCGGCTCGATGTTTGGGTCCCACGGGCTCACGAATTTGTGCTGGACGCAACCGCACAAACAATGCGAAGTGAGTCTACCTACTGTGTCACCTCCGTTGACTAACGCGACTGCCTTGGTAGCAGCTGCCGAATAGCGCTCTTTGCGAGAAGCTCGTCGTAGGTCTTCGCGATGTCGTCGACCATTCGGGTTGCAGAGAGGTTTTCCTCAACCCAAGCACGTCCCACAGCCGCCAAAGCGCTGGCGCGTTCAGGATCGTCGAGCAAACGTAAAGTTGCCTCAGCTAACGCTGACGGGTTCTCGGGTGGTACGAGGAAGCCGCCACGTTTCCCGGAGTGGATAACCTCACGAACCCCGTCGACGTTGGTACCGGCAACTGCTCGCTCGCATAGCAGGGATTCGCAGACAATACGTCCCATTCCCTCATAGCGCGATGAATGCATCACGCAGTCAACGGCTCTTAGGATCAACGGCAGATCCGATCGGAAGCCGAGGAACGTAATTCGATTGGTGAGGTTGAAGTGGTCGATTAATTGAGACACTCGTGTCCCAAGGTTGTCTCCTAATAGGTCATTACCACATACGACGAAACGCACGTTCGGACGGCGGTCCGCAATGAGATAGGCTGCGCGAACGAAAGTCAGTGGATCCTTTTGATGGTTGAGACGACCAAACCATCCAACGAGGGCTGAATCCTCTGAAAAACCTAGGCGTCTTCGTGCTTCGCCCTTTGTTAGGTTGACGCGATACTTGGCAAACTCCAAGCCGCTGTAGACAACTCGATACTGATCCTGATGTCCGATGCCACGGCTCAGGAAGTCGCGGATATTCTCTTGAGAGACACCTAAGAAAGCGGTTGTAATCGACGCCGTCAGTCGCTCAAGCGTTTCATAGAGCTTGTTGACGCCTCGATAACGCGAGGCTCGAAAGGGCGGGTTGTGGATCGTATGCAGGAGCACCGGTACGCCAGCCAGTCGCGCCGCCCAGCGTCCCAAGATCCCGTCCTTAGCGTTGTGGGTGTGAACGATGTCAAAACCGCACCTCTTGCATAGGCCATAGATCTCCCAAAAAGCCAGGAGGTCAGACCACGGTCTGATGGGTCGCACCAAGTGTCGTACTGGAAGGCAGGTCACATCTTCAGAAACGGTCGCCTCAGCTCCTTGCCCCGGGCGCAGTGCCAGGAAGACCTGATAACGATCACGTGGCAGCCTGTTTATGGTGATCAACGTGTTCTGGGCAGCACCAGCTGCGGGACTATAGGTGGTAATGACATGCAGAACTCGCGCACGCGGAGGTCGCCGAGGCGGGAGTATGTTGCGACGCGATCTCACTGCTGTAGCTGCGAGGCGTGCTGCACCGAATAATGGCGCTGTTCCTCGAACCAGCTCTGGAACATCAGAATGCTCCACAGCCGATCTTGCAAATCTTCCCTTCCGGAAAGATGCGTCGCCCAGGCGGCCCGGATTACTCTGGGGTCGAGAAGCCCCTGCGAGTGAAGCGTAGTCTCGTCGAGTAGCTCCTCTGCCCACGCCCTCAGAGGTCCACGAAGCCACGATCCTATGGGAACAGCGAAGCCGGTCTTCGGTCGATTGATAAGGGAGCGGGGCACGTGTCGGCCAAGTACTTTCAGAAGCAGCCATTTCCGTGCTCCGCGCCTCACTTTCATCGACATTGGAAGGGCCCAACAGAATTCTGCGACCCGCGGATCCAAGAATGGGACGCGCGTCTCAAGACTGACGCCCATGCTAGCGCGATCGACCTTCACGAGTATGTCATCGGGGAGGTAGGTTGCGGCGTCTCTCAACATCATGACTTGGGTTTCGCTCAGGTGATCCCCAGCAACACGGGTCATTGATGTCGCTTCTCTCGATCCAGGGGCACCGAGGACGACATCATGCGGCGAATCCCACACCGACATCAGCGCCATGTAGGTGTCGCGCTCTCCGCTGACTAACGCCCTCGCCATACGGTGCAATTTGTTTCCCACATGTCGTTGCCGGGCCAGGGTTTTGCTAAAAGTGCCAAGCAGTCCTGCGGCAATATCCCACGCCTTCGGCGAAATGCCGTGAAGACCTTTGCCCACCGCGCGCCTAAGAAATGCTGGGCTTAGGAGGAGAGAACGAGTGAAGCCCGAAGCTGCAACGTAGCGATTGTATCCCGCCAGCAGCTCGTCGCCGCCGTCGCCCGACAGGCTGACGGTCACGTATCGGCGTGCAAAAGAGGATATTAGGAACGTGGGGATTTGTGATGAATCAGCGAAGGGTTCGTCGTAAAGGATAGGCAATCGTGGGATAACATCCATCGCATCAGTCGGTGAGACATACAGTTCGGCATGGTCGGTCCCGAGGTGCGACGCAACCTTCTTAGCATCCTCTGCCTCGTTGTACGGAGCTTCCTGAAAGCCGACGGTGAATGTTTTTACGGGTCGAGAACTCTGACGTTGCATCAATGCGACGACTGTTGAGGAGTCCATCCCCCCCGACAGGAAAGCGCCCAGAGGAACGTCAGCTACAAGTCGCAGACGCACCGCGTCTTCGAGGAGAGTCTCTAACTCCTGTGCAGCGTCCATATCCGAGCCTCTGAAGCCTCTTTGCATTGATTCTCGAGCGACATCCATCACAGACCAGTAGGTCTCGGTTTTGGCCGAGCATGTTGGTTCCGTGGCTAACTGCAACCAACTGCCAGGCGGCAGTTGTTGCACGTGCTCGTAGATGCAATGCGGCGCAGGTACGTAGCCGTACCGGACGTACAGTGCCAGGGCGTTGCGATCGATGATGTTGCGGAAGAGCGGGTGGGCACGTACTGCTTTCAATTCAGACCCAAAAACGAACTCGCTCCCGATCCAACCGTAGTACAGGGGTTTTTCGCCGAACCGGTCCCGCGCCAGATATAGCCTTCGCTGCTCTCGATCCCAAAGGCCGAAGGCGAACATTCCGTTGAAGCGAAGGAGCGCTTGCTGCAGTCCCCACTCCGTGATGGAGGCGAGCACAACTTCCGTATCGGAGTGGCCGCGAAAGGCGTGACCGAGCCTCTTCAATTCACTTCGGAGTGCGGGGAAGTTATATATCTCGCCGTTGTAAACGATGACGTACCGGCCTGACGCAGAAGACATCGGTTGATGGCCGTGCGGCGACAAGTCGACTACCGACAAGCGTCGGTGGCTCAGCGCGATGCCGGCTGCTTCATCAAGCCAGACACCGGAATCATCTGGCCCCCGATGGCGTAATGTATCCGCCATCCTCAGAGCCTTGGAGCGCAGTGAATCGGCGGTTGCCGAAGTCCTGAGGTCCCAAAAGCCAGCTATCCCGCACATTGGACGGCGTCCAATCTTGGTTCGACGGCTGATCGAAGGATAGCAGCGAAACGAGGAGCGGCGACCTCCAGACTGTACTCACGTTCAACTTTCTGACGGCCAGCCTTTCCAAGACGCTGCCGCAGTTCTGGGGATGCAGCAAGCCTGACGATTGCATCACGCCACTCCTGTTCCGTTCTCGCGAGAAAACCGTTGATACCAGGCTCGACGATCTCTCGGTTTATTCCAACCGGGGAGGCAATCACAGGGCGTGTACCGGCCATGTATTGAATAAGCTTGTAGCCGCATTTGCCCCGTTCCCACGGCGCATCGGGCAGGGGCATGATCCCCACATCGAAGGTCCGAATGTCTTCTACCTCCGTAGCCTCGGACCATGGCCGAAACCGCGCTCGGATCCCGTCCAATTCGAGAGCTCTTGCACCCACGACAACGAGCTGTGCCATCCCCCCGCGACAAACATCCGCGAGGGCGGGCCCGATTGGTGATAGGTATTTGACGGTCGAAGGTGACCCGATCCACCCGATCGTGAAGACAGCGTTGCGAGCCGCTGCTGCAACCGGATACCTCTTGGTGTCTACGACAGTCGGCAGTAACTCGACTCGCGCGGCACCCACCTCACGCGCTCGCTCGCCGAGGAAGGCATTACCAACAATGACTACGTTCGCATATCGCATTATCCGATCTATCTTCTTGGCGAGCAGCAGCCGTCCAATCCGGCTGGGCTGAAGCTCATAGCGGTAGTAGATGGCGTCATCATAATCGACGACAAAAGGAATCCGGAGTTGTTTAAGGAGTCCCTCGAGGAGAGGGGGTAGCCAAGGGAAGATCTCGTATTCTATCCAGAGAAGGTCGAAACCCGGTGTGCGAGCTAATTGCAGCAATCGCTTAAGAAATGCGACTGCGATGCGTCCCCAGCGACGGGAGTGGCCTTGATACAGGTCCGCTTGATAGTAGTCTCCGAATAGTGGGAGGGTTGTAACACGGAACCCATTTGCCTCAAGATATGGGACGTATTGATATGCTCGGAGCCGGCTGCTCGCCCCCAGCCTCCCGTAACGTGTAAGCAGGAGAACCTTCAAGTTCGAACGGGTAAATCGGGGGCCGTTAGACGCGGCAATGTGCCCCACAGCATGAGGTATGCGCGAAGAGTCTCTCCGAGTTCCGAAGATGAGCGTCGGCTCAAGGCCAGGATGAGGCGCGAGAACGGCTCGATGGCAACTGTGGTCACCAGCAGGAGCGTACCCCAGACGCGGCCGAAATGTTTGTAGCCATACAGGATTCGACTACGCAGCGAGTAAAACAGCCGAGTTGCTTTTACCTGATCGGTCACACCTCCCCCACGATGATACGACTTGACGCGGCTCAGGTAGTATGTCGTCCATCCTCCGCTCCTAGCGCGGACGGATAAGTCGACCTCCTCGAAGTACACGAAGAACCGTTCGTCAAAACCACCCAATTTATCGAAGAGGGATCGTCGAATGAGAAAGTACGCCCCCATTACTTGGTCAACGGGTCGACTGTCACGGTGGTCCCATTCGGTCATGAAGTGAGGCGTGAACACCGATGGCAAGGCACGATCAAGACCAACCATCTTTGTAAGAAATCGGCCGACGGTCGGGAACCTGGCACATGTTGGCGTAACGTGGCCCTGAGCGTCGACGAGCTGAATGCCGACGATCCCGACAGTTGAGTTCTGTGGGTACTCCATGAAATGGATCGGATCAACCAGCGCATTCTGATCCAGACGCGTGTCGGGGTTTAAAAACAGCAAATAGTCGGCGTTTGAATTCTTCGCACCTTGATTGCAGGCAGCTGCAAAGCCTCTGTTGCGGTCATTACGAACTACCGTGACGGGCACTCCCATCTCCTCGACGCCTTCGAGAGAGTCATCGGTGGATGCGTTGTCGACGATGACCGTTCGCTGAAGATCCACGGAGCCTTGGTCTGCATCGACGATTGACATGACGCACTGACGAAGCTGCTCAGCGGCATTCCAATTTACAATAATGATGTCTAAGGAACGGCCCATCGAGCGTCACTCCAGCTGAACCGCAAACTGGCCTTGGGGACTCCGCTGCTTCTCCCGCAGGACAACGAACAACAGTACGGAGATCGCAGAGTATTGAATCCATGTTGAAAGCAAACTGAAGTACATGTCCTGGAAGATCTGCATGAACAGGGGAAAGAGCGAAAGCGAGAACAAGAATACCCAGACTGCGCGTGCGTTCCGGACAGTCGCCAGACGGTAGAGCAGGCCGTGAACGAATCCAAGAACGAACAGGATCGAGATACCTCCGATTCCAAAATCCCTTATGTATGGCTGATATACGGTATAGACATTCATCGGCATGGGTATGTCGGCATACGGCTGGACGAGCGGCACGTACGGCGTCGAGAAACCGACAGCTCTTAGAACCGCCAGGATTGTCCGAAAAGTATTCACGCCCATGTCTAGGTCTGGTCCTCGGTTGCGCACGAATGTCTCGAAAGAAGGGATGCCTCCCACCGTGTAGAGCACGAATGAGTCGCGCATGCCGGCCCAGTTGTCTTGAAGGCTGCTGCCGAAGGTGCCACCCTTTTCGAGAGCCAGTCCCACAACTACGAAAAGGAGTAACACCAAGACGCCGAGAATCCTAGCCGTCTTCGCAGGTGTGGTGACCCGAAGAACGGTTGGAATGATTAGCACAATGACGATGAGCGGCAGCAGAACACTGCGGCCCGACGACAGTATGCCATAAGTGAGTCCCATGATGAGTGCGAAAGCTAGGAGAAACCCTGATGCTCGAGCTCTCGCAAGACCAGTCCGTCTCAAGATAGTGATAGCAGCGAAGACGTAGGCGAATGGAATGAAGTAGGACACGACTCCTAAGTCGCCTCCCGTCTCTTCCCAAGTCACGCTCAGTGCGTACCGCAGATTGACGTAAGGATTTGTCGAGGGGCCTCCGGCCGCCAGCTGGGCAGCGCGATCTACGTATAGTATCAAACCGATAAAGACTGTCGAGGCAAGCGCAATTAGGGCACCGTTGCCTGGCATCGATCCCTTGAGTAGCTGGTTCGGCTCTAGGACCGGACGATGGTTGTATGATGCCACGAATGCTCCCATAGTGAACAAGGCGACACCGACCAGAGACAGAACGAAAATGCTATCCGATACTGGGATAAACATTCTCCTGGTCACGACGAACAGAGCGGTGGCGAACAACCACAACGAGGCTTGGAGAAAGGCAGGGTACACCACATCGCGATGCAGCAAGTAGTTTGCGACGACGAGTATCAGCAGCAAGCAGACACAGAGTATGCTCACTCAGAGACCGATGGGCTGGTGCGTCCCGACTTCGTACCAAAGAGACTGAACGGGGTCCCAGCGAAACGTGTAGAGCACCTGGGTGTTGTTTGCGGGGTTTGTCACAGGTGAGAACCTGAAGCCTCGCGCCGACCGCGCAAACGTGGGCGCCTTGGTCAGAGAACCACCCGACGAGTTGCGAAGCGCGATTGTGATGAGCTGGGTGCGAGTCGAGCCCGCGGGACTATTACTAGGAGCCCCGATCGTAACGGCCACATTGGACGTGATGTTGCAGGTGAAGTAATTGCCTGCAGTCACGTCGATTGCGATGGCGTGGTTCAAACCGCAATCGAGGACCGCAGCCGCATCTTGTAGCCGGCCCCGGGCGATGAGAAATGAATTGGTATTGATCGTTGCTGTCCCATTTCCGTTGTCGCCAGATCGCATGACCAGGTTTCCGGCGCCGTCCACGTTGATCTGCGCAGCTTGGTCGGCATTGTTATCGTCACGATAATGCAACACAATTGGCTGGCCACCCTGGTTAGGCGAAGTACCCACCGAGCCAAGCGAGATTCCTGTCGAAGCAGCCGAATCAGTTGTCAAGAACCCAGTCGACCACCTCGTCGCGCTCAATCCGGGGCCAAGTTTCTGAGCCATGTAAGCAGTACCGATAGCGCCCTTGTGCGAGCCGACCATCACAGCTCGTACAGCAACTGGATTGGCGGCATCGCCATTGTATCCCGCGATGGGATTTTGGAGATTCATGTCAACCTCCAATCCGTTAAGCACGCCGAACGCGCCCGCTGTATCCTCCGAGACGAGCGTTGTCGCCCAGCAAGCTGAACCCGTTGTGATCACTCGACACGTCTGCAGAGCGCCCGACGCACCAAGCTTTCCTGAAGGCTGGTTCGATGCGTTACGGACGTGACTCGCCGTGGCGTTAACCTGCAGGGTATTGCGAGTGCGGAATGTTCCCGAGAGCGCTGGGACGTAGACGACGTGGCAGCTTGCGTTTGTGACGGCAAGATTCACGACGGTCGACCGCATTTCGGTAAAACAAGCTTGTTTGGAGGCATTGATGACACTGGTGGAAACGCTCACGTCTCGGGTTGCCGTTGTATCGAACGTGAAGGATCTCGCGTTCACCGTAAGAGTCGTGTCCTGCTGCGCTGCGAGCGTAGCCGGAATGAACGATACTGCAATCATCGCAGTCAACGCTTTCATGTACGGCCTCCCCGCTCCTACATGGAATGACTATCCCCAGACAGTCGTGCGACGGTTCAACCACATCCATCGCCACGCCGCAACACCGAACAGAACAAGGAATGCAAGCGTAACGAATGCCTTCGGGACGATAGTACGAATCAACCATCCTATGCCGAGCAATGGGAATAGGGCCGCGAAAGGAGCAGCTAGCGAGACCAATCTGGAGAATTGAGTACCGAGACGCCGCTCTGCAAACACGAACAGTACTAACATGTCCACCGTGGTACGCACAGACCATGCGAATGCCGCCCCAGTGATGCCAGACTGTCGAATGAGCCAAATCATCCACACGAAATAAAGGGGGGCTTCAATAGCGTGGATTTTTGCGGTTGTATCCGAGCGGCCCAATCCTTGAAGGAAAGCAAAGGGCACCGAGGCGAGACTGTTGGTGAGAACCCCGAGCATGAGCCAGCGCAATACGCTCGTACTTTGGAGCGCGAACGTTGTTCCAATCCAGGCACGCAACAACTCTGGGGCGAACGTAATTATGAGGAAGGCGATCGGGTACATGCTGATAAACAAGATCCAACAAGCTGTTCGGAAAAGATGTGTGAGTCGTTCGCGACTGATCACGGAAGCACTGGAGAACGCTGGGAACAACACGGCCGCGAAAGCGGTGGGAACGAGCAATAGCTTTGTCACTGCTTCGAATGGCGTCGCATAGTACGTGACGGCAGCGACCGAGAGCAGGGCTCCTACAAAGAATCGATCTACGCCCGCCATCAATGGGCTGATGATGTTCGAGACGGTCATCCAGGCTCCGAAGCGCAGTAACGTGCGTGCGGACTCCTTGTGAAATGGCTCTGGACGAGGCTGAACTCCTGCCACGGTGTTCGCCATTACGAAGTAGGCGATGGTACCAATCGCACGTACCACGACCAACCCGAGGACGATGACCGCCAAGTTGGTCGTGTAGTGCAGAGTCAAGAGTGGGACAACGAAGGTGAGTATTCCGGTCGGAATCTTTACCGTGCTAGTGAGGCGAAACTGTTGACCTGCCTCCAGAAGTCCACGAAAACCAGTCGTCAAAACAACGATCGGGACTGATATGGCCAACAGGTAGAAGGCTGCTTGAGTTTCCGACTGGAGGGACGGCGGGATCTTGATCGCAGTGTGCACCAACCAGGGGGTGATGCCCGCCAACAACACGGCTCCGGCCAGTCCGACAGCAAGCATCAGGTACCATGCAGTCCAAATCATGCGGTTGCCCTCTGGCCGCGGTGATACGATGAGCTCAGCAGCAAATTTTGTTACCGCCCGTCCCAAGCCGAGATCGAGGAGGCTGAAGTAGCCAATTACCATCCAGGCGAGCGTAAGAATGCCAAAGCGCTCCACGCCGAGCCCGCGGATGATCGGCGGAATCGTGATGACGCCGATGAGCGCAGGGAGAGTTTGGGCAAGCAAGCTCCATAGAGCGCTCCTCGCCAACATTCTTCCGCTTAGAAGCTCGGAGCTCGCCTTCGAACGGTAGGCGTTTTGGATCACGCGTGCCTAGTAGGCCGGTCCTCGGGCCCCTGGCCCAAGCGTCCAACGTAATCGGTAGCCGCGACCCAGGACGCGCCCAAAAATGATCCCAAAACCACAGCGGTGACGAGCAGCAAAAGGCGCTTCGGCCTGGATTTCTTGGTAGGAGGCGTTGCCGAGTCGATGACGGTGATCACCGGAGTATCATTTACTTCCTCGATCCTGGCCATTTCATACTCACGTTTGAGTGTGAGGTATACCTCTTGCCTGACCTCCACTTGTCGCCGAAGCCGGCCCTCTTCAAATGTGAGTTGAGGCGACTGCTGCCAAGACCGATTTCGCTGGTAGAAAACACGAAGATCTTCTTCAGCGGAGCGAAGCTCGCGTTCACCATCGGCTACCCGCTGCTCGACGAAGCGGCGCTGTTCCCTCGCTTGCGACTGTCTGGACTGCGTGTTAAACGCATTGAGATACTCGATGAATCGATTGGCGATGGCAGCTGCCAAACTGGGAGAACGGGCGTCGACGCTCAGCGTCACGATGGCGGTGGGGGTGCTAACTCGCACTGCCAATAGTCGATCTAGTTTCTTGACGCCGCGAGACAAGCTCTCAAGGGAGTCCCGTCCTCGGAGGTGCAGTATCTGTAGAAGCGACACCGAGTCTCCCGGTGAGTGCACCTGGGTAGGATCGGAGTACTTGCTTAAGAGAACATGCTCCATGAGCTCCCGGCTTCTCAGAACCTCCGCGTAGAACTTTGGAGTCTTACTCCCCTCAGAGCCCAAGGCAAAGCCAAATTGCGTAGCTAGGGCCGCGAGGTTGGAGGGTACACGCGTCTGTGTGCCCGCCTCCGGGACGAACGTGGTGGTCGCCGTATAGGTAGGCGGTATAAAAAGGGAGATGATGCCGGTCAAGAGAGCAGAGACAATTGGAATGCCGATGACCTCGCGCCGGCGCCTCGCAAGAAGCCTTCCCAAGTCTATTAAGCCGCTCTCGCTAACCACCCTAGTTTTCCCCGAGATGGTCGAGGCGACAACATTGGTCAAAGATCGACGGCTGACAAGCGTCAGTAATTTCGGCGGTCACCTGGTTCCCGCATTACCACATCGAGGACTGCCGTCTTAACTGTTCCTGACGAGTAGAAAGCATGCTTGATCACCCCGACCCGACCGATTGAGCGTGCGTGCCTGTCTGGCTTGTTGAATTGTCCGTCTCCAGCGCCGCAGGGATGGCCAGCGCCGGATTGCGATCGCCTCGTGGAGTGATAGACCATTTTGATAGGCCTCGGAGCCCCAGAATTGAAATGCAGTGGAATCGTGCCAACAGCGTACTATCCTCAATCCCGCCTGCCGTACTGCGAAATCGATACTGCGCTCCGTATGAATGACGAGATGACGGGGCGCGTCATGCTGGACCCAATGTTGGCGAAAATGGTGAGCTGCCCAAGAGTCAGCCATTGGCGTTCGGAGGAGGCATCGTCCGGTACGTCCGAGGATTCGCGCGATGCCCGATAGCAGCGCGATGCCATCGGCGACGTGTTCCAGAACGTGATTGGCGAATACCAGGTCAGCCTCCCCGTGATACTCGGCAATGGTGGTTTTGTGAATCAACACGCCATCATCGTGCTGTTTCGCAAATTCGTCAGGGACGAATGGGTCGATTCCCTCGAGATGGCCGAACCCAAGCTCGGCAAGACGATGAAGGTCGATTCCACTCCCGCAACCAACGTCCAAAATGCGTTCGTGAGGTCGA
>WNGJ01005827.1_pt1 | contig 12981 bp, 13 predicted proteins | sample 5400611 | NCBI WGS metagenome assembly WNGJ01 (sample SAMN13153375, study PRJNA577476) | soil metagenome | isolation source: 40 cm soil or saprolite under Garry oak tree replicate 1 | place: USA:California | collected 2016-06-15
TACTGAAGGAAAGAGCGCAAGCGGAGCGGTAGTGTCCAACACCGCGAACACGCGCTTATCTGGCTCCTGGCTCATCATTGCCCGCACTGTGTGGTTGGTGCTGGCCATTGCCAGCCTGGGACTCTTTATTGCCAGCCTCCTCGTGTCCTATCAGCAAATGCTAAGGGTGTGCGTTGATCCTGTGACTTGTACCTACCTCCGTGGGGCACTGCCAGCAAGGGGACTACAAGCGCTCACTTCCAGTGGCTTTTCTGTCAGTGAATATGCCGCTGTGGTCACCATCTTCTTCGCGATCACCGCAGCGATCTGGTACGCGGTCGGCTTCCTCATTTTCTGGCGCAGGTCTGAAGACTGGCTGGCGCTGCTGGCAGCCTTTTTTCTCGTGATGTTCAATGTAACCTCCTTAGGCAATACCGCCTCTGCGCTGGCACTCGCCTATCCTATCCTCGCTTTGCCTCTCAATCTCGTGGACTTTCTTGGGCAAGTCTCGCTTAGTGTGTTCTTTCTGCTCTTCCCCAATGGACGGCTCGTTCCGCGCTGGATGGGACTGATCCTGCTGCTCTCCAACAGCTATACGTTCTTAACTATCTTCCCTTCCATCACGTCACCTTTCAATGCACATTGGCCAGCGTGGCTCAACTGGCTGGTTATTCTCGTGGTCTTTGGAGCCATCATCTATTCACAAATCTACCGCTACAGGCGCGTGTCCACGCCTGTCCAGCGCCAACAGACGAAGTGGGTTGCCTTAGGGGTAACGGCGGCAATTGGAGTTGCCATAGGCATTTTGGCCTTGTCCTCACTCTTCCCAAGTAGTGCAGTCATACTTTTTATTAACATCTGGCCCGTCGCCTTTCTCCTGATCCCGCTTTCCATTGGCTTTGCCATTCTGCGCTTCAGACTCTATGACATTGATATCATCATTCACCGCACACTGGTCTATAGCACCTTGACGGTCGTGCTGGCTGTGATCTACGAAGTCAGCGTGTTCACGCTCCAATCCTTTACAAGCGGTCTCACACTCATACGGGGAAACCAACTGGCGATTGTCGCTTCCACGTTTCTGATTGCGGCTCTGTTCCAGCCCTTGCGCCGTCGCATCCAGGCCATCATTGATCGTCGCTTCTACCGTCGCAAGTATGATGCAGCCAAGACCGTGGAGGCGTTCAGCGCCACGCTGCGCAATGAGGTTGATCTGAACCAGTTGCGTGAGCAGTTACTAGCCGTCGTGCAGGAGACCATGCAGCCAGCGCATGTTTCGTTGTGGTTGCGCAAGCCACAGCAGGTTGAAAAACACAACCCCTGGGTACCCAATACACCTGCTTCACGGTCTTACTCTGCTCTCCCCTGGTCAGAGCAGGATACATGAACAGTATGTTACATGGCCCAATGTTGATCGAATCCTTGCACTACCCCTCCCTCAAAAGAAAGAGTACCCCAGAATGAGAGAGAGATCAAGGTTGTTGTGTGTAACCGAAAAGGGGATCATCCTCACATTTGGGGAAAGCTCTTCTATAATGTGGAATGAGACATGTGTTTGAGCATGAAAAAAGGAACCAGTCGGAACTATAAACTCAGCAATCCCCAAAAGTGAGGGAGAGCCCGAAAAGTGTACCACTTGATACCCACCACTGTATTCTCCAGTAGACCGTACCTATTGCAACTCTAAAGAACTCGGCAGCATCACGCCACCGAGTTCCTTAGAGGTCACGAATGAGCCTGTCCCATCGCAGGCTCGGACTTAGGCACGAACTTGAGAGCCTGAGAAGGGTGTGGACAGACCACACCCTTTAGCTTGCAGACTACAGGTGATGCTCTGGCCCACTGAGCATGTTGTGGACAGGCCAGACCTGCTGGAGCGTGGTAATACCCGAGTTATCGATGGCTTGCAACGCCGGCATCAGTTGCTCTTGAAAGAACTTGTTGACTGCTTCCTGCGACTCCCACACTTCGACGACCCGCCAACCGCCGCCCTCCATCGGACCTGCTACGTGAAAGATGCGCCCCTGAGCTGTTATGCCGGCGCGCTGGAGAGTCTCGATGACCTGATCATATCGCTCTTGAGTCGTGCCAGAAGCATCAACTAAAAACGCCACTGCCATGCTTCTTTGTCTCCTTTCGGTGGTGTTGTTGAAGGCAAGGATGTCTTGCCGGTCTCAGTGAGACAACGAAAAGACTACCGTGGATCAGGATGCCACGGAGCACAAGACCCCTTCCTTTCTCGGATGGGTATGTACATGTAACTAAGAGAGAGAACATCAAGTGACAGAAAAGCAATTCGATGCTTGAAAAGAGAAGTTGCCATCAGCTAGTATATCCTCACAACAGGACAAGTGCAACAGGCGAGCAGTTCAATTTCGCAAGCTCTTTGATTTTCCAGCTCTTCATGTCCAAGGGTGCCTGAAAATACTGGAATGTCGAGCGAAGCTCCAACCTTGCGGAAAAAACTCAGTCTTTGCTGCTTCGATGTGTATATGTCAATGAGGCATGACGAGCGTGATAAGGGCAAGAAGTCGAGATAACATAAATTGTGTGCCCCAACTCTCCTGTGGCATATTGACGGTAAGTGCACAGTACAAGAGGTAACATTCCGCGAGGATACATCGTAGTCGTAAGATACAACTCAAGCTATACGAAAGGAGCTTCTTCTATGTCAGCAGAAGACAACAAGGCCACCAACCGCCGCTTCTATAAAGAGGTCATCAACCAGAAACACCTGGCCGTCGTCGATGAGGTGGCAGGTGCCAATTACGTCAGCCACTTTTTTCCCCCTGGACTCCCTCCTGGTCGCGTGGGCCTCAAAGCTTTTGTCGGCGCCTTCCATGCTGCCTTCGCTGATGGGCGCATTTTGATCCATCAGATGGTCGCCGAGGGGGATACGGTCGCCACTCGTCTCACCTTTCATGGAACACACTCAGGGGATTTTATGGGCATTCCCCGACAGGCAAGCAAGTAGCAGTACCAGCACTGGATATGGCCCGTTACGCAGACGGCAAGCTGGTGGAGCATTGGGGCGGCCCTGACCAGATGAGTCTGATGCAACAATTGGGCGTTATTCCCTCGATGGGATAAGCTGGTAGGTCATTCGACAGCCCAGTCACAACTTATTTCAGGAGCTTGATTGCATGACGCAATGAAGCTCTTCTTTTATGCGCCTGACAAAAAAACCAGAGTGTTGAAAAACTACTGAATGGGTGAGCCTAGTACACTTTGACCCGTCATATACACTCAGGTGTTTGCTAGCAGATGAAAGTTGTCCAAGCTTTTTTGGGATTTTGTGCGCATTGATGCCGACCAGGATGTCAGGTTACACCTGTAGCATGACTTCGTTAGGAAGAATGAGAAGTCATGGTGTTTCTGTTGTTTACTGTTAATGAAGTAGGCCGGTGGCGAGGTGCCATTGCTGGCCCTGCTCCATCGGCCTCTTCCCGAACCACACAGGACCGTTTCCGTGTCATGTGGCTCTCCAGCAAAGATATTCCGTAGGTTCAGAATAGACACATCTCGTGCTCTTCTCCCCGAAGACTACCCCCACCTGCGCTGCTTCCCCTTGTAGACGACCTTCTCGTCTTCGCAGGTTCGGCATGACTCTCACGAGTACTATCAGCGCTCTGTCACCATAGGTTTGCACCCGTAGGTGATCCCATGTTCCGTCAACCTGATACCTCCGAGCACGCCGTAGGTTGCCCATATATCCCCTTACCGTAGCTCATTGCTACTCGCTTTCTCTGTGGAAGGTACACTCAATCGTTGTGTAAAATCGAGGTACAGAGAAACATCGAGGTCAGGTGTTGTATCGATGGGACTCGACATAATCCGTCTGGGAATTAGGCTTCAGGCAATCAGCTTTAACCATAGCGTGCGGATCTTGCATCACCTGCTCCTACACACCTTCAGAGCATCAATGCGTTTCGTACATGCTCTTGTCCCCTTTGTGTTTCCACGCCAGGTGGGCACGATGATCCAAGAATCTCCTTCCAAATTCTTCCCGACTGAATCGGGGATATCAGGCTGCGTGACACGGCGCACCACAACATTCAATCTGGCATCATAATGTCCGCTACAAGTATCATCCACTCCCCCTCCGAGTCTGATTTTGATTGTTTCTTGTACAATAGAACTGCCTATCGCCCAACACCCAGGTTACAGGAACCGTTTTTCTCAAAATCCGATGATATTGTTATACGTAGTTACGAAAGCAGCCATGTGATAGTATTCACAATATGGTACAGCTTAGCGTCACAAAAGGAAGCAGTCTGTTGAAAAAATCTTCAGTAAGCTCATCAGCAAAGAGGGACACATGAGTCCTCAGTATTGAGAAAACTGAACCAATCGGTACCAGCAATCCCCCTTCTCGAACATGAGGACGAACACATCATGCAAAAGACCCCAATAAGAGGCCTCTCACCTCTTCATCTTCCCTCAGAGGAACCAGGAGGGCTGGCTCTCCAAGGGGCCCGCAGTGTTCTGCCATGTTCAGGTGGGCGCAGCCAGAGCGAGACATGTGCCGGCTGCATCGTCTCCTGTACTACGGCCAGCAAGTCTTCGCGCAACTGGTTCAGATCCACTTCGTTACGCAAGGTGGCGCTGAAAGCTGCCACAGCCTTGGCGGCATTATATTTACTGCGATAGAAGCGCCGGTCAATGATCCGCTGGATGCGTCGACGTAGCGGTTGGAACAGGGCCGCGATGGCCAACGTGGAGATAACGATGGCCACGGTGTTGTCCTGGCTGATAATGCCCCGCAACAGCGCTTGCAGCCCAATCACCAGGCCCACGTAAACCCCCGTCAGGATGACCGTGAGGGCACCATAGACCAGCGTGCGGTTGATGAGCACATCAACGTCCCACAGCCGGGAGCGCAGCATGGCGAATCCAAATGAGAGCGGAATCAAGAGCAGTAGGATGTCTTGAACGGCTATGTAGGCCGGCAGATAGAGTGAACCGGACGAAGCTGCCACTGGGAACATGAGATACAGCACAATCCCGAGAACCATGTACGTGATCGGCACAGCGAAACCGAAGACCACCCATTTGGTCTGCTGGCGCTCTAGTGGACTGGACACCCGCCGGTAGCGGTACAGTTGAGCGACCACCAGGAACGGCGCCTCGCCGAGAAACACGAGAAAGCCAAGCGGCACAGCAGAGATATGCAGCGCGGCTAGTGCTGGGAAGAAAGAGAAAGGAACCAGCAGTACGAGAAACGCAACGATGGGCCAGCGCATCCACCGAGGCACAAATTGCCCGGTGGGAAACAGAGAGAGGACGAGTAGGAACGAGGACACAAAGAGGAAGCTCAGACATTCGTTCGGCACCTGCCAGGAGGAGGAACTCGCCGACATAGAGCTCGTCGCAATGATTGGGCCAAACGTCACAAGCATGAGCGCGACCAGCAGCGCCATCCGGTCGTCGGATCTGCGCAGGATGATCACTGTGCTGACCACCAAACACACCAGTATTGTGGCAAGCAGGAGCGCGACCGTGTAAGCTGTGTAAACACCTGGTGACAGACCCATCCCTTTGAGTGCCCCTACTTGTCCAGGAGTGAGTTGCGGGGTGAAAGCGCAGGCCGTCACAGCACAGGGAGTTTGCAGTTGTGCCAGGTACACCGGGAAGCTGGCAAAGAAGATCGCCAAGGTGAGGACGACCAGTACAAGCCAGCCGACTTGGGCGAGGACGAGCCAGCGCCCGTGCAAGCGTGCAGAGCTGTGCCGTTCACGGCTCTCAGCCATTGCTGTTGGCGCATGTTGAACGTTCATTCTCGCACTCCCTGTTTGCTGCCCCAGTTCCTGCTATGGATGGTTCTAGCGGCTCTCATGAGACGCCAGGGGCCTTCTTCCGTAACTCGTTCGAAAACAGGCGCGTCTTCATCCTCTCCCATAATACCACAGACACTATCCTACAATCGTTACGAACTTCTCGACCTGTATGACCTGAGAGGGTGATTTGCGAAGGAAAGGTGAACCTGCTCAACAAAATGCTCCGACAAAGCCTTTTTCAACAAGCTGAGGCCTTTTGAGAGCGTCGCAGATACCAATACTTCCTACCTCTCGCGCTCTTCCTCGACAGTTGATTGAGGCGAGTGAGTAGTATCACAAGGTATACACTCTCTACTTGCTCTCCTACGAGCAACCCATATGTAAAAGAGAAAGAGATTTTGTGGCTGCTTTACTATCAAGATGAAATGACTACGAGATACCTGCCTTTCGTACATGTGTATACTGCAAGCCCGTTCTTGACAGGAAAGTTGACAGGAACGCCGACAAACATCAGTGTACAATCACGGACACCGGTAAACAAGAACCCGCTCTCCAGGCCACCGGGATGACGGCCACGAACAGCCATGGACAGTCGATGCCGTATCCCCCCTTCGGCACCCAATGAAAACCCTGATTCTATTCCAAATACAGCGGTTATACTTTTTCCATAGTGAAACAGTGGCAGCAATTCTGGCAGCAACGCCAATGATTCAGACGAAGAGAGACGTACACAGACGAACAGCGCATCCACCTTCTGAGCGTCCTGGAACACTTCAAGGCAGATCAGGAGCGGGTCGAAAATCGCGGTACGGGGAGTTCGACTCTCCATCTTCACACTACGCGTGTGTAGCGGAAGCAGGCTCCTGCTCATATGTAGCATAAAGATACCTTCGCATCGGCTTCTCACATTGCTTCAGCACATATCTATATTTCGATTTAGAGAATATCTTGGTTGACATTTTTTGGTTCTCTCATGGGTTGGCTTTATAGATGATTTCAGTTTTTGAGCTTGGAACTCTTGGATGTAGGGTCACTCAAAGGCTCATTTTTGAATTCGTCAACACTGCATAATAGGGTCCTACCGGGATAATGAGCAGGAGGAAAAAAGATACCGGGCCTATAATGATGTATTCTCGGAATCTTCCTTGCCTCACAAGCTGCTGATTATGGTTCAAACCCGTTCAGAGAGTATTTGCAAGTTTCATCATGATCCTCAATGTTGCTCTACTTTCAGTGATGAAGGAAAATTGATAAACTGTCAGAAAAACTGTACCTCGATGTATATCGAGAATAAAAAATAATGAGTGAAGCAAGGCAGTAAGGTGATGTAGATGCCATTCTAAACAGGACCTGGGCTAGAGGAGTATGTTCTGAGCCATTTTTGCAGTGGTGAAACTTGGCATCGATTTGAATACCGCCTAATCAGAGTTTTAGGCCACCTTGCAGATTACCGATCAAGACCAGGATTCTGACATCATCCTTGATTGGCTGACCCAAGACTGCAAAGGGAAGCGCCAGGATGAAGAGACCGAGCGACAGGAGCAGTGGACCTCCAAGATGGCCTCTGTTAGCTGATCAGGTTTTCCTTCCGTCTAGGTACCTCAATCATGAACGGTGATGTGAGGGTCTCACCTCAGATGACGTCTATAGTGCAGCCGGCTGACTGCTTTTGATGAGCGGTGTGAAATCGAGCAGCCCGAGACATAATTACCTGCTAATGCAGCGTCGCTTTGATACGTCTGCTGGTGGACTGCAGTAGTCATGAGCTCCCTGCTTCCTCCCAGTCTGCCACATCGTTCATCTCCGTGCATACGCCGCCGAGCCATCTTGCTTCCCGCTGGTCGGGAACCATATGCTTTCAAGATGAGTATGCGGCCTGAGCGAGAGACAGAGGAGCATCGTGATCCTTGTCTGGGGCAAACGGACTCCCGATATGCCGAACGACCTCTGTGGGAGTCTGGGCCAGTGCCTGAAAATGCTTCTCCACATCGGCGAGTAGAAGCTCAAAAGTGCTCCGGTGATGATTATGCGTCACGACTCGTCGCGAGACACGCCAGAGCCATTCAATTGATTCCTCGGGGCCGGGCATCCGCAAGCGGTGTCATTACCTATTACCCCTCTCATGAGCATTGATAGCCCACTAGTCCCCCCTGTGTAACGCCCTGGCGTGTTGTACTCGTGGTAACGAAAGAAAGGAGGTTTTGCTATGCTCGATGAAAACGACAGGCATGAAGCAGCAGGGACGTTGATGTATAACAGCGAATGGAACGCTTTCGCACTAGACGGCTACGAACTGCAGTGCGGCCAGAGCATGGAAGTCTCTGTCTTTGGCTATTGGATCCCTGGACAGCTTGCTCTGGATACAGCGGGATGGTATCTGTTCACGCTCGATCACGTGAGCATTCGTCTCCAGAGCGGACTATACGCACGACTGTGTGAGTCGTCACGCAGTGCTCTTCCTCCTCTCTTGCATCCATCACAGATGCACCCCCCGCACCTCCTCATTGTTGATGACGATCCGGCGTTGCTGCAAGCCCTCCCCCACACCGTCTCTCTACGCTTACCTGAAGCGAAGGTGGATACATCCAGCACGGCTCAAAGAGCGCTTGAGCTGATTCGAGCGCATGATTACGATACTATCGTGAGTGATATCAAAATGCCTGGCATGGACGGTTTGGAGTTGCTGGCGAAGATTCACGAACTGCGGCCAGAGACACTCACGCTGCTGATCACCGGCCACGGCGATCATGATCTCGCCATTGGGGCCCTGCGTGGTGGAGCGTATGACTACCTCCTGAAGCCGATTGATCGTGACTACTTTGTGGCCGCGCTGGATCGTGCTTTGCACACACGCCGCCTGCGTCGTCAGGTCGTGGAGCAGTGGTTTGCCTTAGAGCTTCATACCAGGTCGCTCGAGCAGCTGGTGCAGCAGCGAACACACGAGCTTGTCCAGGCCAATGCGACGAAAGACCAGATCATCCGTGTTGTCTCGCAGGAACTGAGCATCCCCCTGGCTCATCTCAAGGAGATGACACAGGTGCTCTCTCAGAAGCTCGAGGGTGCAGAGGTAGCAGAACTTGTGCGTCAGACTCTCGCTGGCATCGAGGACGCGCTTCGCCGGACAGAAGTGCTGGTGCAAGAGTTGCTGGACACCGCACGTCTCGAGACAGCGATGTTCATCCTCCACCGGCAACGCTGTGACCTGGTTGCGTTGTGTCAGTCCATCCTCGAGGAGTACACAGCAGGAACTGGTGCTGCTCTTGCGTGTGAACGACTTGATGCGCCCCTGGAAGCCGAGGTGGATGCGGATCGGCTCAGACAACTGCTCAGCAATCTGCTCTCCAACGCACGTGAGCACTCCACGAAAGGCTCTTCCATCACCATAACGCTACAACAAGCAGGCAATACAGCGATCATCACGGTCAGTGATGTAGGTTCGGGTTCACAATTGGGGTTGGGATACCATGTCTCGCGTCACATGGTGGAACAACTCGGTGGGCGCCTCGAAGTCCAAAGCTTTCCAGATAACAGAAATACCTGCTTCATCATGCTGCCACACGGCGGCGAGCCCACAACGGAGCACACAGATGCAGCGAAACGCTCATGGAGTACCAAAGCGGTATGGAGGGTCACCGTTTGAGAGACGCAGTCAAGACCAGCAGAAGGGTGTAACGATCTCTGAGATCTCTCCCTGACAGAGTGTTTGGCACAGTTTCTCCCGCACAGCTGAACCGGACTGATTCCCCTCTTCCAGGATGTACAGGTACCTTTTGCTTCCTTACGAGTTGCAATCTGTGGTATAAAAGTATAGAGAAAGAGTGAAGAGCATGTACAGAAATCACGTTGGCTGGTGTTGGGAGAGAACAGGCGGGTGGAAATCATACAGCCACATGTGTAAAGATACGTGACAAGAAAGAAAGGAGGGAATGTGTACACCAGTGATCTTCCTGAACTGTTGCAGATGCTGCATGGGACACAGAAAAACTTGGTGGTCCATATTGCGTTGCCAGAAGCCGCGGCGATTGGTCCAGGAGAACCGTGGCAAGCGCAACTCTCTTTGATTGAAGGGAAAGTCACATGCCAGATATGGAGTAGCGTAGACCAGCGCGTGCTTATCACGAATGACGAGGCGATTCGTTGGTTGGCAAAGCTACCACAACTCTCCTGGAGCCTGGAGCCTTTTGTCACACAAAGGACACCGGTTCCTGCATTTGGTAGATCCGAGGCGATCTCGTTACAGCAGGTTCCAAGGCGCATCACACATGTGGAAAAGAATATCATGAACACCTGGTCCCGAAAACAGCGGCAGGTCTTCGCATTGGTCGATGGGAGCAGGACAATTGAACACATTGCCAGGATGTTACAACTACCACCACATGTGGTTGAGCAGGTTCTCAACGACCTGCAAGCACTAGGAGTCATACAGAGATAACGTGATTGAGTTGGATGAAAGGCAGAGAGGTGACTGGTTATGCCACAGTTAGAAATGAAGTAGAGGCGTAGACAGCGGCTTTCGCTCTCCTTGCGCGTTTCATTGTTACTCGTGCTCGCAGCGGTAATCCCCTTGTTCATTGTCGTTGCTGTAAGTGAACTCCTGACACGATCGGCGCTCATCGCTCAAGCAAATCTCGCCATGGAGAACGATGCCAGAACGGGTCCAGTTGATCGATACGTATGTGACTGAGCGTTTACTCGATGCAGAAACACTGAGCCAGGTTCCGTCTATTCAACAGTTCCTTGCTACTCCATCAGAAATGGTCACCAGCGACCTCACAACACATGCGCTCTACGGACTTGCGGCCGGACAGTTTCGTGATAAACAGTAGAGTATCTGGTCACTATTCAAGCCACGGGGTCAACTCCGTTTGTACTCTCCGCTGAGCGCTCAGTCTCAACCCCACGGAAAGGCTCTCGTTCCGCCTGAAGACCTGCAAGCAGTCACCTCGGGCAAGGTGTTTGTTTCGGTGGTGTATTTCGATCTTCAAACAAACAAAGTATCCGTCGATCTCTCTGCACCAATTGCGACAACATCTCTGCAGAAGGTACTCGGCTTTATCTGCGCTACACTCAGCATGGATGACATTTGGACTATCGTGATGAGTGATGGTGGGGCAAATGGCAAGGGGAGTTTTGCCCTGATGCTTGACCAGAATGGTGTGCGCATCGCCGATGCAGTGGCATCGCAGCTTTTACAGCCATAGCTCCGCTGCCAGTAGAGACACAACAGATGATCACGAACGAAGCATGCTATGGCTTAAGCTCACAGGTACCGGTGCTGGCAGATAGTACACTTGCTGACATGAAGCAGAGTACACATCCACCAACGACCTTTCAGACGACTCCTGCTGGACAGAGCGAACTCTTTCAGGTGACGCAGCGCCCCATTACAGTCGTGCCCTGGACGTATGTAGTCCTCAGTCCCCTCAGCACGGTGACCGCCGTTGCCGATCAACAATTGTTGATTACGAGCCTGATTGTCTTCCCAGTACTTGGAATAGCAGCCCTGATCGGCTTGTTGTCAGGACAACGCATCACGCGCCCTATTTTGCGTGCAGTTGATTCGCTCCTGGGCAACAGTCATGTACTGACTACTCTGGCAACGAAGCAGAAAAGCGTTGCGTCAGAGCAGAAATGGGTCATCGATTCATTCTTGGATACTTCACTACTGGGTCTGCAAGCGATGCACTACCACGGTCAAAACAGCAAGTTGGTCACTCGTCGACTCAGTGGCATGGCAATTGAGGTACAGCAACGCTGGCACCTGCTTGATGCACAAGCGGCAAAGCAAGCATCGGAACAGATCGTTGCTGCGACACAGTATATTGAGCAGGCAACTCGCTCTCAAGAGACAAGTAAACAGAAAGTGGCGCAAGCGATGCGCATCATGTTGCTGGTCAACGAGCAGCTTGTAACGGGGGTAACTTCGGCAGCAAGTGCCTCGACACACCTAAAGGCTGTACGAAAAGGCCTGTGGAGGCGTTGGAAGAGCATCAGGCGAGATGGGAAAATATGGTAAAATGGAAGTACATCGTAACAAAAGAAGTGGAAAGTGAGGAGCATTTTCCCCATGAAACCGTATACCAGTGATCTCTCTGATGCCCAATGGGCCATTCTTGAACCGTTGATCCCGCCAGCCAAGCCAGGAGGCCGCCCCAGAAGTGTCAATATGCGCCAGATCCTCAATGGGATCTTTTACGTGCTGCGCAGCGGCGGGGCCTGGCGTCTGTTGCCGCATGACTATCCTGCCTGGTCGACCGTGTATGATTACTTTCGCAAGTGGCGCAACGCCGGAGTCTGGGAACAGCTCGTGGGCATTCTGCGGGAGCGCCTGCGCCTGCAAGCGGGACGCCAAGCGACACCAAGCGCCGGAATTATCGATAGCCAATCGGTCAAAACGACCGAGCGGGGAGGCCCCCATGGCTACGATGGCGGCAAGAAAGTCAGTGGACGCAAGCGGCACCTGCTTGTGGACACGATGGGCCTCCTGCTCACGGTGGCTGTGCATGCCGCCAATCTCCAGGATCGGGAAAGTGTCAACCTGCTGTTGGAGCCGATCAAAGGCCAGTTCCCACGTATGGAGAAAGTATGGGTGGACCAGGGCTATACTGGAAAGGGAAAAACGTGGACCGAAACCCAGATGGACTGGACCGTCGAAGTCGTGGAGCGGTCCCCACGGCGCGGCTGGATCATGACCGAAGACCAGGGGCTGGTCTGGGTGACGTTGCCCAAAACCTTTGAATCCCTGCCTCGCCGTTGGGTCGTGGAGCGCACGATCGCTTGGATAGGCCGCTCGCGCCGCATGAGCAAGGATTATGAATACCTGACGAGCAGCAGTGAGTCAATGGTCTATCTCACCATGCTCCGCCTGATGGTGACTCGCCTGGCCAAGCAAAACGAACCGCAATTCATCACCTCTAAGCAGAAACGTGCTGCCTGACTTTTCGTACAGCCTTTACTGACCGCTGCACAGGTTGTTAAAGGTAGTAGAATGGAGAGATGAAGCACGAGAAGCAGCAAGAAGATTGGAAAGAAGGGCGCCGCCGACGCGCCCGGGAACTGAAGGAGCAAGGCTGGAAACAGAAAGATATTGCAGCCGAATTCTGCGTGCCATCAAGCACAGTGTGCAGAAGCCCAGCCAGGGAGATGAGGTGGCTATCCAGCGCTGGAAAGACGAGCACTGGCCTGCTCTAAAAAAAAGGCTCAAGAATATCTGCTGCCGAGATAT
>WNGJ01006318.1_pt1 | contig 12981 bp, 17 predicted proteins | sample 5400611 | NCBI WGS metagenome assembly WNGJ01 (sample SAMN13153375, study PRJNA577476) | soil metagenome | isolation source: 40 cm soil or saprolite under Garry oak tree replicate 1 | place: USA:California | collected 2016-06-15
GCAACGCCCCTCGGCGGGTCGGTGCTCGCGTCGGTGAAGACCCCGCGTCACGACCGCGTCCGACAGCCGTACACCGACGATGAGGTGCGGAAGATGATCCGCGTCCTCGGCTCAAGCGAGCTCCGCACACGGGCGCGCGACAAGGCCATCGTCATGACGCTGTTGGCGACAGGCCTGCGGCTGAACGAGCTCCGCGAGCTACGGCTCGCGGACGTGCACATCCAGCGGCCGATCGAGGAGAGCTACCTCTTCGTGCGGGCCGAGACAAGCAAGAGCCGCGACTCACGTCAGGTCCGTCTCGACCGGATCGCGGCCGAGACCGTCGTCGCGTACATCAAGGACTGGCGCCCGGACAAGGGCGACGCCGCGGCGCTCTTCCTCACCGCGGAAGGGAAGATGTTCACGAGCAACGGCTTCACCACGTACATGGCTCGCCTCGGCCAGCGCTTCGAAGCCGCGGGCATCGCGAACTGGATGGCCCACCGCGCCCGGCACTTCTGGGCGACAAGTGCGCACCGTGCCGGGATGAGCGTCTTCGACATCGCGACCGAGGGTGGCTGGAAGGACCTCAAGATGGTCCAGCGCTACACCAAGGCCCGACCCTTCGAAGAGCTCCAGCGACTCCCGACACCACTCTCCAGCGTTCTCGGCAGAGCGATCAGCTAACTCCGGTCAAACTGCGGACGCTGCAAACCTCGGAGTTAGTGAGTAGGTCGGATCAGCCAAGCTTCCGAAAAGTTAGATGAGCTTCCGTCGCGTGTGGAGAAGTCGACTTCGACCAATAACGACGGACCGATTCTGTTGGGGAGAGAGGATTCGAACCTCTGATTGGCTGATCCAGAATCAGCTGCCTTACCGCTTGGCCACTCCCCAATGAGTGACGCGCTCTAAGCGAGTTTACCGGACGCGCAACGCCAGTGTGGCGATCAGCGCGACGAGGAGCAGCGGACCGCACAGCAACGCGAACACGAATCCGCCGCCCATGCTGATGATGCTGGTGGCGTCGATCGCGAAACCGGCCAGGACCAGGCCGATCCCGTAAGGGTGACCGCGAGCGCGGAGCGCGACGCCGGCCAGCGCGATGAACGGCGCGACCGTCCAGAGCGTGATGAAGAACAGCGCCCGTGAAGCCTGGCCGAAACCCTCCGGACCGCTCGCGTTCACCTCGAAGAAGTTCGCGCTACGGCAGCTCGTCGGGCCGAACGTCGCGAAGGGCTGGTCCGGGCCGATCGTGCCGCTGCTGCACATCGTGTAGGTCGGACCGAAGAGGAAAGCGACGGCGTAGACCACCGCTGCGGCGCACGCCATGAGGCAGGCGAGCCGCGCGATGCGATGCGCCACGGATTCACCGTACCCTATGCCCATGGCCCCACGACTTCCGAAGCCGCGCGCCGACCTGGCCGCATTCCCGGCGTACCGCACCGGACAGCAGGTCAAGGCGGACGTGCGCCTCAACGCCAACGAGTGGGCCGAGCCGAATCCCGCCGGCGACTGGCTGACGCCACAGGAGCTCGATGCCGTCCTGTTGAATCGCTATCCGACGGCGGCCCTCGATCTGCGGGGACTGCTGGCGGAGCGCTACCACGTCGAGCCCGATCAGCTCGTCCTCGGTAACGGCAGCAACGAGGTCCTCCTGAATACGTTCCTCGTATTCGGCGGTCACGGTCGCACGACGCTGCTGTTCCAACCGACCTACTCGATGCACGCGCGCCTCACGGTCATCGCCGGGGGCACCGTCGTCGACGAGCTCATCGGCCTGCCGTACGACATCACGCGCGAGCGCGCGGTCGGGACCGCCGCCCAGGCCCACGCCGACATCATCGTGTTCACGACGCCGAACAACCCGACCGGCAACGAGATCCCCTTCGACGCGATCCTCGCGGTCGCGGAAGCGCACCCCGAAACGCTGGTGCTGGTCGACGAGGCGTACAGCGACTTCGCGGGCACGACGCTGCTGCCCGAGCTGGCCTCGCATCCGAACATGGTCATCAGCAAGACGTTCTCGAAGGTCCGGGCCGCGGCCGGCCTGCGCGTCGGCATCCTCATCACGCATCCCGCGGTCGCCGAGCTTTTCCGCGCGGTCCAGCTCCCGTACAACGTGAGCACGCTCACGCACGCCGTGGCCGCGAAGATCGCCCGAGACGACGCGTCCGTCGCCCGGCGCGTCGCGCAGAACCACCGCGAGGGCGGCCGCGTGTACGACGCGCTGCGCAAGGTCCGAGCGATCGAGACGTATCCCTCGGTGACGAACTTCATCCTCTTCCGGATGAAGGAGGAGACGCCCGCGGCCGTGCACGCGCGCTTCCTCGAGCAGGGCGTTCTCATCCGCGACATCTCGATGTGGCCGGGCTGCGCCGGCTGCCTGCGCGTGTCGATCGGCACGCCGGCGGAGAACGGCCGGTTCATCGCGGCGCTCGACCACGTCTTCGCGGCGGCGCCCGCATAGCGACCCTTCTCATCGACGCGTCGAGCCTGGCGTACCGCGCCTACCACGCGATGCCCGAGGTGCGAGCGCCGGATGGCACGCTCGTGAACGCCGTCGTCGGGTTCCTGAACTTCATCGAGCGGCTGCTCCAGGATCGCAAGCCGTCGCGCCTCTACGTCGCGTTCGAGTTCGGGAGCGACTGGCGACCCCAGTTCCGCGTCGCGCTGCTGCCGGAGTACAAGAGCTCGCGCGTCGCGACGAGCGACGACCCGCCGGACGAGGTCGAGCCGCAGCTGCTCATCATCGCCGAGCTGCTGCGCGCGCTCGCCATCTCGATCGCGAACGCGAGCGAGTGCGAGGCGGAGGACGTCATCGCGACGCTGACGACGAAGATCGAAGGACCCATCGAGATCGTGAGCGGCGACCGCGATCTGTACACGCTCGCCCGTGACCCGCGCATCACGGTCCTCTACACGCTCCGCGGCGTCACGGAGCTCGCTCACGTCGATCAGGCGTGGATCCACGCGAAGTACGGGATCCCCGGCGACAGATATCTCGACTACGCGATCCTCCGCGGCGATCCGTCGGACGGGCTCCCCGGCGTGCGCGGCATCGGCGAGAAGACCGCCTCGCAGCTGCTCGCGAAGTACGGCTCGCTCGACGGGGTACTTGCGGCGAAGGACCTCTCGCCGACGATCCGCGCGAAGCTGAACGCGTCGAAGGAGTACGTCGTGGCGGCCCGCACGGTCGTGGGTCCGGTCCTCGACTGCGCGATCGAGGTCACAGGCGACGGCACCATCCCAAAGGCGCCGCCAGAGCCGATGCACGTCGCGGCGCTCGCGCAGCGCTACGGTGTCGAAGCGTCGATGCGCCGGGTCGTCGACGCGCTCAAGGCGTGAGCGTCTTCGACGACTTCATGGCCCGGGGCGCACGCCTCCGTGGCATGACCGTGCGTCACTCGAAGTTCCGCGGGCACGGCGAGGCGCTGTGGCTGGGAAAGGTCGAGATCGGCCACTGCCACAACGATCAGGCGGACATCCGACTGACCCGCCAGGTCGTGCGCGACCTCGGCGACGAGCTTCGCGGTGACGCGCGGATCGATCTGCGGCGCTCCGGCTCGGACTGGATCCTGGTCCGTCTGCGTCGGACCGCGGACGTCGACCGCGCGCTGGAGCTGCTGCGCCGGGCGGCCCGCGCGACCCGTACCATCGCGCCGTGATCGTCTACCCGGCGATCGATATCTACGGTGGTCGTGTCGTCCGCATGACGCGCGGCGATTTCTCGACGGTCGAGGAGGTCGCGCCGTCGCCGCTCGCGGCGGCCAAGCGCCTGGTCAACGAGGGTGCCGAGTGGCTGCATATCGTCGACATCGATGGCGCGCGCACCGGGGAGCCGGCCAACCTCGACGCGATCCGCCAGATCGCGAACCGCTTCACGGTGAAGATCCAGGCGGGCGGCGGGATCCGCGACTTCGACACCGCCGAGGCGTTCGCGGAGGCGGGGGCATCGCGCATCGTCGTCGGCACCGCGGCGATCGAGGACCCCGAGCTCATCGGTCGCCTGGTCGACCGGCACGCGGACGGCATGGCGGTCTCGGTCGACGCACGTAACGGAATGGTGATGACGGCGGGATGGACCGAGACGAGCGAAACGCGAGCGGTCGACCTGATGCAGCGCCTCGCTCTCACCGGCGTTCCGGCCGTCGTGTACACGAACGTTTCGGTGGACGGGACGCTCCAGGGGCCGGACATCGCGAACCTCGAGGCCGTCGCACGCGCGTTTGGTGGGGACGTCATCTACTCCGGCGGTGTCGGCTCGGTCGAGGACATCCGCGCCGTCGCGAGGCTCCGCCACCGCGGGTTGCGCGGCGTCATCGTCGGACGCGCGCTCTACCTCGGTCGCTTCACCCTGGGCGACGCGATCGCGGCCGCGAACTCCCGCTAGCGTCGCCTCGATCCACGGCCGTTTCGGCTCGTGGCCCGCGTCTTGCGTATCGCGTCGCCATGTATCTCTCCGCGGACATGGCGTTCAGCATCGGCCTCTTCGCCGGGTGGCTCGCGCTGGTGGTCTGGCTCGTCTGGCCCGACCCGCACTGCGCGTGCTGCGCCAAGCGCCTGGCCGAGCGCATCCGCGACCGCTCCTCCTAGCCCGCCTCCGGACCCTGCTCGGGCTCGGTGGGCGCGAGGAGGAAGATCCAGATGTCCCAGGCGACGTGGCTGGTGATTAGCGCTGGCATGCTCATGCCGATCGCCCGCAGCAGCCCCCAGTAGAGCCCGGCGACCGTTGCCGCGCCGATGAGCGTGGCGTTCCCCGTGACGAGATGGGCGCCGCCGTACGTCACGACGGCACCGGGCGCGCCGATCCGCCGCTGCACGAAGCCCCGCCAGAACAGCTCCTCCGCCGGACCGATGACCGTCGCAAGCCGCGCCGCGATCTCCGATTTCGGCCTAAGGGACCGCAGCGCGTAGATCTCACCGATCTCCTGCGACCCCTTCGGCATGACCGAACGCGCCATCCGGTCGCCGGCCTGGAAGACGGCATAGAGGCCCACCGCGGAAAGGAGACCGAGCGCGACGTCTCGTTCGCGGAAACGCTGCCGGCGCAGCTCGGCCTCGTTCGCCAGCGCCATGTTGCCGAGCACGAATCCGGTGAGCGTCATACGTTCCCAGAACCTCGCGCGCGGTCCGCGGAACGTCAGCCCGAACAGCCCGAACGCCACCGCGAGACCGATCGCTGCGATCGGATCGCGTTTGTTCATCGCCAGAGCCCTGCGTGTGCGGCCATCAAGAGGAAGTATCGCCGGGCGCGTTGTGTGGAAATCTCTATTGCGTTCCGCGCTGGTCTCTGCTACATCTGCGCTTCGCGCAATCGTGCGTCGAAGAAGGGAGTTGTGATGACCGTTCCGTACATCGGATCAACTCGGGAGGCGAGCTCGGGCTAGCGCTGTAGCAGCGTGCTCACGGCGCCGCATGGCCACGGGCTCCTCCGTGGTTTTTTTGTTTCTCCGAAGAAAACATCGCGAAGGGAGGAGACCCATGGTCAGTCGGAAGTGCTGTGAGAGCGGCTGTGATGACCACGCCGTCCAACGCTCGCTCTACCGCCACGCGCTCAACGCCTTACAGCTCGCGTCGCGCTCGGGATGCGCCTCGCAAGAAGCGCTCGACCTCGCGGAGCGCTGCGAAGAGCTGCTTCGGGCGGCCGACGGCGGCGAGCTTCAGTCGGTCGCACAGCGCCAGTGACCCCGTTCATCGCAGGCGCGGCGGCTGGCGGACCATACGGTCTCCAGCCGCCGCTCCATCTTCGCCGCCGTCAGGCGGCGGTCAGCGGGTGGCGATAGCGGCGGCGATGATCAGCCCCGCGACCATGAGGTAGCCGAACGCCGCGTGAAGCTGCGCCGTCTGCAGGTCGATCATCGCGATGGCGCGCTGCTGACCGCTCGCGCCGAACTCCGCGCTGCGTATCTGACGCACGAGGAGCGGCAGCGAGAGCATCGCGAGCAGGCTCCATGTCGGCAGCAGACCCGCGAGCACCGCGAGGGTGAGCGCGATGTACGCGCCGACCACGAGCGACAGGTACAGCCAGTGCGCGGCCTGCCGGCCCATCCGCACCGAGAACGTCGTCGCTCCGGCGCGTGCATCTTCGCTGATGTCGCGCCACTCGTTGCCGTGCAGGATCGCGGCGACGAGGAACCCGACCGGGATGCTGATCGCGAGAGCGCTCCAGTCGATCGTCCCCGTGATCGCGTAGTACGAGCCGGTGACCGCGAGCGGTCCGAGCAGCAGGAACACCAGCGGGATCCCGAAGGAACCGAACTTGTACTGGAACGGCGGCGCCGTGTAGGTGTAGCCACCGACCAGACCGGCCAGACCGAGCGCAACGATCGGCCACCCGCGCATGGAGACGAGGTACACGCCGAGCGCGAACGCGATCGCGAACGCGATGATCGCCATGACGTACGCCTCGCGATCGCCGATCCGGCCCTTCACGATCGCGTGGCTCGCGCGCGGCGACACGATCGTGTCCACGCCCTTGCGCACGTCGTAGATCTCGTTCGTGACGTTCGTGCCGATGTGCAGCAGCAGGATCGCGAACAGCGATACGAGGAACAGCGTCCAGTCGAAGAGACCTTCGACCGCCGCGAGGGCGCCGCCGACCGCGACCGGCAGGGTCGAGGCGGTGAAGGAGAACGGCCGCGCGATCTCCCAGTACGCGCCGATGCGGTCGCGGAGACTCGCCGCCGCGCCCTTCCGCTGCGTGCCGAGCGCCGCACGCGCCGCGACCGTGCCCGCCTGGGCGGTGCCGTAGGCGATCGCCGCGTCGAGCACCGCCGAGACCTGATCCTCGTCCTGCACGACCGGCTGCAGCAGCGGCAGGTCCATCCCGGCGTCGTGATATTCCGAAGCGCGATCCGCGACCTCGCGCCGCGTGCCGCACAGGATGAACGCGTCGAGGAGGTCGTCGGGGATGAGGCCACCGGCGGTCGTGTAGTCCTCTTTCCGCCACGCCGCCGCGATCCGGTCGCGTAGCTCGGGCTCGAAGCCCGCGCGCCCGAGGGTGACGTCGGAGAGGATGCTCATCATGTAGATGACGAACGGCTCGCGCTTCGCGCGGTTGAGCGCGTCGAGCCGCGTGTCGCCGACGAGCGCGAGCAGGTAGCCCGCGACGTCGAGATCGTTCGGATCGCGACCCGCCTCACGCGCGGCTTTGTTCATCACACGCAGCAGCTTCCGGAGCCCGGGGATCGACTCCGCGGGTCGCGCGAGGTACCCATCGCCCTTCTGGCCCGCCAGGACCATGACCGGCGAGCGGTAGCCGGCGACGTAGATCGGAACACGGTGCACCGGCGGGAACATCGGCTGCAGCGGCGGCAGGCCCGGCTTGCCCGGTGGCATCCGCTCGCCCCTCCAGAGCGTGTGGAGCGTGTCGATCGCCTCGCTCGACCGCGTCACCGCGTCGTCCGGCGTGTATGGAATGCCCATCTGGCCGAGCCGCAGCGGGAGCGCGGACCCGAGGCCGAGGCGGATCCGCTCCGGAGCGATCTCGTCGAGGGCGCTGATCGTCATCGCGATGAGCACCGGGTGACGGGTGAACGGGTTGAGCGCGCCGAGGCCGATCTTGATCTCCTCGACCTGCGCCGCGACCGCCGTCGCGTAGGTCACGGCATCGCGCTCGAAGTACGAATCGTGGAACCAGACCGACTCGAGTCCCGCGGCGCGGGCGCGCTCCGCCCACGCGACCGTGTCCTTGACGTCACCGCGTGCGGCGAGACCCAGACCCACCCGACGCGCGAGCGTGGCCATCTAGCTCGGACCTCCCCCGTTGAGAAGCGCCTCGGCGCGTTCGATCCGCGCGAGCGTCTTCTCTTTACCCAGCAGCTCCAGCGACTCCCACAGAGGCGGACCCTCGGTCTTTCCGGTCACCGCGACGCGGACCGGCTCGGTCGAGTCGCGCACCTTCCATTCGAGCTCCTCCGCGATGCCGCGCAGGCCGTGCTCGATCGCCGACGATAAGAAAGGCTCCAGGTAGCGGAGCACGACCGCGGACTTCGTCAGCGCGCGCTCGATCTCCTCCGGCTGATGTTTCTTCCCGACGAGCACGGATCGGTCGATCTGCACCTCATCGCTGAACAGGAAGGCGATCATGTCGCGTCCTTCGACCAGCGTGCGCATGCGCGGCTGGATCAGCGGGATCGCCTTTCGCACCAGGGCGCGGTCCCACTCCGCCGGCAGGAACGGCTCGAGCTCGCGCATGAGCTCGTCCGGCGTGAGCTTGCGGATGTACACGCCGTCGAACCAATCGAGCCGCGCGCGGTCCCACTTGCCGCCGGCGCGATGCACGTGATCGATGCGCCACCGTTGGATCAGCTCATCGACGGAGAAGATCTCCTCCTCGGTGCCCGACGCCCAGCCGATGAGCGCAAGGTAGTTCACCATCGCCGCCGGCAGATAGCCCTGCGCGCGGAATTCCTCGACCTTCGTCGCGCCGTGGCGCTTGCTGAGCTTCTTTCCGTCGGGTCCGAGGACGTTCGGCACGTGCGCGTGCGGCGGGACCGTCCACCCGAACGCGCGCCAGATGAGGAGGTGCTTCGGCGTCGACGGCAGCCAATCCTCGCCGCGGAGGACGTGCGTGATGCCCATGACGTGATCGTCGACCACGACGGCGAGGTGATAGGTGGGGAAGCCGTCCGACTTGAGCAGGACCTGATCCTCGAGGGCGCTGAGCGGCCACTCGATGTGGCCGTACACGAGGTCGTCGAGCGCGACGACGCCGTCGTCCGGCACCTTCTGCCGCACCACGTGCGACTCGGTCTTCGCGCGCTCGGCCGCCTCCTTTGGATCGATGCGCCGGCAGAGGCCGTCGTAGCGCGTGATCTCCTTGCGCGCGGCCTGCTGCGCACGCAGCGCGGCCAGGCGTTCCTTCGAGCAGAAACAGAAATAGGCGTCGCCGGCGTCGACGAGCTGCTGGGCGTGCTTCTGATAGAGAGGAAGACGCTCCGACTGGACGTACGGAGCGTGCGGGCCGCCCTCGCGCGGGCCCTCGTCCCACTTCACGCCCAACCAAGCGAGCCCGTCGTAGATCGAATCGATGGCGCCGGCAACCAGACGGTCCTGATCGGTGTCTTCGATGCGCAGGACCAGCTCCCCGCCGTTCTGACGCGCGAAGAAGTAGTTGTACAGGGTGGTGCGGACGCTCCCGATGTGGAGCGAGCCGGTGGGGGAGGGCGCGAAACGGACGCGGACGGTCACACCTGGAGTCTAGGTATCCTGAAAGAGATGACAGTCACGACGCGCCGTGACCGGCGCGAACGGGAACGCACCAGGCAGCAGCGCCGGCGCACCGGCGGCGGCGGCAGTCCCACGCCTCGGCGGAGCATCGGCCAGGGGTGGATCGTGCTGGGCGCGGTCGCCGCTCTCATCGCGCTCGTGCTGGCCGCACGCGCGCTGGGCGCGTTCGACGCGCCGGCGCCGCCGGTCGACGTGAACGCGACGGCGTTCGACACGACAGGTCAGACGGTCGGCACCAAGATCGAGGCGCTCAGCGCCGAGCACATCCCCGCGGGCCAACCCGGGAACTACAACTCGGTGCCACCGACGTCCGGCCAGCACTGGGCCGCGCCGGCGGCCCCCGCGCCGTGGGGCATCAAGGACACGAACCTTCCGAACGAGGTGACGACGCACAACCTCGAGCACGGCGGGATCGTGATCGCCTACAACAACCTCTCGCCGTCCGAGGTCGATCAGCTCAAGACGACCGTGCGCAACCTGATGGCCAGCGGATTCCCGAAGGTGATCGTCGAGCCGTACCCGAAGCTCTCGGACGCGAAGGTCGCGCTCACCGCGTGGTCGTGGTTGTACAAGCTACCGAGCGTGGATCAGACGCAGATCATCCGTTTCTTCCGCGCGCACTACGAGCCCGTGGAGGCGCCGGAGCGCTACACGCCCTAGCTCAGTCGTCGCCCCAGTAGCGCTGCTCTTTCCACGGATCGCCGGTGTTGTGATAGCCGTTGCGCTCCCAGAAGCCGGGCTTGTCCGTGTCCGAGAACTCGATGCCGCGTAGCCACTTCGCGCTCTTCCACGCGTAGAGACGCGGGACCACCAAGCGCGCGGGTGAGCCATGCTCCGCGGTGAGCGGCTCGCCATTCGCGCGCAGCGCGATGAGGCAGTCGTCGCGCAAGCAATATTCGAGCGGCGTGTTCGCGGTGAAGCCGTACTCGGAATGTGCGATCACGAACTTGGAGTCGGCCTTCGGCTTCGCGAGCTCGATGATCTTCGAGAACGGGATGCCTTCCCAGTGCTGGTCGAGACGCGACCAGGTCGTGACGCAGTGCATGTCCGCCGTGACCGTGGTCTGATCCAGCTTCTGGAACTCCTCCCAGTTGAGCTTGAATTCGTTCTCGACATTCCCGAACACGCGGAGGTCCCAGGTCTTCGGATTGAACGGCGGGACCGGGCCGTAGTGGAGCACCGGCCACTTCTGCGTGAGGTACTGGCCGGGCGGGACCCGCGCGGCCGTCTCCGCCGGCAGATCGGCTCTCTTCGTGAAGAACTTCATCGCGCGTGCTCCCCGTCGCTCATTCGAGGCCCGACGCGCGTCGCAGCATCTTGAAGGTGTAGATGCCCGTGTCGTGACCGTCGCCCCACGACGGCGTGAGGCCGTAGCGACCGACCGGGAATACCTCCTTCAAAGTGGTCTGCTCCTCGCTGAAGCGCGTGTCCTCGTTCACCTCGCCCTTGTACGCGCCTTCCCCATGACAGTACGCGCACATGCAGGCGCGGCGCAGCGGCTCCCACGCGTACTCGCTGACGTTGCCGTCGTCCCACGTCACACGCAGGACGCGCGCCGGCGTCACGATCTCCCAGTCGGTCGCGCGGTGGAAGACATCGCTCACACGACCGATGATAGGGACGTGGCGACCATCGACGACTTCCAAAAGATCGAGATGCGCGTCGGGCGTGTCCTCGCGGTCGACGACTTCCCCGAGGCGCGCAACCCGAGCTACAAGCTCACCATCGATTTCGGCGCGTACGGCACGCGCCGATCTTCGGCGGCCGTGCGTCGCTGGTACGAGAAGGCCGATCTCGTCGGCCGCCGCGTCGTCTGCGTCACGAACTTTCCGCCACGGCGGATCGCGACGTTCGATTCGGAGGTGTTGACGCTCGGGGCGATCGAGGCCGACGGGCGTGTGGTGCTGCTGAGGCCGGACGCGGATGCCGAGCTCGGGAGCCCGATCGGCTAGATCACCAGTCGAAGAAGATGAGCCGGTCCGGCGGCCAGAAGCGCAGGATCACCTTACCGATGATGCGGTTGTAGGGCTGGGCGCCGAAGAAGCGCGAATCCTGCGAGGACTGGCGGTTGTCACCCATCGCGAAGAAGTAGCCATCCGGCACCTTGTAGGGGTACTTGATGTCCGGGCTCTGTTGCAGGGAGACGCCGTGGGCTTCCGGGAAGAAGCGCAGCTTGCCGTTCACGTAGAGGTTGCCGTCGCGGAGCTCGACCGTTTCGCCCGCCACCGCGACGATGCGTTTCACGTACGGGATGCTCGTGTCGATCGTCGGGTTGAACACGACGATGTCGCCTGGCTGCGGCGAGGTGAAGCGGTAGTCGACCTTGCTCACGAGCACGCGGTCGTTCTGGAGGAGCGTCGTCTCCATGCTGCGCTGACGGACCTCCGTGACCTGCACCACGAACAGGTTGAGGACGACGGAGATGATGACCGCGAGGGCGAGCGCCTGGACGATCTCGAGGATGGCGCGCCAGGAGAACGGTGCTTCGTCGACGGGCTCCCCTCGATCGGGCGCGTCAGTGCGGTACACCTCGGGAGTGCTCATGAGCCTTAAAAGTGTCGCACGGTCTAGCGTTCGTCGCGTGACGCGGGCTCGGCTTCGCTTTCCCTCCGGAGACCCGATCGAGGTGGAGCTCGACGACGTCGCGGCGTACGGCCCCGAGATCACCGGATTCCGCGCCTGGCTCGGCGCGGTATCGGCGTCGGATCAAGGTCGCTGGGTGATCCGCTTCGCCGACGAGACCGTACTCGGCTTCCAGCGCAGTGAGCTGAAGCGCATCCGCCTCACCCCGACCGGGGCCGACATCACGCTGGGCAGCGAGGTAGCGCCACGCACGCTCACCGTCGTCGAGGCGGAGGTCGTCTCGTTCGGCCCGCAGCCAGCGGGCGCGCGGGCCTGGCTGGGCCGGCTCGCGCACGGCACAGGCGAGGCCTGGATCCGCTTGCGTGACGGGCGCGAGATCCGCTTCACCGTCGGCGACGGGCCACACGTGAGCTTTCGGGATCCGGCGGAGCCGCCGACCGCCTAACCGTCCGCGGCGATCTTCTCCGCGACCTCGCGTCCGAGCCGGGCGCTGTAGTTCGTGCCGCGATCCTCGGGGTAGATCTGCGTCGTATTCCCGAGGTACAGCCCGCGCCGGGGGGACGCGAACGGCATGACGCGATGCCGGTTGCCGATGCGCGGCACGGGCTGCGCGGCCTCTTCGCGGAACGACCAGTACCGCATCACGTCGTTCCGGTCGAAACGCGGATTCATCTGCCCGAGCGCGGCGAGGTAGTGGTGCAGGAGCTCCTCGGTGTTCATGCGCGTGAGTGGGTCCAGTACGTGGAGCTGAACGGACGACGCAGCTCGAGGAGCAGGACGACCGCGGTCTCGTAGGTCCAGTCGTCGAGCCGACGCGCCCAGTCGTCGGGCCAGTCGGCGAGACGGCGCGTGATGAACGTTGGCGTGGTGAAGAGCACGGCGTCGGCGCGACCGTCGAGCGCGGGCTCCGCCGGACTTTCGCCGGCGCGTCTCCGATACGCGCCCGGTCCCGCGCAGTGCAGCACGTACCCATCGTCCTCGGTGACGCGCAACACCTCGCGATCGACGCGGATCTCCCCGCCGAGCTTGCGGATCTCCGCCGCGAGCGCCTGGCAGATCGCGTGGAACGATCCGCGCGGGTAGCCGAGCTGTTCCTTCGTCGCGCCGCTGCCGCGCAGCTTCCGGCGCAGGCGGAACTTCGACCAGAGCCATGCCAGGGGCACGCGTTCGCTGTCAGCGCCGAACTTC